>Ga0209450_10001307_pt1 | contig 12504 bp, 11 predicted proteins | sample FrelakmetLWP11LW_FD_187149 | JGI IMG/M metagenome (GOLD analysis project Ga0209450, IMG submission 187149) | Freshwater lake sediment microbial communities from the University of Notre Dame, USA, for methane emissions studies - LWP11 LW (SPAdes)... | ecosystem: Environmental > Aquatic >... | reverse complement strand
CGATCTCCGGCGATGCGCGCCGCGCCTACCAGGAATTCGTCGCGGCCGGTGGTCGCTGCGAGCCCTGGTCTGCCGCGGCGCTCGAATCCGACGTCATCGTGGATGCCCTGTATGGCACCGGCCTCGCGCGCCCGGTCGTGGGCGAGGCAGCCGCGATGATCGAGGGCGCCAATGCAGCGGGCCTGCCGATCGTCGCGGTGGACATCCCGTCCGGGCTGCACGCCGACAGCGGGGCAGTGCTGGGTGTTGCGGCGCGCGCATCACTCACCGTGACTTTCATCGGTCGCAAGGCAGGACTCTATCTCGGTGAGGGGGCCGAGTACTCCGGTCGCGTCGCATTCGATTCGCTCGGCGTGCCCGCCGCGACGTACGCAGGCTCGGCACCGGTGGCAAGCCTGCTCGGCGAGCGCGACGTCCTCGAGGCCTTGCCGCGCCGGCGTCGGACCGCGCACAAGGGCGACTTCGGTCACGTGCTGGTGATCGGCGGCGGTCGAGGCATGCCGGGTGCCGCGAGGCTGACTGGCGAGGCAGCATTGCGGGCAGGCGCCGGGCTGGCGACGCTGGCGGTGCACCCTGAGAGCGTCGGCACCGTCGCCACGCGTCCGGAGTTGATGTGCATGGCGCCGCGCGCGGCTGCGGACCTCGCCGGGGCACTGTCCCGCGCCACGGTCGTGGCCGTCGGGCCGGGCCTCGGCCAGGATGCATGGGCGCAGGAATTGTTCGACGCGGCGATCGCCAGCGGCGTGCCGCTCGTCGTCGACGCCGATGCGCTCAACCTGTTGGCCGCGGCGCCTCGCGCGCTGCAAAGCTGCGTGCTCACGCCTCACCCCGGTGAAGCCGCGCGGCTGCTCGGCATGGCCAGTGTCGAGGTGCAGGCGGACCGCCTGCGGGCGGCTCGTGCACTGCAGGCGCGATACGGCGGCACGGTCGTGCTCAAGGGGGCCGGCTCGATCGTTCAGGATAGGGCGGGCACGACGGCGATCTGCGACCGGGGCAATCCAGGCATGGCCGCGGGCGGCATGGGTGATGTGCTCACCGGCGTCATCGCCGGGATCGCGGCACAATGCCCCGACCTCGGGCGCGCCGCGCGGGCCGGGGTGTTCGTGCACGCCCAGGCCGGCGACCTCGCGTCGCGTCGCGGCGAGCGCGGCCTGCTGGCCTCCGACGTGCTCGAGCAGGTGCGCGCGTGCGTGAATCCGGCCGACGCCTGAGCATCCCGTCCGCGGACGCAATGCGGGCCCTGGGTGCGCGGTTGGCGAATGCGCTGCGTGCGGCTCGACTGACCGAACCGTTCGTGTTCGGCCTGTCGGGTGACCTGGGGGCGGGCAAGACGACCCTGGTTGGTGGCCTGCTGACCGCGCTCGGCCACGAGGGACCCGCTCGCAGCCCGACCTATACCCTCATCGAGCCGTACCGGCTTGCGGGGCGCGATCTCTTCCACTGCGACCTGTACCGGCTGCGCGACCCCGCCGAGCTCGACGATCTCGGGTTGAGGGACCTGCTGGTCGGTCCGGTCGTGCTGCTGGTCGAGTGGCCGGAGAGGGCGGGTGGCCGCCTGCGCGACCCCGACGTGAGGCTCCAGATCGAGTACTCAGGTGAGGGCCGGTCGCTGTCGCTGACGCCGAACAGTGACGCCGGGCGACGCCTGGTCGCCGGTCTCGGCCTAGACCCGGCCTGACGAATCGCTCGTATCTTTATAATTTCGTTGGATTATTGCCTCGTCCAAGGGTAGATTACGCCGCATGTCGGCCCGGCATCCCTTGCGTTGGCTCGTTCTCGGTGCGCTCGCGGCACTTTGCGCCGTGGGCGTTGCGCGTGCCGCAGGGGCTGCCCAGGTTTCGGACGTGCGCCTCTGGTCCGGCCCGGAAGGCACGCGCCTGGTGGTCGACCTGAGTTCACCAGTGCGGCACGCGGTCTTTTCGATCGACAACCCGGACCGTGTGGTCATCGACCTCGAAGATGCGCGGCTCGCGATGCGCAAGGCGATGCCCGAGGGCCAGGGGCCGGTGAAGAGCGTGCGGTCCGGTCCGCAGGACGGCGGCGGGTTGCGCATCGTGCTCGATCTCGTGTCCGCGCAGCCGGTCAAGAGTTTCATGGTCGCGCCCGAAGGCAGTGCCGGGCACCGCCTCGTGGTCGAACTGCCGCCCGCTGCGCAGGGCAACCCGGCCCAGTCGTCGTCGGGCCAGCCGCCACCGTCGGCCTCGGCGCCGACTGCGACGCAGGTGCTGGGAGCGTCGTCTGCCGCGCTCGCGCGCGAAGCGGCTGCGGTGACCAGTCCGGTGAAGACGCTGGCCGTCGCCAAGGGCCGCGACCTCGTGATCGCGGTGGATGCCGGCCACGGCGGCCAGGACCCCGGCGCGATCGGCCGGGGCGGCACACGCGAAAAGGACGTCACCCTCGCCATCGCCAAGCGGCTGGCGAAGGCCATCGACGCGGAAGAAGGCATGCGCGCCATGCTGATCCGCGACGGCGACTACTTCATCACGCTTGCTGGCCGCACGCGCAAGGCGCGCCAGCTCGGCGCGGACATGTTCGTCTCGATCCACGCCGACTCCGTACCGAGCCGCGAGGTGAGCGGCGCCTCGGTCTACGTGCTGTCGCTGCGTGGCGCGTCCGACGAGGCTTCGCGCTGGCTGGCCGAGCGCGAGAACGCCGCCGACCTGATGGGTGGCGTTTCGCTCGACGACAAGAGCGACGTGCTGGCCTCGGTGCTGCTCGACGTCACGCAGAAGGAAGCGGTCAGCAACAGCGTCGAGGCGGCGGACTCGGTGCTCGCGTCGCTGCGGCGCGTGGGCAAAGTGCACGGCAGCCGCGTCCGGCACGCGGGCTTCGTCGTGCTCAAGTCGCCCGATATCCCCTCGATGCTGGTCGAGACGGCTTTCATCTCGAACGCGGCGGACGAGCGCAGGCTGCGCGATGGGGGCTACCAGCAGCGCGTGGCCGAGGCCATCCACGCCGGCGTGCGGGAGTTCTTCTACGACAAGCCACCGCCCGGCACCAAGCTCGCCGCGATCGTCGCCGCCCGGCGCGGCGGCTCGATTCCCAACCAGACGCTCGCCGAGCGCTGAAGGCCGCCTGCCTTTGCTATCCTCGCGCACCCCGAGCGCGAGGCCGGCCGTTCATGTCCATCCGGGTGCTTCCCGAGCAACTCATCCACCAGATCGCTGCCGGCGAGGTGGTCGAGCGCCCGGCCTCCGTGGTCAAGGAACTCGTCGAGAACAGCCTCGATGCCGGTGCTGCCACGGTCGAGATCGAGGTCGACGGCGGGGGCGCTACGCTGGTGCGCGTCCGCGACGACGGGTCCGGAATCGCTGCCGACGAGCTGGTGCTTGCGCTGGCACGCCACGCCACCAGCAAGATCGGCAGCATCGACGATCTCGAGGCCGTGCGCACGCTCGGGTTCCGCGGCGAGGCGCTCCCGAGCATCGCGTCCGTGTCACGCATGAAGATGATCTCGCGGCCGCGGGATGCGGCCGTCGCGCAGGCCGTGACCGCGGTCGACGGCGAATTGAGCGGACCTGCGCCCCAGCCGCACCCGCCCGGCACCACGGTCGAGGTGCGTGACCTGTTCTTCAACGTCCCGGCGCGGCGCAAGTTCCTGCGTGCCGAGCGCACCGAGCTCGGGCAGGTCGAGCGCCTCGTCGAGCGCCTGGCACTGAGCCGCTTCGAGGTGGGCTTCCGATTGATGTCGGCGCGGCGCGTGCTCGCCGACTACCCGCCGGCCCGCGACGAGCGCAGCCGCGATGCACGCGTGGCCGCGGTGCTCGGCGACGATTTCATCCGCCACGCGCTCAAGCTCGACCACGAGGGCGCCGGCATGCGCCTGAGCGGCTGGTTCTGTCTGCCGACGTACGCTCGCAGCCAGGCCGACCAGCAGCATTTCTTCCTGAACGGGCGGCCGCTGCGCGACAGGCTCGTGGCGAGCGCGGCGCGGCTCGCGTACCGGGACGTGCTCTACCACGGCCGGCATCCGGCTTACGTGCTGTACCTCGACATGGATCCCGCGCGGGTTGACGTGAACGCGCATCCCCAGAAGCTCGAAGTGCGGTTCCGCGAACCGGGCCTGGTCCACGACTTCATCTTCCGCACGCTGGAGCGCGCCCTCGCCGAGACACGCCCCGCACAGGCCGCGGCCGTCGAGATCCCGGCGGCGCGCTTCGACCAGCGCCTGCCGCTGCCGTCGGCCGAGCCGCGTACCTCGGCGCTCGACCTGTACGCGGCGCTCGGCGGTGGCGTGTGCGATGTACCGGCGCCGGATGCGTCTGCACCGATGGCGGCGCGCGGGATCGATGCCGCCGCCGGCACGGAGCATCCGCTCGGCTACGCGATCGCACAGCTGCACGGCATCTACATCCTCGCGCAGGCGCAGGGCGGGCTCGTGCTGGTGGACATGCACGCGGCGCACGAGCGAACCACCTACGAGCGTCTCAAGGCCGCGCTCGGCGCGCAGCGCGTCGCGAGCCAGCCGCTGCTGGTGCCGGTGCCCGTGGCGGTTGCCGTGGCCGAGGCGGAGGAGTCCGAGACGCACGCGCAGTTGTTCGACGAACTCGGCATCGAAGTGTCGCGCAGCGGACCGACTCAGTTGCTGGTGCGGGCAATGCCCGCGCTGCTCACGTCGGCCGATCCGGCTGCGCTGGTGCGCGACATGCTGGCCGACCTGCGCGAACAGGGCAGCGGGGGTGCGCGCCAGGCGCTGGATCGTGCCCTCGGCACCATGGCCTGTCACCAGGCGGTGCGGGCGAACCGCCGCCTCACCGTGCCGGAGATGAATGCGCTTTTGCGCGAAATGGAGACCACGCTGCGCGCGGACCAGTGCGTGCACGGCCGGCCGACCTGGTCGTTCGTGAGCCTCGACGACCTCGATCGCCTGTTCCTGCGCGGCCGATGAGCCCGCCGTCCGCTGAGCTGCCCGAGGCCGTGCTGCTGGCCGGCCCGACCTGCGCCGGCAAGACGGCGCTCGCGCTCGAGCTCGCAGCGCGCCTCCCGGTCGAGATCGTGAGTGTCGACTCGGCGCAGGTCTACCGCGGCATGGACGTCGGGACCTCGAAGCCGCCGCCGGCGATCCGTGCGACGGTGCCGCACCACCTGGTCGACGTCTGCGATCCAGCCGACCCGTACTCGGCGGGGCGCTTCCGCCGCGACGCGCTGCGGCTTATCGACGAGATCCGCGCGCGAGGGCACGTGCCGCTGCTGGTCGGCGGCACCATGCTGTATTTCCGGGCCCTGATGCACGGCATTGCGCCGCTGCCGGAGGCGGACCCCGATGTGAGGGCACGCCTCGACGCCCGGGCGCGACGCGTGGGCTGGCCAGCCCTGCACGCTGAACTCGCCGCCAGCGACCCGGCGGCGGCCGCACGCATCCGCCCGGCGGACGGCCAGCGCATCCAGCGGGCCCTCGAAGTGCTCGAACTCACCGGCGAGCGGATTTCCGACCTGCAGCGGCTCGCCCAGCCTGCCCCGCTCGTGCTCGCGCCGTTTGCACTCTTTACCGCGGACCGGGCCGCACTGTATGCGCGGATCGATGCCCGGTTCCTGGCCATGATGGACGAGGGTCTCCTCGACGAAGTCCGGGCGCTCAGGGCCCGGGGCGACCTGCACGCCGACCTGCCGAGCCTGCGCTCGGTCGGCTACCGGCAGCTGTGGTCCCACCTCGACGGCGCAGTCGGGCTCGACCAGGCCATCGCCGACGGCCAGCGCGCGACCCGCAACCTGGCCAAGCGCCAGCTCACCTGGCTGCGCTCGGACCCGTCCTGGATCGGCATCAGCGGCCTTGAAGATCAGGAACTTGCGCCCATCATGCGGGTCTTGAGCAGGGCAGCCGCCCGCTGAGGGCCGGTCCGCCTGTGTTAGCATTGAACTCGTTCTTGTTCGTCGAGGCGACGGGCGTCACGGCCGTGTCAGGGAAGAGTCCACGGCAGGAACGGTAACGGCGAAGAACATGGAGAACAGAACATGGCCAAAGGCCAGTCCCTGCAAGACCCCTTCCTGAACGCGCTGCGCAAGGAGCGGATTCCCGTATCCATCTACCTGGTCAACGGCATCAAGCTGCAGGGCCAGATCGATTCCTTCGACCAGTTCGTCGTCCTGCTCCGCAACAGCGTGAGCCAGATGGTGTACAAGCACGCCATCTCGACGATCGTGCCGGCGCGCAACGTGCGCCTGCCGATGGGAGACGAGGAACTGCCGGCCGAGGACGTGCCGGCCTCTTGAGCCGGACGTTCGGCGGGCGGGGTCAATTCCAGTTGTTCGACCGGCCGGGTAGCGGAGAACGGGCCATCCTCGTCTGCGTGGGTGTCGGCCGCGCGCCGGAGCCCGATCGCATCGAGGAATTCGCCGCGCTCGCGCGGTCGGCCGGCGCCACGGTGCTCGAGGTGCTGCCGGTCACGCGCAAGTCGGCCGAGCCGCGATTCTTCATCGGCACGGGCAAGGTCGACGAGATCAGGTCGCGCATCGGCGAACTGGGCGCCGACCTGGTGGTCGTGGACGCGGCGCTCTCACCGGGCCAGGAGCGCAACCTCGAGAAGGCCCTCGAGTGCCGCGTGCTCGACCGCAGTGGCCTGATCCTCGACATCTTCGCGCAGCGCGCGCGCAGCTTCGAAGGCAAGCTGCAGGTGGAACTCGCCCAGCTCGAGCACATGTCGACGCGACTGGTGCGCGGCTGGACGCACCTCGAACGCCAGAAGGGCGGCATCGGGCTGCGCGGGCCCGGCGAGACCCAGCTCGAGACCGACCGCCGCCTGCTGGCGCGGCGCATCAAGACCCTCAACGACCGCCTCGACAAGGTGCTGGTGCAGCGCGAGACCACGCGCCAGGAGCGCAAGCGGGGCGCCGTTCCCACGGTGGCGCTGGTCGGATACACAAATGCGGGCAAGTCCACGCTCTTCAACCGCCTCACCTCCGCCGACGCCTACGCCGCCGACCAGCTGTTTGCGACCCTCGACCCGACCGTGCGCCGGCTGCACCTCGCGCCGGGCCTCGAGGTGGCGCTCGCGGACACCGTCGGCTTCGTGCGCGATCTTCCGCACGAGCTGGTGGCGGCCTTCCGCTCGACGCTGCAGGAGGCTCGCGAGGCTGACCTGCTGCTGCACGTGATCGACGCCGCCGACCCGGAACGCGCCGAGCGCATCCGGCAGGTGAACGAGGTGCTCGAGTCGGTCGGCGTCCACGGACTGCCGCAGATCGCCGTCTACAACAAGATCGACCGCACGGGCGAGCCGCCACGGGCGGAGCGGGACGCCGAGGGCCGCATCGACCGCCTCTGGCTCTCGGCGCACTCCGGGCAGGGCGTCGACCTGCTGCTCGGAGCATTGCATGCCCAGCTCGGTTCGGACCTGCATCACTGCGTGCTGCGCCTGCCGCCGGCCGAGGGCCGGGCGCGTGCCCGGCTGTTCGCTGCCGGGGCCGTGCTGCGGCAGCGGCCACTCGAGGGCGGCGGCATCGAGCTCGAGGTGAGCCTGCGGCGCCACGACCTCGAGCGAATCTGCCGCGAGGCGGGCATCGAAGTGCCGGCGGCAAGCGCGCCTTGTGCCGACTCGGGCGCGTTCCTACAATCCCAAGGCTGTGCGGCCGCGGGCGCCTCGACCTGAGCGCGCCCGCGGATCGCACGCCGGAATATCCCTCTCGCCACGACCGAATTTTCGCCGGAGCACCCCAACCGATGGCCTGGAACGACCCGGGTAGGAACCGCAATCCCTGGGGCAACCGCCCCGACAAGGGTGCCGCGGACCTCGATGAGGCGCTGCGCAACCTGCAGCGGAAGCTTGGTGGACTGTTCGGCGGCGGCGGCGGCGGCGGCGGCGACGGCAACGCCGCGATGCGCGGCTTCGGTGCGGGCACCGTCGGCTTGGTGCTGGTCGCGGTGTGGGCCGCGACCGGCCTCTACAAGGTGGACGCGGCAGAACGCGCGGTGGTCACGCGCTTCGGGCAGTACGTAGCCACCACCGAGCCCGGCCTGCGCTGGCACATGCCGTGGCCGATCGAGGCTCGGCAGATCATCAATGTCGAAAGCGTCGAGGGCTTCAGCGACCAGACGCGCATGCTGACCTCCGACGAGAACCTGGTGGACATCAACATCGCCGTGCAGTACCGGCGCGCCGAGGCCAGGCCCTACGCATTCAACGTGCGCGATCCGGAAGCCACCCTGGGCGAGGTGAGCGAGAGCGCGATCCGCGAGATCGTCGGGCGCAGCACACTCGACTTCGTACTCGAGGAAGGGCGCCAGGAGATCGCGGCGCGCACCAAGGAACTCATCCAGCGCACGCTCGATTCCTACCAGAGCGGCATCGAGGTGACCTCGGTCAATCTGCAGGGCGTCGCGGTGCCGGAGCAGGTCGCCACGGCGCAGCGCGACGCGATCAAGGCGCGCGAGGACAAGGAACGCCTGGCCCTCGAGGCGCAGGCCTACGCGAACGACATCCTGCCCAAGGCCAAGGGCTCGGCCGCGCGCCAGGTCGAGGACGCGCAGGCCTACAAGTCCCGCATCGTCGCTGACGCAGAGGGCGAGGCCGAGCGCTTCGTCAAGCTGCTCGCGGCCTACGAGAGCGCTCCGGGCGTCACCCGGCAGCGCCTCTACTTCGAGACCATCGAGCAGGTACTCGGCAACACCAACAAGATCCTGGTGGATACCAAGGGTACCGGCAACATGCTGTACCTGCCGCTCGACAAGCTCCTGGAGCGCCGCGCCCCGTCGCTCACGCTCGACGAGCAGCGCCAGTCGCCGGCGGCGCGTGCGCCGGCCCAGCAGGCGACGGAAACACCGGTCGAAACCGTCGAAGCGCGCCGCGAGAGGGGGACCCGCTGATGAGCAATCGCAGCTACCTCGCGGTCATCGTGCTGGGCTTCCTGGCCCTGGTGCTGTCCATGGCGGCCTTCACCGTGCGCGAGACCGACCTCGCGATCAAGTTCCGCTTCGGCGAGATCGTGCGCACCGACTACGATCCCGGCCTGCATTTCATGACGCCGCTGATCAACAACGTGCGCAAGTTCGACCGGCGCATCCTCACCGAGGACTACCCGGCGGAGCAGTTCCTCACCAGCGAGGGCAAGATCCTGCGCATCAACTTCTTCGTGAAGTGGCGCATCACCGACGTGGCGCGCTACTACACGTCGACGGCCGGCGGCAGCGAGGACGTGGCCAATCGCCGCCTCGGCGAAATCGTCAAGGACGGGATCAAGGGCGTGATCGCCAAGCGCACGATCCAGCAGGTGGTCGCGGCGGAGCGCACCGAGTTCCTGAGCGAGGTGCGCAAGGTGGCCGAGGGCAACGTCGGCGAACTCGGCATCACGCTCGTCGACGTGCGGGTGAAGAGCATCGACCTGCCCGAGGAAGTGAGCGAGTCGGTGTTCAACCGCATGCAGCAGGATTTCGCCCGTCAGGCGGCGCAGCTGCGCGCAGAGGGTTCGGCGGTGTCGGAGCGCACGCGCGCCGAAGCCGATCGCCAGCGCACCGAGACCCTGGCCCAGGCGTACCGCCAGGCGGAGATCATCCGCGGCGAGGGCGACGCGGCGGCCGCCAGCATCTACGCGAGCGCGCACAGTCGCAACCCGGACTTCTTCGCTTTCCACCGCTCGATGCAGGCCTACCGGCGTTCCCTCGGCAAGCAGGGCGACGTCCTGGTGCTCGCGCCGGACGGCGAGTTCTTCAAGTACCTGAAGGAATCGGGCCGCTGACCTCGGGGCCAGCGACCGGACCGGCATGGACTGGAACGACCTGTGGGCGGCCTGCGCCCTGTACCTCGTGCTGGAGGGGCTCATGCCGTTCGCCAATCCCGGCGGCATGAAGCGGGCCCTCGCCCAGCTATCGCAGCTCGACGAGCGCACGCTGCGCATCGCCGGGCTCCTCAGCATGGTGGCCGGCGCCGTGCTGCTGTACCTAGTGCGCGGCGCACCCTGATCGGACGGCGGACGACACATCCATGGCCACCAACCTCGTGGTGATCGGCGCCCAGTGGGGCGACGAAGGCAAGGGCAAGATCGTGGACCTGCTCACGGAGCGCGCCGCCGCGGTGGTGCGCTTCCAGGGCGGCCACAACGCCGGGCACACGCTCGTCATCGGCGGCGCGAAGACGGTGCTGTCGCTCATCCCCTCCGGCATCCTGCACCCGGGCGTGCGGTGCCTGATCGGCAACGGCGTGGTGCTGTCGCTCGAGGCGCTGCTGAAGGAGGCCGACGCGCTCGTGCAGAGGGGCGTACCGGTCTACGAACGCCTGAGCGTGAGCCCCAACTGCGCGCTGATCCTGCCCTCGCACATCGCCCTCGACCGCGCCCGCGAGCGCGCCAAGGGCGTCAATGCAATCGGCACGACGGGGCGTGGCATCGGGCCCGCGTACGAGGACAAGGTGGGACGCCGCGCCGTGCGTGTCGCCGACCTGTTCCAGCGCGACCGGCTGGCGGCCCGCCTGGGCGAGGTGCTCGATTTCCACAACTTCGTGCTGGGCCGCTACTTCAGTGCCGAGACGCTCGACTTCCAGCGCGTGCTCGACGACCTCGTCGCGCAGGGCGAGCGCGTGCAACCGCTGGTGGCGGACGTGAGCGAGAGCCTGCGCGAGGAGATGCGGCGCGGCGGCAACCTGCTGTTCGAGGGCGCGCAGGGCGCGCTGCTCGACAACGACGTCGGCACGTATCCCTTCGTCACCTCCTCGAACACCATCGCCGGTGCGGCGGCGGTCGGTACGGGCCTCGGGCCGCGCGACATCCACCGCGTGCTCGGCATCGTCAAGGCGTACACGACCCGCGTCGGCGCGGGCCCGTTCCCGACCGAGCTGTTCGACGAGACCGGCGAGCACCTCTCGCGCGTCGGCCACGAGTTCGGCGCCGTCACCGGCCGGCCGCGTCGCTGCGGCTGGTTCGACGCGGTGGCGCTGCGCCGCGCCGTGCTGCACAACAGCCTGTCGAGCCTGGGCGTGACCAAGCTGGACGTGCTCGACGGCCTCGATACCCTGCAGATCTGCACCGGCTATCGCATCGACGGCGAAGTGCGCGAACAGCCGCCGCTGCTGCCGCACCGTTTCTCGGAGTGCGCGCCGGTGTACGAGACGCATCCGGGCTGGAAGGAACCGACCAGTGGCATCACCGATTTCGCGCAGCTGCCGGAGAACGCGCGGCGCTACCTCGCGCGCATGGAGCAACTCGCCGGCGTGCCGATCGACATCGTCTCGACCGGCCCGGACCGCGCCGAGACCATCGTGCTGCGCCATCCCTTCGACTGAACCGAACGACGAGTCGCGACGATGAAACCCTGCGAATCCCCCTGGATGGACGACGACCTGCGGATGCTGCGCGAAGCGGTCTCCCGGTTCGTCGAGACGGAGATGCTGCCGCACGAGTCGCGCTGGCGTGCGCAGAAGCACGTCGACCGCAGCATGTGGCGCGAGGTGGGGGAGGCGGGCTTCCTGCTGATGGACGTCCCGGAGCAGTACGGCGGCGCCGGCGGTGATTTCCGCCACGAGGCGGTGCTGTACGAGGAACTCGCCCGGCGCGGCATCTCGGGCTTCGGCCAGGGTGTGCACAGCATCGCCGCGCATTACGTGCTGAACTACGGCACCGAAGAGCAGAAGCAGCGCTGGCTGCCGCGCATGGCGCGCGGGGAGCTGATCGGGGCGATCGCCATGACCGAGCCCGGCGCCGGCTCCGACCTCAAGGGCATCCGCACCCGCGCCGTCCGCGAGGGCGACCAGTACGTCGTCAATGGCTCGAAGATCTTCATCACCAACGGCTCGATCGCGACCATCCTGATGCTGGTGGTGCGCACCGACCCGGGCGACCGCAGCCGCGGCCTGTCGATCCTGATGGTCGAGACCGAGGACCTGCCCGGCTATCGCGTCGGGCGCGTGCTCGACAAGATGGGCATGACGGCGCAGGACACCTCCGAGCTCTATTTCGAGGACGTGCGCGTGCCGGCCGACTGCCTGCTCGGCCTGGCGGAAGGCAAGGGCATGCACCAGCTGATGGGCGACCTGCCGTACGAGCGCCTGACCATTGCGCTCGGCGGGGTCGCCGCCATGGAGGGTGCGGTTGCCGAGACCGCCCGCTATGTCCGCGAACGCAAGGCGTTCGGGCAGGCGGTCGCCGAGTTCCAGAACACGCGATTCACGTTGGCCGAGATCGTCACCTACACGCGGGTCGCGCGGACCTTCGTGGATCGCTGCATCGAGCAGCTCGTCCGGGGTGAGCTCGACACCGAGACGGCGGCCATGGCCAAGTGGTGGGTCACCGACATGCAGCAGAAAGTCATGGACGAGTGCGTCCAGCTGCACGGCGGGTACGGCTACATGAACGAGTACCTCGTCTGCCGCATGTTCGCGGACTCGCGGGTGCAGCGGATCTACGGCGGCACCAACGAGATCATGAAGGAACTGATCTCGCGGTCGGTCTGATGGAGTGCTAGAGTCCCGCCGTGCGGCGGGATGGTGCCCAGGAGAGGACTCGAACCTCCACGGTGTTACCCGCTAGTACCTGAAACTAGTGCGTCTACCAATTCCGCCACCTGGGCATCGGTTGCGGCTC
>Ga0209450_10001306_pt1 | contig 12506 bp, 10 predicted proteins | sample FrelakmetLWP11LW_FD_187149 | JGI IMG/M metagenome (GOLD analysis project Ga0209450, IMG submission 187149) | Freshwater lake sediment microbial communities from the University of Notre Dame, USA, for methane emissions studies - LWP11 LW (SPAdes)... | ecosystem: Environmental > Aquatic >... | reverse complement strand
CGGTGATACCGCACCAGGCGATCTGGGGGTCGGTGTAGACCACGGCCGGGATGGCGCGCACGTCGAAGGATGAGGGTTTGCCGGCGATCACTTCGGCGGCCACCTTGCCTTCGTAGCTGGCCTTGTGGGCGAGCATCATGCCGCCGACCACATCGCCGACGGCGAAGATGCGCGCATCGGCCGTACGCTGTTGCCCGTCCACCCGGATGAAACCCTTGGCGTCCAGCTGCACGGCCGTGTGCTCAAGCCCCAACCCCTGGGTGGCGGGTTTGCGCCCGATGGCCACCAGCACACGGTCGAAGCGCTGCTCGCTCGGAGCGCCCGCGCCGTCCAGGCTCACCGTCACCCCGGTCTCATTCTCCCGCAGGCTTTTCACCCGGGTGTTCAACCAGCTGTCGGCAAAAATCGCCTTCAACCGCTGCTGCAGGGGTTCGACCAGGTCCGCGTCCACACCCGGCAGGAGCCGGTCCTGCAGCTCCACAAGGCTCACCCGGCTGCCGAGGGCGGCATACACCGTGCCCAGTTCGAGCCCGACATACCCGCCGCCTAATATGAGCAGCGATGACGGTATGTCCGCCAGCGCGAGCGCCCCGGTGGAGCTCATGATCCGGCGGCCGGCGGTGAACTCGGTGCCGGGAAAGGGGATGGGGCGCGAGCCCGTGGCGATCACGGCGTGCCGGAAGCGGATGCGGCTGATCTCGGCCTCGCGCAGCCGCACGCTTTCGGAGGACTCGAACTCGGCCCGTCCGCTGACGAGCTGAACCCCGCGGCGTTTGGTCAGGCTCATCAGGCCGCCGGCCATCTTTTCGATCACCTCCGCCTTCCAGCGCCGCAGGCCCGCCAGGTCGATGCGGGGGGGATCGAAGGCGACCCCCATGGTCCCGGCGCGGGCGGCATCGAAGATCAGCTCCGAGAGAAAAAGAAAGGTCTTGGAGGGGATGCACCCCTTGTAGAGGCAGACGCCCCCCGGCCGCGGCGCCGTGTCCACCAGGGTCACGTCCAGACCGAGATCGGCCGCCCGGAACGCGGCGGCGTACCCGCCCGGCCCGCTGCCGATCACCAACACCTCGGTGTCCTGCGCCAGTTCCCCCATGACCATTTTTCACTCCTCCTTTGTCGCCAGCAGGTATGGTTGTTGGGTGCCGGATGCTTTACGGTCCCCGTGGCTGCAACGTTCGGTCCGCCACGAATGGGACGACGGCTTTGCAAAAAGTCCCAAATTCAAGGCGCGCAATTTCCGCGGAGTGAGGCGTACTGATCGTACGCCGCAGCGACAGCGGAACGCAGCGCAACGCAGAAGTTGGGCTTTCTGCAAAGCCGTCAGGCAAGAGACATGAGCAGCTCGTCCGGGTCTTCCATGATCTGCTTGAAGCGTTTCAGAAAATTCACGGCGTCGGCCCCGTCCAGGACCCGGTGGTCGATGCACAGCACCGCGGGCATGATGAGCCGGGCGGCGACCGCCAGTCCTTTTTCCCCCCGGACGACGGCCGGCTGAAGCCGTCCCTGCCCCAATCCCAGGATCGCGACCTGGGGGTGGTTGATGATCGGCGAAAACGTCCATCCTCCCAGTGCGCCGGCGTTGGTGATGGTAAATGTCCCGCCCTGGAACTCCTCCAGGCCGATCTTGCGTGCATGGGCCCTTTGCACGAGCGTGTGGAGCTCGACGGCGAGGTCCCGGATGCTCTTGTGGTCGACGTCGCGTATCACCGGCACGACCAAGCCCTCTTCGGTGTTCACGGCCACACCGATGTGACAGTACTTTTTCAGGACGATTTCACCGGATGCCGTGTCCAGGCTGGAGTTGATCCGCGGGATGGCTTTCAGAGCCGTCGTCACGGCCTTGAGCGCGAACACGGTGAAGGTCAGGCGCCCGCCGAGCGCTTCGATTTCTTGCTTGTGCTTGCGGCGGAAGACTTCGAGCCGGGTGACGTCCACGTAGTCCTGGCTGTTCACGTGGGGGATCTGTGACCAGGCCAGGCTCATCTGCTTGGCCGTGGCCCGGCGGATGGACCGGAAGGGCACTCGCTCCACCGGACCCCACTTGGCGAAATCGGGCAGCTCCGGGGCCGGGGCGGGAGCGGGGGCCGGGGCTTCCGCTGCCGGCTGCAGGCGCGCGGGGGCCGGGGCTTCCACCGCTTTGCCGGCCGCGGCAAACGCACGCACGTCATCACCGGTGACCAGACCGGCGGCGCCGCTGGCGGGCACCTGCGCCAGATCCACGCCCAACTCACGGGCCAGGCGCCGGGTGGCCGGCGAGGCGGGGACCGGGCCTTTGCGGGGGCCGGCGGCCGGCGCGGGGGCGGCCGCGGGTTCCGGCAGGACTGCCGTCCTTGGGCCGGCCGCGGCGGCTTCGGGCGCCGCCGCGGGTTTTTCCCCGGGGGCGGAGAAGGTCATCAGCACCTGCCCGACCTTGACCGTGTCGCCGGCCTTGACGAGGATCTCAAGAACGGTGCCGGTGGTGGGGGAGGGGATTTCGACCGCGGCCTTGTCGGTTTCGACCTCCAGGATGATGTCGCCCTCTTTGACCGCCTGGCCCACGGCGACCCGCACGGCAAGCACCTCTCCCTCGTGGATCCCTTCCCCCAGGTCCGGGAGCTTGAACTCCTTGGCCATGTTCGCCTCCTTTTACGCCGCCAGCAGCTTCCGGGCTGCGTCGATGATGCGGGGAACTCCCGGCAGGTAGTATTTTTCACGGTTGAACAGCGGGATGACCACGTCGTAGCCGGTCACCCGGGCGACCGGGGCCTCCAGGTGGAAAAAGGCCTTCTCCACCAGGCGGGCCACGACCTCGGCCCCCGGCCCGAAGCTGCGCGGCGCCTCGTGCACCAAGGCCACGCGCCCGGTCCTGCGGGCGGAATCCACCAGCAGGGAATCGTCCAGCGGCGAAATCGTCAACAGGTCGATCACGTCCGCTTCGACGCCGTGTTTTTGTTTGAGTTCCTCGGCCGCCTCCAGCGTCGGCCGCATCATGGCGCCGTAGGAGATCAGGGTGAGGTCTTGGCCCTCGCGCACGCGCTGGGACTTCCCGATCGGGAAGGTTTCTTCCTCTTCGGGAACCTCTTCGCGGAACGCGCGGTAAACGGCTTTGGGCTCGTAGAAGATGACCGGGTCCGGGTCGCGGATGGCGCTGACCAGCAGGGCTCGCGCGTTGCGGGGGCCGGAGGGGATCACCATCTTGAGGCCCGGGATGTGCGCCCAAAAAGCCTCACGGCTTTCGGAGTGATGCTCCAGGGCGCGCACGCCGCCGCCGAAAGGCGCCCGCAGGACCATGGGTACGTGGTACCGCCCCTGGGAGCGCCAGCGCAGGCGCGACGCATGGGCTTCGATCTGGTGCATGGCGTAGTAGCTGAACCCGTCGAACTGCATCTCGCAGACCGGTTTCAAGCCGTAGACGGCCATGCCGATGGACATCCCGGCGATGGCGGACTCCGCGAGCGGGGTGTCCACGACGCGGCGCTCCCCGAAGGCATCGATCAGGCCATCGGTCACCCGGAAGACGCCGCCGTCCACGCCCACGTCCTCGCCCAGGACGATGACGCTGTCGTCCTTTTCCATCTCCTGGCGCAGGGCCAGGTTCAAGGCCTGCACCATGGTCATCTTAGGCATGCTTCTCCTCCTTCTGCGCCTCGGCCATAAACCGGATGAAGTCGGCGCGCTGCTCTTTCAGGTAGTCCGGCATCTCGGCGTAGGCGTGCTCGAACATGAGCAGGGGGTCCCCCAGGCCCTTCATCTCCTCTTCCGCGCGGTCCACCGCCGCCTGGATCTCGGCTGCAATCGCCTCCTCCTCGGCCTTGACGGCGTCTTCGCTCAAAAGCCCTTTGGCGATGAGATAGCCCTGGAAGCGGGGGATGGGGTCTTTCCGCCGCCACGCTTCCACCTCGGCGTCGCTGCGGTAGCGCTTGGGGTCGTCCGCGGTGGTGTGCACGGCCATGCGGTAGGTGACGCACTCGATCAGGGTGGCGCCGCCCCCGGCACGCGCCCGGTCGACCGCCTCCCGGGCGGCCGCATAGACGGCCAGGATGTCGTTGCCGTCCACCTGGATCCCGGGGATCCCGTAGGCACTCGCTTTTTGGGCCAGGGTTTTGGAGCGGGTCTGCTTGGCGCGCGGAACCGATATGGCCCACTGGTTGTTCTGGCAGACAAAGACCACCGGCAGTTGGAACACACCGGCAAAATTGAGGCCCTCGTGAAAATCCCCCTGGGAGGTTGCACCGTCGCCGAAAAAGGTCATGGCGACGTCGTCTTTTCCGCGGTATTGCATGGCCCAGGCGATGCCCACGGCGTGCAGGATCTGGGACCCCACCGGAACGGATATCGGCATGTCGTTGCGGTCGGCGGGAATGCGGCTTCCTTCGTTGAAGCCGTTGTTGTAGACGATGATGCTCTCCAGGGGCCGGCCGCGCCAGATGTCGGCCGCCATTTCCCGGAAGGCCGGGACCACCCAGTCCGAGGCCCGCAGATCGGCGACGGCGCCGAGATGGGCCGCCTCCTGGCCTGAGATCGGGGGGAACGTCCCGATCCGTCCCTGGCGCTGCAGGCTGAGCAGGCGCTCGTCGAAGCGGCGGGCCAGCAGCATCGTCCGATGCAGCTTAAGCAGCGTGGTCGCATCGATGGCCGGCTCGAGGGATGGGTCGACCTCGCCTTTCTCGTTGAGGATCGACAGGTGGTCAATGCGGTCCGGCAGCTCAATCGGGGTTTTCGGCATACGAGCGTCCTTTCGTCGAAAAAGAGATGCAGCAATTCATGTGATTATTTCCCGAAGAATATGTGACGCCATCAACTCGAGTCAAGAGGAAGGCGTGTCTGTCGCAACACGCCCGACAGGCATGCGCGAGGCGAATGGGGCGGGGCGCGGAAGCAAACGGCGCGCCGGCATTATGGCGTTTCCTGGCACACCCCGGCATAGGGAGTACATCGTGGACTGTCGGAAGATCATCGAAACGGCCGAAGCATTATTCGGCGGGCATCATTCAACAATTTCGAGCAAGGCGCGCTTCTTCTGCTTGGCGGAAGTGGCGCCGAGGATCGTGCGAATCGCCTTGGCGGTCCGGCCCTGTTTTCCAATAATCTTCCCCAGGTCCACCTTAGCCACCGTCAACTCCAGGATGGTGGCCTGGCTGCCTTCAAGCACGTTCACACTGACCTGTTCCGGATAATCGACCAGGGCTTTGGCGATGTATTCGATCAGCTCTTTCATGGGGTCCCCTCTCTCCGTTGCAGTTCGAAGTCAGCCGTGAGAGCTAACGTGAGATATCTGAAGCCAGAACGCGAAGATGGAAAACCGGCCACGGGAAACGGATTGAATTTTTCTTATCACGAGTGTCTTGATAGTTGCAATAAGATCATTAAAAAAAAGAATTGAATTCATTTTCTCTTGTTTTTTTCATTTGAAAATTCTAACTCCTTTGCCAACAGCAAACAGCGCAACCGGCCACTCAATCACCATAGGAGAAATGTGATGGAGTTTTCAATCCCCCTTCATCTGAGCACGGAAATGGAACATTTCCGGGAATTTTTGCAGGGACCCATGTCATCACGCTTGTCGGACTGGCACCGTCAAGGGGAACTGCCAAGGGAATTTTTTGAAAAAATGGGTGAAGGCGGCTGGTACGGGTTTGAAGTTTCCGAAGGTCGGTGGGCCCGGCGGCCGGCCCTCCGGGAGGCCCTCATCGCCGAGGAACTCGCCAGAATTTCGCCCGGTGCGGCCATTGCGGCACTGGCTCATGCGGACCTCGGAATGATGGGAGCCTGTCTTTTCGGCTCCGAAACGCTGCAACGCCGCTACGGACCGGCCGCCGTGTCAGGCCGAGCGGTCATGTGTCTCGGCAACACGGAAGGCCAGGCCGGGAGTGATGTGGCGGCTGTGGCTGCGCGCGCGGTTCCGGATTCCGGCGGCTGGCGGCTGAGCGGAGCCAAGTCTTACGTGACGAACGGTGCCGTCGCAGACCTCGCCGTCGTCACGGCGGTGACCGACGCCGAAGCCCCGCGCAGCAACCGGGTGTCGATGTTCCTGGCGGACCTGGGCTCCGAGGGCGTCAAACGCACCCGGCTGAGCAAGCAGGTGTGGGTGCCGTCGGATTTGACCCGGCTTGAGTTTCAGGATGTTTTTGTTCCGGAGGACCACCTGATCGGGCGGCGGGGAAAAGGGCTGCAGCAGGTGCTCTCGATCTTCACCCACAGCCGGGTGGCAATCGCCGCCCTCACCCTGGGCACGGCGGCCGGCGCTTTCGACCTGGCCGTGAAACGCGCCGTGAAGCGCACCGCCTTCGGCCGGCCGATCGCCGATTTTCAAGCCAAGTCCTTTGAGATCGCCGACCTGCACGCCGGGCTCCAAGCCGCCCGGCTGATGCTCTGGAAAGCGTGCTGGAAGGTGGACCGGGGTGAGGAGTTCCGGGAGGAGGCCTCGCTGGCCAAATACCTGGCGGTGGACATCGCCCGCAAGGCAACCGTTTGGTCGGCGGACATGTTCGGCGCGGCCTCGGTCATGCGCGACCACCCCATCCACAAGTTCCCGATGGACGCCTGGGGCGCCTCCCTGGGCGAAGGCACCCAGGATGTTCAAAAGCTGATCATCTTCCGCGAAGTCATGAAGCGCTACCGATAAAGAGTTTCGGCGAGCGCTCCGCGCCCGCCGAAACTCTTTAGGGTTGCAAAACGATCTTGCCGAATTGCCGGCCCTCCTCCATCAGGCGATAGGCCTCGATTCCGTCCCGGAGGGGGATCACCCGGCCGATCACCGGCTTGAGCTTGCCCTGCCGGAGAAGTTCGATCACGACGCGGAAATCCTGATGGTTGCCCATGGTGCTGCCGATCAGGCTGATCTGTTTCCCGAAGATGAAGCGGATGTCGATCTCGGCCATCGGGCCGCTGGTGTTGCCGACGATCACGATACGCCCCCCGCGGGCCACGGCCTGCATGCTGCCCGCGAGCGTCGCCCGGCCGACGTTGTCCACCACCACGTCGACGCCGCGTTTGCCGGTCAGCTTGTACACCTCCCGCACCCAATCCACCCGGGATCGATCGATGACGACATCGGCTCCGAGGGAGCGGGCCTGCACCGCTTTTTCTTCACTGCTCGCAACGGCGAAAACGACGGCACCGGCCAGCTTGGCGATCTGGATCGAAAGGCTGTTGACTCCGCCGCCGGCGCCGACGACCAGAACGGACTCGCCCGCTTGGAGGGCGGCCCGGTGGATCAGCATGCGCCAGGCGGTCAGCCCGGCCAGCAGCGGGGCCGCCGCCTGCGGGAAATCCAACCCCTCGGGCATCGGCGCCAGGTTTTCAGCCGGCACGGCCACGTATTCGGCCGCCCCGCCGCGCACGTGTTCGCCGAGAATGTGGTAGCCGGGGCTGACCGACGCCTCCCCGCGCCGCGTGTACTCGTCCTGCACCCGGTTGACCCCGGGATCGACCACCACCGGCTGCCCGATCGACCAGCCCGAGACGCCCTCGCCGACGGCGGCAATCTCGCCGGCCACATCCGCACCGCACCAATGCGGCATCTCAAGCTTCAGCCCGGGCCAACCGCGCCGGACCCAGATGTCCAGGAAATTCAGCGCACAGGCCTTGACGCGCACCACCACCTGGCCGGGCGCGTCAGCCGGGTTGGGGACGTCTCCGTAGCGCAGAACGTCCAACTCTCCGTGTCCTTCGAAAAAAACGGCTTTCATGGTTCCACCTCCTCACCTGGGTCAGCGGTGTCGGCGTATTCCCGGCCGGCCCCGCAGCCAGAGGCGGCCGTCGCTGAGACCCTCAGAATCACGCCCGAATGAAATGAGTTTTCATCTCTGTGGGAGCGGCTTTCCAGCCGCGATTCAGTTGCCGCAATCGCGGATGCTATGGAGAAGACGTCGTATCGAGGCTGGAAAGCCTCTCCCACAGTGGGGGATAGCATCAATTCTATACCGGCAGACTTGCCGGCTGTAAAGCCATTTGCAGTCGATGACCCGCGCGGCGATCGGCTTCTTGACAACGCCCGACCAAACGTTGGATACTGCATTGTCGCCACGACGCCCTCCGCAGCGCGCCTTGCCCTATCACGGCGCGGCCGATCAACCGCTGGACAGGAACCGCTTCCATGACGCATCCACCTCATACCCGGGGACCCATCCGGCGTTTCGAAGAGGTGGAGCACACCGCCGACCGGGCATTGCGGATTTGCGGGCGCGACCTCGCCGAGCTTTTCACCAACGCCGCGCTGGGGATGAACAGCCTGATGCGGTCCGCCGCCGGCGGCCGACCGTCCGTCGCCAAGGAGATCGAGCTGGAGGCCATCGATGCCGAAAGCCTGCTGGTGGCCTGGCTGAGCGAGCTCGCATTCTGGGCGGAAACCGAATCGCTCCTGTTCACCCGTTTTGAATTTCTCCGGATTTCGCCGACACACCTCAATGCCATGGTGCGCGGCGACCGGGTCGGGGCGTTTGAAAAACACGTGAAGGCGGTGACGTTTCACAACCTGGACATCCGATCCGAAGCCGGGGGGTTGGCGGCGACGGTGGTGTTTGACGTTTAAGGAGGTGCCCATGGCAGGTATGCGGGGCTTCCATAAAATAGACGAGTTCCTCTACGAGATCCCGGTGTCTTTCCGCGAAGGCATGCGCGTGCCGGCGCGGTTTTACGCGGACGATGAATTGGTCGCGGCCATGACCGGCGACCGCAGCCTGGAGCAACTGGTGAACACCGCCACCCTGCCCGGGGTCGTCAGACACGTCCTGGCCATGCCGGACATGCACCAGGGCTACGGCTTTCCCATCGGGGGCGTGGTGGCGACCGCCCTTCCGGACGGCGTCATCTCCCCCGGCGGCGTGGGCTACGACATCAACTGCGGGGTTCGGCTGCTGGCGAGCCACCTCCGCGTGGAGCAGGTCGCGCCCCACCTGGATGACCTGGCCTCGGCGCTCTTTGCCAATTGCCCGAGCGGCGTCGGCAAGGGCGGGCAGGTGAAGCTCAAGCCCGGTGAACTGGACGAGGTCATGGAAAAGGGCGCACGCTGGGCGGTGCGACGCGGCTACGGGACCGAGGCCGATCTCGAGCGCACCGAGGAGAACGGCTGCCTGCCGGGGGCCGATGCCGCCCAGGTCAGCGCCCGCGCCCGGGACCGCGGCAAGGACCAGGTGGGGACGCTGGGGGCCGGCAATCACTTCATCGAGGTGGACCGCGTCGAGCACGTCGCCGACGAGGTGCTCGCCAGGCGCATCGGTCTTTCCCCCGGCCAGGTCGTCGTTCAGATCCACTGCGGCTCGCGCGGACTGGGGCACCAGGTCTGCACGGACTACGTCAACCTGTTTCAGAAAGCCGTTCGGAAATACCACTATGAGCTTCCGGACCGGGAGCTGGTGTGCGCGCCCCTGAGCAGCCCCGAAGGCCGGGACTACCTGGCCGCCATGACGTCGGCCGCCAACTATGCCTTTGCCAACCGCCAGGTGCTGGCGTTTCACATCCGGCGCAGCTTCGAACAGGTCCTGGCCGGCAAGGTGAAGAATTTCGGCCTTTACCAGATCTACGACATCGCCCACAACATGGCAAAAATCGAAACGCACGTGGTCGACGGCCGCAGGCGCGAGCTGTGCGTCCACCGCAAAGGAGCCACGCGCGCCTTCGGTCCCGGCTCGGAGGCGCTGCCGGAGGTTTACCGGGACATCGGCCAGCCCGTGCTGGTGCCGGGGTCCATGGGGACATCCAGCTGGGTGCTGGTCGGCACCGAGGGCGCCATGGCGCAAACCTTCGGGTCCACCTGCCACGGTGCGGGGCGGACCATGAGCCGGCATCAGGCCAAGCGCTCCGTGCACGGGGCCGCGCTGCGCCAGGAACTGGAAGCCGGCGGGATTCACGTGCGGGCGGGCAGCCTGGGGGGGCTGGCGGAAGAGGCGCCGGCCGCCTACAAGGACGTCGACCGGGTGGTCGATGTCGTTCACGGCGCCGGCCTCGCCAAACGGGTGGCGCGGCTGACGCCGCTGGCCGTCATCAAGGGGTGATGACTTCGTCGAAAGGAGGTTCCATCATGCGAATGCAATTCCGAAGCATCGTTTGCGCGACCGACTTTTCGGAACATTCCAACCAGACCATTCCTTACGGGGTGGCGATCGCCCGGGAGTTCGAGGCCCGGCTCTACGTCTGCCATGTGATCGATCTTTCGGCGGTCACCATTTACGGCGAGTTCCAGCTGGACCCGATCGGCCAGCAGGAGCGGATCCGGCAGGAAGCCCAGGAGCAATTGTCCCGGATGCCGGGGCTTCAGGAGGTGGATTGGGAGCCGCTGATCCGCGTGGGGCAGCCGGCGGCGGAGATCGCCCGGATCGTCGAGGAAAAGGGGGTGGACCTCGTGATCGCCTCCACCCGCGGACGCTCCGGCTTGAAGCGCCTGATCCTGGGGTCCGTGACCCAGCGGATGATGCGGACGCTGAACTGCCCTCTGCTGGCGGTGCAAAGCCTTGAGGAGGCCTTCATCGACAAGGGCGCCGGCGGCGTGCGGTTGAAGAAAATCCTGGTCGGGAGCGACTTTTCCGCGGACTCGGTCCTGGCCTTGAACTACGGCCTCAGCCTGGCGCAGGAATTCGAGGCCGAACTGCATCTGATTTACGTCATGGAGCCGCCGGTCTACCCGGAGTTCCTTACGCCCGCCGAACAGGGCCAGGACATGGTCCGCGCGGACGTGGTCAAGGAAAAACTGAACGGGCTGGTTCCGGAAGACGCCCGCAACTGGTGTTCCCTGAAAACCACCGTCCTGCGCGGCCAGTCCTATGAAGAGCTGGTGGCCTATGCGATGACGCAGAGCATGGACATGATCGTGGTGGGGGTGCGCGGCCACGGCCTGGTCAAATCGCTGCTCATGGGCTCGACCACGGACCGCGTCGTGCGGCGCTCGCCCTGCCCGGTACTGACGGTGAGCGCCCACGCGGCAAAGGGCTGAGCCGGCCCGCGCCGTGTTCAGCTTCTATGACGCCATCCGCAATCCGGCCGCGACCACGCTGCGGTCCGCCTGCAGCCGGCCGTCGGAGACCTGCATGATCCGCCGCGCATAGGCGGCGCTCTCCGCGCTGTGGGTCACCATGATGATGGTCATGCCCCCATCGTTGAGGTGCTGGAACAGGTGCATGACCTCCCGGCTGTTCCTGGAATCCAGGTTGCCGGTGGGCTCGTCGGCCAGCAGGATGGGCGGCTCGTTGACGATCGCGCGGGCCACCGCTACACGCTCCTTTTCCCCGCCCGAGATTGCACCCGGCAGGCGATCGGCTTTGTCCGTCAGTCCGACCCGGGAGAGCGCTTCCAGGGCCATGGCGCGTTTCTGCGTTTTGCTGCGGCGGGTCACGGTCAGCGGCAGCATGACGTTTTCGATCACCGAAAGATAAGACACCAAGTGAAAGCTCTGGAACACGAATCCGAGATACTCGCGGCGGAAATCCGCCAGCTGTTCCGGGTGGAGGCGGTACACATCGATGTCATCCACCAGCAGGCGGCCGGAAGAAGGGGCGTTCATGGCGCCGAGAATTCCGAGCAGCGTTGATTTCCCGGCGCCGGATTCCCCCATGATCGCGACGAACTCCCCCGGTGCAATCTGGAAACTGATCTCGGACACCGCCGGCACGGCCGAGGCGCCGGCGCCGAAGGTCTTCACCAAACAGTCTGCAATAATATAACTCACGATGGACTCCTTTATCGCGCCTCGCGTTCTGAACCCCCGACGAGGTTCGGGCGGCGGGCATTCCGTATAACGTGACGGCCGGCGGCTAAAGCGTCCGCAGGGCTTCGTTGGGGTCAAGCCGGGCGGCCATGGCTGCGGGGTAGGCACTGGCCGCCAGACCGAGTGCCAGCGCCAGAACCAGGGACCCTATCGCCAGCGCCGGGTTGAACGGCACATGCCCCCCGTGGCTCTCCGACAGAAGCGACAGCGCCGCCTGGGCGCACCCCAACCCCAGCCCGTAGCCGATGATGCCGGCCAGGCCGGAAAGGATCCCGGCCTCCAGAAAAACGATCCGCATGATGTGGGAGCGCCGGAACCCGATGGCCCGGAAAATGCCGATCTCGTCGGTGCGCTCCCGCACGCTGCCCATCATGGTGACGAGCACGACCAGCCCGCCGATGAACAGGATCACGCCGGAAATGCCGTAGGAGAAATGCGAGAACTGGGCCAGCATTTCCATGCGGCTCTTGACCACCTGCTGAATCGCCATGACCTTGGCGCCGGGCAGCACCTCCGCGATCTGCCGGACCATGTCTTCGATCGGGCAGTCCTTGCACAGGGCGGCCACCTCCGCCATGGAGATGCGGCCGGTCTTCTGGAAGGCCTGCTGGGCGGTGGTCAGGGCGGCAAACGCCAGCTGGTCGTCCTGGGAACCCGTCGGCTCGAGGATCCCGGAGACGGTGAGGTCAAGCCCGTTGACCGGCAGCCGGTCGCCGGCTTTCAGGTTCAGCAGCCCGGCCGCCTCGGACCCCAAAAGGATGCCGTTTGCGTCCGGGGTGGCCCCCTGAACGCGCCACCAGGGTTTCAGGATGCCGGCGGCCCTGAA
>Ga0209450_10001305_pt1 | contig 12506 bp, 11 predicted proteins | sample FrelakmetLWP11LW_FD_187149 | JGI IMG/M metagenome (GOLD analysis project Ga0209450, IMG submission 187149) | Freshwater lake sediment microbial communities from the University of Notre Dame, USA, for methane emissions studies - LWP11 LW (SPAdes)... | ecosystem: Environmental > Aquatic >... | reverse complement strand
GGAGGCATGTCATGAAGCGTTTGATGATTTGCGTGCGCTTAGGGGAGGATACATTGGGCCAGTTGTGATTCATGCATTAGATATAAACGGTGATCCCTTCGTGTTAAGTACAGAAGATACCAATGATGTGCACTACTGGTTCTGGGCTGAGGGTATGGAAAATCCTGAATGCAGGCGACCAATAATAGAATCACTTTAAGGTCTCGATATTGAAGAATAAAATGGGGATAAGTCTATAAATTATCTTGTCTTAGGTCTCCTGGCTGGCACTAAAGGGTGAAACCTTTTGGCAATCAAAGAGCTCTTGGACCATAAAACCCTAATCATGACTCAGCACTATGCCTGTTTGTTCCGGACCACAAAGGGCGGGCTGCTATGGATTCTGAAGTCTTTTGGAAGGAGAAACAGAAACGATACAAGGTATTGATGATGCCGAATGATTGCGATTGTTTTCTGGTCCATAAGCTCGTATTTTCGCAGTAACCTGATAATAAAACGCCCTAAGGAGATATCATGAAAATTCTCGTTACGGGAGGAGTTGGTTATATCGGAAGCCATGTAGTTAAAGCACTGGGTATAATACGGCATGAATGAGCCGTGTTATACGGAAATCTAGTCAAGGGTGATCTTTATGACAAAGTATATTTCAAGCGTGTAATCAATGGATTCAAGCCAGATGCTGTTTTTCATTTTGCTGGTTCAATTCAGGTGGAGAAATCAATTAGGGATCCTCTGATGTATTACAAGAACAATGTGAGTAATACCGTGAATCTACTGGAGTCCATAATCGATAACGGAATTCATTATTTCATCTATTCATCTAAAGCCAGTGTCTAAGGCATACCTAATGAGTTACCTGTTGATGAAAAAGCCGCTTTAAATCCTATCAGCCCCTACGGTGCATCGAAATGCATGGTTGAGCGGATACTTCTCGATTGTCGGGGGCTGAGGCGTTCCATTTCATTACAAGAGCGTTAAAACGACAATGGGTGAGCTTGATAAATTGCTAATCTTCGGGACCGACCACCCGACACCAGATGGGACATGCATAAGGGATTACATTCATGTTGAAGACCTTGCCATGGCACATGTTACTATCTCGTAGAGGTAAATAAATCAGACATTATGAATTGCTGCTATGGATATGGCTTTTCTGTGAGAGAGATAATCGAAGCGATAAAGAAAATACAGGTATAGACTTCAAGTTCGAAGAGGCAAACAGAAGGACCGGGAATCCCCCCTAGTCGGTAGCTGAAAATAGAAGATTGAAAATCGCCACCGGCTGGAAACCGAAATATGATGATCTCAATCAAATCATAACAAACTGCTTGGCAAGGGGAGTAAAATTTAAAGCCTATGGCATAATAATTGCGAATGTATCGATAATTAACTCAGGATTAAAACATCTGTCTAGGGCCTAAGTATTCAAGGGATCATGGCGGACAGAAGTAGCATTATCGAAAAGTGTTGGCTGCAATTGGCCGAAGGAGAGTAATGCGAGACCTTACCGTTGTCATGCCTTGCTTAAATGAGGCAGAAACTTTAGGCAGTTGCATTGTCAAAGCTCACAAGAGCTTTGAGAAACTCGGATTAGACGGAGAAGTGTTAGTGGCTGACAACGGAAGCACCGATGGTTCCATTGAAATTGCCGAGAGACTGGGTGCCCGGGTAGTACACGTTAAAGAAAAAGGGTATGGTAATGCGCTCCGGGGAGGATTCGAAGCCGCTGAAGGAAAGTGGATTCTCATGGCCGATGCAGATGATAGCTACGATTTCGGCGATATTGCCCCTTTTGTTGAAAAACTCAAAGAGGGAAATGATCTCGTAATGGGATGTCGTCTCCCTAATGGGGGCGGTAAAATCATGCCAGGTGCTATGCCGTGGAAACATCGTTGGATAGGCAATCCCGCCCTATCTGGTATCGGGCGGCTATTTTTTAAGAGTCATGTTAGGGATTTCCATTGTGGCATGAGGGCCTTTACCCGGGAGGCTTACCAGCAGATGACACCAAAGACCACAGGCATGGAGTTTGCCTCTGAAATGGTAATTAAGGCCACATTGAAGGGTATGAGAATTGGTGAGGTTCCTATCACTCTTCATAAAGATGGCCGGTCCAAGCCCCCCCATCTTAGAAGTTGGCGGGATGGTTGGAGGCATCTTCGGTTTATGTTGCTTTATTGTCCAACGTGGCTCTTTTTAATTCCAGGACTGGCGCTTCTTACGGCAGGCATTGTATTTGGTGCAATTTTGTGGAACGGCCCATTATTTATCGGGAAGATCGGATTTGATACAAATACTCTATTAGTTTGTTCGATGTCTATCATATTGGGTATGCAAATTACTCTTTTTGGTATTTTCACTCGTGTATTTGCTGTGTCTGAAGGGTTTCTTCCGCCTAAGAAGTCGTTAGATGAAATCTATAATTATTATTCACTTGAAAAGGGGCTCGTCACCGGTTTTATAATATTTGTGTTTGGCTCTATCATGCTGGTGAATGCGTTGTTTTACTGGAAAAAAGCGGGATTTGGAGCAATTCCATATTCTGAAGGTCTGAGACAGGTCATTCCTGCTGTCACTCTCACGACGGTCGGAGCGCAAGTAATATTTTCAAGTTTCTTCCTTAGCATTCTGTCTTTGCCTCGGAAATGATCTATGTAATGGATTCATTTTTCTCTGACACCTGCTAGACCCTCTAAGAAAGAATCACCTAATAGTTGAGATTGAAATTCTTGTAACAACTTAAATATTATCATCTGAAGAGAATAAATATCTAGTATGCCTGTTAATGTCACCAAGCTTAATTCACGCGTTCTATATCAGCGGGCGCAATATGAAAAATGTGGTTTGGGGCGCCGATACTGGAAATATCGGGATAAGATTGTAATGGACTATATAGAGAAAAATGACAAAGACATCTTGGATTTGGGCTGTGGTGAAGGGATTACACTTGAGCATATGCTAAAGCTATTTCCCGGGCGGAAAATCCAAGGAATTGATATATTGCCTGAAAACATTCTCATTTGCGAACATCACAGCCTACCTGCTCGACTAGGGAATATTTATTCCTTAGAGCTAGATGAAGCTAGTTATGATGTCGTACTACTATTAGAGGTAATCGAGCATCTTAAACACCCGGAGCAGTCATTAAGGGAAATTCATCGGGTGCTTAGGCCAGGAGGAAAGCTAATAGTTGTGTTTCCCAATGATCTGATGTTTCTTATCTCGCGGCTTATTAACTTCAAGTTTAGAGAGGCCTTCTACGATCCGGGTCATCTAAAACAATGGACACCGGGTGATATGTGCCGCTTATTATCAACTTATAAATTCAGCGTGGCGGCACTTAAATGCATTCCCTTTCATTTCTGGGCATTGTCATTACATGGGATAGTCGTGGCAAAAAAAATGGTGAATCATGATAAAACTCCTGCTCATTAGCACAATCAATACAACATCGGAGGTGGAATGTCGCTACCCTGATTTGGGACTGGGTTACCTTGCTGGAAATCTTCGAAATAAATTTGGATCCGATATTAATATTCGTGTCATTGATAGGGATTTTGAAAAAACGTTTGAGGTATACAAGCCTGACTTGGTAGGGATCCGAGCAGTATCTCAAAACTATAGCAAGGCAAAAAGAATTGCAGAGATAGCTTATAAGAAAGGCGTTCCAGTACTGATGGGAGGCATTCACATCACCGCCTTGCCACATAGTCTCGATGCAAATATGACGATAGGTTGTTTAGGAGAGGGAGAAGACACCATCGTTGAGTTGGCACGACTATTCCTCGATAAAGGAAGATTTCGAGCAGAGGATCTGATAAATATTCGCGGCCTTTGTTTCTGGTTTGAAAATAAATTATGCCTTACGCCTCCTCGGCCACCCATCGAAGAACTAGACGTAATTCCACTTCCTGCACGAGATTTAATTAAGATCAGGCCTCACACATATATGTTTACTTCACGTGGATGTCCATATCATTGCCTTTTCTGTGCATCCTCAGCATTTTGGAAAAAACCTCGGTATTTTTCCGCAGATTATGTAGTGAACGAAATTGGAGAATTGATTCAAAATTATAAGGTTAAATTCATAACATTTTATGATGACATGTTTATAAGTAACATTCCGCGCTTAAAAAGAATTGCCGAAGGTCTAGATAAGGCGGGTCTTCTGAAAAAGATAAAATTTTCCTGCTCCTGTTCGGCACCCAACATTACTGCAGACGTCGTTCAAATCCTAAAGGAAATGAATGTAGTTTCAGTGGCGATGGGCCTTGAGTCTGGCTCCGATAACACTCTTCAGTACCTAAAAGGTAAGGCATTCTCGATCGCAAAGAATCGTCAATCGGTAGAAATATTAAAGAAGAATAATATAGCTGTTAATGCTGGTTTTGTAATCGGATCTCCAGAGGAAACGGTTGAAGACATGATGGATACATATCGTTTCATAAAAGAGACCCAACTGAGTTTCTTCGATATTTATGTACTCACTCCATATCCAGGAACCTTCATTTGGAAGTACGCCCTAGATAAACAGCTGGTTCGTGAGGACATGCACTGGGACAACCTGAATATCAATTTTGACGTGAATAATCAGAAAGCAATTATACTTTCCGAGAAAATGAATCGTGCAGAACTTGTCAGGGTTTATAAGAAATTCCGGCGTCTGCGTTTATGGTGTAGTTTAAAAAATATATGGTGGCATCCATACTTAATTGATTTGCCTAATATTTCATTGAATATAATGAAAGAGAAAGTATATCAATGTTTTCATGCAGGCAATAATGAGTGAGATGCAGATTATTCATTTTATTCTCATTGCATGCATTAATGCCCTGAAAAATAAAATATTCCAGTTATGAGCAACTTCAAATTTTCCATTATTCTCTTAACTAAGAATGCAGGAGAACTGTTTTCTGAAGTTCTTGTCCGATTGTTCCAATGTAGCGGGATTGATGAAGCTGAAGTTATTATGATCGACTCTGGTTCAATTGACAAAACGTTGGAGTGTGCTAGAAAATACCCGGACATTCGCATTTTTACAATTGAACCCTCCGATTATGGGCATGGTAAGACCAGGAACATGGGAGCCAGTTTGGCCAAAGGCGACTATCTAATCTATCTAGTCCAGGACGCGCTTCCAGCTAGTCCGAGCTTTTTAAGGCAACTTACGCGTCATTTTACGGACTTAAATATTGCAGGCGTTTACGGAAGACAAATACCAACAACTGCTGCGAACCCGACAGAACGATTTTTTTTAGATGTGACATACCCCGATTATCCAAAAATACTTGCCAGTTCTCATACGGGACCAGTGGATATCCACTCTATTTTCTTTTCGAATGTAGCTTCGGCTATCAGGCGAAATATATGGGAGATATACCCATTTGATGAAAGCATAATCATGAGCGAAGACCAGCATTGGGCCAAGCGCGTATTGCACGAAGGATATGGAATTATTTACGAACCGACAGCCGTGGTATATCATTCCCATAATTACGGGCTAATCGATATCTTGAAGCGAAATTTTGATAGCGGGACTTCTTTAAGAGGGTTGATAGATGATTCGATCATCAGAATGGCATGCTATGAAGTAAGGTATCTCCGAGTTGGAATAAGGCAGCTAGTATTATCGGGAAATATAATCTGGGTACCCTATTTTCTCCTTCGGGAAGTGATGAGATCAATTGGTATTTTCCTTGGCCAAAAATCTCATCTACTTCCGCTCTGGGCTAATTATACTCTAAGCATTCATAAATACTACTGGAGAAGGCCAACCTGAGTTGGGTAGTAGCGCTTTCCATGTCTTATAATCGGAGCGAAGGCCCGGGCTTCTTGTTAAAAAGGGAGGGTTGTTAGTGAAACAAGAAGTGGTATCAAGCCACCAAATATCAAAGCGTTCATTGAATCTTCTGCTTCTTAATCCACCAGCGAGACAAATAATGTCCGAAAGCATGGTTGTGCCACCTCTGGGCATAGCTTATTTGGCGGCAGTTATAAGGAGAGCAGGTTATCGGGTCGCAATCAAGGATGCTTCTGCTGAGCAGATGAGCTGGGAGAGGCTGGTGACCTTTTTAAAAAAGGAACGCCCTGATATTTTAGGGTTGAGCAGCATGAGTCCCACTATTGACGTTGCATTAAAAGCTGTTAATGTGGCCCGTCCCTTTGTTTCCACTATTATCATGGGTGGCCCGCACGTATCGGTCTGGGGTCAGGAAATATTTCGACAATGTCCAGAGCTTGATCTAGGAGTGGTTGGCGAAGGTGAAGAAACCATGGTGGAGCTAATGGCTGCTTTAGCCGCCGGACGTTCTCCAGCCGGCGTTCCAGGAGTCATAGGAAAGAGTTTTGTGGGCCCATCACGACCTTTAATAAGTGACTTGGATACCATTCCTTTTCCTGCCCGAGATTTGTTACCTCTTGACAGGTATCATTATCCGTTTTCCAAGACACGTCGCATAACAACACTATTTACTTCGCGCGGTTGTCCTTTTGAGTGCATATTTTGCGATAAATCGATCTTCGGTACCCGGTGGCGGGCTCGTTCTGCCCAAAATATTTTGGCAGAAATTGACGAATTGGTCGAACGCTTCAATATTCCCTCCATGATAATTTACGATGATTTGTTTACATTAGATGATGAAAGGACTAGAGACATATGTGAAGGCATATTGAGTCGTGGATACAAATTGGACTGGAAATGCGAAAGCCGAGTTAACTTGGTAAACTCGAATACTCTGAAGCTGATGAAACGAGCTGGCTGCACCATGATTGCCTATGGGGTTGAAAGTGGAAATCAAGTTGGGTTGGATTATTTGAATAAGAAAATAACAATAGAGCAAATCAAGAGAGCTTTTGCGCATACGCATGAGGCGGGTATTGCAACTATGGCCTATTTTATTCTAGGTATTCCTGTGGAGAGTTATGAAGATGAACTTCATACTATTAATTTCGCTAAGGAACTCAATCCTGATTATGTCCAGTTCAGCGTACTCTCGCCGTTTTATGGGACAAAGCTTCATCAGGAAGCGGTAGATAAAGAGTGGTATCGAGAGATTCATGCACGAAATCCAATGGATAAAGATTTGAAAAAGCCGGTGGTCATGTCACCTCAATGGAATGCCGAAAATCTTCAGCGGATTCTCCGTTGCGCATATTACTCTTTCTATTTCCGTCCCAGATATATTTGTAAGCGGTTGGTATCCATGAAAAATTCGACTCAATTGCTTGGCTGTATTAGGGGTTTCTCCATGCTCCGCGGCTGGTTAAAAGGATAGGCATATGGGACTGGTTTCAACTGTGGGGCGAATGCCGATTTCTTTGGGCCGTATTCTCCCTGGCTGGGTTCCCCTTCTATTCCCCGTTATACCGCACACTTTGTGGGATGGCTGCCGGGAGGACTACCAATGGAAACTAGGGAAGTGGCACCGTATTACTGCTAGGATGCAGTATCATCTCCATCGGCTTAATTGGCCTAGTCGGGGGGATATCCTGTTCACACTGGCGAACAGATGAACGGAGCTAACGGACAATGGAACTAGATCAATCGGTCAACGATCTTGATCGCTTGAGATTTGCTCTCATCCTGGGCTTAGCCATCTGCGTACTGGGCGTGATATTAAGCCTTCAAGTATCGCTGTTTGGCCTGAGCAGTCAAAATCTTTATGTCAACTCATTCCATGTACTCTTTGTCAGAAATGAGACGCTGGTATTTTTTTTGCTTTTTGGAGCCCTGCTCCTAGTCCGGACGTATCTTTTTAGCAGCCGATTTCTCCCAGTCTGGCCCTGCCCGTTGAGGAACGACTTTCTAAGGAGGCTACCTTGGCTAGGGAGCCTTGCCCTGGGGGTGGTGTTTCTTGCCTGGCTCGGAGACTTCATGGTTTTGCACAGCTTTCCATTGAGCAACGATGAGTATCTCCCCCGGTTTCAGGCACAGATCTTCTTGTCTGGCAAGATCAAAGCGGACATGCCTATTGAACTGAGAGAATTTGGTAAAGCACTGACACCAATTTTCGTCAGTTTTAATCCTGAGGAAGGTACCTGGGTCAGTTCCTATCTGCCCGTCTATGCATTACTGCGAACAGGCTTTTTGGCCTTGGGAGTGGAATCCTTGACAAATCCATTCTTAGCGGGGTTGAGCATAGTATTATTGGCCGCCATAGCCAGAAGAATGTGGCCTCAAGAACAAACGGCCCCATTTATAGCGGTGATCCTATTGGCGTCCTCAAGCCAGTTTCTTGTGACATCCATGACCTCCTATGCGATGCCCGCCCATCTTTGCTTCAATCTCGCTTGGCTTTACTTTTATATTCGCGGTGATCGGTTGGGGGATCTGGTAACTCCGTGGATCGGTTTTTTCGCGCTAGGTCTCCATAATCCTTTTGTCCATGCTCTGTTTGTCGCACCCTTTCTGATTATGTCGCTGTGGCAAAGGAATTGGCGGCTCATTTGTTATTTTGTTTTTGTTTACGCTACCGGCTGCATTCTTTGGTATTTTTGGTGGACAAGAGTGGTCCTCTTCAGTAGCGATGACATGTCCGTGTTCCAACTCCCTGTAGCTTACCAACTACTGATCCAACCGATGAACCTCACATTACTATTTGCTTGGCAGTCATTTACCCTAACAGTACTGGCCTTTCTTTCTCTCCATAAATGGCGCTACTTGACAGGTATATTCCGTCCTTTGGCTATAGGGTGCATCCTTACCTTACTATTCTATTGTTTCTTCCCATATGATCAGGTATTAGGTTGGGGATACCGTTTTTTTTATGGAGTATTAGGAAATCTAGTTCTGCTGGCGGTGGCCGGTTGGTATCGGCTGAGGGAATCCGTGGGCGCGAGAAAAGCATGGGGATTCGTTTTGATAGGCACTGCCTTAGCAGTTCTGGTGCAATTTCCCCTTCGGTGCATACAAGTGGAAAGCTTTGTACGGCCTTTTGCCAAGTCAGCCCAATATGTCCAATCCCTTCCGCAGTCCTTTGTAGTCATCGATCCCGAGAAAGTATGGTTTGCCCAGTTGTTGGTACGCAATGACCCTCTTTGGAGCACATATCCAAAGGTCCTGTTCTCCTCTTATTTAACGGAGAACCATCTAAATAAATTATCAGGCTTAGGTGAGGTTCATGCTGTCCAGCCTGCGGAATTGGCCAAGTGCGGCCTTCATACCATCGCGCCACGTATTGACGCCCGTTGAGGTTAAGGAGTCTGTCACGAGCTCAGTACAGGCCCTCGGTTGCTTCTGAGTATGTACACCTTCTTTCAATTGCTTTTGCTTCTGCTTCTGTTGATAGATGCATATGCTACGCATGTGTTTCTAGTCATCACGGGCGTAGATCAGCGATTCCGTTCATCCTTTTTGCTAGAGGCGCATTAAATCTGCTGGGCATTCTCAATAATGCCTTAGGGCAGGGCGACCTTGGCGTTTATTTACTCCGAATGGGAGTCTCTGCTAGCCGTGCAGCAGGTGCCATACTTTTCATAATCATTGTCCATATAGGGATGATTTTGTTAGTTGGCAGCCTGGGTTTGCTGATGAATGGTCAGATGGGTCTTTTGCCCTTTGAACCTTCCTGTATTGGATATGGATTGGCGGTCGGCATGATGCTTTATTTGATGATGGTATATTTGCGACCTCGGTTCATGCAAAGGTACAAGATATTGGCTCCCCTCCAGGAGGTCGGCTTGAGCGGCCACTTGTGAGCTGCGGCTGTATGGCTTCCACATGTGCTAGCCCTAGTCCTCACCTACTGGGGGGCTTTGACCCTGTGGGGCATTCCTGTGCCCCTAGGCAAGTGCGTAACTTTGGTTCCCGCGGTATTGTGTGTGGGCGCCCTGCCAGTCACTCCCGTGGGATTGGGTACCACACTGGCAGACTTTATCTTGATGTTCAGTATGTGTGTCCCTTTCCCCATCTTTGAGACGCAGACCGCCGTAATGCTAGCCTTTAGCTTCGTCTATTATTTTTTTGGAATCTGTGCCCTGACGCTGATCGGTTTTGAGTGTCTGCAGGCACTTCGACGTCAGAGCTGAGCGTATTCTGCTTATTTCATATTATAAATCATAGGTAAGTTTGAATCGACATCTTGAAGAATGGGCAATCGTTTATTTGTTTCTTTGAGTATTAATCGGCTTTGAATCGCGTGCCATAGATTATCGTTACCATTTTGCTAATTATTGGGAAATAGCAAAATCCCGCTGATTCATCCTGTACTCTTTTCAGTTATCAGGGCGTGATTTTCAATTCCGGAAAGGCATTACTGGAAATGCTGTGTGATGCTGCAAAAGAAGGGCGTCCCCGTTTCTTCACCCGGAGGAATACACTTAAAGATCATCTGATTTACTTGGCTTAACGGCGTTTAATCGGGATGAATGGATACCTAGGAATGGAATCAAAATTGCACACACCTGCCAGTATTCAGTTGCATCGTCCCATGCAGAAGTTATAATCATTCGGAGTAAGCTGACTCCTGTTGGTAAGGAATTGCCACAGTGGTGAAAGTCTTCGATTTTATCGAGAAAGTGCGACGTCAATTTTCGAACACGCGCCAAGTGTATTCCTTCTCATTTGCTCTTTGTGTCGGCACGATAGGATACGCCCTTCTTCTGCAATATGCCATTTCTGTCATTTGTGGGCTGCTGTTCGGAAAGGGCCTGACCGATCTGGGCGGATACCCGATCGGGCATGATTTTCTGGCTTTCTGGACGGCGACGAAATTGGCGGTAACGGGGGATCCGACGTCAATCTATTCGCTGGAGACATTGTCAGCCGCGGAGTACGCTGTGTCGGGAACAGATTCCGCGTACTTCGCCTGGAATTACCCACCGACATTCTTGCTTTTCCTGTTGCCTCTTTCAGCCCTTCCTTATCTCGCGGCGTTTGTTGCCTGGATATTAAGCACAGTCTGCGGCTACGTAACTATTGTGTATCGTATTTTCCCCCGCCCGTTTACACCTTGGCTGTTCCTCGCACTTCCCAATGCAATATGGAACCTGATCGCCGGACAGAACGGATTCCTCTCTGCCATGATATTGGGTGGCGGCCTTATCATCCTGGACCGCCGCCCTTTCGCCGGGGGATTTGTACTCGGCCTGTTAAGTTATAAGCCGCATCTCACAACGATGATTCCATTGGCGCTGATTGCGGGTCGATATTGGCGTGCTCTCTGCGGTTTTGCGATTGGCGGTGCCGTGCTGATCCTTGCCAGCATTGCAGTATTTGGCTCATCGGTCTGGGTCGCCTTTATCCAGAATATCCCTTTTGCCGTAACCCACTGGCAATCGGCATACTTCTGGCCTAAGATGCCGTCCTTATTCGCCCTGAGTCGATTTTCAGGGGCTCATGTCTGGGTCGCTGCCATCGTTCAGATCAGTGTCACAATCGTTGTAGCGCTGTTGGTGTATCGGGTCTGGTGCAATAAGGAAAGGATGTACGTCAAGGGTTCCGTTCTTGTGATCTGTACATTGCTTGCCTCCCCATACCTGTTTCATGGTGATATGGTGATAATCGGTCTTGCTTTCGCCTGGCTGGGTAAAGCTGAATACGAAAAAGCAGAAGGCAATGGCTTGCCCATGCTTATGATATTCTGGATCGGGCTTTTTTTTACCACCGAAAGTTTGATCGTTCAGAATTTCAATTTCAGTCCCGTTATCTGCATATTAATGCTGGGATTTGCCGTTTCCCGTTGCGAAAACCGTTATTCTTTCATGCGATTTGTCGGAAAAGGAACTTTCAGTTGATATGGCGATTTTAAGACATAAAATGGTTATCGTCCGGCTATTTGATTATGCTATTTAATTACTTGTGCCTAAACCGGTGCAAAGTATGGGCGTTGAGTCCGATTTACTGCTGTCAAACGTTTCTTATTTAAGACGGAAACAGCAAGATAGATGAGACATGATTCCTGAAAAACAAGTGACTACCCCCACACAAAATCGCATACATCGCATAAAAGAAGTCCTGACTGGCTTAGGGCGACAGTTGAGGGCAAATTATGATATCATTGCATTTAACCTGTTCTGGTTTGTGCTGCTTTTTGAGGGGCGCTCGAAGTTATTCAGAGATCCTGGAACATTTTTCCACACGGCAGCGGGTGAGTATATCCTTCAATCAAGGCACCTTATCCACCGCGACCCGTTCAGCTTTACAATGTATGGAAAAGAATGGATCGCCCACCAATGGTTGGGCGAATGTTTTATGGCTTTTGTCCACCGGCTCGGTGGGCTGGACGGTCTTCTGGTGGCGACATGCTTTTCAATCGCACTACTTTATAGCTGGATTACGGTGAAATTGTGCCGGGCAGGAATAAATCCAGTGTTAGGCATGTTGTTGGTGTGCTTGGCTCTTGCAGCAAGCAGCCACCACCTTCACGTGAGACCCCACCTGATCACCATCATCGCTCTTGCCATCGTATACGGTAAATTGTGTGATGTTGAAGAAAACAGATCGTCTATTGTGAAACTGTACACCCTGATCCCCCTGTTTATCGTCTGGACGAATATCCATGGCGGGG
>Ga0209450_10001304_pt1 | contig 12510 bp, 14 predicted proteins | sample FrelakmetLWP11LW_FD_187149 | JGI IMG/M metagenome (GOLD analysis project Ga0209450, IMG submission 187149) | Freshwater lake sediment microbial communities from the University of Notre Dame, USA, for methane emissions studies - LWP11 LW (SPAdes)... | ecosystem: Environmental > Aquatic >... | reverse complement strand
ATCGCACCCGCCCGACGACCTGCGCCTGACGCTGCGACCGAAGCGAGGAGCGGACTGATGTTCACGGGCATCGTGCAGGGCGTCGGGCGGGTGCGATTGGTCGAGCCTCGGGGTGGCGACGCCACGCTCTGGTTCGACACGGGCGAGGTGTCGCTCGCCGGCATCGAGATCGGCGGCAGCATTGCCGTGAACGGCGCCTGCCTGACGGCCGTGCAACTCGAGCCGCACGCATTCGCCGCCGACTTGTCGCGCGAGACGCTGTCGCTGACGACGGCCGGGGATTGGACCCCGGCGACCCGGATCAACCTGGAGAAGGCGCTTACGGCCGGGCAGGCGCTCGGAGGTCACTACGTGACTGGCCACGTGGACGGGGTCGGGACCGTCGTCTCCCGCCACGACGACGCCCGCTCAGTGCGCGTCGAATTCGAGGTTCCGGCTGAGCTCGCCCGCTACGTGGCCCGCAAGGGTTCCATTTGCGTCGATGGTGTCAGCCTGACGGTCAACGGCGTGGCCGGCCGTCGCTTCGACGTCAACCTGGTGCCGCACACGCTTGATATGACCATCCTCGGCGACTACCGGCCCGGCACACGGGTCAATCTCGAAGTGGACATCATCGCCCGCTACCTCGAGCGGCTGGTCGCCGAGGGACGCTCGTAGCCCGGCCGGCGGCCCGGGTCGCCTGTTACACTGGCTCCTTCGGGCGCCCGGGCGGCGCAGATCCAGAATCGGGTAAAATGTTTTTAAATCATACTGATAGGGCACATTTCGAATGAGCCCCATGAACTCCATCGACGAGATTCTCGAGGACATCCGGCAGGGCCGGATGGTCGTCTTGATGGACGACGAGGATCGCGAGAACGAGGGCGACCTGATCATGGCGGCGTCGAAGGTCCGTCCTGAGGACGTGAACTTCATGGCGCGCTACGGGCGTGGCCTGATCTGCCTGACGCTGACCCGGGACCGTTGCCGGCAGTTGCGGCTGCCGCTGATGGTCAGCGATACGGACCTCGACCACGGCACCAATTTCACGGTATCGATCGAGGCCGCCGAGGGCGTCACGACCGGAATCTCGGCCTACGATCGCGCGCACACGATCCGCACGGCGGTCGCCCCGGATGCGCGGCCCGACCACCTGCGCCAGCCGGGCCACATCTTTCCGCTGATGGCGCAGCCGGGCGGCGTGCTGACACGCGCGGGCCACACCGAAGCCGGCTGCGACCTCGTGCGCATCGCCGGGCTCGAGCCCGCCGCCGTCATCGTCGAGATCCTGAACGAGGACGGCACGATGGCGCGCCGCCCGCAGCTCGAGGCGTTCGCCCGCCAGCACGGCCTCAAGATCGGCACCATCGCCGACCTGATCCGCTATCGGCTGGAGAAGGAGCGGTCGGTCGAGCGCATCGCCGAGCGGGACATCGAGACGGATTTTGGACCGTTCCGGCTGTACTGCTACGAGGACCACGTCAACGGCACGGTGCATCTCGCGCTGGTGCGTGGCGCGCTCGAGCGCACCAGGGCGCCGCTGGTGCGGGTGCACCTCAAGGACACGGTCCGCGACCTCGTCGGCGTGCGCGAGCATGGCCACAGCTGGTCGCTGCGCAGCGCGATGGAGCGCATCGCGCGCGAGGGCGCCGGCGTCGTCGTGCTGCTGCGGCCGCATGAGAGTCCGCTCGAGATCGCCGAAGCCGTGCGTTCGGCCGAGCCGTCGGCTGCCGCCGGGCAGGCCCGCGGCGCGCAGGTGCTGCGCACCTACGGGATCGGCGCGCAGATCCTGCGCGACCTGGACATCACGCGCATGCGGGTGCTGAGCGCGCCCAAGCAGATGCACGGTCTCTCGGCCTTCGGGCTCGAGGTGGCCGAGTACGTCGACGAAGCGAGCTGAGGGATCCACGCATGGACAACATCCGCACCCTGAACGGCGACCTCGTCGCGCGCGACCTGCGCTTCGCGATCGTCGCGGCGCGATTCAACGACATGATCGTCGATTCGCTGATCCGTGGCGCGGTCGACGCGCTGCTGCGCCACGGCGCCGGCGAGAAGCAGATCGAGATCGTCCGCGTGCCGGGCGCCTTCGACCTGCCATTCGTCGTCAAGCGCATTGCCGCGAGCAAGCGCTACGACGCCGTCGTGGCACTCGGCGCCGTGATCCGAGGCGCCACGCCGCACTTCGAGCACGTCGCCGGGCAGTGCGCCGCCGGTCTGTCGCGCGCGGCCGACGAGACCGGCGTACCGGTGGCGTTCGGCGTGCTGACGACCGACACGATCGAGCAGGCGATCGAGCGCGCGGGCACCAAGGCCGGCAACAAGGGCGCGGACGCCGCGCTCTGCGCGCTCGAGCTCGCGAACCTGCTGCGCCGCCTGGACGTCTGACGATGTCGAAGCGCCGCGACCGTGCCGGACGGGCCCGCAGCCTCGCGCGCAAGCTCGCGATGCAGGCGCTGTACCAGTGGCAGATGACCGGCCAGAGCGCTGCCGAGTTGCGCAACCAGTACGCGACTGAAGAAGGCTATTCCGACTGCGACGGCGAGTATTTCGCCGAGCTGGTGAACGTGATCACCGAGGGCGCGCCTGCGCTCGACGCCGAGCTCGGCTTGCTGATCGATCGACCCGTGGCCCAGCTCGACCCGGTCGAGCGCGCCGTGCTGCTGATCGGGTTGCACGAGCTCGGCCAGCGGCTGGACGTTCCGTACCGTGTCGTGATCAACGAGGGCGTCGAGCTCGCCAAGCGCTTCGGCGCCACCGAGGGGCACAAGTTCGTCAACGCGGTGCTGGACCGGGCGGCCCGCAGGCTTCGCGCGCCGGAGCAGGCCGCGACCGGGCGCGCGCGCGCCTGAGCGACTCCTGCCGTGCCGCTCGGCGAATTCGACCTGATCGAGCGGTTCTTCCACCGCGCCAGCCCGCGCGATGACGTGCTGCTCGGCATCGGCGACGACGCGGCGCTGCTCGAGGTTCCCCCTGGACAGGTGCTGGTCGCGGCGACCGATACCCTGGTCGAGGGCCGCCATTTCCTGGCCGGAGCCCCGGCGGAGTCGGTGGGGCACCAGGCTCTGGCGGTCAACCTGAGCGACCTCGCTGCGATGGGTGCGGAGCCTGCCTGGGCGCTGCTGTCGCTGTCGTTGCCGGATGCGGACGCGGACTGGTTGCAGCGATTCGCCGCCGGTCTCTTCGCGCTGGCCGGGCAGCACGGCGTCGCGCTGGTTGGCGGCGATACCGTGCGCGGACCACGTGTCGTGACGATCACTGCGCTCGGGTTCGTGCCGCCGGCCGCCGCCCTGCGTCGCGGTGGCGCGCGTCCCGGCGACGTGCTGTACGTCTCCGGGTGGCCGGGCGAGGCGGCCGCCGGGCTTGCCGTGCTGCAAACCGCCGCGCCGGCGGGCTCGGGCGAGCCGCTCGTGCGGAGATACCTGTTCGCAGAGCCGCGCGTCGCGTTGGGCCGCGCGTTGCGTGGTCGCGCCACGGCGGCGATGGACGTTTCCGACGGCCTGCTCGGCGATCTCGGCAAGCTGTGCGCCGCGAGCGGCGCGGGCGCGCGACTGGACCTGGATCGGCTGCCGATCTCGGCTCAGCTCGCGCGACGACACTCGCCTCAGGAGTGCGAGCAATTCGTGCTGTGCGGCGGCGACGACTACGAGCTGCTCTTCACGCTGCCGCCCGTCGGCTCGGAGCGGGTGGAGGCCGAACTCGCGCAGTCGTTTGCGTTGCGCCGGATCGGTGTGATCGAGGCGGGCGCGGGCGTGCGCTGCATGCGCGGCGAAACCCAGGTCACCGTGAGCGGGGGTGGCTATGACCATTTCGCCTGAGCGCGAAACGCCCGGTGTGCGACCAACGCTCAAGTCGCTCGCGGATCCCGTGCACTTCTTTGCGCTCGGGTTCGGCACGGGCCTCGCACCCTTCGCGCCCGGAACGTTCGGCTCGCTGGTCGGTCTGGCGTTCGCACTGGTCCTGGCCCCGCTCGGCCTGTGGTGGAATGTACTCGCGATCGTGGCGGCCGTCGCGGCAGGTGTGTGGATCTGTGGCGAAAGTGCGCGCCGGCTCGGCGTGCACGACCATCCGGCCATCGTCTGGGACGAGGTGGCGGGCATGATGATCGCGATGCTCGCGGCGCCGCCCGCATGGTGGGGCGCGCCGCTCGCGTTCGTCCTGTTCCGGGTTTTCGACATTGCGAAGCCCTGGCCGATCCGCGAGGTCGATCACGGAATGGCCGGCGGAGCCGGCATTATGCTCGACGACGTACTGGCAGGCATTTTCGCCGCGCTGGTCCTGTTGGTCGTCGGCTTCGCAACGTGAACAATCAAGACGCCCTCGCAGAAACCCGGACCGAACCGCTGCTCGCCGCACCGCTGACCGCGCCGGACCGCATCGGCAAATATTACGTCGTGCACGAGGTGGGCCGCGGCAGCTCCGGTACCGTCTACCTGTCGCACGATCCGTTCTACGGCCGCGACGTGGCGATCAAGCTCTATCATGCGACGGGCAACGAGGACGCCGAGAGCCGCAATGCGCGTCGCATGTTCATGGGCGAAGCGCACATGATCGGCAAGCTGCACCACCCGAACATCGTGCCGATCTACGATGCGGGCGAGGAGGACGGCCGCCGCTACGTGGTCACGGAGCACATCCACGGCGCGCGCACCCTCTCGGCCTACTGCCGGCACGGCAGCCTGCTGCCGATCGACCAGGTCGTGCAGATCATCTACAAGTGCACCAAGGCGCTCCACTACGCGCACTCCCGCGGCGTGGTTCACCGCGACATCAAGCCGTCCAACATCCTGCTCACCCAGGATGGCGACGTGCGTATCGTCGATTTCGGCATCGCGCTGGTGTCGGACTCGGACGTATCGCGCCTCGAGGGCGTCGCGGGCAGCCCGGCGTACATGTCCCCCGAGCAGGTGCAGGGGCACGAGCTCGACGCGCGTTCCGATCTCTACTCGCTCGGCGCCGTGATGTACGAGATGCTCTGCGGGCAGCGCCCGTTCCGGGCCGGCGCGCTCGGCAAGCTGCTGCGGCAGGTCGTGCAGTCGATGCCCGAGCCGCTGCGCGAGGTGCGCCCCGAGATCCCGGAGGATCTGGAGGCCGTGGTCGCCCGCGCGCTGCAGAAGGACCCGGGAAACCGCTACCGTAACGGCGCGGAGTTCGCCGCCGAACTGACGCGGGTGCACCAGCAGCTGCGCATCGCGCAGTCCGGAATGGACGACGAGGAGCGCTTCGCCGTGCTGCGCAAGCTGCGCTTCTTCCACGACTTCTCGCACGTGGAGATCCGCGAGGTGATGCGCTCGGGCTGCTGGATGGAGTGCCAGCCCGGCGAGCCCGTGCTGCGGCCGGGCGACATCGACGACCGGTTCTACGTGGTCGTCTCGGGCAAGGTGCGCGTGATTCGCAACGGCGAGATCGTGGGTCGCATCGAGACGGGCGGCTGCTTCGGCGAGGCCGCGTTCGCCGAGGGCTCGCGACGCGACGCGGTCATCGAGGCGGAAGGCAACGTGACGTTGCTCAAGGTGGCAGCGACGCTGCTGGAGCAGGCCTCGGTGCCTTGCCAGCTGCGCTTCAACAAGGTGTTCCTCAGGGAGCTGGTCGAGCGGCTGCAGCGGGGGCGGAAAAGCGGATAGCGGATAGCGGATAGCGGATCGGGGATAGGGGATAGGGGATCGGGGATAGTCAGAGGCGGCTGCTGAACGAATCGGCGGCACCTCTGACTATCCCCGATCCCCTATTCGCTATCCCCTTTGTCTTTCTCGATCAGCGCATACGCCGAGTGATTGTGGATCGACTCGAAGTTCTCGGCCTCCACGACGTAGGCGCGCACCCGTTCCTCGGCATTGAGCCGGACCGCGACGTCGCGGACGATGTCCTCGACGAACTTCGGGTTGTCGTAGGCGCGCTCGGTCACGTGCTTCTCGTCGGGCCGCTTCAGGATGCCGAACAACTCGCTCGACGCCTCCTGCTCGGCGACGTCGATCAACTCCTCGATCCAAAGGTGCCCCAGCACGCGCGCCTTGATCGTGATGTGCGAGCGCTGGTTGTGGGCGCCGCGCTCTGAAATGCGCTTCGAGCAAGGGCACAGGCTCGTCACCGGCACGACGACGCGGATCCACATGTCCTCGTGGCCGTCACGGATTTCCCCGATCAGGCTGGCCTCGTAGTTCATCAGGCTCGCCACACCCGAGACCGGCGCCGTCTTCATGACGAAGTACGGGAAGCTCATTTCGATGTGACCCGTCGTCGCGTCGAGCCGCCGGGTCATCTCGGCGAGCATCTGCCGGAACGACTCGACCGAGACCTCGCGCTCGTGCTGGTGCAGCACCTCGACGAAGCGCGACATGTGGGTGCCCTTGAAGTCGTGCGGCAGGGCGACGTACATATTGAAGTTCGCGACGGTGTGCTGCTCGCCCGCCGTGCGGTCCCTGACGCGCACCGGGTGAAAGATATCCTTGATGCCGACCTTGTTGATCGGGATCTGCCGCGAATCGGCGCGGCCCTGCACGTCGTCCATCGTCCTGGGGGTCGTCACGGGACGGTCCATGGTCAGGCTGCGCCGGGCCGGCCGCCAGCGACCGCGACTGCGAGCGCGGTCGGCTGCATCGGCCAGAGGCGGGCCACGGCCCGCTCGATCCCGGGGGCGTCGAGCCCGGCCATCGTGAGGCAGTCCTCGCGCGAGCCGTGCTCGATGAAGCGGTCCGGGATACCGATCTGGTGCACGGGGCGCTCGATGCCGTGCGCCGCGAGGCACTCGCTCACGGCGCTGCCGGCGCCGCCGGCGATCGCGTTCTCTTCGAGGGTCACGATGCACGCATGACTGCGCGCGAGCCGGCAGACGAGATCCTCGTCGAGCGGCTTGACGAAGCGCATGTTGACCAGCGTCGCGTCGAGGCGGTCCGCGATCGGCTGGCAGGGCGCAACCATGGTACCGAATGCGAGCAGCAGCAATCCGCTGCGGCCCTCGCGCCGCAACTCGGCGCGACCCACGGGCAGCGCGGCCATCGCCGACTCGATCCTCTTGCCCGGGCCCTGGCCGCGCGGATAACGCACGGCCGCCGGCCCGTCGAGCGTGACCGCCGTGTAGAGCATCTGGCGGCACTCGTTCTCGTCGGCCGGCGCCATCACGACCAGCTGCGGGATGCAGCGCAGGAAACTCAGGTCGAACGCGCCCTGGTGGGTCGCGCCGTCGCCACCCACGAGTCCGCCGCGGTCGATCGCGAACGTGACCGGCAGGTTCTGCAGGCATACGTCGTGGATCAGCTGGTCGTAGGCGCGCTGCAGGAACGTCGAGTAGATCGCCACGACGGGACGCGCGCCCTCGCAGGCGAGGCCGGCGGCGAGCGTTACCGCGTGCTGCTCGGCGATCGCGACGTCGAAGTAACGATCCGGGAAGCGCTTCGAGAATTCGACGAGGCCGGAGCCCTCGCGCATCGCAGGCGTGATGCCGACGACGCGGGGGTCACGCTCGGCCATGTCGCACAGCCACTGGCCGAAGACCTGCGAGTACACGGGCCCCGTGCTCTTCTCCTTGAAGATCGTGCCGCTCGTGGGGTCGAAGGGGCCCGGGCCGTGCCACTTGATCGGGTCGGCCTCCGCCGGTGCGTAACCCTTGCCCTTGCGGGTGACGACGTGCAGCAGCTGCGGACCCTGCAGCACGCGCTGGTTGCGCAACGTGCTGACGAGCGCGTCGAGGTCGTGGCCGTCGATCGGGCCGATGTAGTTGAAGCCCATTTCCTCGAACATCGTGCCGGGCAGCACCATGCCCTTCATGTGCTCCTCCGAGCGGCGCGCGAGTTCCCAGACGGTGGGCATGCGCTTCAGGATCTTCTTGCTGCCTTCGCGCAGCGCGGCGTAGGTCTTGCCCGCGAGCACCCGCGCGAAGTAGTTCGACATCGCGCCGACGTTCTCGGAGATCGACATGTCGTTGTCGTTCAGGACGACCAGCATGTCGGTGTCGAGGGCGCCCGCGTGGTTCAGAGCTTCGAAGGCCTGGCCGGCGCTCATCGCGCCGTCGCCGATCACGGCAACGACCCGGCGCTGCTCGCCGGACTGCGCGGCGCCGAGCGCCATGCCGAGCGCTGCACTGATCGACGTGCTGGAGTGGCCGACCCCGAACGTGTCGCAATCGCTCTCGCCCCGGTTCGGGAACGGCGCGAGGCCGTCCTTGAGCTTGATGGTCTTCAACCGGTCACGTCGGCCGGTCAGCACCTTGTGCGGGTAGGCCTGGTGGCCGACATCCCAGACGAGCCGGTCGCGTGGCGTGTCGTAGACATAGTGCAGCGCGATCGTGAGTTCGACGGTGCCGAGACCTGCAGCGAAGTGGCCGCCCATCTGGCTCACGGTCTGGATCAGGAACTGCCGCAACTCGGCCGCAAGCGGGACGAGCTGCGTCTCCGGCAAGCGCCGCAGGTCGGCCGGGGAGTCGATCTTCGACAGCAGCGGGTAGGGTTCGTCGGTCGGCATCGAGCGCAGTTTACCGCAGTGCGGCAGAGGGCACCGGGCTAGTGCCGGCGCGTGAGCAGCCAGTCGGCGAGGGCAGCCAGCGGTCCGCTGCCCCAACCGTGCGCGTCGAGGGCTGCGGCCGCGCGCGCATGCAGTTCGCGCACCCGTGCACGAGCGGATTCGAGCCCGGCCACGGCCGGATACGTGGGCATGGCCCGGGCCTCGTCGCTGCCCGTCGCCTTGCCGATCAAAGAGACGTCGCCTTCGACGTCGAGCAGGTCGTCCTGGATCTGGAACGCGATGCCGACCGTCGAGCCGAAATCCGCGAGCGACTGCAGGTGGGCGGGATCCAGGGCCGGTGCGCAGTGAGCCGCCATCACGACGCTGGCGCGAATCAGCGCGCCGGTCTTGAGGACGTGGATCTGCTCGATCTCGGCCAGCGTGAGCGAACGGCCCTCCGCGGCGAGATCGAGCGCCTGGCCGCCCGCCATGCCGGACGTACCGCTCGCATCCGCCAGCGTTTCGATCAGTCGTACGCGAGTCGCCGCGTCGGCCGGCGCTCCCACGTGGCTGGCAAGGATCTTGAAAGCCAGCACTTGAAGCGAGTCGCCGGCCAGGATGGCCGTGGCTTCGTCGAATGCGCGGTGGCAGGTCGGCCGGCCGCGGCGCAGGTCGTCGTCGTCCATCGCCGGCAGGTCGTCGTGGACCAGCGAATAGGCGTGGATCAACTCGACGGCGCACGCGGCCGCATCGACGTGCCGGTCCGGGATCCCGAGCGTTTCGGCCGTCGCGTAGACCAGCGCCGGTCGAATGCGCTTGCCTGGCCCGAGCACGCTGTAGCGCTGCGCCGCATGCAGCCGCTGCGGCAGCGCGCTATCCGCGGGCAGGCACCGGTCGAGTTCGTGCTCGACGCGGCGGCGCCACTGTTCGAGGCGCTCGGGCAGGGCAGTGCTGGACATCGGGGTCAGGCCGTCCGGGTCCGATTATTCGGCCTCATCGAAGGGTTCCGGCGCAGCCTCCGGAGTCTTCTGCAACAGGATCTCAACTCGTTGCTCGGCCTGCTGCAGCGAGGCCTGGCAGGTGCGCGCGAGTTCGACGCCGCGTTCGAACTGTCGCAGTGCGTCCTCGAGCGGCAACTCGCCGTGCTCGAGTCGATCGACGACGGCCTCGAGCTCGCCGAGCGCCTGCTCGAAATCGACGGTCTTGGCTTTTCGGGTGGTCACGTGGCTCTCCGCTGGGGCGCGCAAGACTTGCACAGGGGTCCCGAGAGGGTCAACGCGGTTGAAACCGCAATACCGGACTCCACGAGTCGCGGCGCGCCGCACCGGCTGGTAACGTTGACTCTTGCAGCGATCCGATTTAGATTGAGGTGTAATTAGACTTAGTCTAACTACACCCTCGCCGGTGCGGCGAGGTTCAGACCCCCGGAGGAACCGATGAAGAACTTGAAGGGCACGAAGACCGAGCAGAACCTGAAGGACGCGTTTGCCGGCGAGTCGCAGGCCAATCGCCGCTACTTGTATTTCGCCCAGAAGGCCGACGTCGAGGGATTCAACGACGTCGCCGCCGTGTTCCGTTCGACGGCTGAGGGCGAGACGGGCCATGCGCACGGGCACCTCGAGTACCTCGAGGCGGTGGGCGACCCGGCCACGGGCCTGCCGATCGGCCCGACCCAGAGCAACCTGAAGGCATCGATTGCCGGCGAGACGCACGAGTACACGGACATGTACCCGGGCATGGCCAAGTCGGCGCGCGACGAAGGCTTCGATGAGATCGCGGACTGGTTCGAGACGCTGGCAAAGGCCGAGCGTTCGCACGCGAACCGTTTCCAGAAGGCGCTCGACGCCCTCTGATCGACCGACACTGACGGTTGTCGCAAGAGGGCGGGCCCGGCGGGTCCGCCCTTTTTTTTCAGCGCGGCCACAGGCGGGCCGGGCCGAGGAGATGAGCATGGCTGAACACACTTCGGTGCCTGGCGGACGCGAGGGCAGTCTCGCGGCGCCGACACGTCACCCGATCGCGTGGCGCGACCCCGAGTTCTTCGACGAGGAATCGCTGGTCAAGGAACTCGAGCGCGTCTACGACCTCTGCCACGGGTGTCGCCGCTGTTTCAGCCTGTGCAATTCGTTTCCGCTGCTGTTCGACGCGATCGACGAATCGCCCACGTCCGAACTCGATGGCGTGGACAAGAAGGTCTACTGGGAGGTCGTCGATCACTGTTACCTGTGCGACATGTGCTACATGACCAAGTGCCCGTACGTGCCGCCACACCCGTGGAACATCGATTTCCCACACCTGATGCTGCGCGCGAAGGCAGTCAAGTTCCGCAAGGGCGAAACCCGGATGCGCGACAAGGTGCTGTCCTCGACCGACCTTGTTGGTTCAATCGCGGGCATTCCGGTCATCTCGCAGGTCGTCAACGCCGTGAACGGCTCCGTGCTCGGCCGGCGCGTGCTCGACAAGGCGCTCGGTGTCCACCCGCAGGCGCCGATCCCGGCATACCACAGCGACTCCGGCCGCAAGCGCGTGGCGCGAGGCGACAAGCCGGGTCTCCCGGTGAAGGCCACCGCCGAAACCAAGGGCAAGGTGGCATTGTTCGCAACGTGCTACTGCAACCGCAACGAGCCGGACATCGACGACGACCTCGCCACGGTGTTCCGCCACAACGGCATCCCGGTCACCGTGATTCCGCAGGAACGCTGCTGCGGCATGCCGAAGCTCGAGCTGGGCGACCTCGAGTCGATCGAGCAGGCGAAGAACGTCAACATCCCGGCGATGGCCGCGATGGTCGACCAGGGCTACGACATCGTGGCGCCGATCCCTTCCTGCGTGCTGATGTTCAAGCAGGAGTTGCCGTTGCTGTACCCGGACGATCCACAGGTGCAGAAGGTCAAGGCGGCCATGTTCGACCCCTTCGAGTACCTGATGCTGCGGCACAAGGAGGGACTGCTGCGCACCGACTTCGCGCAGCAACTCGGCAAGATCAGCTACCACGTGCCATGTCACCTGCGAGTGCAGAACCTCGGCCTCAAGACGCGCGACACGCTGAAGCTGGTGCCGGGTACCGAGATCGAGGCGATCGAGCGCTGCTCCGGGCACAACGGCACCTACGGCGTGAAGCGCGAGTACCGCGATACCTCGATGAAGATCGGCAAACCGGTGTTCAACAAGGTGGCGGCTGCGACGCCGGATTTCTACGCGAGCGACTGCCCGATGGCCGGCCACCAGATCGAGTCGGGCGTCGAAGGCGCCAAGCCGCCGACGCATCCGCTCAAGCTGCTGCGGATGGCCTACGGAATCTAGCCGCGGCCCGCGCGCGAACCTGCGGCACGGGCGACCAACTAATGCAGAAGGACTGATTCGACCATGAACCCGAATACGAGCACCGCGGCCGGGGCGAAGCTCCGCCCGGAGGATCTCTTCAGCCTCGAGCAGTATGCGAAGCAGCGGCCCGAGTTCCGTCCGAAAGTGATCGCCCACAAGCGCGACCGCACACTGCAGTGCGGGCCCAACGCGACGTGGCTGTTCGAGGATCGCCTGACCGTGCAATACCAGGTGCAGGAGATGCTGCGCATCGAGCGCATCTTCGAATCGGAAGGCATCGCGGACGAGCTGGCCGCCTACAACCCGCTGATTCCCGACGGCTCGAACTGGAAAGCCACGCTGCTGATCGAGTTCCCGGCGATCGAAGAGCGCCGCGTCGCGCTCACGGGCTTGAAGGGCGTCGAGGATCGGTGCTGGGTGCGGGTGGCCGGGCACGACCGCGTGTTCGCGATCGCCGACGAGGACCTCGAGCGCGAAAACGACGAGAAGACGTCCGCAGTGCATTTCCTGCGCTTCGAGCTCACGCCGGCGATGGTCGCGGCGGCGAAGGCGGGTGCGGCGGTGTCGGTCGGCATGGATCACGAAAATTACCGTCACGCGATCGATCCGCTGCCGCAGGCCTCGCGGGACGCGCTCGTTCGCGATCTCGCTTAGTTTGCGTCGCGCCGATCTGTTGCGCTTTGCGGTTCGCTGACGCGGATGGACGCCACGCGAGTGGCTGCTCGGGGTTCATTCGTCGGGACGCCGTGAACCCATCCATGGGGGCTCCGG
>Ga0209450_10001303_pt1 | contig 12513 bp, 10 predicted proteins | sample FrelakmetLWP11LW_FD_187149 | JGI IMG/M metagenome (GOLD analysis project Ga0209450, IMG submission 187149) | Freshwater lake sediment microbial communities from the University of Notre Dame, USA, for methane emissions studies - LWP11 LW (SPAdes)... | ecosystem: Environmental > Aquatic >... | reverse complement strand
ACGCAAGATCGGAACGCGCGTAGAGCGGATCCCTGTGTACTCTGTCGATGAATTGAAAACTGTCGTCCGCCGCGAGCACATCGCCATCGGGGTTATCGCCGTTCCTGCATCCGGGGCCCGAACCGTCGCGCGAACCCTCTGCGAAGCGGGCATTCGAGGCATCGTCAACTTTGCTCCACAGAATGTCAAGGTGCCGGAGAAAGTCCCAGTGCTCTCGGTGGATCTCTCACAAGAATTTCTCAAGCTTTCGTTCTACATCCAAAGTGCAGAACAGCGGGAGAGGGAGGAGCAGGCCCAGATCGACGCCGCGTCACACAGCGAGTAGGGCACTGTCAGGTCACTACTCGCTCCGGGTGTGAGTAGACATTCATACGTCCGGCTCGCACAAAGGCGACGACGGTGATGCCAACCCTTTCCGCAAGAGCGATTGCCTGAGCAGTCGTGGCACTCCTCGAGGCCAACACTGGTATCCCGACGCGGGCTGCTTGGGCAACCGCTTGGGCTGGAATGCGTCCCGTCCCCATCAAGACTGCCTCTCTGAGATTCCAGGAGTGCATCAGAGCATGTCCGATGACCTTGTCGAGTGCCGTGTGACGGCTAATGTCTTCGCAGCTGAAGACATGCTCTCCCTCTGAGATAAGAGCTGCGTGAACGCCTCCGGTGGTCCTCCAGTGGAGAGCGCTACGCTGCATCTCCTCGGCGAGATCCTGAAGGTGGGAGACCGACACGGTGAATCCAGATGAGAGGGCGACATCTTCAGGCAGGGCATCTCCGGACATGCAGTCGATGTCGATTGAAGTCGGTGCGTCCGGCCCGGGAGCATCGGGGGAGATCGTAAGAAACGCCGAGCGTTCTTCCACGGTGACGCCAAGGATCTGGTCGGGTCGGGCCCAGCCTTCACACACACGGCGTGGCCGACCGCGGCCGCATCAACCGGTTCGCCCGAGCTCGCAAGGCACACTGCCAGCGTGCCGTTCACATAGATGGTTAGTGCGCGTTCCTCGGTGACCTCGTCCTCGCACCTGACCACAGTACCGCTGTGGTCGTATCTCCACATGGTTGTCATCATCACTAGCCACCTCCCAAGGCTGAGCCCAGTATAGGTCGGTTGCCCCTGGATGCCAGGGCCGGCGTGGGTTCTCAGCCTGCCTGGATGTTGCATTTTCGGAGTCACGAAGGTATGATACGTGTGATTTTCAGCGCTGTTTGCGGGGAGGCCCTCATGGGCAGAATCACGGAGTACTATCATGCAGCATCTCTTGAGGATGCGTTCGCCAAGGCGCAGCAGCTCCGTCCCGCCGCTGCGTATGTCGGCGGTGGCGTGGAGCTGATCCTTCGCCGGAACCCGGAGATCACGACCCTCATCGACTTGTCGCACTGCGGTCTCGATTACGTAACAGCGACAGGCGAAGGGATCGAGATTGGCTCTCAGACGACACTCACGACGATTAGTCGCAGCGCAGACATCCGGCAGTATGCTGGGGGTTCGCTTGCGTGGTGGGCGGGCCGTATCGCTCACAACAACCTGCGGGACATGATCACGGTGGGCGGAGCTATTGGGCGCAACCAGCCGTGGAACGACATGGTGCCCCATCTCGTTGCGCTCGACGCACAGGTGCGGCTGTTTGACGGTGCTGAGCGTATCATGCCTCTCGCCGGCTACATTGAAGCGAAGCAGCCGGGAGCGGTCATCAAGGGGGTCCTGCTGCCGGCGGGGAATGCCGGTTCAAGGGGATTCCTCTGGCGGTTCACTCGTACCCAGCAGGACATTTCGACGCTGCACTTCTCAGCGCTTGTCAGCAGTGACGGCAAGGTCATGACGGCAGCGAACCTGGTGTTTGCGGGGCGTCCGGGCCATGCAGCTCTCTACCCTCGACTCTCTGAAGAACTTGTCGGAAAGCCGCTGTCGCATGAGACGTTCGCGAGAGTGGCGGAGATGGCTCCTGACCTGGTCGAGGTCGGCACCGACCTTCGTGCGACGGGCGAGTTCCGACGTGAGCTGGTGCGAGCAGCTATCGTAAACTTGGAAGAGCACATGACAGGAGTGGCACAATGACAATCTCGATTACTGTGAATACCGTTGAACGCTCCTTTGCCGTTCAGCCTGACGAGGTCCTTCTGGACGTTCTCAGGCGCGAGGGATACCTTGAAGTGAAGGGAAGCTGTCGCTCCGGAGACTGCGGCGCGTGCACGGTCCTGATGGACGGGCGCCCCGTCGCTTCATGCCTGACCCTGGCCGCGAAAGCCGACGGACACGTCGTGACGACCGTACGAGGCATAGGAGATCAGGCTCACCCCCACGTCCTTCAGGAAGCTTTTGTCAGGAACGGCGCCAGCCAGTGTGGATACTGCGCCCCTGGTGCCATTACGTCTGCCAAGGCGCTGCTCGACGAAAACCCTGATCCTAGCGAAGAAGAAATCCGGTTGGCGATGGACAGCAACTACTGTCGATGCACTGGATACGAACAGCAGATTGAGGCAGTCCTCGATGCTGCCGCGCAGCTTCGGCAAGAGGCCCGGAAATGAGCATCGAGAGAAAGAGTTTCCGTCATCTGACCGAGGGGTCGTATCCGGCGACACATGTCGTCGGCAAGTCCGTCGACAAGGTGGATGGCTACGCTCTGGTCAGCGGAGCCCCGACGTACACGGATGACATTGCCGAACGCGACTTTCCAAATCGCCTTCATGGACGGATCCTGACCAGCCCGATCGCGAATGGCGTCATCGCCTCGATCGATACCAGTGCTGCAGAGGCGCTGTCCGGTGTCCGTCTAGTGTTGACCTGGAAGAACACCCCGCGTACGTTCTACACGACTGCCGGACAGGGTTGGCCGGAGCCTTCGCCCTACGACAACCAGATGTTCACGGAGCGCGTGCGGTTTGTGGGTGACCGCGTGGCGGCTGTTTTCGCGTGCTCTAGGGACATAGCAGAACAGGCGCTCAAGCTCATCAAGGTGAGCTTCAAGGAAGAGCCTGCTGTTCTCGACGCCGACGATGCGATGAAACCGGGAGCTCCGATCGTACATCCCGAAGACCCAAAGGGTGCCTATGATGCGGCGCACAACGTTGCTGCACACGTGGACATCAACGTTGGAAACGTCGACAAGGCATTGGCTGAGTCCGAAATTACCATCTCTGAGACCTTTCAGACGCACTATGCTCAGCACGCGCCAATGGAGACTCACACGGCATTCGCGTATACCGACGACATGGGGAAGGTCGTCATCGTTTCGAGCACACAGGTCCCCTGGCATGCACGCCGCATTGTCTCGAGGGTTCTTGGCCTCTCCATGAGCAAGCTGCGCGTGGTCAAGCCTCGAATGGGTGGTGGCTTTGGCACCAAGCAGGAGGTCCTCATCGATGACCTAGTTGCGTGTGCAGCCATCAGGACAGGTCTTCCGTGCGAGATCGAGCTGACGCGCAAAGAGGAGTTTGTCTCGTCCAGGACCCGTCATCCGATGAGAATCGACATGAGCATCGGGTGTGACAGGCAGGGCAACTTCAAGGCTCTCAAGATGTACGTCCTCAGCAACACCGGGGCTTACGGCAGCCATAGCCTTACGGTCATGTCCAACACCGGCAGCAAGACCCTGCCCCTGTACAACAAGGCGTCTGACGTTCGCTTTTTTGGCGATGCAGTCTACACCAATCTCCCTGTACCGGGAGCATACCGTGGGTATGGAGCGACCCAGGGATACGCTGCCCTCGAGACCACGATTGACGATCTGGCCGCCAAGCTGGGCATGGACCCCATCGAACTGCGGAAGAAGAACATGATCAGAGTCGGCGAGGGTTCGCCGATCTTCGAGGCGCTCGGCGAAGGCCGCCAGGGAGTCGCTCAGACGATCAAGAGCAGCTCCCTGCCTACCCTGCTTGATCTGGGGGCCGAGGCAATAGGCTGGGCAGAGAAACGTGGCAAGCGCGTTCGCAACGGTCACAAAGTCCGCGGCATCGGGATGTCGATGCACATGCAGGGTTCTGGCATCCCGCTGATCGACATGGCTTCCGCCTCCATCAAGCTCAACGAGGATGGGAGCTACTTCCTGACCATGGGCGCCACTGACATTGGGACCGGTTCCGATACGATTCTGTCGCAGATGGCGGCTGAAGTCCTGGGGGTCACCATGGACAGGATCAGCGCTCTCTCCAGCGACACGGACCTGACGCCGTTCGATGTTGGAGCTTACGCGTCGTCCACCACGTTCATCTCGGGTGGAGCCGTCGTCAAGGCGGCCAAGGCGGTTCGAAACCAGATCTTCGCCGTTGCGGCGGACATCCTTCATGAGGATCTCGACGCCAGTCTCGTCAGTGCCGAACCCAAGGTCGAGTGGGACAATGATCAGCCGGACCCTATCCTGTCCTTCTTTCATATGGAGGACGGAAACGTGGTGTCGGTGCGGAGCGGAAAGCGAGTCTCAGTGTCCGACGTTGCCTATCGTGCGTTCTACGAAGTCAATCAGCATCAGATTGCAGCGACGCAGTCGTTTGTGTCGCCATACTCTCCGCCGCCGTTTGCGGCACACTTCGTGGAGATAGAAGTGGACGAGCTCACGGGAAAGGTCGAGATCCTCAAGTATGTGGCAGCGGTCGACTGCGGTGTTTCTATCAACCCCGACTTGGTACGCGGGCAGATCATGGGTGCAGTGGCAAATGGCATAGGGTTTGCGCTGACCGAGGAGTACCACTTTGGCTCCCATGGCAACATGACCAATTCCTCGCTGTTCGACTACAAGATCCTGTCTCGACGGGATATGCCGCCGACCGAGGTTATCGTCGTCGACAACTATGAACCGACCGGTCCGTGGGGCGCAAAATCGGTCGCTGAGATTGGCATCAACGGGGCTATCCCCGCAATTGGCAATGCAATCTTCGATGCGACCGGGATTCGCTTGCACCGTACGCCGTATACGGCGGACAGAGTCCTGGCGGCTCTGCGTGGCAAGAGCATCTGAGCAGAGTCTTCCAAGTATCATGCGAAAGGGGCGCCTGATTAGGCGCCCCTTTCGCATTGTGGCAACGGTTTCCGCGTTAGGTTGCAGTCACCGATCTACTCGCAAACGCTTCCGCAATACCCACGATGACCTGCACCGCTTTCTCCATGGACTGGATGACGACGTATTCGAGCGGACCGTGGTAGTTGCGGCCGCCAGTGAACAGGTTGGGGCAGGGCAGCCCCATGTAGCTGAGCCGGGAGCCGTCAGTCCCGCCGCGAATCGGCTTCACCAACGGGGTTATGCCCAGGTTCTCCATGACGCTGCGGGCGATATCGACGAGGACCATGTTGTGCTCGATAACCTCGCGCATGTTGTAGTATGAATCGCGCACGTGAACGGTGACGGTGTCCTCTCCGTACTTGGCGTTCAGGAAGTCGCAGACAGCGTGCACCATGCTCTTGCGCTGCTCGAACCGGAGTCTGTCATGGTCACGGACGATGTACTTGGCTTCGGCCTTCTCGCATGCGCCATGGATGCCGGTCAGGTGGAAGAAGCCCTGATACTTCTCTGTTGAGCGAGGCGTTTCGTCGGAAGGGAACAGTGTCGTCAGTTCTGCCGCAATGAGAGCCGCATTCTTCATGATGCCTTTTGCAGCACCGGGGTGGATACTCTTCCCGACGATCTCAAATTCTGCCGATGCGGCATTGAAGTTCTCATATTCCAGACTGCCGAGTTCGTCACCGTCGAGGGTGTATGCATACGTCGCTCCGAACTTCGCCACATCGAATCGGTCGACACCCTGTCCGACTTCCTCATCCGGCGTGAATCCGATCTTGATCGTACCGTGCTTCACTTCGGGATGTGACAGCAGGTACTCAACAGCAGTCATGATCTCTGCGATGCCTGCCTTGTCGTCAGCCCCCAGCAGAGTCGTGCCATCTGCCACGATGAAGTCTTCTCCCTTGTGCAGCAGCATGTCGGGAAAAGCAGTTGGGCTCAGAACAATGTTCTTGTCCGGGTTCAGGGAGATGTCGCCCCCATCATAGGCAGCCACGATTTGCGGCTTGACGCCCATGCCCGAGGCGTCGGGAGAGGTATCCATGTGTGCGAGGAATGCGATGACTGGAACCGTCTCCGGATAGTCACAGTTGGCGGGAACAGTCGCGGTAACATAGCCATTCGGATCGACAGAAGAGTCCGTCAGGCCAAGCGACTGCAACTCTTTGTCCAGCTCGTTGGCCAGAACAAGCTGTTTCCCGGTGCTGGGAAACGTGATCGAGTTCTCGTCCGACTGAGTATCGAAAGACGTGTAGTGCAGGAAACGATCTACCAGGTTGTTCATGTACTCCCCTTTCCGAGCGCATTGTCGCGCCCCGCATCTGATGGTGCCTGACTAGCCTGCTTGAGGGTTTCCAGTGCGGCAAGTGGTTCAGTGATACCGCCAACCGCTTCCTCCATCGGGCATGGCCCCGTGCCTGCCCGGTTGAGCACGTCGAGGATGACAGCATCACACGCGAATGGAATGCCGGCAGCGCGCAGGACGTCCTGCGCGCCGGTGCTCATCTTCAGGGCGAACACCGAACGCGCATGCACCAGAGCGAACAGGAGCGAAGCCGCTCGTCCCACCAGTTTGTCACCCCAGTCCAGGGGACCATGACTGGCGACATGCTCATCTTCCACTGCAACGACGAGCGCACGTATCCCTCTACCCGTCAGCCGGCATACCAGTGCCCCGCTGTCAGCTGCACAGAGGGTGGCGTCTCCTGATCTGATCGTTGTCTGTACAAGTTGTTCGCTTTCCGTCATGAGCCCCTCGTTTCGCCGCGTCAGGAGCGGCAATGTCCATTGTATCCGAAACCGTTCAATCGTACAGACCCGCGGCCGAATGGTCGCAATCACCATTTGCGTATTGACACTGTACTCTCTCGCCTACACTGAAGGTCGTCTTGTTGCAAGTCATTTGCATGTAGAGAGGTGGGTGGTCTGTGGTGAATGTCATTCTGGACGCTGTCAAAGATACGCTCAAGATGGTGCCAATCCTGTTTGGGGTCTACCTGGTGCTGGAGTTCGTCGAGGCAAGGTGGCAACAGCGAATCGTCGATGCTGTCGAACGGGCGGGGCATGTTGGGCCCGTCGTCGCTGCGGCGGGGGGCGCCATCCCTCAGTGTGGTTTTTCAGTCATGGCAAGCGCATTGTATACGCAGCGACTCCTCACGATGGGCACGATCGTCGCAGTGTACCTTGCCACGTCCGATGAAGCACTGCCAATTCTTCTGTCGAAGCCGGACAAGGCGTACGTCGTGCTGCCTCTCGTTGGCGTCAAGGTCCTGCTCGCGGTCGCGGGAGGCTACTTCGTCGATGCAGTGATGCATAAGGAGAACCGCAGGCGCGCGCTGGAGTGTCTGGATCGACAGAAAGCTGAGCAGGAAGCAGTGAAAATCGGCGAGCAAAGCTGTTCCTGTGATGGTACTCGCGCCTCATGTGCGAGCAAGGAAACCGGGAGCATCGACTGGAAGGAAATTCTGTGGTCCGCGTCGAAGCGGACGGCTCAGGTTGTCCTGTTTGTCCTGACGACGTCGCTCATCATCGGGCTGCTGATCGATCGCGTTGGGCAGGAAGACCTGGCCCGCCTGTTCCTTGGTCACACGATCTTCCAGCCTGTTCTGGCTGGACTCATAGGGCTCATTCCAAACTGTGCTGCCAGCGTGGCGATCACCGAACTGTATGTCGCCGGCACCATCAGCTTCGGCTCGACCGTGGCCGGCCTGGGGGCTGCGGGTGGGATGGGACTCATCGTCCTCTTTCGTGAGAACCATGATACGAAGAACACTCTGAAGGTCGTCGCCTGGCTGCTTGGCATCAGTATGGCGGCGGGGATCCTGATCCAGTCCGTGTCGGGGAAGTGATCTCATGGATGTCGTACACACGCATGGTGCGGGCGAGAGTCACCTGTTTGGACAGCTGAAGGGATTCCGGATGACCAGGGATCGTCGCATCATTCTTGAGGTTCTGGGAAAGGCCGGCATTCCACTGACAGCCGAAGACATTCTCGAACGAGCGAGCGTAGCCCTGCCGGGCTTAGCGCTGTCCACGGTCTACCGTACTCTGGATGAACTCGTCAGCCGCGGGAGTGTGGAGCGGACCTTGTTGAGCAATGACGGCCGTGCATTCTTCGAGTTGACGAGAGATATTCATCGACACTACATGGTCTGCCTTGGGTGTCATCGCATGTTGCCGATCAGGAGCTGTCCTGTGGATGATTCTGTTGACAACGCGGCCGAGGAACTGGGTTTTGAGGTCACTGATCACAGCCTTGTCTTGTACGGGTACTGCAGGTGTTGTCGTTCGGGACGACAGTCTCGGAAGGAATCAGCCAAGTAGTTCAGCGACTCCAGCCAATTGGTCGCGAATGGCAATGTGCTGTGGGCACCGTTCTTCACATACTCCGCAACGGATGCAGCCGTCGGCTGACGAACCTTCACTTTTCATGTCGCCATATTCCTCACGCTGCAGGTCCCAGTTTTCAAACATCGATCCCTCATTGATGAGCTGGAACACGTCCGGGATGTTGACCCCGTGGGGACAGGGCATGCAGTACCCGCACGCTGTGCAGGGGATGCGGATGAGGGCATTGTAGGCGTCCTGGACGCGCGTGATCAGATCCAGGTCGCTTGGAGCGAGCATCCCGGCCTCTGACCTGCTGGCGGCGTCCAGATTCTGCTGAACCTGCGCCGGTGTGCTCATGCCGCTGAGAAGCAGTGAGACCTCGGAGTGGTTCCAGACCCAGTCCAGTGCCCATTCGACCGCCGAGCGTCTGGTTGAGGCTTCATTCCAGATTGCAGTGATCCCAGTATTGGGCACTGCCAGCTTCCCGCCACGCAGAGGCTCCATGACGACGATCCCCAGTCCCCTGGATGCAGCGTAGCGGAGACCGTCGGTGCCTGCCTGCGTTGATTCGTCGAGGAAGTTGTACTGGATCTGACAGCATGTCCAGCCCTGATACCCATCCACGATCTCCCGGAACACTGCGTTGCTGTCATGGAACGAGAAACCCAGATGAGCGATGCGCCCCTCCCGGATGCGTTCGTGCGCCCACTCGAGGACCCCGGCATCGCGAAGCTTCTGCCACCGTTCGGCATTGAGAGCATGCAGGAGGTAGAACTCGACGTGATCTGTCTGCATGCGCTGCAGCTGTTCTTCGAACCGCCCGGTCATGTCTGCCTGTGAATCGATGAGCCAGGAGGGCATCTTCGTGGCCAGGTGTACCCTGTCACGATAGCCTTCCTTCAGGGCCTTGCCCAGGAGCACTTCACTCTTGCCATGGTGATATGGATATGCCGTATCGATGTAGTTGATTCCTCCGTCGATGCCGGCACGAAGCATGGCGATGGCTTGCTGCTCGTCGATGGCCGAGGGGTCCTCGCCAATAGTGGGCAGCCTCATCGTGCCAAATCCCAGTGCAGACGGCTTCCAGTCGAGTCTCCCGAATGACCTGTAGTTCATGGGACACCCCCTTCGCAGAAAATGGTTCGTGTCCCAATATATAACGTCGGAGGGCCACTGTCAACGTCGTCCGCTCAGGCGGTCTCAGCGTGTTCCTGATGTGGTGTTCTCCGCTCGGTCCGTTGCAAACCGGGTCAAAGGGAATAAACTGGATGTGCATGAAATCAGCAGTTCACGGGCTTCTCAGGACACATCTGTCCTGTGGGGTCGGTGCAAGGAGCCATGAATGAAGAGGAGAGTCGCCGTTGTCTTCGGTTCGCGCTCAGTGGAGCACGAGGTCTCTATCATCACCGCTGTGCAGGCGATGAATTCTCTGGACCCGGACCAGTTCGATGTTGTCCCGCTCTATGTGTCCAAGGAAGGTGTCTGGTTCACAGGAGAAGCGCTGAAGACCATGGACGTATTCGGTGACCTGGCCGCTCTTCCGGGCAAGGTGCAGCGCGTGCAGCTGCAACCCTTTTCCGGGAAGCTGACCTTCGCAGTGCGAGGCCAACGCCAAGGCTTCATGGTTCGTGGAGTGGACGTGGAACCACTGGCTGTCGACGTCGGACTGCTGTGCAATCACGGCACCAACGGCGAAGACGGGACGGTGCAGGGTATGTTCGAACTGCTGGGGATCCCCTACACGAGTTCAAGTGTGACGGGCTCCGCGCTTGGGATGGACAAGGTGTTTCAGAAACAGCTGTTCATGGCAGCTGGAATCCCTGTGGTTCCGTACGTCAGCTTCAGCAGACGCACATGGCGTGCTTCGCCGGATGACTGCCTTCGTACGGCTGAGCAGAGACTGCAATTCCCTATGTTCGTGAAACCAGCCAACCTGGGCTCCAGCGTGGGGATCACGCGCGCGACGGATCATGACACACTGTGCTACGCACTGGAGGTCGCCAGTCACTTTGACCGGAAGTTGCTTGTGGAGCAGGCAATTACTGATCATCGCGAGGTGAACTGTGCGGTTCTGGGCAACGACGAGCCCATGCCATCCGCTTGCGAGGAGGTATTCAGCTCACACGCCTTCCTCGACTACGACGCCAAATACAAAGTGGGGTACAAGACCACGACTGGGTCGGATCGTGACGGCCAGAAGGCCGAGGCGCGAAAAGTGCCGGCGACTCTTGGCGATGACCTCACCAGTCGAATACAGGAACTGGCGTGCCGCGCATTCGTCGCGCTCGATTGCCGTGGTGTCGCCCGAGTGGACTTCCTTATCGATGCATCGGGAGCCGTCTACGTCAACGAGATCAATACGATTCCGGGCGCCCTGTCGTTCTACCTGTGGGAGGCAGTCGGCATGCAATACCGGGGCCTGCTGACGAAGCTGATCGATCTCGCCTGCGAAGCATTCGAGGATCGTAGGTCGAATGTCGTCAACTACGACGTGTCAGACCTGCTGAAACTGGGTTCAAAGGGCAAGTCCGGAAGCAAGAGTACCTGACGGAGCCTCGTGGCCAGCACGGTCGTCGACGGCATCACACTCACGTACGTGGATGAAGGGTCTGGAGACCCTGTCGTGCTGCTGCATGGCTGGGGTGGCCAGGCAGCCAGCATGATGCCGCTCATCACGGGATTGCGGGACAAGTATCGGGTTCTGGCCTTCGACCTTCCTGGCTTCGGTGGCAGCAGTCTTCCTCCGGCTCCGTGGGGTGCGCCCGAATATGCTGCCTTTGTCGAGAAAGCTGTGACGTCTCTTGGAATCGGGCGCGCGACGTATCTCGGACACTCGTTCGGCGGCCGCATCGCCATATGGCTGGCGACACACATGCCCGAAACGGTCCAAGCTCTTGTCCTTGTCGATGCCGCCGGCATCAGACCACCCACAACGATCGGACGACGCATGCGTCAGGCACTCTACAAAGTCGCCAAGGCGGTTCTGCATCTCCCGGTGTTCGGGCCTCGGGGCCCAGCACTGCAGGAGCGGCTCGCCATACGCTTTGGCAGTGCCGACTACAGGGCGACGGCCGGCGTGATGAGGGCATCCATGGTGAGGACCGTGGGTCTCGACCTTACTGCATCTCTGGGAGCCGTCAGTGCGCCGACACTGCTTGTGTGGGGGGAGAAGGACGCCGAAACGCCCATAGCGGATGGACGAAAGATGGAACGGCTGATCAGCGGTTCGCGGCTTATTCTGGTAGCAGGTGCGGGTCACTTCAGCTACTTGGACAGCCCGACATTTGTGAATGCCGTGGTCAGCGCGTTCCTCTGTGGAACGCGAGAAGGAGCGACAGGATGAGAGGTTTGGCTGCATTCCTTGCGGTCCTGGCCGCCGGTACTGCCCTCACCCTTGCTGGGGCACGATTCGTCTATCTGCTTCACATGCTCCAGATCGAGGAATACGATACGCGGCGGTTCATTCACTGGGTCTTGCTCCATGCCGACCGACTGACGGCCAATCCGCTGCTTGACCTTTTTGCCCTCGTCGGGGCGCTCGCACTGTTTCTGCGCCTTGAACTGGTGCCTTCGATGGTGGTCCAAGGCTTGTCGATAGCCGTTGGTTTGGCGGGACTCCAGTGGGAACGCCGTCTCAACGCGCGCAGTCCCGTGAAGAAAGCCCTCGTCATGACTCCGCGCGCAGGGCGTCTGGTGGCTTGTACTGCGATCATCGGTACGGGGATGTGCCTGGCACCACTTGCAGGACAGGGAAGATTTGCCCTCGCGATAGCCTGGCTCTTGCCGGCCATGGCCCCTATCGTTCTTGTCATCAGCTGCACGATCATGGAACCCGTGGAGGCTTCAATACGAAACTGGTACGTGAGAGATGCCCGGAGGGTTCTTGCCGGGGTTGGTCCGACTGTTGTCGGTATTACCGGAAGCTATGGCAAGACCAGCACCAAATTCTTCACGGCGCACCTGCTCGAGTCACGGTATCGTGTTTTGATGACGCCGGAGAGCTACAACACCGCTATGGGCATCTGCCGGGTCATTCGCGAACAGCTCGGCCCGGAACACGAAGTACTCGTGGTGGAGCTGGCCGAGAACGAACGGGGAGGATTTAAGCATCTTCTCAGTTTGGTTCCATGCAGTGTCTCGATCGTGACGTCGGTTGGTCTCCAGCATCTCGAGGAGTTTGGCTCCGAGGAAG
>Ga0209450_10001302_pt1 | contig 12514 bp, 10 predicted proteins | sample FrelakmetLWP11LW_FD_187149 | JGI IMG/M metagenome (GOLD analysis project Ga0209450, IMG submission 187149) | Freshwater lake sediment microbial communities from the University of Notre Dame, USA, for methane emissions studies - LWP11 LW (SPAdes)... | ecosystem: Environmental > Aquatic >... | reverse complement strand
GACAACCTCAAGCAGCTGCACGAGAGCCTCGACCTCGACAAGGTGAACCGGGCCGTGGAACTGCTGCACGTAAGCAGCGCCGTCTACGTCGTCGGCTCCCGCCTTTCTTACACCTTTGCCTACTATTTGGGCTGGTCGCTGACGAAGATCCGAACCAAGGTCCACATCATGCGCGGCAGCGATTCGACCTGCATCGACTTCCTCACCATCGCCCCGGAGGAGTCCCTGGTGGTCATCTTCGCCACCACGCGTTACCCCAACGAGTTGATCCGTTTGGGCAAGCTCGCCAAGCGCCTCAGCCAGACGCTTATCGTGGTTACGGATGGCGCCCTGTGCCCGCTGATCCCGTTCGCGGACCTCTCGATCGTCGCGCCCTCGCGCCACATCCCTTTGATCGGCAGCCCGACGACCCTCTCCTGCCTGATCAACTTTTTTGTCGTTGAGCTGGCCGCACGCTGCGGCGCGGACCTTAAACGGCACCAGGAAAAGTTGGAAAAGGTCTACCTGGAAAACGATGTCTTGTTCAACCTGAGATAGTTCTGCTAATACAGTCTTCAGCCCATGGGACTGTCGGTTCTTCAACTCGAAAGAAAGGAGGGTGATTCGCCGCCATCCATCAGGATTTGAGCCCCGCTGGCGTATTTTACTTCTTCTCCAACCCCTAACGGTTCATGAGTAAGGAGGTTAATGATGAGCAAAGGTGTTCGCATTTCCTTACTGTCCATTTTGATCGCCGGACTGCTGGCGGGTTTCGCCGGCGCGGCCGATCTGGCAAAAGACCAGGCGCTGAACATCGCCTTCGATGCCGGCGACCTTAAGAGCCTCGACCCCCACCGCGCGGCGGCAACCGCCGACCGCGCCATCGTCGACATGATGTTCAACGGTTTGGTGCGCTACCCGCCGGGCAACCAGGTCAAGCTGGAGCCCGACATCGCCGAGTCCTGGACCGTTTCCGCCGACAAGAAGGTGTGGACCTTCAAGCTGCGCAAGGGCGTCTTCTTCCATCCCTACACGGGAAGTCCCAACGGCTATGAGTTGACCTCGGAGGACGTCGTCTTCTCCCTGAAGCGCGCCGCCAACAAGGACACCTCGGCCTACGCCGGGGACTACAGCGGCATCACCGTCGATGTCGTGGACCCGATGACGGTCAAGATCACCATCGACAAGCCCATCTCCGACCCGCTGTTCCTGGCCAAGTTCGCCAACTACACCGGCGGTTTCATCGTTTCCAAGAAAGCCATCGAGGCCAAGGGCGAGGACTGGTTCAAGACCAACCCGGTCGGCACCGGCGCATTCAGGTTCGAGTCCTACGAGCCGCGCCAGAAAGTGGTGCTGGCGGCAAACCCCAAGTACTTCCGAGGCGCCCCCCTGCTGAAGAAGGTGACCGCCCGGTTCATGCCGGATGTCAGCTCCCGGGAATTCGGGCTTCAGACCGGTGAATTGGACATCATTGAAGGCCTCAAGGAAGACAAGTGGATCGAAAAAGTGTCCACTTTCAAGGACGTGAAAGCCCCCACCTTCGGCCCCTGCGAAACCCAGGTGCTCTTTTTCAACATGAGCATCCCGCCCTTTAACGACCTGCGGGTCCGCAAGGCCTTCTCCTACGCGCTCTCACGAGACGTCATCGCCAACTTTATGGGCAAGAGCCTGGCGGTGCCGATCTACTCCCCGGCGCTCGCGCCCCCCGCGCTGGGCGCGCTGACCAAGGACGAGGCGCTCAAGGCCGGGGTCGTCTACGACAACAATGTCGAGCAGGCCAAGAAGCTGCTCGCCGAGGCCGGCTTCCCGAACGGGATCAAAACCGAGGCCATCGTCAGCGAGATGTCCAGCAGCTACCAGAAGCCGATGGTGGCGATCCAGGCCCTGGTGCGCAAGGCCGGCATCGACATGCAGGTCAAGATCGTGGACCACGCCTCGTTCCACAGCAAGATCCGCGAGAACGCGAGCCCCATCGTCTACTACGCATCCTGGCGGCCGAACGAGGACGTCTATCTGACGCAGTTTTATTTTTCCGAATCCGTTGTTCAGAAAGGCAAAAAGCCCATCACCAATTTTTCGCACTACGGACTGGTGGATGCCAACGCGGACGGCAAGGTTGACTCGGTCGATTCGCTCATCGAAACGGCGCGCTGGGAGCTCAACGCTCAGAAACAAGAAGCCCTGTGGAAGGAGGCCCAGATCCAGCTCCTGAAGGACGTGGTGTCGGTCCCGATCATACGGCTGAAGTACACCTTCCCCCAGAAGTCCTATGTCGATCTGGGCTATCCGCTGGAATGGGCCTGGCAGACGTATTCGCCCCAGATCACCGAGAAGACCAGGATTCTGGCACATAAATAATAGAAGAAGGGGTCAAGGATTCAAGGGGGCGAGGGTCCGAGAGAAAAACTTCGCGGGCCCTTCGTCCCCCGTCTTGAACCTCTATATCCGAAGTTCGGATGCGTGGTTGACTGTGGGAAAGGCGCCCCGCCTCGATCGTTTTCGTGGCAGGATGCCGCTCCCACGTTTTCTACTTTCACTTGAACCCTCGGCCCCTTGAACCCTTGACCCCTATACGCCCATGTTCCAATACGCCGCACGTCGCATCCTGATCAGCATCCCCATCCTGCTGGTCGTGCTCACACTGGTATTCGTAGTGGTGCGGGTCCTGCCGGGCGACCCGGCAGTGGCGGCGTTAGGAGACCAGGCCAGCAAGGAAGCCGTTGATGCCCTGCGCGCCAAGATGGGTCTGAACGACCCCCTCTGGCTGCAGTACTTGAAGTTTCTGGGAAGCCTCTGCCAGGGGGACCTGGGGACGTCGATCATCAGCGGCTTCCCGGTGGCGACCCAGATCGCCAGCGTGGTCCCCTACACCCTGGAGCTGACATTTTTTGCGGTCTTTTTAGGTTACCTGTTCGGCATCCCGTTGGGGATCTCCGCCGCCGTGCACCGCAACCGATTGGTTGATTACTTCAACCGGGTGTTTTCGCTGATCGGGCTTTCGGTTCCGGCCTTTTACCTGGGGATTCTCCTCATCCTCGTCTTTTCCGTCAAATTGCGGCTTTTTCCCGTGGTGGGCGGCGGCGAGTTCTGGGATCTGGAAGACAACCTGACGCACGTGGCGCTTCCGGCGCTCGCCCTCGGCATGATGATGACGGCCTACGTCACGCGCATGACCCGCTCCTCGATCCTGGACATCCTGCGTGAGGATTATGTCCGCACCGCGCATTCAAAAGGGCTTTCCGACCGCAAAATCCTTTACAAGCACGTGCTGCGCAACGCTCTGATTCCCATTGTCGCCCTGGGTGGGCTTTACGTCGTCGTGTTGATCGGGTCCTCGGTGATGGTTGAGATCGTGTTCTCCCGGCCGGGACTCGGTAAGCTGCTGGTCGGGGCCATCAAGCAGAGAGACTACACCACGCTGCAGTCGGTCATGGTTTTCTATGCGTTTCTGGTGGTGGCCTGCAATCTGATCACTGAACTGGCGTATGGATTAGTAGACCCGCGCATAAAATATAACTGATGCGAAAAGAAATCTCCCAAGGTCAGCGGATGTGGCTGGCGTTTTTCAGGAATCGCACGGCCATTGCGGGTGGCGTGATCGCCGCCCTGATTTTCTTGACGGCCATTTTCGCACCCTGGATTGCACCATACGACCCGCTGGACCAGGACCCGATATTCAGGCTTGAACCGGGAAATGAAGAGCACTGGCTGGGCACGGATGATTTCGGTCGGGACGTGATGTCGCGCCTGATCTGGGGCAGCCGGATTTCACTCGTGATCGGGTTCGCATCCGTGTTGATCGGGATGATCGCCGGGACGGCGTTGGGGATGATCGCCGGCTACTACCGCGGGCGGGTGGAAACCATGATCATGCGCGGCATCGACGTGGTGATGAGCTTCCCGGACCTCATCCTGGCCGTGGCCATCACCGCCGCCCTCGGAGCCACCCTGGTCAACCTGATACTGACCATCGGCGTCGTGATGATCCCCGGTTTCGCACGCATGGCCCACAGCGCTCTTCTCACCATGCGCGAACGGGAATTCGTGCTCGCCGCCCAGGGGCTCGGCGCCAGGGATAGGCGCATCTTGTTCAAGCACATCTTCCCCAACATCTTCGGGGAACTCCTCGTGGCCGCCACTCTCTGGGTCGGGGTGGCCATTCGGCTCGAGGCGAACCTCGCCTTCATCGGTCTGGGGGTTCAGCCGCCCACCCCCACCTGGGGCAACATGATCCGCGAGGGAGTCGATGTGCTGATCAACGCCCCTGGCATTTCAGTTTACTCCGGCCTGTGCATTCTCATCACAATCCTGGCGTTCAACATGCTGGGCGACGGGGTGCGGGACATGATCGACCCGCGCCTGCGGGGCATCTGATCTTTTGAATTTGTTTCGAGTTTCGTGCTTTGGATTTCGAATTTAGCTCCGGCTTGTCCGGGTTAGGGAGTCTCCGCTGTGAGCGACATCCTGCTGGAAGTCAACCGCCTTAAAACCTACTTCTTCCTCGACGAGGGGGTGTCGCAGGCCGTGGACGGGATGGATTTCCGCATCCACAAGGGCAAGACCCTGGGGATGATCGGGGAGTCCGGCTGCGGCAAGAGTGTCTCCGCCCTCTCCATCCTGCAGCTGATCCCGATGCCGCCGGGCAAGATCATCAGCGGCGAGATCATGTTCGAGGGGCAGGACCTGCTGCAGAAAAACAAAGACGAAATCAAGAAACTCCGCGGCAATGACATCTCCATGATCTTCCAGGAACCCATGACATCCCTGAACCCCGTGTTCACCATCGGCGATCAGATCATGGAGCCGATCCTGCTGCACCAGGGGGTGGGCAAGACGCGCGCCCGTCAGATGGCGATCGAGATGCTCGACCTCGTGGGCATCTCATCCCCGACCAAGCGCGTGGATGAATACCCGCACCAGCTGTCCGGCGGGATGCGGCAGCGCGCCATGATCGCCATGGCGCTCTCCTGCCGGCCCAAGCTGCTGATCGCCGACGAGCCCACGACGGCCCTTGATGTCACCATCCAGGCCCAGATCCTGGCCCTGATCAAGCGGATTAAGAAGGAAATCGGCATGGCGGTGCTGATGATCACCCACGACTTGGGGGTCATCGCCGAAACCGCTGAGGACGTGGTGGTGGCTTACGCCGGGAAAGCGGTGGAATACGCGGATGTGTTAACCATCTTCAAGTCGCCCGCCCACCCATACACCCAGGCGCTTTACAACTCGATCCCACGCCTGACGGACACCAAGAAACGACGCCTGGAGGTGGTCTCGGGCATAGTGCCGAACCCTCTGGAGTTTCCGCCGGGCTGCCGGTTTCACCCGCGTTGCAAATACGCCAGGGATTTCTGCCGCACGGACGAGCCGCGGTTGTTATCGATTTCGGAAAACCACCGGGTGCGCTGCTTCATGCATGATCCGGAAAGGAAGGGATACTTTTAGAATTTGCTACGCACCTCCAATGAGCATTGCATGCCGAATCTGGTCGAAGTTAAAAATCTGAAGAAGCACTTCCCGATCCGTAAGGGCATCTTGTCCCGGATCGCCGGACAGGTGCAGGCCGTCGACGGCATCAGTTTTTCGATCGCCCAAGGCGAGATCCTGGGGCTCGTCGGCGAATCCGGCTGCGGCAAGACCACGGCCGGCCGGCTCATCGTGAAGCTGATCGAACCGACGGCCGGCGAGATCCTGTTCGAGGGCCAGGACATCGCCCCGGTGACCGGCGGCGCGCTGCGAGCCCTGCGACGGAACATGCAGATCATCTTCCAGGACCCCTACGCTTCGCTCAACCCGCGCATGACGGTCGGCGAGATCATCGGCGAGCCGCTGCTCATCCATGGAATCGCCCAAGGCAAGGAAATCGATGAGCGGGTGACACACCTGCTCCAGACCGTGGGAATGGAGCCGTTTTACGCCACTCGCTACCCGCACGAGTTCTCCGGCGGGCAGCGCCAGCGCATCGGCATCGCGCGAGCGCTGGCGCTCAACCCCAAGCTGATCGTGTGCGACGAGCCGGTCTCCGCCCTGGACGTCTCCATCCAGGCCCAGGTCATCAACCTGCTGGAGGACCTGCAGGCCAAGTTCAAGCTGACCTACCTGTTCATCGCCCACGACCTGAGCGTCGTCAAGCACATCTCCAACCGCGTGGCGGTGATGTACCTGGGCAAGATCGTCGAGACCGCCTGGACCCAGGATCTGTTCCGACAACCGCTGCACCCCTACACCGAAGCCTTGCTCTCCGCCGTCCCCGTACCTGACCCGACCATCGAGCGCAAACAGATCGTTTTGAAAGGCGATGTCCCCAGCCCGATCAACCCGCCCTCCGGCTGCCATTTCCGGACCCGCTGCCCTTATGCGGAGGGCATCTGCAGCGCGGAGGAGCCGCCGTTGCTGGAGTTGTCATCCTATCACTGGGTGGCATGCCATGTCGTCGCCCGTTCTTCAAAGCCTTCGTGAGCGCCACGATGGGCCTCTTCATTTCGAGTATCATGCCCTGAGTCGGAGAGCTGCCATGAGAAGGAAGGACAGAGAGCTTACGGATCCCGCAGACCTTCTATACGTTCTTGAAAATGCGGATGTTTGCCGCCTCGCCTTGTCGGATGGCAATGTCCCTTACCTTGTGACGATGAACTTCGGCCTGAAACATGAAAAGAATCTGGTACTCTACTTCCACTGCGCACCCGATGGCAGGAAGATCGACATCCTGAAAAGAAACAATCTCGCGTGCTTTGGGGCCGACGTCGATCACGAACACTTTCTGTCGGAGAACGGCACTAGCTGCGGTTGCAGCATGAAATTCAAGAGCGTGGTGGGCATGGGGAGGGTTTCATTCGTAACGGAGCGAGCTGAAAAACAGGAAGCCCTTGAAGCTATCATGCGACATTACACCCAGATGACGACTCCCGTGTTCGAGGAAGAAAAAATCAATCGCACCACCATCCTGAAACTGGACGTGGAGCAGATGAGCGGAAAAATAAGACCCTGACCTTTTCCCTTCTTAATCGGATCCGGCTTTTCATGTGGCGAAATCCTCCCAAAACCACCACATGATGTGCGTACAGATATCTTGACACACAATTTGAATTTTGAGATCATGATTTGAATCAGATCTTATTCCCCACCCATGCGACAGACCAACATGCTAACCATTTAAATAACCGCCAGGAGAGACCCATGGAGCGCTACGCCGAGACGACCAAACAGACCTACGAGGGGTGGGACGAGTTTTACAGCAAGCCGGTGGATGAGAAACTGGAGTTCTACAAACTGAAGGGGCGCATCTTCGATGTGATTTTCGCCCAGCAGTTCGACCGGCAGTTCCTGGATGATCTCTGCGATCTGGCGGATAAGATCCGGCTGCTCGCGAAGACCAAGGCGGGCGCGCAGAAGCTGAGCAGCCTGCTGCCGCACAAAAGGGCCATGCTCTACTTCGTACAGCCCTCCACCCGGACCTTTCTGTCCTTCCAGAACGCCTGCTACCTCCTGGGCCTTAACGTCTCTGAGAGCCGCGGCACGAGCACCAGCTCCGAAGTGAAGGGCGAATCCCCCGAGGACACGATCCGCACCTTCGCAAGCTACGTGGACCTGATCATCGCCCGGCACCCCGAGGCCGGCTTTGCCGAAAAAACCTCGTGGGTGCTGAACCAGACCGAACGGCCCGTTCCGGTCTTGAACGGCGGCTCCGGCCCGGACCAGCACCCGACCCAGGCCCTGCTCGACATATACACGCTGCAGCGCGAGTTTCAGGCGATCGGCGGTCTCGACGGCAAGAAAATCGCCATGGTGGGAGACCTCAAGCGCGGCCGCACCGTGCGCTCGCTCTCCTATCTCATGAAAAACTACAAGAACGTCACCCTCTATTACGTGGCGCCCGACGTCTTCCGCATGAAGGACGACATCAAGGCCTTTCTCAAGAAACATGCCATCCCCTTCCACGAAACAGACGACTTCGCAAGCGTCATGCCCAAGGTCGACGCCATCTACATGACCCGCATTCAAAACGAGTATGCCAGCGACCCTAAAAACGAGACCGAGACCTTCCCGGCCTTTCACTTCAAGACGGAACACCTCGCCAAGATCCACGCCCACTGCGCCATCATGCATCCCCTGCCGCGGCGCTACGAGATCGACGTCGCGGTGGACAAGGATCCGCGCGCAGCCTACTGGCGCCAGGAGCGCAACGGCATGTGGATCCGCGCCGCCCTCATCGCCCACGTCTTCCGGGTGGAGCAGGAGATCCTGGCCGAGTTTGCCTGATGCACGGAGCGAACGTCCATCGATCTACGGATCGGATAAGCTGGACCCGGTGCAGGTGCGATGACAGATGCGATCCTGAAACGCTTTGATCTGAGCGGGAAAACGGCCGTCATCACCGGCGGGGGCGGTGATCTTTGCGGCCACATGGCCGAGGCCCTCGGCGCCATGGGTGTGAAGGTGGCTGTGCTGGACATCAGCATGGAGAAAGCCGAGGCCCGGGTGCAGTCCGTCTCCAGGGCCGGGGGAGCCGCCAAAGCGTATCAATGTGACGTGCTGGATGCGGACCAGCTCAGAAAGTGTTACGATGCGCTCTGCCGCCGGTGGGGTCCTCCGGATTTTCTGATCAACGGCGCCGGGGGCAACGATCCGCGCGGCAGCACATCCGAAGAATTCCATGAACCAGAACAACTCATTGCCCCCGGAGGGAAATCCTTTTTCGATCTGGACCCGGCCGGATTCCGCCAGGTGTTCGACCTCAACTTCCTGGGCACCTTTCTCGTGACCCAGACCTTCTCCAGGGGCATGGCGGCAAGGGGAAAGGGGGCCATTGTCAACATCTCCTCCATGAGCGCCTTCACGCCGCTGACTAAAGTGGCCGCCTACTCGGCCGCCAAGGCGTCCGTAAGCAACTTCACGCACTGGCTGGCGGTTCATTTTGCCCGCACCGGGGTGCGGGTCAACGCCTTGGCGCCCGGTTTTTTCATGACCGAACAGCTTAAGTTCCTGCACATCGACCGAGAGACGGGGGAGCTGCTGCCGCGCGCGCGCAAGGTGATCGCCCACACCCCCATGGGCCGCTACGGGGAACCGGACGACCTGATCGGCACGCTCGTCTGGCTGCTGTCGGATGCATCGAGTTTCGTGACCGGAGTGGTGGTGCCGATCGACGGGGGGTTCTCCTCATACAGCATTTAGAGATGGCAGCGGGTGTGATGCGGGGCTGGCTTTTATCTACGACGACAAGCGGCTTGCGCGGGCGCATCGCGGGAAGATGCCGCTCCCACGAAAAAACTCACCTTGCAGAAAGGCATGGAAGGTGGCCGGCGTAACTCTGAAAAACGTGGTCAAGCAGTTCAAGTCGGTGACCGCCGTCGAAAAGCTCAGCATCGAGATCCAGGACCGGGAGTTTGCGGTGCTGGTAGGTCCGTCCGGGTGCGGCAAAACCACGGCCCTGCGGATGGTCGCCGGCCTGGAGCCCGTGACCTCCGGTGAGATTTACATCGGCGACCGGCTCGTCAACGATGTCGATCCCAAGGACCGCGACATCGCCATGGTGTTTCAGAACTACGCCCTTTACCCCCACATGAATGTCCGCGAGAACCTCGGCTTCGGGCTGAAAATGCGCAAGTTCCCGAAGGAGGAGATCGATCAGCGCGTGCAGGAGGCGGCCGACATCCTCGGCATCCACGAACTGCTAGACCGCAAGCCCAAGCAGCTCTCGGGCGGCCAGCGGCAGCGCGTGGCGGTCGGCCGGGCCATCGTACGCAAGCCCAAGGTGTTCCTGTTCGACGAGCCGCTGTCCAACCTGGACGCCAAGCTGCGGGTGGCCATGCGCGCCGAGATCAGCAAGCTCCACCGGCGGCTGGGGGCGACCATCATCTACGTCACCCACGACCAGGTGGAGGCCATGACGATGGCCAGCCGGATCTTCATCATGAACAAGGGCAGCCTGCAGCAGTCCGGAGCGCCGCTGGAGGTCTACCAGCACCCGGCCAACCGCTTCGTTGCCGGGTTCATCGGTTCCCCGGCCATGAACTTCATCAATGCCACCCTGGTGCGGGACCAGGGCGCCTATTTTATCGAGGCCGAAGGCTTCAAGGTCAGGCTGCCCGAGGTGTTTTCATCAACGATAGAGCCCTATGCCGGCCGGCCGGTCGTCTTCGGCGTGCGGCCCGAGGACATGGCGGCGCAAGCGCCCGGGGCGGGCGGCGGCAACGGCAACACCCTGGCCGCGCGTGCAGACGTGGTGGAAACTTTAGGGGCGGAGACGTTTGTGTACCTGACCTGCGGGCCCCATTCCATCGTCGCGCGCATGGAGTCCCCGGAACGCCCGTTGGCCGTGGGGCAGGCGCTTCTCGTCGAACTGAAGATGCTCAAGACCCACCTGTTCGACCCGGAGACTTCGCAGACCATCGTTTGAAGGCCATGTAACCGGAGATGTGATCACCAACCAAGACCCATCAAGGAGGGAGGCGCACCATGAGAAGAATTGCAAGCGTAGTGTCGATGGCCCTGCTGTGTGCAGTGATGATGTCCGCGACCGCCTTTGCCCAGGCCGACTGGAAGCAGTTCCAGGGGACCGAAATCCGGTTCCTGATGAACAAGCACCCGTTTACGACCTTTATCGAACCCAAAATCCCCGAGTTCGAAAAACTGACCGGCATCAAGGTCGTCTTCGAGGTCTTCCCGGAGGATCAATATCGCAACAAGCGCACCATCGAGCTCAACGCCGGCGGCAAGCTGGACGGCTACATGATCATGCCCGGCCAGGACGATCTGTATTATTGGAAGGCGGGCTGGCTGCAGCCCCTGGACGACTACATCAAGGACCCCAAGCTGACCGACGCCGGCTGGGACCCCAAGGACTTCTTCACGAGCTTCACCAAGGCCTCGACGGTCGACGGCAAGCAGATCGGCGTGGTCATCAACGCCGAGACGTCGCTGCTGTCCTATCGCAAGGACTTGTTCGACCCGTTCAAGGTCAAGGTCCCCACAACCATGAAAGAGCTTGAGGATACCGCCAAGTTCTTCCACGGCAAGGAGGTTGACGGCAAGAAGATGGTCGGCATCACCCTGCGCGGCAAGGGCGCCGCGGCAACCTCCCAGTGGGTCGACTTCCTCTACAGCTTCGGCGGGTCCTGGACCAATGCCCAGGGCAAGTCAAACCTGGCGGCCCCCGGCAGCATTGCGGCCTTCAAGTTCTACGGCGACATCCTGAGAAATTTCGGCCCCGAAGGCGGTACCATGCTGCACTGGGCCGAGAGCACCTCCGTCTTCATGGAAGGCAAGGCCGCCATGATCTACGACGCCAACGTGTTCAAGTCCCTGTACGAGAACCCCAAGGAGTCCAAGGTCGCCGGCAAGGTCGGGTATGCCGTGATCCCGGCCGGCCCGGCCGGCAGCGTGCCCCACGTCTCCAACTGGAGCCTGTCCATCAACAAGAACAGCGACCCCAAGCGCCAGAAGGCCGCCTGGCTGTTCATCCAGTGGGCCACCAACAAACCAAACGCCCTGGGCGCGCTGCTGGCCGGCGTCCCGGCCGGCCGGGCCTCCGCCTGGGACTCCGCGGAATACAAGGCCGGAGACAAGCAGCCGGACTGGACGGCCGGCACCAAGAAGTCCTTTGAGCTCGGCCAGCCCCAGTGGAACCCGCCCGTCATCAACGTGCCCGAAATCCGCGACATCACCGGCCAGGTGATCGTGGACGCCATTCAGGGCAAGGACGTGGCCGAGTCGGCCAAAAAAGCAGCCGAGCTCATGGACAAGAAGATGGAAATCTAAAACCTAGCCCCAAATGCGTCTGACGGGCACATGCGGCGTTGCCGGTCGCCTCAAAATGCTCACATACTGAGACGTATGCTGCGCTTTTTCGGCGACCGGCGCCTTGCCTGTGACCGTGATCCGCTATTTTGAGCAAGGTTTTAAGACATCCCTATATTGAATGCTCCCCGCCTCGATCCCAAAGGGGGCGGGGCTAACCGATCCCGACACGATGAGCCATACCCTCGCCGCCCTGAGCCGCTTCGTGGATCGACGCCAGTCGCTGGTTTACCCGGCGCCGGCGGTCATCGTGCTGTTTCTCATCGTGGTGCTGCCCATCGCCTTCAACCTGTATCTCGCCTTCACCAAGTGGACCGTGGGCCTGGGCCAGCCGCGCTTCATCGGCCTGGACAACTTCGTCGAGCTGGTCACCGATGAACGCGTCTGGAACGGGGTCAAGGTGATGGTATATTTCAGCGGCCTGAGCCTTGGCCTTGAGCTGGTGCTGGGGCTTCTCATCGCGCTGTACTTTAACCGCGAATTCAGGGGCAGCGAGGCCGTCCAGGCCATATACATCTTCCCGTTTGCCGCGACCCCGGTGGCCGTCGCGCTGATCTGGCGGGTCATGCTCAACCCCGAGATCGGGGTGCTGAACTATCTGCTGCGCAGCATCGGCCTGCCGGGCAGCCTGTGGGTGAGCAGTGAGCACACGGCGGTCCTTTCGCTGGTGATGGTGGATGTGTGGAAGTGGACCCCCATGATCACCCTCATCGTGCTGGCGGGGCTCAAATCCCTG
>Ga0209450_10001301_pt1 | contig 12515 bp, 13 predicted proteins | sample FrelakmetLWP11LW_FD_187149 | JGI IMG/M metagenome (GOLD analysis project Ga0209450, IMG submission 187149) | Freshwater lake sediment microbial communities from the University of Notre Dame, USA, for methane emissions studies - LWP11 LW (SPAdes)... | ecosystem: Environmental > Aquatic >... | reverse complement strand
ACAAATCGTTTCTGTTCTTCAAAGCTGTCGGCCACGCTGGCCACATCACGCATATAAACCATCGCATTATCGTCATGTTTAAGCACGATGTCCCGAATTTCAGCGGGTGTTTTATATTCGCCCGGCACACGAATCGTATATTCTATCCGACCGATTTTAATGGATCCGGCCGGCAGAGTCAGGTTTTCCTCACGCAAAACATCTTCCACCTGATTGAGCGAAAGTCCATACGCCGCCAGTTTATTGCGGTCAATTTCGACATTAATTTGGCGACGAAGACCGCCAAATAATTGCACCGCACCAACCCCTGGAATACGTTTGAGCGAATCAACTACCTCATCATCAACCAGATCATACATCTTTTCCCAGTTCTCGTCGGCAGTAACACCGAAAAACAGAATTGGAAACATCGACGTATTGAATTTAAATATCATGGACTGGTCAATATCGTCGGGCAGGACGCGATTAGCCCATTCCAGACGATCACGGATGTCGTTGGACGCTTCGTCGAGATTGGTCCCCCAGTCAAATTTGCAGGTAACCATCGACAATCCTTCTCTGGAAATCGAGGTCATCTCGTCGAGATTGTTGATGATGCTTAAATTGTTTTCGACGATACGGGTAACTTTAGTCTCGACATCTTCGGCGCTGGCGCCGGGCCAGGGCGTCAGTACGCTAATGCTGGGGGGTTCGATTTCCGGCATGTTGTCCACCGGCAATCGCTGCAGCGAAACGGCGCCAAGTATAAAAATGGCGAGAAATATCATCGTTACCGTAACCGGCCGATTGACGCTGAATTCGGCAAGTTTCATTACGGCTTACCCCCTTCCTGCGGCTGAATGATCTTGACAACTTCCACCGGCGTACCATCCGTCAGTTTATGCTGGCCGCTGACAATCAGCATCTGACCGGCCTGCAACCCGCTTTTGACTTCCATTTGATCGCCGCTCCAGATACCAACCTCGACCATTTTCCGCACAGCAATATTATTTTCCACCACAAACGCCAGATACGTTCCCATCCGGCGAATCAGGCTGTCAGCCGGCACAATCACCGCATCTTCGCACCGATCCAGCACAATACGAGCCGTAGCATACATCCCCGGACGCAGCAGATCGCCACCATCGGGGAGCTTTTCATTTTTCACGGACAACTCAATCGTAAATGTTCGTGTCTTGGGATTAACAGTCGAATAAATTTTCTCGACTTTTGTTGCAAACGTCTTTCCGGGCCAGGCGTCAACAAACAGATGTATCGAGTTTTTTTTCGTATCAATTGTCGATAAGTACTGCGTCGGCACATCCAGCAGAAACTTAAATTTCTCCATCGGAATAATCGACACAATTGGCGTAGCCGGACTTACCATATTACCTGTATCAATCATTTTCCGACCAATCACTCCACTGATCGGCGACTTGAGAAACGCTTCATCCAAAATCACCTGGGCCTGCTTGAAGGCCGCTTCGGCTTCCGCCAACTGTGCCTTAACGCTTTCAGACGCAGCCTGCGCCACCGTCAGCATCGTTACTGCCATATCTTTCTGTTTTTCTGTTGCGGAACCCTCTTTGAAAAGATTTTCCATGCGGACTTTGTCTCGCTGCTTCTCTTCAAGGTCAGCCTGAACCTGTTTGAGTGCAGCCTCAGCCGTCCTGACGCCAGCCGCAGCACGCTCTACCTGGGCTTTTAAGTCCTGATGCTCAAGCACAGCGACCACCTGCCCCGCCTTGACAGGAGTATTTTCTTTCACCTCAGTCCCATCCTCCAGCGTCAATCGTTCCAGCCGCCCTGAAATTTTGGGACTTAGATACACCATTTCCATCGGCTCCAGTTCGCCGGTCAGCGTAATGCTCTGTTCGAGCGAGCCCTTGCCTACCGGCATCGTTACGACTGCGATAGACGGCAAGATTCCAGATTTTGCAGTGTTCGGAGCCGTTTTTTTCTTACACGAGGCGGACACAACCGCAATCAAGACAAGGCTTGCCGCTATGGCCAATAACACGACTTTTTTTTTCTTCAATGTCACTATAACTCTCCTTAATTTATGATTGTTCATTGGGGTCTTTTGTAACGATCTGAGACGGCTGCGGCTGATTCGGATCGGCAGGCATAGCCTGTAACCGGATGGCATGGATTGACCCTTCTAAGTCGCCCGGTCGTACGATCTCGGAGGCGCTTTGTTTCTGTCCTGCTTTAGGTCCCAGTATCCCCATTGCCAACTGCACATTCAACCGGGCCATCGTATGCTGATACAACGACTGGTAATACAGGCCGCTGGCTAAAGTCAGCGCCGCCCGAGCGTCATTAATTTCAACCTGAGTATTGACCCCCTCACGGAATCCCACTTCCGCAAGCCGCAAACCTTCGCCGGCACGACTTAAATTCAGTTTCTGGGAATCCACAAATTCCTCGGCGTCCTGAAGACTCAGCATCGCCTGCTGTACTTCCAGAAAAACTTTCTGTTCGACATTTTTTAACAGATACTGTTTCTGCCGATAACGAGCTTTCTCCTGCATAATCCGGCCTTCCCGTCCCAATCCCGAAAACAGCGGCCATTCGAGAACCACCCCTGTCGTCCAGAAATCGCCCCACTGGTCCAGCATCGCCGAATGCGGGTCAGGACGCGACCATCCCTGAGTAAACACACCGTTAATTTCCGGCCAGTATTCGCTTTTGGCCACAGTAACTGCCTCTTTCTGCAAACGCAGTTCATACTCAGAAAGGTATAAATCCGCCCGATTCTCATACGCAATCTTGACTGCTTCATCCAGATTCAGACTGGCCTTGGCATAGGCCAGAGTATCGGCCAAATCCAGTGATTCAGACTGGATAACCCCCATCGCCTTCAGCAATTTCGTCTTAAAGACACTAACACGGTTTTTTTGCTGGATCATTTCAGCGCGAAAATTCGACACACTGACTTCGGCCCGCAGTACATCGAACTCCGAAGCCATTCCCTGGCCGCGTTTGGCTTTAATATCCGCCAACTGTGATTCCGCCGAACGCACAGCGTCTTCATTAACCTTAAACAATTCCTGCGCCAATAGAGTATTGTAGTATGCCGAGGCCGTTTCATACAGCGTCATCTGGAGCTGTGCACGCACCTGTTCATCGCTGAGCAGTTCGTACAGTTTTGCCGCACGCAGCGCAGCTCCGATGGCGCCACCGCGATAGATCGGCTGTTTAACTTTTAACGCTGCCGAATAATTGTCCAGCTCGCCCATCGTAATACGCTGACCGCCTACCTCAAAACCACCGACTTCGTCGTTGCGGTTATAGCCTGCATTACCAGTAACGCTGGGCAAAACCGCCGAATAGGACTCAACAACCTTGCCCTTAGCGATTTCTCGCTGCTGTACAACCGCCATCAGCTCATTATTATTCAATATCGCCAGCTTCAGCGCATCCTGCATCGCCAGTTTGCCGGCAATCTGCGTCTTATTCTGCCGCTCGATACTCTGCGCTTTCGACCAATCAGTATAAGCCGTAGTCCGACTAAAACGCACATCCTCGTAAAACGTATCTTTATCCACACACCCGCCAAACAGCAGCATCATAAGCAATCCCGCCGCCGCCAGGATGAACAGCAATGTATCATTTTGTCTCGGTTCAACTCGTCTCATTGTATGCACTTTCATCTTTGCTGAATAGTATTTACCATGCCGCGTATGGCCGCAGCCCCAAACCCCACAATATGATCGATTAAATCATCAAACGTCAGTCCTTCGATCATATTGAGATAATGCTCCATAAATAAAAATGGATGCAAATGCAGCGATTCTATCGAGGAGAAAATCAATTGTGCCTGTTTTTTATTCATCTTTGGACTTAGACGCATTAAGAGAGGAACGACCTTATCCATAATCTGGACACGAAAATCCTCCGTTAGTTTTTCGCCGGCCAGCGAACTATTCAACACCTCCCGTACCATCAGCCGCATCACCTGACCGCGCTGCTGCTTTTCGTATGCCGAACGCAGCGGATAATAAACGATTTCCCGGATTAACTGTTCCAATGTCAGATTTGAACTGGCCGCAAGCTGATTCATCCGTTCGATTTGATTTTCCACAATATACTGCATTTGTCGGCGGAACATTTCAATGTACAGTTTATCCTTACCGCCGAAATAGTAATTAACCGCTGCGACATTGCAGTTGGCTCTGGCCGTCAAATCCCGTACAGATGTCCCATCATACCCTTTCTCACAGAACAAGATCTCGGCAGCATTCAGCAGCCTCACCTTTACGTTCTCGCAGCCAATTTCGAAAGTAGAAGATTCTTTTTTAATCATTTTTTGACTCCAGAAAGACAATTCAAAACAAATGTTTCAATCAAAAGAATAAAACAATTGTTTTGGATTGTCAACAAAAAATGTTGTTTTATTTATATATTAATAGATTATGTATAACTTGTATCTGTACTGAGTCGTTACAATCGTTTATTTTATTAAAAAAACAAAAGAATTATCTGAAAAAAATGAACATTTAACAAAGTTTCATGGCTTTTGCTGTCGAAAAAACAGGAGTGTTTCGGTGTTGTTTTCAATAAAATTTGTAACCAATTTCAACAGAATGACGTATAATTATAAAATCGTATTAGAATTCACCGAGTGAAACGACAGCCATTAGACAAACAAAGGTTACAAAACAAGGAGAGATGACTATGAAACTCTCGACAATCAGAATGACCTTTGTAACGGCAATGACCCTTGCTGTGATTGCCGTTGCAGGCTGCGAGACAAAAGCCGCCAGTGAACGCAACGCACAACAGCGATGGCAAAAAACACTTGAACAGGCCAAATTGAATTACGCCCAGCAATATCTTGAGCAAGGCCGGTACGGCCAGGCAGAAGCTATTCTTGAGCCCATGGCCTCCGACGGGAATGATCTTCGTGTTGGGGCGCTTCTAAACGAGATTGAACATCGCCGTTCTCAGTACGCCAGCGCATTGGAATCGTCAGATCATTGATCACCGTTATCAGGATAAGTCTTGATTCACAGGACTGCTAATCAAAGACTTTTTCGTCTTCCGAGAAGCTTTCTTGGATTGATTTTTCCTCTGCGTTTTCCGGTTTTGGGTCGAGTTGTCCTTTACAATAGAATGTTACCGTCATCGTCCCCCAGTTCCGCTGGTCAATTTGTGTCAAATCCTCATAAGATGATTGAATAACCGCTCGTTCGTGCGTGCGAAGAATCGCCAATCCGCCGGGACGCATCTGTTCGCTAAGCAGTACCATCAACTTGCCGACTTGCGACGTCGGCCCGCATTCGTTGCTCATCATGTAGGGCGGATCAACAAATACCAGGTCATACAACCCGTATTCCGGCGTCGGAGGCGCCCCGATACGGAAGATATTGCCGCTGACAGCTTTGGACTGATCGACAAAATCCGTCTTTTCGATATTGCGTTTTAGAATCTCAACGACCCGCCGGTCTTTATCGACAAAAGTAACCCACTTCGCCCCCCTGCTGAGAGCCTCAAGCCCCATCGAACCGGTACCGCAGAATAAATCCGCAACAATACGGTTTTCCAGATAGCCCTTGGTATAAAGAATGTTGAATACCGACTCCTTGACCCGGTCGGTTATCGGCCGGGTATCCCGCCCTTCCGGGCTAAACAGCCGCATCCCGCGTTTTGAACCTGCTATAATTCGCATTTAGCTTCCTGCCATGAACCCTTTAATGCCGGTAAAGATAATTTGTGCCGCCAGCGCCGTCAGCATCAGCGCGGTAACCTTGACAATCATCGACAGTATTTTATGCCCAAGCCATTGCTCGATGCGTTCGGCCAGCAAAACAAAAATCGCCACCGTCAGCCCACCTGCCAGCACCGCTAAAAACGTAGTTATGCCTTCGACAAACCCCTGCACGGCCGTTCCATAGACCAATAGAGCGCCAATGGTTCCCGGCCCGACAATAATTGGGATTGCCAGTGGGACAATCGAAAAATCGTCATCCGGGTCAACCTGTTTATGATTTGCAGGACCGATACCCAGGACGCGTATAATCGAGGTCAGGAATAAAACGCTTCCGGTACCGATCTGAAATGCAGGCAGAGTAATACCCAAGATTGAAAACAACGGCTTGCCAAAAAAGAAAAATACGCAAATCAACACCAATATCGCCGCCGAAGTGCGTAATGCCGCTTTTCGCCGCTGCATGGAATCCATGCCCTCGGACATCATCAAAAATATCGATACTGCGAAAAAAGGCGCCAGCAAAAAGAGTATTTGGATATAAATATGAAAAAATGTCCTGATTTGCTCGAATGATACATCCACAGTTAATTCCTATTCAGATATTCGCGAATGACTTTGGCTCGCAGCGTATCACGCTGATCGGCGTCAAGCATTTTTCCGGCACGAATTTGCAGGTGGGCCGGCTGAGTAAGCAAAAACAATTCATTGACTCTCGTAAGCGACAATTCAGGAATGCGGCCGAGATTAACGCCAAGACGCACACTGCTGAGCAGATACAGAGCCTCCTGCGAACTGATCAAACAGGCATTTTTCAGCACACCCATCGCACGTTGAATTTTATCGTCAAGAGCGTGCGGTTTTTGATCCAGCATGGTACGGCGAGCTGCCTTCTCGTATTCCACGATTCGCGGCACAATGTTTTCAGCCAAATCCCGCACAACATCCTGCTCGCACACGCCAAGGGTAACCTGATTGGACAACTGAAACAGATCGCCAATGGCGTCCGTCCCCTCGCCAAACAGGCCGCGAACTGTCAGGTCGGCATCTTTGGCGGCAGTGAGAAATTTTTCGATCTGCCCGGTCAGTTTCATCGCTGGCAAATGCAGCATCACGGAAATACGAATACCCGTACCGAGATTGGTCGGGCAGGCAGTCAGATAGCCCAGACGCGGATGGAATGCGTATTCGAGCTTTCGCTCGATCATATCGTCAATCCGGCTAATCTGCTGCCAGCACTTATCGAGATTAAACCCCGACGCATACACTTGCATCCGGAGATGGTCTTCTTCGTTGATCATCGCGGTAAAATCCTCGCCGAAAGCAATCACAACACCGCGAGGACCTTTGCCGGCGACATGCTGCCGACTGATCAGATGTCGCTCCATCAGCAATTGACGTTCGATATTGGCCGCGCGATCCACATCGATAAAGCTCACTGCCCCGCCCAAATCAATCGCCAAAATGGCTTCATGCAATTTATCAAGAATTTCCTGCTGACGCTGCGGAGTCAAACAAGACAGAAATTCATATCCCGCCAGATTCCGCGCCAAACGAACCCGGGAGGAAACAACAATTTCCCAGCCCGGGCCTTCGGCTCCAAACCACGAACTGGATTGATTGGCAAGCTGTACAGGTTTCATTGCAATTGCCTGATCTGATCACGCAGTTTCGCGGCGGCTTCATAATCTTCTTTTTTGACGGCCTGCTCCAATTGCCGGCGGAAATTCAGCATCGCAACGTCATTTTTTTGCTGCTGACCGGCATGCGATGGAACTTTGCCGCAATGCTGCGACCGCCCCGAATGCGTTCGCTCAATCAACGGCATCAGTTCCTGCTGAAAATGCTCATAATCCTGCGGACATCCCAGCAGACTGGTATCGCTGAACCGCTGCAATGTCATTCCACAAACCGGACACGCCTTATTCACATCGGCAAAAGAAGACGGCTTACCAGATGTATCCGAGGCGGCCTTGGCCGCTGCAAGCAAATTGCTCAGCAATTCATTGAGCGGAACCTGAGTCTGCGCCCCGAGTCCTTGCTGCTGGGCGCATCGCTGACAAAGATGGGTTTCGTTTCGCTGACCCTGCAAAATCTCAGTCAGATGAATCGTCGCGGTGCTTTCTTTACATATTTGACAAAGCATATCTTTAATATCGCAGAAGCGATTCCTCATCGATAAATACTTCCATTTCAAGACATCCCAACACCTTCATTTTCGGCTGAATTTGGAGTCGTCTCAACCTCAATCTATGGCTCATATCGTACCCGGCACCCCGGAGACTCAAGAACCTCAACCCAGCAAAGCTGTATCGGAGGCATTATCAGCATCGCCAGACGGTCATAGACGTATCGGGCAAGATTTTCAGCCGACGCATTGACCCTACCGAATGCTTCACATTCTTCTAACTTTGTATCGGCAAACGGTCCGAGAATCTGGCTTAAAAACTGCTGCAACCTGCAAAAATCGAATGCCAGACCCGCCGAGTCCAGTTTCTCAGACGCCACTGCAGCGGTAACTTTCCATAAATGCCCATGCAGGGGCTCCTGAAAGCCATCCGGCATCACAACCTGATGCTCGGCGAAAAACTCGGATTCGACCATCACTGTATACATACGCCCTATTGTACCTACCCGACAAAGAAAAAACAAGTATGTCCAAAAACCTGATAATGCTGTTGGATGAGAAGCCTAAAAATCATGTATGATTTTATGCTGAGCGGTGTCGCTAAGAACAACTGAAAAAGAAAATATATGATCACATAGGAGAAACTGACCGATACCGATACGTCAGCAAAGCATAGACTAACTTTGCTGCCAGAAAGTCGCTACCCCAGTGCTGGGGGCGTGGGCATAATTCAACCACATCAAATCCGACCACATTGCGCGACCGAAAGACCCTTTTCATCAGGGCGGTTACATCATACCAGTTCATCCCGCCCGGTTCGGGCGTTCCGGTTGCAGGCAGCACAGATGGGTCAAACACATCGAGATCGATCGTAATATAGACATTGTCCGTCAGCATCCCAATACACTTATCGATCCACCCACGTCCCTGCCGATCACAAATATCATCTGCGAAAAACACACGGGATTTGTCCATGTTTTTCTTTTCGCCGACATCCATGCTGCGGATGCCAACCTGAACAATCGGACATAATTCTTTGGCGCGAGCCATCACACAAGCGTGATTATTTGGGCTACCTTCGTATTCATCCCGCAAATCGGAGTGTGCGTCAAGCTGCAAAATCGTCAAATCTGTGTATTTGGCGGCCATCGCCTCAAATGCCCCGATGCTCACGGAATGTTCGCCGCCGAGCAGTATGGGGAATTTGCCCTCATTGAGCCAGCCGGTAATCCGCTTGCGCACAGCGGCGGACATCGCTTCCGGCGAGGCGTTTTCGACGATAGGGTCATCCGTGTAAATACCCTCGGTGAAAACCTCCGAGTCCGTTTGTGTATCGTAAAACTCCAGATTGGGCGATGCCCGCAAAATGGCCTCTGGCCCCTGATCGGAGCCTTTTATATAGGTACTGGTACCGTCGTACGGAACCGGCACAATGACCGCCTTAGATGTGCTGCGGTCGGTATATTCTGGCGCAAAATCGCCAAATTCAAGGCGCTTAGAATGCTTCATATTGTGCAAGTTTTTTTGCCTTATTCAAACACAAAGACCGAAAGAGCGACCGATGTCGTCCAAAGTCCCTTGCGGCCCTTGGCAACCTGCGTGATATTACTGGTTTTAATAAATAACCCGCTGGCTTTGTACGCCTGTTCTTTTTCCGACCAGGCCTTGTTCGGATCAACTTCCAATCCCAGCGTCGTACCCAGCATTCCGGCGGCAAGGTCTTCGGACATGTCCTCCGCTTCCTGCTTATTCATTCCGTGACCGTGTACTTCGCTTAGATACCCCCAGTTATTGCGGTCGCGCGGCACAGCAATCCCTACTGACGACGCAATCAACCGACCATGCTCATTGGTATCGGTGCGAGCCATCACACAAAAGGTAATCGCTCCGGGACGCAGGTATTTCAGCCCGTCTGACTTGGAAATCACTTTGCATTTGGGCGGCAGAATCGACGATACTGACACCAGGTTCTGCTGAGCCACACCAGCCTGACGCAATGCATCCTCAAAGGACTTGAGCTGATAAATACTGCGCCCAACGCCTTTGGTTAGAAACATCCGTGTCGGAACCATACTCCGCATAAATCCCTGTTCTATATTTGTCTTTTTCACTACACGACCCTTTCGTCATTAAAAAAATGAGGGCTGATTTTACTGTTCAGACCGAATTTGGCAATAAAAATCCCATAAATTACGGGGGTGTCAAGTTATTTTTTGTTTTTTTACCCAATTTTACTCATCAATGCCCCCTCAGCAAGAGCAACAGGTCCAGAATAAACAATAAAACGATTGTTGTTTCCAGAATCATCATCCAGAAGTTATTTCGCTCCTGCTGCAGCAAACCATACAAATCACCCAGCATACGGAGTTTTTCGGACACAATTTTGTGCCATTCCGGCAGATGAAAACACTCAAAAAGCCGCCCATATACCCTCGCTAAGTGCCAATCGCCAAAAAACTTCGTAATATTGGTCAATTCGTCATTGACGCGGGTCAAATCAACGCGAATTTCCCTCAGTCGCCCACGGGCTTTCTTTTTCAGCCAACCGGTACCGCTTTTGACATGCAAATACGCTCCTTGAAGCGATTCATCCAGAATCCGGTCGTACGCGCTCAATTCGGCAAGCTGGACATTGGCCAGCTCAATTACATGCAGCACATCATCAAGACTTTCCCCATCGTCAATAATCAGCGCCGCATCCCAGTCTACAACGACAAGGTCCCTGTCGTAATAACTGACATAACGGCTAACTGTATCTTCCGCCTCTTGATTCGACAGAATTTCCGGATTTGCCTCCTCAGCCAACAACGCTGCAACCCGCCTTTTGTTGGCTTTAAGCCATTGCTCAGAAGTTTGTCCACTGGGCAATCGACTGAGGCAAAACACCGTATAGGCTTCAGATTGAGTGATATTGTAGGTCGGATTTATACAGTAATCCCTCAACTCCGACATGATCGCTTCTACTTTTTGGCGAACTTTGGATTCCAGCCTTGTCCCATCATCAAAAACAAGATCGTGATAGGTTACCAATTCCGCCAGAGTCTGCCTTTCAAAGAAAAGTGAAATCTCGATACTGACCGCCCCAATCTCAAAAACCTTAACTTCCCATTGCAGCTGAGCGGCTTTTCCTGCCAGAAAAACCGTTTCGTCGGCAAGGCGGGCAAATTTAGGACGGTAGAAGAAATAGTATTTTGGATTGCGTTTGCTGGGACCGATTGCATACTCACGCAAGGGGCAGGACAAAAGCTGCTCTACACCATCTAAGCTAAGCTCATAAGCAATATCCAGAGCGTAAATATACACCGCTCTGCCGGAAAAACGTTCCTGGCCTTGAAAAGAATTGTCCTTTTCCACCGCCGTAATATCCTCAAATTAGTTATAAAAATAACAACTCCAATCGGACATAGTATGCCTTTTTTGAAAGCTAATCATACCAATAATCCCATTATAATCAAAATAAATCTGAAATTCTGCATTGGAGCAAAATTTTTTTATTTTGTTCTGAAAAGGTTGTTGCCAATTGCCAAGAAACTCCTATAATTCCCCCTTTTTGGGACGGTTCCGTTAGCGCGATCACCGAAATTAACAGATGGCCAAAATGAGCGATTTCGTCCGGCACAGAAACAAATTGCTATTTTAATTCGTATAGGGAAATCGGTAAAAATTATGGTAAAGAAAAAAGATTATGGCAAGTTTACCGCTAAGCAGCTGGCGAAATTCCGCGATTTGCTGCTCGAAAAGCGCAAAGAGTTGTTCGGCGACGTCGAGTGTATGGAGGAAAGTATTTTCCAAAGCGGAGGCGATCTATCCAATATGCCGGTTCACATGGCCGACGTAGGCAGCGACAATTTTGAACAGGAGTTCAGTCTTGGTCTGATGGCTGAAGGCAAGAAAGTCCTGACTGAAATCGATCTGGCTTTGCAGCGCATCGATGACGGCACTTTCGGTATTTGCGAAGGACTTGGTGTGCCGATTGAGATGCCGCGGCTGGAGGCGATCCCCTGGACGCGGTTTAGTCTCGAACATGCCAAATTGATGGAAAAAGGACGTTCCTTAAACAACTATCGCAATCGGCCCCTGGATATTGACCGCAATGACGACAGCGTCAGCGGCGATACCGACGAAGAAATCGATGCCGAAGAATTGCCGGATGAAACAATTGATATCGATGAAGAGGGGGCGGATATTCCTGTCGTCGACCCCGATACGTTTGAAGAAGAAGATATCGCCGAAGACGAACCGAAGGACTGAACCAATAGCGGCTACAGCCTAAAAACTGGAGTCGTTTTTCATAAATCCTCGTCCAGCAGGTGGCCGAAGCGGACTTTTTTGGTGTTAAGATACCTTTCGTTGTGTTTGCTGGGTTTGGAACGCAGCGGAATCTGCTCGACAATTTTAATCCCATAGACTTCCAGGCGGTCCACTTTCTTTGGGTTGTTGGTCAAAATGCGAATGTTGCGTAATCCCAAATCCCGGCAAATCTGCGCCCCAATACCGTAATCTCGCTTATCCGGCGCAAAGCCCAGTTGGACATTAGCGTCGTAAGTATCGGCTCCTTCTTCCTGCAACTTATACGCCCGCAGCTTGTTGGCAAGCCCGATACCTCGCCCTTCCTGACGCAGATAAATCAGGGCGCCTATGCCTTCCTGCTCAATCATCTTCATCGCATCTATCAGTTGGATGCCGCACTCGCAC
>Ga0209450_10001300_pt1 | contig 12517 bp, 7 predicted proteins | sample FrelakmetLWP11LW_FD_187149 | JGI IMG/M metagenome (GOLD analysis project Ga0209450, IMG submission 187149) | Freshwater lake sediment microbial communities from the University of Notre Dame, USA, for methane emissions studies - LWP11 LW (SPAdes)... | ecosystem: Environmental > Aquatic >... | reverse complement strand
CTATGCCCGCAAGCACGGAGCCAATGCACGATACGGGCAAAACAAAGTGTAATAAAACCAAGGGAAGATGAGCAGATATTCGATAGGAGTCGATTTCGGGACCCTCTCGGGAAGGACAGTCCTGGTCGATGTTTCAAACGGTGAAGAGGTTGCCGTTTCTGTCTTTGAGTACAGACACGGTGTGATGGACAAGGAGCTACCTGACGGCACACCCCTGGGGGTCGACTGGGCCCTGCAGGATCCGCAGGATTATCTGGACGTGTTCATGTACACCATTCCTGACGTGATGCAAAAGGCATCGGTGAGCCCTGACCAGATCATCGGTGTCGGCATTGATTTTACAGCATGCACCATCCTCCCCGTCAAGGCTGACGGCACACCCCTATGCTTCATGAATGAATACTGCAGGCGGCCAAATGCGTGGGTCAAGCTGTGGAAGCATCATGCAGCACAGGACGAAGCAAACATGCTGAATGAGGTTGCGGAAAAGCGTGGCGAGAAATTCCTTAAACGGTACGGGGGAAAGATATCGTCAGAGTGGATGATACCAAAGATATGGCAGACGCTTGATGAAGACCCCGACATATATTATGCCGCAGACAGATTCCTGGAAGCTGCCGACTGGGTTGTATGGCAGCTGACAGGAAGAGAGACACGCAACACCTGCACGGCAGGATACAAGGCAATATGGCACAAGGGTGAAGGGTACCCGTCGGATGAGTTCTTTAAAGATCTTCACCCGGCAATGGAACACCTGGTTGACCAGAAACTGTCGCGCAACCTCCTTCCGGTTGGCACAAAGGCAGGATCAATAACATCCCTGGCAGCAAGGCTTACAGGCCTTAAGGAGGGGACTGCCGTTGCGGTAGGCAATGTCGATGCCCATGTGTCTGTCCCGGCCGTTGGCATAACATCTGCCGGAAAGATGCTGGCCATAATGGGAACCTCGACATGTCATATGCTTCTGGGTGAGACCGAGAAGGAGGTGCCGGGCATGTGCGGTGTTGCTGAAGACGGAATAATTGAAGGTTTCTTCGGTTATGAGGCGGGACAGAGCTGTGTCGGAGATCATTTCCAGTGGTTCGTGGAAAACTGTACCCCTTTAGAGTATAAGGCCGAAGCTGATGCAAGAGGGATCGGCACCCACGAGCTGCTGACTGAGAAAGCATCGGCACTGCGACCCGGCAGCAGCGGGCTGGTGGCACTTGACTGGTGGAACGGCAACAGGTCAGTCCTTGTTGATGTCGACCTGACCGGACTGATAGTCGGGATGACCCTCTCAACAAAACCGGAGGAGATATACCGGGCACTCATCGAAGCAACAGCATACGGGACGAGGATGATCATCGATACTTTTGAGGAAAGCGGTGTTCCTGTCAGCGAGTTTTACGCTGCAGGAGGCATTGCTGAAAAGAATCCGTTCGTCATGCAGATCTATGCTGATGTGCTGGGCAGGGAGATAAAGATATCCGGCAGCCCGCAGGCACCGGCACTCGGATCGGCAATGTTCGGAGCAGTGGCGGCAGGAAGAATGGCAGGTGGTTTCGACACAATACAGGAGGCTGCAAAAGTCATGGCAAAGGTGAAGGATTACACTTTCAGGCACAACCCGGAGAACACAGCAATATACGACAGGCTTTACCGGGAGTACAGGCTGTTGCATGACCATTTCGGGCGGGGCGGGAATGATGTTATGAAGAGGCTTAAAAAGATTAAAAAGGAGGTAAGACAATGAAAGGCATGTCATTATTCAGGGCACTCATCCCACTCTTTCTTATTTCATGCGGAAGCAACAGTGCGGACAGGAAAATGAACAGCTGGCTGAAAACACCGGGGCCTGATGAAGTCAGTATAAATGACATTTTCTGGACCCCGAAAATTGATCGCAACAGGGAAGTTACCATCCCCTATGTCTTCAGCCAGTGCGAGGCTACGGGACGTATTGACAACTTTGCGGTTGCCGGCGGGCTGATGGAGGGAAAACATACCGGCGAGAGATATAATGACTCAGATGTCTTCAAGGCCATTGAGGGGGCGTGCTACTCGCTCATGGAGACACCTGATCCGGCGTTGCGCCGATATGCTGACAGCTTGGTGACACTGATTGCCGCAGCACAGGAAGACGATGGTTATCTGTATACAACACGTACCATTGACCCGGTGAACATGGCTCCCGGTGCCGGACGTGAGAGATGGATCGACGAGCGGGTCAGCCATGAGCTCTATAATGTCGGTCATATGTATGAGGCAGCAGTGGCACATTATCATGCCACTGGTTCTGACACTTTCCTGAATGTTGCCCTTAAGAATGCAGCTCTCGTAGAAAAAGAATTCGGATGGGGCAGGAGGGAGATAGCTCCGGGCCACCAGGAGATTGAAATAGGACTTATTAAACTGTATGGCGTCACAGGAGAAAAACGATGGCTCGATCTTGCACAGTTCTTTATCGATGTCAGAGGCAGGGGTGGTGACTATGTCCGTCATCCTGACGACAGCAGGTTCAGGGTTTACAATGACTCAGTCTACCTCCAGATGCATAAGCCTGTTCTCGAACAGGAAGAGGCTGTCGGCCATGCTGTCAGGGGTGCATATATGTACACGGCCATGGCAGACCTTTCAGAAGCCACGGGAGATGACAGGTACCTTGAAGTCTCGAAAAGAATATGGGACGATGTCACCGGGGGGAAGATATACATCACCGGCGGCATAGGATCAAAAGAATATGGTGAAGCCTTCGGTGAACCTTTTGAACTTCCGAACATGACAGCCTATACGGAAACGTGCGCCTCTGTGGCCAATGTCTTCTGGTGTCACCGCCTCTACAGGGCCACCGGTGAATCAAAATATATCGACGTGCTTGAGCGGACTCTTTACAATGGTCTTATTTCGGGCATTGGATTCGACGGATGTCACTTCTTCTACCCCAATCCGCTTGAGTCAGACGGCAGCTTCGAACGCGCCGGATGGTTTGACTGCTCATGCTGCCCTGTCAATGTGGCGCGGTTCATGCCAGCCATGAAACAGTATATCTATGCCTCTTCCGATGATCAGATAAGCATTAACCTGTTTATCAGTTCCGAAGCGACTTTTAAATTAAACTCAGGCGTCGTTGGTATAAGCCTGCAGACAGAGTATCCCTGGAGCGGCAGGGTTGAGCTGAAAGTCATTCCTGCTTCTGAAAACCAGCGCTTTGGCATCAGGATCCGCATTCCGTCATGGACCGGTGACGAGCCCTTTGCCGGAGGGCTGTACAGGTACATCACTCCTCAGACCGGGCAAACGGTTGTGGAGATTAACGGCGAAAAGACAGGATATGAGGAGAAGGATGGCTTCATGATCATTGAGAAGACATGGAAGAAGGGAGATCTGATTGATCTGCTGCTGCCGATGGAGCCTCGGTTCATCGCAGCCAGGGATGAGGTCACGGCTGACAGCGGCAGGGTTGCCCTCGGTGTCGGTCCGGTTGTATATTGCCTCGAGGAGGCAGATAACGGCAAAGTCAGGGAAATAAAAGTTGATCCCGAAACCAGCCCGGCGTATATCTTTGAAAGAGACAATATGGGTGGAACAGGTGTGGTTCTGTTCAATGCAGTGATGGCTGACGGCTCTGAGAAGCAGGTGAAGGCAATACCGTATTTTTCATGGGCCAACAGGGGCAGGGGTGAAATGATTGTATGGATGAAAACAAAATAAATATTCGATAATGAAAAAAATGAAAGGAATATGGTTTGTGATGGCGGTGATCATGTCTGCCCTTGCATCATGTGGTGGCAGCAACAATGATGAGAACTACCCGATCATGCCTGTCCCCTTCACCTCGGTGAAGATGACAGACAATTTCTGGGCTCCGCGCATTCAGAAGAACCATGAGGTGACCATACCCATAGCGTTCGGATACTGTGAATCGACTGGCCGGATCAGGAATTTTGAGATTGCCGGAGGGCTTGACACAGGCGCGTTTCAGACACTATATCCGTTTGATGACTCTGACGTTGTCAAGATCATCGAGGGGGCGAGCTATTCCCTCCAGACCTATCCTGATCCGGTGCTTGAGGCATATCTCGACACACTGATATACAAGATAGGTCTCGCCCAGGAGGATGACGGGTACCTCTATACCAACCGCACCATCGCGGAGATGGGCTACGGCAAGCTTCATGAATGGGCTGAGGGAGGCAGGTGGGAGAAGACGAATATTCTGAGTCATGAACTCTACAACCTCGGACACACTTACGAGGCAGCGGTCGCTCATTATATGGCGACAGGCAAGAGAACCCTCCTCGATATAGCGATTAAATCGGCTGATCTTGTTGACAGGGATTTCGGCTGGGATGCCTTTGTCAGCTATCCTGGTCACCAGGTGATAGAGATAGGGCTCGTGAAGCTCTACCGGGTCACCGGGGAGAGACGTTACCTTGACCTGGCAAAATTCTTTCTTGACGCCAGGGGTACACGTGAAGACGGCGACGAATATGCACAGAGCCACATGAGGGTGGTTGATCAGACAGAGGCGGTGGGGCATTCGGTCAGGGCTACATATATGTACTCAGGCATGGCTGACGTGGCTGCCATACTCGGTGACGAGGCATATGTAAACGCTATCACGAAGATATGGGAAGATCTTGTCTGCAGGAAGATGTACATCACCGGTGGCATAGGAGCCTCAGGCGGCAACGAGGGCTTCGCCGAACCCTACCACCTCCCGAACATGACCGCATACTGCGAGACCTGCGCATCGATAGGCAGCATTTTTTTCAACCACAGGATGTTCTCAATGCACGGTGAAGGCAAATACTTTGATATACTTGAAAAGACGCTGTATAACGGTGCTCTGTCAGGTGTAAACCTTGCGGGAGACAGGTTCTTCTATCCCAATCCGCTCGAGTCAGACGGCCGTCATCAGCGCTCCGCATGGTTCGGCTGTGCATGCTGCCCCTCCAACGTCGCAAGGTTCATCCCCGCAATCCCCGGCTATATCTACTCGGTGACTGACAAGGATATATATGTAAACCTTTATGCGTCAAATGAAGCTGATGTAAGGGTCGGAAGCAATGAGGTCAGGATAACTCAGGAAACTGATTACCCCTGGGAAGGCAAAGTCAGTATTACAGTTGATCCGGCTGATGAGAACCGGTTCAGCCTCCGTCTGCGCATACCGGGATGGGCACGGAACGAGGCTATCCCCGGCGGCTTATACACATTTTCGGATTCTGCCAGTGAAGAGTACAGCCTGACGGTAAACGGCGAAAGTATGAAGACGGAAGTAATCGATGGCTATATCAGCCTGAGCCGCAAATGGAAGAAGGGAGACAGGGTAGAACTTTCCCTGCCCATGCCTGTCAGGACTGTAATTGCAGATGAAAAAGTCAAGGAAGATGCAGGTAAATATGCTGTTCAGAGGGGGCCCCTCATGTTCTGTGCTGAATGGCCCGATAATCCCGAAGTGAAGGTTCTTGACCTCATGATTGATGAAAAACCTGCATTTACCTCCGGGTTTGAGGCAGGTCTTCTGAACGGGACAGAAATTATAAAAACCACAGGTTACCTTAAGGTTACAAATGGTGACGGCAGTCTCACGGCAGGCGAATCTGTAGTGCTTACACTCATCCCATACCACCTCTGGAACAACAGGGGAAAGGGAGAGATGAGGGTCTGGCTACCGTATGCAGAGGGAGAGGTTTAACCAATGAGAGGTCTGTTGACAGAATGAATGAAACAAACACATAATCTGCTATTTTCGCAGAGGGAATCGACCAAAAACATGAATATGAAAAAAGTGAAATTATTAACTATGGCACTCGTTGCGGTTATGATGGCCGGGATGGTTGCCTGCAAGACTAAAACGAAAGAGATGATTACAAGTGAGGCATTCGGCACTTTCGACGGTAAGGAAGTTCTTCTTTACACGCTTACGAACAAGGCGGGTAATGTGATTAAGCTGACAAACTACGGTGCGGCTATTGTTCAGATTAATGTTCCTGATCGCAATGGCGTCAAGGAAAACGTCACCTTCGGATATGATACCTTCGGGGGCTATGCCAGCGGAGATCTCTATTTCGGGAAAGTTGTCGGGCAGTATGCCAACCGTGTTGCCAAAGGGAAGTTCACCGTTGACAGCATTGAATATTCACTGTCGCTGAACAACGGGCCCAACTCATTGCACGGAGGGCCCACAGGCTGGCACAGCCGGGCATGGGATGCTGAGGTGCTTAAGGGTACCGACTATCCGGCCATACGGTTTACATACAACAAACCCGATATGGAGGAGGGCTTCCCGGGGAATTTGGTGGCTGAGGTAGTATATACCTGGACTGACGAAAACGAGATAATAATGGATTACAAGGTCACCACCGACAGGAATACGGTGCTAAACATCACTAACCATGCCTATTTCAACCTGCACGGTGCAGGAAACGGTGATATTCTTGATCATGAGGCATTAATAAGGGCTTCTGCCTTTACGCCTGTTGATTCGACGCTCATCCCTACCGGTGAGATAAGGTCTGTGGAGGGTACTCCGTTTGACTTCCGTACGCCTCATCTGATAGGCGAGAGGATATCAATGGATTACGATCAGCTCGTCCTTGGCGGCGGTTATGACCACAACTTTGTACTTGACAATGTGGAGCCGGTTGATGCCGAGGTCTATGATCCCTCAACCGGAAGGTTGCTCGAAGTAATTACCGACCAGCCTGGTGTACAGCTTTATACCGGCAATTTCCTTGACGGGACACAGACAGGCATCGGAGGAAAGGTTTACAATTATCGTTCAGGTTTCTGTCTCGAGACACAGCATTTTCCTGACAGTCCTAACCAGCCTGCTTTTCCCTCTGTCATCCTGACACCTGAGGAGCCGTTCCTGTCAAGCACGATTTACAGGTTCAGCATAAGATAAATAATACCCAGTAGCGACGCGCAAGTTGCGCGTCGCTACTTAACCCTTTGCCAGATGAAAATGCTTTTCAGAATTTCGTTGCTCTGCTTCATGCTGATACAGGGACTCTCAGCCCAGAAACCCGACTATCTGAATACTGACCTGACGTTGGAGAGACGTGTCGGGGACCTGGTAAATCGAATGACCCTGGAGGAGAGAGCGGCACAGCTCCTGTACACTGCCCCGGCGATCCCCAGGCTTGGAGTCCCTGCATATAACTGGTGGAACGAGGCGCTGCACGGTGTCGCCCGCGCGGGGTATGCGACCGTCTTCCCGCAGTCAATAACCATTGCCAACAGCTGGAATGAGGAGCTGATGATGGATGTGGCAAACGCCATCTCCGATGAGGCCAGGGCAAAGTATCATGAGTTCATCAGAAGAGGTGACATTGGCATATACCATGGGCTCACCTTCTGGTCGCCAAACATAAATATATTCAGAGACCCCAGGTGGGGCAGAGGGCATGAGACCTACGGCGAGGACCCTTATCTTACAGGCCGCATGGGGCTGCGGTTTGTCCAGGGGATGCAGGGCTCTGACCCGAAGTACCTGAAGACGGTAGCCACCGCCAAGCATTATGCCGTTCACTCGGGGCCTGAACCATTGCGGCACAGCTTCAATGCGCAGGTGAGCGAACACGATCTCCGTGAGACCTATCTTCCGGCATTCAGGACGCTGGTGAAGGAAGGGAAGGTCTACTCTGTCATGGGAGCCTACAACCAGTTCCGGGGTCACCCGGCTTGTGCCAGTGAGGAACTGTACGGAATTCTCAGAAACGATTGGGGATTTGACGGTTATATTGTCTCCGACTGCTGGGCCGTATCAGACTTCTATAACTTCCAGGGCTATGCGAAAGATCCGGCTGAAGCTGCATCCCAGGCACTGAAGGCGGGTACTGACCTCGAGTGCGGGGTCGACTACAGGCATCTGATGGAGGCATACACCCGCGGTCTGATCACAGAAGCTGACATTGACAGGGCTGCAAAGAGGGTAATGACAGCGCGGTTCAGGCTGGGCATGTTCGACCCTGACACCCTTGTGGAGTATGCACAGATACCATATGCTGCCAATTGCTCTGACTATAACAGGTCTCTTGCAAGACGGGCCGCATGCGAATCGATAGTTCTGCTGAAGAATGAGAACGGATTGCTTCCCCTGGGCAAGGAGATCAGGAGAATAGCAGTTGTCGGCCCCAATGCCGCAAACTGGGAGGCGCTGGTGGGTAATTACAACGGCATCCCGAAAGACCCGGTGACAGTCCTCGATGGAATAAGGAACAAGGCAGGTGACTGCACTGAGGTACTGTTTGCCGAAGGAAGCGACCTGGCACAGGGGATACATAATCTGTTGCCGATACCATCATGCTGCCTTCAGACGGATGACGGACGGCAGGGAGCAGTGGGTGAATATTATGCAGACAGGGAGATGAGCGGGGAGCCGCTTTTCACCAGGATTGATGACAAAATTGATTTTTACTGGGAAAATTATTCGCCGCACCATCTCATGCCTGTCAATGATTTCGGGATACGATGGACGACATTCCTGGTTCCTCCGGTAACGGGGAGATATTCACTGGGAGCGTGGGGGTCATCCGAGTATACGGTGATTGTTGAAGGCGATACACTTATCCGTTACCGCGGAGAGCATCACGCCTTTCATAAGGAGGTCGCGCTTGACCTTGTTGCCGGAGAGAAGAAACGGGTAGAAATTATCTACAGGAATCATGGCGGAGATGCAGACATGAAGCTGTTATGGGCGTTGCCCCGCGAGAATCTTATCAGTGATGCCGTTGCCATAGCCACTGAGGCTGATGTCATTGTGGCCGTTCTCGGGCTGTCACAGAGGCTTGAGGGGGAGGAGATGGGAATACAGATCGACGGGTTCAGCGGCGGAGACCGTACCAGCCTTAACCTGCCGGCGAACCAGGAAGAACTGCTCTCGGCAATGATCAGCACCGGCAAACCGGTGGTGGTGATCCTGATGAACGGAGGGCCCGTCGCATCACTGCAGGCAGAGGAGAAGGCAGCTGCCGTAATGCTGGCAGGATACCCGGGAGTGGAAGGGGGCACCGCCGTAGCTGACGTGTTGTTCGGTGACTATAACCCTGCCGGCCGCCTGCCGGTTACATATTACAGAGGGGTAGAACAACTGCCGCCATTCGAGGAATATGATATGAGTGACCGTACATACAGGTACTTCACCGGTAAACCGCTTTACCAGTTCGGCTATGGACTGAGTTATACAACATTCAGCTATTCAGACCTTAACATTCCTGAGAAAATCGTTGCCGGAGGTGATCTGAGCATCAGTGTAAAGGTTACAAACACCGGACCTGTTGCAGGTGACGAGGTGGTTCAGCTTTACCTTACCGATGAAAAGGGATCGACACCAAGACCTTTGAGACAGCTTGAGGGTTTCAAACGTATACACCTGAAGGCCGGAGAAAGTGCTACCGTCAGTTTTACCATCAAGGCTGAGCAGTTCTCAATAATAAACGCAAAGGACATCAGGGTCATAGAACCGGGGTGGTTTACAATAGCTGTGGGCGGACGACAGCCGTCTGACAATGATTCACAAGCTTCCCAGGTTACACAGGTTTTGAACGGCCGCGTAAGATTAACCGGGAAGGAAGTGGTTATTAAGGAATAAACAAAAGCACCTATACATCGTTTATTGTCTGTGACAGCATTTGAAAGAAATCAGAGGAGGACCGGCTGGGTGGTTATTCTCACTGCCGTAACCATGGTCGTGGAGATAATTGCAGGGTTGCTTACCGGGTCAATGGCACTCCTGGCTGACGGGATCCATATGGGATCGCATGTTCTGGCTATCGGCCTGAGCTGGGCTGCATATGTGCTTGTGAAGAAGCTCTCGGCAGATCCTTCGTTCACGGGGAACAAGGACAAAGTGCTAACCCTTTCAGGATTTACAAGCGGACTAATCCTCCTGATATTCGCCGGGATGATCATTGCCGGCGCTGTGGGGAGGTTCATCAATCCGAGAGTCATTGAATACAGGGAAGCTATCATGATTGCCGTCATCGGGCTTGGGGTCAATATCCTCAGCGCGTTTCTCCTTCATCATGACCATGAGGAGAGTGACCATAATATCAGGGCCGCGTACCTGCATGTCATTGCTGATGCATTCACCAGTCTTGCAGCCATCATCGGACTTGTTACGGCGATGATATGGGGTGTGGCATATATTGATTCCATTGCAGCCCTTATAAGCTCAGTTGTGATTATAAAGTGGTCACTGGGGTTGCTTAAAGTATCGGGATCGGATTTGATAAAGTGAGACCATGCTCCCTGAACAATTTCTCAAACGGATTACCACCCAGAAATATATCGATGCACCCGGTCTGGTGCATGCCCTTGGCCAGCCTTCTCCTGTATCCGTCAGGATCAATCCACGAAAGTGGGATCAGCCTGTAACCGGTTATGATAAAGTGCCATGGGAACAAAATGGCTTTTATCTCCCGGTAAGGCCGCAGTTCACTCCTGATCCTCTCTTCCATGCCGGGGTCTACTATCCGCAGGAGGCCTCAAGCATGTTCACCGGCGAGGCGTTCAGACAGGTAGCCGGGGATATGGACGGGATCAATGTACTTGACCTTTGCGGCGCCCCCGGGGGTAAGAGCACCCACCTCTCAACACTTATTTCCGGCAACGGGTTGCTGGTGGCCAACGAAGTCATCAGATCACGGGCTGCTGTGCTTGCAGAGAACATTACAAAATGGGGCATCGGTAACACTGTCGTCACACAGAATGACCCTTCAGACTTCGCTGCCCTTCCCGGTTTCTTTGATGTCATTGTTGTTGATGCACCATGTTCAGGAGAGGGGATGTTCAGTAATGCGACGGCTGTCAGTGAGTGGTCTGAACAGAATGCCAGGCTCTGCAGTGACAGGCAGCGGAGGATTGTAATGGATGTATGGCCCTCTCTTAAGGACGGAGGGGTGCTAATCTATTCAACCTGCACCTTTAATCCCGCCGAAAATGAGGAGAATATAGCATGGTTCATTGACCATATCGAGTCAGAGCCGGTGGCTCTAGATATCGCCCGCTTTGAAGGCATCACTCCCGTCAGTTATAAGAATGTTGCCGGCTATGGGTTTCACCCCGGAAGGGTGAGCGGCGACGGCTTTTTCATTGCTGTACTCAGAAAGAGAGGTGGAGAGGAGAGAGGCAGACAGTGCGGCAGGATAAAGTCACATAAACCTTCTTCTAAGATTCTGAAGCGTATAGAGCCGCTTATCGATGTTGATGCCGCCAGGCTGGCTGTCACAGGTGACAGGGTGATCGCTCTCGCTGCCCTGCCCGATCTGTACAGTCGCCTTGCAGAACGACTCAGGATAGTCAAATCAGGCACCCTGGCAGGTGAGTTCAGGAATGATGACTTTATTCCGGCGCATGACCTGGCAATGTCGGTAATGCAGAAGAGCGGAGCATGGCCTGTGTACAGCACCACTTACGAAGAGGCTGTCGCCTTCCTCCGTCTTGAGAGTTTCCCTCTCAGCGGCATGCCCGCGGGAAGAATAATGATGCACTACCGGGGCGTTCCGCTGGGCTTCATCAAAAATCTCGGAAACCGGTTCAATAACGGATATCCCCAGGGATGGAGGATCAGGATGGAGAAGCAGGCCAGCTACACGGAGATATTTTGATTTTCCTGCTGAGATCAACTTTAACCAGCCTTTTTTGTTCATGTTTGTAAAAAATTTAATCTTACATTTAGCCAAAACAAAGAATCTTCTATGAAGACAGACATCGAGATTGCCCAGGGTGCCGCCATAAGGCCGATTGTTGAGGTGGCTGCGAGGCTGGGGCTCAGGGAGGATGACCTTGAGCTCTACGGCAAGTATAAGGCCAAGATTCCGTTATCGCATATTGATGATGCCAAAGCGGCCAGGGCAAAACTTATACTCGTGACTGCCATCACCCCCACTCCGGCTGGTGAAGGGAAGACGACCACGTCAATAGGGCTGGCACAGGGGCTCAACCTGATTGGCAAGCGAGCCACGGTGGTGCTGCGTGAGCCCTCTCTCGGACCTGTATTTGGAATAAAAGGGGGTGCTGCAGGAGGAGGCTTCTCACAGGTCATCCCGATGGAAGACATTAACCTTCACTTTACCGGTGACCTTTCTGCCGTTGAAAAGGCGCACAACCTGCTCGCCGCAATGATTGACAACAACCTGCAGGCAGGTGAAGGTAACCTGGGTCTTGACCCCAGGACCATTTCATGGAAGAGGGTTATGGATATGAATGACCGTTCCCTCCGTGACATGGTCATCGGGCTGGGAGGTACTTCACAGGGCGTACCCAGGGAGACCGGATTCGATATCACTGCCGCCTCAGAAGTGATGGCTATCCTTTGTCTTGCAACAGGCATCAGCGACCTGAAGAAAAGACTGGGTAACATCTTCGTTGGCTATACATATGCCGGCAAGCCGGTCTATGCACGTGACCTGAAGGCCCAGGGCGCCATGGCCGTATTACTGAAAGACGCCATCAAACCGAATCTGGTACAGACCCTTGAAGGGACACCCGCAATCATTCACGGCGGACCGTTTGCCAACATCGC
>Ga0209450_10001299_pt1 | contig 12522 bp, 15 predicted proteins | sample FrelakmetLWP11LW_FD_187149 | JGI IMG/M metagenome (GOLD analysis project Ga0209450, IMG submission 187149) | Freshwater lake sediment microbial communities from the University of Notre Dame, USA, for methane emissions studies - LWP11 LW (SPAdes)... | ecosystem: Environmental > Aquatic >... | reverse complement strand
GGACATAATTATCGACTCCATGCAGGACGGCGACTGGGAGCGGGTGCGCGCGATCTACCTCGAAGGGCTTGCCTCCGGCCAAGCCAGCTTCGAGACCGAGGCTCCGAACTGGGAGCACTGGGATGAGGCGCACCTCAGACACAGCCGCCTGGTCGCCCGCGACGGCGAACGGGTGGTCGCCTGGGCGGCCCTGACTCCGATGTCCCGGCGGCGTTGCTACGCCGGCGTATCCGAGGTGAGCTTTTACGTGTCCGCCGCCCACCGCGGCCGCGGGCTCGGCAAGCGGCTCCTGAGGGAACTGGTCGCAGCTTCCGAGCGCCACGGCATCTGGACTCTTTACGGCAGCACCTTTCCTGAAAATGAGGCCAGCCTCCAAGTTCAGTCGGCGTGCGGCTTCCGGGTGATGGGCCGGCGCGAACGCATTGCCCAGCACCACGGCGCCTGGCGCGACACGGTCATCACCGAGCGCCGCAGCCGGGTCGTGGGGGTGTGAGAGGAGTCAGCCATGCAAGATTTGATCAAGGATGCCGCACGGCGATCGGCCCGCTATCTTCAGAACCTGAAAGAGCGAAGCGTCGCCCCACCGGCCGAGGCCGTCGAGCGTCTCAAGGGCTTCGAGGTTCCCTTGCAGGAGGAGCCGATCGCGCCGCTGAAGGTGCTGGCGGAGCTCGATGAGCTTGGCTCGGCCGCCACCGTAGCAAGCGCCGGGCCGCGTTATTTCGGCTTCGTCACGGGCGGCACGCTGCCGGCGGCCCTGGCCGCCAACTTCCTTGCCGGCGCCTGGGATCAGAACGCCGTCTTCCATGTCGCCTCGCCGGCGACGGCTTTCCTTGAAGACGTCTGCCGGCGGTGGCTCGTTGCGCTGTTCGGGCTGCCGCCGGATGCCGGCATCGGCTTTGTGACCGGCGCCACCATGGCCAACTTCAGCGCCCTGGCGGCCGCCCGGCACGCATTGCTGGAACGGTTGGGGTGGGACGTCGAGGCGCGCGGCCTGTTCGGCGCGCCGCCGATCACGGTGGTTGTCGGCGCGGAAGTGCACGTGAGCGTGCTGAAGGCGTTGAGCCTTTTGGGCCTCGGCCGGGAACGCGTGGTCCGCGTCGCGGTCGACGGCCGGGGACGGATGCGGCCGGAGGCCATCCCGGCCCTGACGGAGCCTGCGATCATCTGCGTTCAGGCTGGCAATGTCAACACCGGGGCCTTCGATCCGGCGGCGGAGATCTGCGCCATCGCCCAGGCATCGGGTTCGTGGGTGCACGTGGACGGCGCCTTCGGACTGTGGGCGGCGGCATGCCCGGAGCGGGCTCACCTGGCAGCGGGGATCCCATCCGCACACTCGTGGGCGACCGATGCCCACAAATGGCTGAACGTACCCTACGACAGCGGGATCGTTTTCGTGCGCGACCCGCAGCACCTCAAGGCATCCATGTCGTCCCGCGCGGCATACCTCATCACCGGCGATACGCGGGAGCCCAGCCATTACACGCCGGAACTATCGCGCCGGGCGCGGGGGGTTGAGGTCTGGGCGGCCCTGCGGTCCCTCGGCCGCTCCGGCTTGGCCGATCTGATCGGGCGCAACTGCCGGTATGCCCGGCGTTTCGCCGAAGGGCTGAAGAATGCCGGTTGCGATGTGCACAACGAGGTGGCCCTGAACCAGGTGCTGGTCTCCTTCGGAAGCGCCGAGCGCACCCGCCAGGTGGTCGCCAGGGTACAGGAGGACGGCACCTGCTGGTGCGGCAGCACCGAATGGCAGGGCCATGCCGCCATGCGCATCAGTGTCTCCTCGTGGGCGACGACCGAGGAGGATGTCGAGCGCAGCCTGCGGGCCGTCATCCGGCTGGCATCCGACCTGGAAACTTGACCTAAAAACCGGATAGGAGAGAAGACGACATGATCTACGACCGATTCGAGAACTTGAATCTCTATTGCCAGCCTGGATCGCGCCTGCACGGGGCGCTGGTGTATGCCCGCGATGTCGCCCGCACCGCTACCGACGGCCGTATGGATATCGACGGCGACCGGCTGTACGCGTCGGTCTCCACCTACGAGACCGGCTCGCGGGAGGAGCGCCGCTTCGAAGCCCACAGGAAGTACATCGACGTGCAGGTGCTGCTCGAGGGCGAGGAGTGCATCGATGTGTCGCTGGAGAAGGACCTTCCCACCCTCGAGGCCTACGACGAAAAAAAAGAGGTTATGTTTATGAAGCCGCCGCAGCACGTTGCGTCCCTGCCGATGAGACCCGGATGGTTTGGGGTTTTTTATCCCCACGACATCCATCGCCCGGGTTGCCACCTGCGGGAAAAACGCCGGGTTCACAAAATCGTGATGAAGGTTGCCGTCGAATGAACGGCCGTGGAGGTCTTAGATGAAAAAAATCGGGCTCATCGGCGGCATCGGCCCCGAGTCGACGTTGGATTACTACCGGCTGATCATCCGCGCCTTCCAGGAGCGGAAGTCGGCCGACTACCCGGAGATCCTTGTTTACAGCGCCAACCTCACCGAGCTCCTGAGGCTGATGGAGGAAAAGCGCTGGGCCGAGTTGACGGAATGGCTGCTCCACAAGATCGAGGCGCTCCGGAAGGCCGGAGCGGAATTCGCCGCCATCGGCTCCAACAGCCCCCACGTAGTCTTCGATGCCGTGAAGCCCCGCTCGCCCCTGCCGCTGGTGAGCATCGTCGAGGCGGCCTGCAACCGGGCGCAGGAGCTGGGCGTAAAGCGTTTGGGGCTCATGAGCACGGCCTTCACCATGCAGGCCGATTTTTTCCAGAAACCCTTCCTCGCCAAGGGAATGAGCGTGGTCGTGCCGGAGCTGGACGACCAGAAGCTGATCCACCGCCGGCTCTTCACCGAAATAGAGCTCGGGATCATCAAGGACTCGACCCGGCAGGAGCTTCTGGCAGTGGCCAAACGCATGATCGGTCGCCACCGTATCGAAGCGCTCATCCTGGGCTGCACGGAGCTGCCCCTGATTTTGATGAAAGACGAGTTCGGGATCCCGTTCCTGAACACCACGGCCATCCACGCCGAAGCCATGGTCCTCTGCTCGCTGGGGTTTCAGGCCGGCTTTTCCAGGTAGCGTTTGATCTTTTTGGTAGTAGCCGAGCATGACGCTCAGCCCCTTCACCACGACCCTACCCACCCCTTCACTGCCGGGCTGGTGAATCCGCACGTCGATCCCCGGCAGCGGCAGGCCGGCCGCGTCGTTCTTGCAAGCCCGGTCGCGGTTGCCGGCAACCAGCGGGGAGCATTCCGTCAGCCCATAGCCTTGGAGAGCTGCAATTAAAGAAAAGCGATTGAGCTCACGGCTGAAATTATCTATAAGACGAATCCCTTTGTTATCGTCAGGATGGCCAAAGGAAATAACGCGTGATGCTGAACGAACTGATCGGCAATACAGGGTTCTGGGTTGCGGCGGCGGTGGCGCTTCTGGCCGGCTTCATGCGCGGGTTCGTGGGCGTGGGCTCCGGGATGCTCATGGCGCCGGTGTTTGCGATCCTCTTCGGACCGCTGCAGACCGTCGGGATGGTCATCATGCTCGACGCGTTCGTCACCGCCCAGCTGCTGCCCGCGGTGCACCGGCTGATCGAGTGGCGGGTCATCATCCCCATGGCGGGAGCGGCGGCCCTGCTCATGCCCCTCGGCACCTGGCTTCTGGTGAACATTGACGCCCGGATCATGGCACGGGCCATCGCCTTCATCGTGCTGGTTTTCGTGCTGCTGCTCATGACCGGCTGGCGCTACCGCGGGCCGAAACGGCTCGGTATCAGCCTTGGGGTCGGCGGGATTTCAGGGGTCCTGATTGCCGCCACCAGCATGGGCAACCCGCCCGTCATAGTCTATTTTCTGTCCGGGCCGGACACCGCCGCCGTCAACCGCGCCAATTTCACCGGGTATTTCGCCGCCACCCTGGCCACCCTGCTGGTGATGATGACGGCAAGAGGGCTGATCGATGCTGCCACAGTCCTGCGCACGGCGCTCCTGCTGCCTGTTTTCGCGGGGGGCGCATGGCTGGGCTCAAAGTATTTTTACCAATCGACCGACCGGCGCTACCGGCAGGTCGCCCTGGGACTGCTGCTCTGCGTGGCGGTTTACGGGACCTTGCGCTGAACCTGGAGAGGAGGTCTTCCATGAGTGATGTGAAAGAGGTCGTCGATCGGTTCATGGAAGGATGGGCCTGATCACAGGCGATACTGGCCGTGTACGGCCGGCGATTCGGGTTGGACCGGGAAACCGCGTTGCGGATTGCTTCGGGGTTTGCCGGCGGCATGCGCAAGGCCGAGACCTGCGGCGCCGTCACCGGTGCCATCATGGTTCTGGGCCTTTACCGGGCTACGGCCGAATCCACCACCGCCAAGCGGCGCGAGCCGGTTTACCAGGCGATGGAAGAATTCACCGCCGCGTTCGAGCGGCGCAACCGCACGCTGATCTGCCGAGGGCTTTTGAACTGCGACATCAGCACGCCGGAAGGCATGCAGGCGGCCAAGGAGCGCGGCCTCTACAAAACCGTCTGCCCGAAGATGGTTCAGGATGCGGCCGAGATATTGGAGTCGATGCTGCAATAGGCACCATGCCTCAAAATCCCCCAACCCCCTCTGACAAAGGGGGCGAAGGGGGATTTCCTTCAACATAAAAGGGCGCTGTGCGCCGCAAACCGCGTTTACAGGGAGGTTTTCAGGAATGGACCAGAAGCGATTCGAGGATGGTTTGAAGGTGCGCCGGGAAGTGCTGGGCGACGAGTATCTCAACAAGGCCCTGGCGGCCTCCACCGAGTTCATGAAACCCATGCAGGAGTTGGTGACCGAAAACTGCTGGGGCACCATCTGGACCCGCGACGCCCTGCCGCGCAAGACGCGCAGCCTGGTGACGCTTGCGTTCCTGTCGGCCCTGCGGGCCACCACCGAGCTCAAAACCCATGTACTGGGCGCGCTGCGCAACGGCTGCACCCAGGAAGAGATTCAGGAGGTGCTGCTGCAGGCGGGGGTGTATGTCGGCGTGCCGGCGGGGATCGAGGCGTTCCGGGCGGCCAAGGAGGTCATCGAGACCTGGAAAGACTGATGGCGGAAATCACCGCCCCAACCGCGCCATCACCTCGCGCACGATTTCGCCCACCAGGTCCTGCACGTGCGGCTCACCCACTCGCGCCGAGGCGGCGGCCGGGCGCAGGCCCAGCAGTTTCGCCGCATTGTCGTACATGATCTTCTGCTTCACGTCCGGCTTGAACTGCAGCTTCTCGTAGTTCTTGAGGGCGGTCCTGAAATCCACAAACGGGTGCGCGCTCGCGTAGAGGATCTTGTCGCCGATCATGGTGTTGGCCGCCTCGACGTAGGCCTCGGCCATGGGCGAAAACTCGTACTCGGACAGGTCGATGTAAACGTTGCGGTTGCGCTGGGCCACCGTGATGGCCTCGTTCACCCAGGGGTATCCGCCGTGGCTGATGATGATCTTGAGTTCCGGGAAATCGCGCGCCACGAAGTCGATGTAGCGCGGCGCCACGTGGTCGATGATGGCGTTGGGCACCAAGGTGGCCGGGCCGGTGGTGAAGATGATCGGGATGTCCAGCTCGCAGCACTTGGAGTAGATCGGGTAGTACTTGGCATCGTTGGCATATATCTGCGCCAGGTAGGGGTCGACCGCTGCCCCGCGCATGCCGAGGTCGGCCACGGACGCCTTGAGCTCGTTGATGGCACGCATGCCCTTGTGGGGGTCGAGTCCGATGAACCCGATGAACTTGTTGGGGAACTCCTTGACGAATTCGATCACACTGTCGTTGTTGGATTTGGAGCCGTAAGTCATCTCGCAATCCCGGCCGGTGATGACGGCCCACTCGATGTTGTGCCGGTCCAGGTCCGCCACGACTTCCGGCACCGTCTGGGGTTTCATTTTCGAGAAATCTATGGTTTCACACAGCCCCTTGAACATCTTGCTGTTCTGGATGCCGTTGAGCACCGCAGCCGTGTTCGGTCTGAACCGGAAATCGATTATCTTCATCACGGGTTCCCCTTCCTGTCCTATCCTTGGATCGAGCCTCTCTTTAAGACGCACCGCAACGGTGAAAATTTAAAGCAAACAAGGTGCCAAGCGATGCCGAACAGGTCAATCTTGCGGATGCCCGGCTACAATAGATGAAAAGGACGTGCTTGGCCAACCGATACATTTCTGTTTCATGATCGATCTTGGTTGCAATATTGCAGCGTTTATCAATAACACTCCATAATTTCAAGAATTTTAAATTTGACTAAGACCGGCAACTTGTGCAAAACTGCACATTCACATTAATTTAAGGAATCAATTCCACGGAGGCTGCAACCATTATAATAAACCGAAATTTTTTAATAAAATATCGCATGCGGCGGCGGTGCGCCGGTTTATAAGCTATCCTGTCAATCTCAATTTTGCAACAAAACATCCGGTAGCAGAATACGTTCCGACTAATGACAATCCATCAAATGAGCCCAAAGAGCGGCTGGATACCTTAGCCTAGAATGCACTGAGTTGCAGTACGAATAGGTGTTTCTTGGCGCGATAGTTGCAGAAAGGTGCAACGATGCGCTGAATCCTGGTTTGGAAGCTTCCCGCATGCGGGTGCAGAGTCGACCGTGCACCCTCTTCTATTTTTTAACCAAAAGCGCAAACGATGCCTGAGTGTGGAGGTGGTTGCATGGGTAAATGCATCATAGCGGTGACGGATGTTCTGGATGCCGCTCAAAAGGGGAACAAGACACTCGTGGCCCACCCTTCAGATTGCATCGTCACCCCGGGAGCGCGGGATAAGGCGGCCGAACTCGGCATTGTCATCAACGAAGGTCCTGACTCCTCCAGTGCACCGCCTGCCAAACCATCCGAACCCGTCCCGCCCCAAACCGAAAAACTCGTGCGTGAGGTGTGCGCACTGATGAAAGAGCGTCTTCCTGCCGGCGTTGCGTCCCAGGAACTGGAGCGCCTGGTGCGCGCGGCCGTGGCGGCCAGGCTCGAAGGGTCCGGTCCCGCAGCCACGCCGGACGCGCCTCAGCACGTCTCCTGTGCCGACGGGGTTTGTTTTATCAGCGGAGCGCGCCTGCTCGAAGGAGGTTCCGGGCCGGTTCCGGTGGCGGAAAAGGTCCTGGTGGCCGAGGCCATCCGCTGCGGCGACGACCTCAAGCTGGCCGGCGGCTACATGGAATGGCAGAAGGCCGCCTTCAACCGCACCGTGGAGTTCCCTGAAATCGGGATCGTGATCGAGGGGGAATTGCATCTGGCGGTCGGCGGCAAGACCCTGGTTGCCAAGGCCGGGGACATGGTGTACTTCCCCAAGGGCGCCCAGGTCGCCTACAGCGCACCCGGCCGGGTCCGGGTCGCCTGCGTCAATTGCATCCGCTGACAAGGACCGGGAGCGACACGGCGTGGACATCCTGGAGCGCTGCATAGAATCCTGCCGCAAGCAGCCGGGGACGGTGGCCTTTCCCGACAGCCTGGATCCACGGGTCCTGGAGACGGCAGCGCAGCTGAAACGCGAGGGGCTGGCCGAGCCGGTGCTGGTGCAGTCGCCCTTTGCCGTCCGCAGCAAAATGCGGGAGTCGGCGCTGCGAAGGGCCGGGTTCGTGGTGGTCGACCATGCCAGCCCGAGCCTGCTGGCGAAAAACACGGAGATGTACGCAGCGATCCGCAAGGAGGCCGGCAAGCCCGTCACCGAGGAGCAAGCCCGCGCGACGGTGGCCTGCCCGCTGGCTGCCGGCGCCATGATGGTGCGGCGCGGCGAGGTGGAGGTCGGCGTCGCCGGGAACCTCTCCACCACGGCCGCCGTGCTCCGCGCAGGGCTGAGGGTCATCCCGAAGAAGCCGGGCATCAAGACCATTTCAAGCTTTTTCCTGATGGTGTCTCCGGACTACGAGCGGCAGTTCGTCTTTGCCGACTGCGCCGTGGTGCCCGAGCCCACGGCGGAGTCCTTGGCGGACATCGCCATCGCCTCCGCGAACCAGGCCCGCAACCTGCTGAAGCAGGAGCCGCGGGTGGCCCTGCTGTCGTTTTCCACCAAGGGCAGCACCCCGCACCCGCGGGCTGAAACAGTGCGCCAGGCGGTCGAGCTCGTGCGCGAGCGCGCTCCGGACCTGAAGGTGGACGGTGAGTTGCAGTTCGATGCCGCCGTCGACCCCGAGGTGGCGGCGCTCAAGGCCCCCGGCAGCATCATCGAAGGCCAGGCCAATGTCATTGTTTTCCCGTCGCTGGAGGCGGGCAATATCGCCTACAAGATGGTGCAGCGTCTGGCCGGCTACACCGCCATGGGTCCGTTTCTGCAGGGATTCGAGGGCGGCTGGCACGACCTGTCGCGGGGCTGCAGCGCCAAGGACATTTTCAAGGTGGCCGTGCTCGGCATCTGCATGAAGCGCGGCAACCTGCTCCATTGATGATGGGCGATTCGCAACGCCTTCATGTGCTCGATGAACGCCATGAAGGATGAAAATTACCCCCGCCCCTGACCCCCTCCTGCAAAAGGGGAGGGGCAGGCACAAGTATCTCCTCCCCCTTGACGGGGGAGGCCGGGTGGAGGTGATCAAACAAGTTCGGCTGTTTTCTTTTTTAAAGGCGTCAACCGTGGCATAAGAGGAGGTTCAGAATGGACGCATTGGGCATGATCGAAACCAAGGGCCTGGTGGCCCTGATAGAGGCGACGGACGCCATGGTCAAGGCCGCCCGTGTGCAGCTGGTGGCCTACAAGCAGATCGGGGCGGGCTACGTCACCGCGCTGGTCCGGGGCGATGTGGCTGCCTGCAAGGCCGCCACCGACGCCGGCGCCGCCGCGGCCAAGCGCATCGGCGAGGTGGTCGCGGTGCACGTCATCCCGCGTCCGCACGGCGATCTCGAGAACGTTTTCCCGATCGAAGTCAAGAAATAACGACCGACGGAAGGCAAGTGGGCAGGTAATGAACAAGGCAACCCTGTTGCAGCGGGTCCGCGAGGCCGGAGTGGTCGGAGAGGGCGGGGCCGGGTTCCCGGCGCACGTCAAATACGACGCGCAGGTGGAAACGGTCATCGCCAACGGCTGCGAGTGCGAGCCGCTGCTCTACACGGACCAGCACATCATGCTCCGCCATGCCGGGGAGATCGTGGCCGCCCTCAAGGCCGTCATGGCGGCCATGGGCGCAGCCCGCGGCATCGTTGCCATCAAGCGCAAGTACAGCGACATCGCAAGCAGGATGGAGGCGGCGGTCGCCGGCACCGGCATCGAGCTGGCGCAGCTCGACAACTTCTATCCCGCCGGCGACGAGCATGTCCTCGTGCATGAGCTGCTCGGCCGCGCCATCCCGCCCCTGGGGTTGCCTAAAGACGTCGGGGCCGTCGTCTCCAACGTGGGCACGCTTTATTCCGTAAACCGCGCCATGAATGGTCATCCGGTGACCCACCGCGTGGTCACCGTCACCGGCGAGGTGGCCCGGCCCAGCGTGCTGACGGTCCCGGTGGGCACGACCGCCGCCGAGTGCATCGACGCCTGCGGCGGCCCGGTCGTGACCGACCCGGTCTATGTGCTCGGTGGGCCCATGATGGGCCGGTTTGTGGGCGAACCCGAGGAGATGCGCCGGACGGTGATCACCAAGACCGGCGGCGGGCTCATCGTGCTCCCCCGCGGCCACTACCTGCACCGGATGGCCACACTCACCGTACACGAGATGCAGAAGCAGGCGGGCGCTGCCTGCATCCAATGCCGCTACTGCACGGACCTCTGCCCGCGCCACAACATCGGCCACGGTTTTGAAACCCACCGGGTGATGCGCGCCTTCGGCGGCGGGGTGGACACCGCCATGGGGGTGATGCAGGCCTCCATGTGCAGCGAGTGCGGCGTCTGCGAGCTTTTTGCCTGTCCCATGCGGCTTTCGCCGAGGCGCATCAACGCCATGTTCAAGGGCAAATTCAAGCAGGAGGGGCTGAAATACGAGGGGCCGCGTGAGATCGTGGACTCGCAGTCGATCCTGAACTCCTTCCGCAAGGTGCCGACGACGCGCCTGGCCATCAAGCTCGACCTCCTCAAGTACACGGGCATCCACCCGGAGGACGGCGGCGCGCTCACACCGGGATCGGTGTGCATCCCGCTGCACCAGCACACCGGGGCGCCGGCCTTAGCCCGGGTGCGGCCGGGCGACGTGGTGAAAGCCGGCGACCTGATCGGCGAGATCCCCGAAGGCGCCCTGGGTGCGCGGGTTCACGCCTCCCTGAGCGGCACGGTGACGGACGTGGGCAGCGCCATTTCGATCAAGGGGAAATGACGATGGAAAACAGGCTCCAGGCCGTGGGAATGATCGAGTTCAACAGCATTGCGGGCGGCATCGAGGGCGCCGACTACATGGTCAAGGCCGCACAGGTCGAGCCCTTCATGATGAAGACCATCTGCCCGGGCAAGTTTGTAGTGGCCATCCACGGGGAGGTGGCGTCCGTGCAGGCATCGGTGGGCGCGGGGCTTGAATTCGGCAAAGATGCCGTCATCGACCACTTCGTCATCCCCAACATCAGCATGGATGTCATCAACGCCATCGGCGGCTCCATCGGCGACTTCCGAGGCGGTGCGGCCCTGGGCGTGATCGAAACCTTCTCCGCGGCCTCCTGCGTCGTGGCCGCCGATGCGGCCAGCAAGGCCGCGGAGGTGGACGTGCTGGATGTGCGGCTGGCCATGGGGCTGGGCGGCAAGGCCTTCTGCCTGCTGGCCGGGGATGTGGGGGCCGTGGAGCAGGCCGTGGCGGCAGGCGGTGAAAAGGCCGCCGAGGGGGGCCTTCTGGTCCGTAAAGTGGTGATCCCCGGTGTCGCGCCCGAAGTGCTGCGGCACATATTATGAAAATGAAGGATTCAAGGGGCCGAGGGGTCCAGGGTTCGAGGGATCAGGGATAACAGTTTCCCCTCCCTTTGCGGGAGGGGTCAGGGGAGGGGGTTCGGGAGACCATATGGCTGAGAATGAGGCATTGGGGTTCGTGGAAACGAGAGGGCTGGTGGCGGCAATCGAGGCGGCGGACGCCATGGTCAAGGCCGCCCGCGTCAGGATCAAAACCGTCGGCAACGCCGATGCCGCCTTGATCAGCGTGATCTGCGAGGGCGACCTTGCGGCCTGTGCGGCGGCGGTGGATGCCGGCAAGGCCGCCGCCGCGCGTGTGGGTGATTTGGTCGGCAGCAACCTGATACCCCGGCCCGACGACGACACCGCGGCGCTGGTCTCCGATCGTATCGACGTGATCATGCCGCGCAGGCGCGGCAGCGAGGACAAGGCCCCGCCCAAGGGCAAAGCCGGGAAATAACAACCGCACGCCGCCCGAGGCGGCGCACTGACACCCCTGACGGGGGACACAAGGAGAGACGACATGGCAGATGCTTTAGGAATGATCGAAACCAAGGGGTTGACTGCATTGATCGAGGCCTCGGACGCCATGGTCAAGGCCGCGCGCGTGACGCTGGTGGGCTATGAGCGCATCGGGGGCGGCTTCGTCACCGCCCTGGTCCGCGGCGACGTGGCCGCTTGCAAGGCGGCCACCGACGCCGGTGCGGCCGCCGCCCGCCGCGTGGGAGAGGTGATCGCCGTGCACGTTATTCCGCGTCCGCACGACGATCTGGAGAAGATCTTCCCCCTTGCCAACAAAAAGTAGACGCGACTACCTGTCGGCGGCTTTCGCATGCGCCCCGAGGGGTGTGCCCCTTAATCCGGGTCCGCCGGTCGGGGTGCGCATGCCGGCCGCCGCCTGTGCGGGAGGTGTATCGCTATGGAACTCGCCAAAGTCAAAGGGCAAGTGGTTTCCACGGTGCGTGATCCCGGTTTGCCCAACCTCACCTTTCTGCTGGTGGACATCGTGGACGAGCACGGCAAAGTGACCTTCCCCAGCCAGGTGGCTGCGGACACCCTCGGCGCCGGCGAGGGCGAAATGGTCCTGCTGGTCCGGGGCAGCTCGGCCCGGATGATCCTGGAGGGCAAGACGCCGCTGGACTTGAGCGTCATCGGTATCGTGGACCAGATTTCCTCCGGCAAAGAGGCGATCTACTCAAAGTACAAATAGGCACAGAATAACCGCCCGGTGGAGCTCCGATGCAATTACAGCGTGAAGACATCGAATCGATCGTCAGTGAAGTTCTGAGAAAACTGGCAACCACGGTCCCCGCCACCGCAGGGGGAAAGGCCGACCCCAAAGGCGACTGGGGCGTTTTCGACCGGTTGGAAGACGCCGTGGCGGCCGCAGCGGCGGCCTATCAGCGTTTAGACACCGTTGCCCTGCGGGAGCGCGTGGTGGATGTGATCCGCCGCGCGGCCCGGGCCAACGCCCGGCGGCTGGCCGAGATGGCCGTGGACGAGACCGGCATGGGCCGCATCGAGGACAAGGTCCGCAAGAATCTGCTGGTGGCCGATCGGACGCCCGGGCCGGAAAGCCTCTATCCCAGCGCCATGACGGGCGACACCGGTCTGACCCTGGTCGAGAACGCGGCCTGGGGGGTCATCGCCTCGGTCACCCCTTCCACCAACCCGGCGGCGACCGTCATCAACAATTCGATCAGCATGATCTCGGGCGGCAACGCCGTGGTGTT
>Ga0209450_10001297_pt1 | contig 12535 bp, 11 predicted proteins | sample FrelakmetLWP11LW_FD_187149 | JGI IMG/M metagenome (GOLD analysis project Ga0209450, IMG submission 187149) | Freshwater lake sediment microbial communities from the University of Notre Dame, USA, for methane emissions studies - LWP11 LW (SPAdes)... | ecosystem: Environmental > Aquatic >... | reverse complement strand
CACCCAGGTGTGCGACGGGGCGGTGATCATCAAGCAGGGGCGGCTGAAAGCGACCCTGACCCGCGACGAGTGGGGGAAGAACCTGGAGATCGTCACCAATGGCCCGGCCGACGATGGCATCTGCGGTTCCATCAAGCAGGCCTTCCCCGCTGTCAGCGAGGCTCTGGCCGACGGTTCCACGCTGAAATTGGAGTTCAAGGAGGCCCCCAGCGATTTCAATCCGCTCATCCGGCACCTGGTCGAGAAGGACGTTAAGATCCGCGAGATCAAGGCCGGGCTGGAAGCCCTGTACATGAAGATTGTCCTGGCCGAGGACGGGAGGGCGTCATGAGAAGCGTCTGGATTATCGCCAAGAAGGAACTGAAAATCTTCCTCTACACACCCATCGCCTACATCCTGACCGCGTTCTTCCTGCTGGTCAGCGGCTTTTTCTTCTACAACATCCTGGCCTGGGTGAACGAGCAGACCATGCGCCTGATGCAGTCGGGTTATCCCCTCGACCGCATCAACGTCAACCAGCTGCTGTTCGAGCCCTTTTTCAACAACATGGCGGTCGTGCTGATGTTCCTGCTGCCGCTGCTGTCCATGCGCCTCTTCGCCGACGAGAAGAAGATGCGCACCGAGGAGATGCTGCTGACGGCGCCGGTGCCCCTGGCCGCGATCATCATCGGCAAGTACCTGGCCGTCCTGGCCATCTATGCCGGCATCCTGCTGCTGACCGCCACCTTCGCGGTATTCGCCTTTGTCCACGGCAATCCGGAGCTGGCGCCGCTTCTCGCCGCCTACCTCGGGCTGTTCCTGATGGGGGCCGTCTTCATCGCCATCGGCACCTTCGCCTCGGCGCTGACCGAGAACCAGGTCATCGCCGCGGCCATCTCCATCTCCGCCATCCTCCTGATCTGGGTGATCTCCTGGATCGGCGAGAGCGGCCCCGGCGCCTGGAAGGGAGTTTTGGCTTATCTTTCGTTTTTAACCCATTTCCGCAACACGATCGGCGGGGTCATCGACACCCAGGACATCGTCTATTTCCTGTCGTTCATCGCACTCAGCCTCTACCTGACCCGCGCGGTGTTCGAATTCAGGAAATGGAGGTAAGCATGAAAAAATTCTTGCGCTACGGCACATATCTTTTTCTGCCGCTGATCCTGGCCGGCACCGCCCTGTGGCTCAGCTACGGGCTGGCGGCCTTCAAGGGCAAGGCCGGGCTGGCGCTCTTCGCCCTGGGCGTCGTCGGCCTGGCTGCCTATTTCACCACCAATCGCTCGCAGTTCAGGACGAAGAACTCCCGCCTGAATTTCTTGTTCGCCTCGAACCTGGCGGTCGTGGTGCTGCTGGTCGTGGCCATCGTCGCCGCCGTCAATTATCTCGGGGTCAAGTTCCATCAGCGCTTCGATCTCACCGCCAACAAGGCCCACTCCCTTTCCCCCCAATCGCTGCAGGTGGTCCGCGGGCTGAAGAAGGACCTGCAGATCAAGGCCTTTTTCGGCAAGGAAAACGGCAATCGCGCCCGCTTCCAGTCCCTGCTGGCGATCTACCGCTTCCACAGCCGGAAGGTCCAGGCTGAGATCATCGACCCCTACCTGAAGCCCGAGCTGGTCAAGAGGTACGCGATCAAGGCCGACGGCACGCTGGTGTTCGAATACGGCGGCAGGAGCACGCGCAGCGAGGAGGTATCAGAGGAAGCCATCACCAACGCCATCATCAAGGTGTCGCGCCAGGGCGAAAAGACCGTCTATTTCACCCAGGGCCACGGCGAACCCTTGATGATGGAAAGCGGCGACAATGGCTACTCCGAGGCCAAGGCCGGACTGGAAAAGCTCTCCTTCAGGACAAAGGAACTGGTCCTTTTCCAGGAGGCGGCCGTGCCCGGGGACGCGGCGGCCGTGATCGTGGCCGGGCCGCAGAAACCCCTTTTCGAGAAAGAGATTTTCCTCCTGCAGAATTACCTTGAAAAAGGGCAAGGCCGCCTGCTGCTGCTGCTCGATCCGGGCCAGGGCGCCGAGCTGCAGCCGCTGCTGAAAAAGTTCGGCCTGGCGCTCGAGAACCATGTCGTCGTCGACGCCGATCCCCTCTCCCAGTTCATGGGCGGGAACTATTTCATGCCGGTGGTGGCCAAGTACCCCGAGCATCCCATCACCAGGGGCTTCGGCTATGCCACGATGTTCCCCCTGGCCCGCGGTCTGGCCCGCATCGCCCCGGTTCCCGCCGGGGTCGACGTAAACTTCCTGGCCGCCACCAGCCCCAACTCCTGGGGCGAGACCAATTACGAAGCCGAGGTCAAGACCGAGAAGATCACCCAGAACCCCGAGGACAAGAGGGGCCCCATCGACATCGCGGCCGCCAGCGAGATCAGCAGCGGCGACAGCAAATCCCGCCTCGTGGTCATCGGCGATTCCGACTTCGCCCTGAACAAGTACTATTTTTTCCAGGCCAACAGCAACTTCATCAACAACGCCGTTTCCTGGCTGGCCGAGGAGAAGGACCTGGTCGCCATCGCCCCCAAAGTGGCCGCTCCGCGCACCGTCAGCCTGACGCGCAGCGCCGGCCGCCTGGTGTTTTTCTATTCCCTGGTCATACTGCCGCTGCTGGTTTTTGCCGTCGGCATCGGCGTCTGGCTCTACCGGAGAAAGCTATGAACTGGAAGAAGATTGCCGTTTTGGCCTTTGTTTTGGCGCTGCTGTCCGCAACCATCGTGTTTGTGAACCAAAAGGAAAAAGCCAAGCTGGCCGTCGAGGGGATTCTACTCGACATCCCCGCTGCCACGATCGAGAAAATCGAACTGCGGAACAAAACGGATCGTTTCTCGTTCTCGCGCCGGGACGTCCTGTGGCATCTGGACGCGCCGCTGGCGGCCAAGGCCGACAAGGCCGTCCTGGAAGGCATTCTGGACAATTTCTGCCGTCTGAAATATGACCGGCTGGTGGCGGAGAACGCGGCAGCACTGAAGGATTTCGGACTGGACGATCCCGAGATCGAGCTGAAGCTCATCGCCAAGGAGCGGCCGGCAACGATCATCCTGCTGGGAATGAAGAACACCATCGACGATTCGTCCTACGCCAAGCTGGGCGATGGCAGCAAGGTGGTCACCATCGCCTCCTACCTGCGCCAGGCCCTGGAAAAGGACCTGTTCGCCTTCCGCGACAAGAAGGTGCTGGAGATCGACACCATGGCCGTCGCCGCCCTGGAGTACCGGCGCGAGAGCAGCGTCCTCGCTTTCGCCAAGAAAGAGGGGCGCTGGTTCCTGGAAAAGCCCCTGTATTCCCTGGCCCAGGAATCCAAGGTCAGCGACCTCCTCGCCGCCGTCGCCGATCTGCAGGCCCTATCGTTCGCGCCGGCCCCGGGCAGCGGCGCTTTCGGGGAATTCGGCCTGGACCAGCCCGCGCTTGTCGCCGAATTCCGCTCCACGTCCGGGTCGCGGAAGATTACGATCGGGCGGAAAGGCGAGCAATACTACGCCTTGGCCGCGGGCGCCACCGAGATCTGCGGGATCGCCAAGGACCTCCTCGACAAGTTCGCGGCCGACGCCGCGGTGTTCCGTGAAAAAAAAGTGGCTCCTTTCTTCGCCTTCGATGTAAACGAAATCGCGTTCCGCCGGGGCGACTTCCGCTTCAGCGCCCGCAAGGACGCCTCCGGCGCCTGGAAATTGGACCGGGAAGTTCCGGGGAAAAAGCTGAGCCAGGAGAAGATCGAGACCCTGCTGACCTCGTTGGCCGACCTGGAAGCCCGGGAATTCATAGACGAGGCAAGGGCCTTGCCCCCATTCCCGATACGCATCACCATGAAAACGGAAGATCCGGCCAGAGGCGAAAAGCCCGGTTCGATCGCCATCGAGCTTGGTGACGCCGAGGGGGAAACGGTCATCGTCCGCAACCCGGCGCTCCCCTACCAGTTCAAGGTCGGCAAGGAGTTTCTGCAGAAACTGCCAACGAAACTCGACGATCTCTGCGCCGGAGGAGTGAACGGGGATGTTCCCGCAGGCCAAGGCGGTTGACCGCGGCCGCGACCGTTGATTTTTTGAATGTCCGCATTATTAACTCATTTCTCTCTCATTACCCATCTTTGCTTCTGGAGGGGAGAGGGAAAGGGCTTCGTCGCTTGTTGTCCCTCTATTTCCCAGTAAAAAAGGAGATAATTTGCCCGGCATGCAACTTTTCCCCAGACATGAACATCATAAGGGATAGCCATGGATGACCTGATTGCCAAGCTCAAGGCCGGGGACGAAGCCGCGTTCAAGGAAGTGATGGCCATGTACAAAAAGCCGATATACAATTATCTGAACCTGCTGCTGGGCAATCGCCAATCGGCCGAGGAGCTCACTCAGGACACGTTCGTCCGCGTCTACTTCAAGGCCCGCACCCTGAAAAGCGACCACCCGCAGGCGGCGAAAGCCTGGATCTACTCCATCGCCACCAACCTGGCGCGCAGCGAATTCCGCAAGAAACGCATCAAGCACATGTTTTCCCTCACCGACCTGAACGAGCGCCAAGCGGCCTACCATCCCGACATCGAGGCCAAGTTTCAGGCCGAGCAGCTCCTGGCCCTGGTCCCCGAGAAGTGGCGGGTGCCCCTGGTGATGAAGGAGCTGGACAATTTTTCCTTTGAGGAGATCGCACACATGCTGAACAAGCCCATCGGCACGGTCAAATCCCTGGTCTTCCGCGGCAAGGATCATTTGAAAAAGCACTGCCTCAATGTGCAGGGAGGGGCCCATGTCTGACTGGCAGGAGATTTTTGAGCGGCGCGGCGACGCCGGCGAGCTGGGCGGCGACTTCGAGCTCCGGGTTTTCGCCAAGATCCGCAGGAAGAAGCGTCAGCGCCAGGTCGGCATCGGAGCGGCGGCGGTGGCCGCCGTTGCCCTGCTGCTGGTCATTTTCCAGCCGTTCCGTCCCGCCCAGCGCCGGGGGCCGCTCACCGCCGCCGGCAAAGCCGAGGTCCCCGTCAGCGAGAACATGTTCTTTTCCACTTCCGACAGCCGCACCCGCTATTCTCTCCAGCCGGTCGCCTTGGAAGGCGGATCGGCCGCGCCCGCGGCGACGCCGAACCAGATTTAGGAGGAGACGATGAAAAAAGCGCTGTTCATCATCATAATCATGCTGCTGCTCTGGAGCGCGATCGGGCTCCGGGCGGTCCCGCAAGAGGACAGGCGTGACCGTGCGGCCGACAGGATCGACGATATCGAGAACGAGATCCGCGCCGTTCTGCAGCGGGTTTCTCCCTCCCTGGTGAAGGTCGTCGCCGAAAACGGCAGCAAATACGTGGCCACCGGCATCGCCCTGGAGGGCGGGCTGATCATCACCTCGGCCCAAGTCACCCGGCGTCCGTTCGCCAAGCTGTCGGTGGAAACCTCCAGGGGTGAATCCATCGCGGCCCGCGTCGCCGGCCAGGACGACCGCTCGGGGCTGACCCTGCTGCGCATTGACAGAAAGACGCTGCCGACCCTGCCGCCGGGGAAGCCGGCCGAAGTCGGCAACTGGGTGGCGCTGGTCGGCCTGTTCTACGAGAAGTTCCCGGCCATATCCCAGGGCATCGTCAGCAGCCTCAGCGCGAACGAGCTGATCCTGAACGCCCCGGTCGCCCCGGGCTCGGCCGGCGGCGCCGTGGTCAACAAGAAGGGCGAGCTGCTGGGCGTCATCCGCGGCAGCGTCGGCTTCGCCTTCACTCCCGACTACACCTTCAAGGACCATTCGGCATCGATCGTGGTCAGCGGCAACCGCAGCGAGAGCGGCAGCCTCTGCTACGCCATCCCCGCCGGGCAGGTCCAGCGCATCGTTCAGCAGCTGAAAACGGCGGGAAAGATCGTCCCGGGCTGGCTGGGGATCACCTTCGTCGCCGACTCGAACCAGGTCCAGGAAGCCTATAAGGAATCGCCGGCGGCCAAGGCCGGCATCGCCGGCGGCGACCGCATCGAAGAGCTTGCCGGCCAGCCGATCGCCTCGTTCCGCGATATCGTCGCGGCGCTGCAGTTCCGCTATGCCGGGGACACGATCAACCTCACGGTCAAGCGGGCCGGCAGGCCGCTGCGCCTGCGCGTCGAACTGGGCGAGCCGCGGCGGGTGCCGCTGCCGCCCGTGCCGCCGACGGCGCCGGAAGGCTTCGCGCGTGACCTGCCGCACCTGGCCGAGCAACTGGCCGAAATCCCCGAGATCCTCGAGCTGGAATCGGCCCTGCCCAGGGTGCGCAACTATGTCATCGACTTCTCCGGCTCCCGCCAGCTCGGCATTGAGGTCATGGAGATCACGGCCGACCTCGGGCAGAAGTACGCGGTCAAGGAGGGCTACGGCCTGCTGATCTCCCGCGTCGACGAAAACTCGGCCGCCAAGAAGGCCGGGCTGAAGGCGGGGGACGTCATCGTCCGGGCCAACGCCAATTCCCTGCGCAGCGCGGCCGACCTCAGGAAGACCATGGTCGCCCTGGAGGAGAAGGAAGCCGTGCTTCTCGAGCTGTATCGCGACGGCCAGGCCCGGAAGTTCTCCATCGTTCCCGACAAGAACGAAAAACGAGCCTGGGACGTCCGGCGCTTCTCGCAGAAAATGGAGAGCCTGAAAGGCACCATCAGCGATGAAGCCAAGGCGCTGCTCAAGGACGAGATACGCAAGCTGCTGCTGGCCAAGGAAGAAGCGCTTGCCGACCTGCTCCAGGAAAAAACGTTCTCCCTGAAGAAGGTCAAGGAAGAGAGCCAGAAGCTGACCTTCGAGCTGAAGCGGCTGCAGGCCGAGAAGGACAAACTGCCCGCCGAAGCCAGGAAGAGATACGCCGCGGAGCTGCAGCGCATCCAGGAAGAGCTTCGCCTGATCAGGGAAAAAATGGCGGCAGAAGCCAAGAAAGAGCCGCCAGCGGGGGGCGACGGCCGCTAGAGCAGAAGCGACTCGGCCAGGCGGATGGCGGCCAGCATGCTGGCCGGATCGGCGATCCCCTTGCCGGCGATGTCACAGGCGGTCCCGTGCACCGGTGACGTGCGGACGAAAGGCAAGCCCAGGGTCAGCTGCACGCCGTCGCCGCCATGCAGCAGCTTGAAGGGAATCAGCCCCTGATCGTGGTTCCAGGCGATGACCACCGTGTCCTTCATGGTGCGCGCCTTGGCGAACACCACGTCGGGGGGATACAGGCCGGCCACGCGGACGTCCCTCTCCAGTTCGCAGACGGCCGGGGCGATCGTGGTGATCTCCTCGCTTCCCAGGCAGCCGCCTTCCCCGGCATGGGGATTCAGGCCGCTGAACAGATAGGCGAAATCCCGGCGGAACAACCGCCGCAATTCCCGATCGATCCGGCGGACGAAGGACACGATTCTGCCGCGCTCGAGCAGGGCGAAGGTCTCACGCAAGGGGACGTGATGGGAAAACAGGGCCACCTTCAGCCCGGGCGACCAGAAAAACATGGCCGGCGGCTCGCCCGGGGAAAGAGTGGCGAAATAATCGGTGTGGCCGCGAAAGGGCGCGCCGCTGGCCAGCCACTTGTCCTTGCTGACCGGCGCCGTGACCAGCGCCTGCACCTCGTTGCGCAGCGCCATTGCCACGGCCGTCTGCACCCAGAAAAACGAAGGGTCGCCGCCAGCGGGGCCTTCGCCCGCCTCCAGGAACGCCGCTTCCCCGGGGCGGGCCTCGCTGCCTGCGCGAATCGGGCGCAGATCAGGGGCGGGGAAGTAGCGCCGCGCGCCAACGAGCACCAGCGCGGCTTCCGGCGCATGCGCGGCCAGGCTCTTGGCGATGATTTCAGGCCCGATTCCCTGGGGATCGCCCAGGGTGACGGCGATGGCCTTACTTGCCCGGTTTGGGTTCTTCTGGCTTGGGTTCGGCAAAGTCGGGGTTCTTGTAAATGTACTTGATCTGCGACTTGAAGACGATCAGGGTTCCGCCGTCCAGTTTCTTGACCTTCAGGCACTTTTCATCGTACCAGTCCAGCAGCCCCCGGAGCACCTCGCCGCCCACCAGCTCGAAGACCAGCTGGGTGCGGTTGTTCATCTGCTTGATGTAGTAGTAGTTCTCGGCATGGGTCTTGTAGGGCGGCGGCGGCTTGTGCTTGTTTTCCCGGTCCGATTTTTGCTTTATTTCCTTGAAATTCGGTTTTATCAACTTGCGAATCATCGATTCCCCTTCCTTTGCGATTGGCTTCATTATAGTTCATTTTCTTAAAAAGTCAAATTGGACAGCGGGGGGCGGGAGCCGTCCGTTCACCCCGTCATCAGCCTTCCTTTTTCACAAAATCCCACTTTTCCCCGTCGGCGATGCGCACGTTCCTCAGGCAGGCGCAGGGGCCGATGGCGCAGTTCCTGCCGACGCGCGTGCCGGCGCCGAGAAAGGTGCAGGGGTAGATGACGGTGTCGCGGCCGACCTCCACGTCGTGCTCGACGGTCACCGTCTCGGGCTGCAGGATCGTCACCCCGCACTCGAGCATCAGCCGCTCCTGGTTGCGGCGGTTGAACTTCTCCTGCGCCAGCTGCAGGTCGCGGCGGTCGTTGATGCCGATGGCGATGTCGCGATCCTCGGCCACGACCGCCTCCACGGCCAGGTTTTCCCGGCGCAGGATGGAGACGATATCGGTCAGATAGTACTCTTTCTTGGCGTTGTCGTTGCCGATGCGCGCCAGGAGGGGGAAGACGACCCGGTTGTCGAACAGGTAGATCGACGCGTTGACCTCGCGGATGCAGCGCTCCGCCGGGCCGGCGTCCTTTTCCTCGACGATGCGCTCCACCCTCCCCTGGCCGTCGCGGACGATGCGGCCGAAGGGGGGGATGTCGTGGGGAAAAACCGCGCTGATCAGCGTGCAGGCGGCGGCGCTCAGCCGCTGGCGGTCGATCAGCTTGCGCAGCTCGGCGGCGGTGATGAACGGGTTGTCGCCGACCAGCACCAGCAGCAATCCGTCGTGGGCCGCCACCTGGCCGGCGGCGCTCAGCAGGGCATGGGCCGTCCCCAGCTGCTCCTGCTGGCGGGCATACCGGAATCCGCCACCCAGCGCCTTCTCGATCTCGGCCCGGTTGTCGCCGACGACGATGACGATATCGGGCTCGGCCAGGCCGCACTCCAGGAGGCTGCCGATCAGGTAGCGGATGATCTCCCTGCCCAGGATGGGGTGCAGCACCTTGGACAGTTCGGACTTCATGCGCGTGGACTTGCCCGCGGCCAAAACGACGGCCTTGATCCTGTCTGTCATGGCCGCATTGTATGCCGCGGTCGGAGCCAAGTCAACGGCAGACCGCCGGCGCGCCAAAACGGCTGCCGGCATTGCTGAACAGAAGAAGATCTCGTAAAATATAGGCATGACAAGCAACGATTCCCCCGGGAGACTCGGCAAGCATCGCTGCTTCACGCTGATTCTGCTGCTCCTCGTTTTCGCAACGCTTGCCATAGCCGGGCCCTACGGTTCTGCCGCCGGCGATCGCAAGGGAACCGAGGCAAGCGCGGACCCGAACGGGACCAATGCCGAGGCGGCCCGGAGCTGGCTGCAGGCCAACGCGATCCGCCTGGACACGGTCGAAGCCGGGCGCGGTTTCGCCGACATGCAGCCCTTGAAAAAAATTGTCGGCGACGCGCGCATCGTCGCTCTGGGCGAAGCAACGCACGGCACGCGCGAGTTTTTCCAGCTCAAGCATCGCCTGGTCGAATTTCTCGCCGCCGAAATGGACTTCACGATCTTCTCGATCGAAGCCAACATGCCCGAAGCCTTTCGCTTGAACGATTATGTCCTGAACGGCCAGGGCGACCCGGCGGCGCTGATCAAGGGCATGTATTTCTGGACCTGGAGCACGGAGGAAATCCTTTCCATGGTCCGCTGGATGCGTGAATTCAACATGTCCGGCAGGGGTCGCATCCAGTTCACCGGTTTTGACATGCAGACTCCCGATGTCGCGGCGGGAATCGTCAACGACTTCGTTTCCCGACTCGACCCGGGCTTCGCCGCGACTTTGCGCCAGGCGATCGCTCAAGTCATGGAATCGGCCGGAAGGTCAACCTTTGGCGTCGCGACCGGCTCGTTTCCGGTCAACGACGCCAAGGGCAGGCGCGCGCACTTCAGCGGCTTCATCAAGACCGCAGATATCCGCACCGGCTATGCCGGTCTTTGGTGGCGCGTCGACGGTCAATCGGGGGTTTTGGCGTTCGACAACATGCGGGACCGCGGCGTCACCGGTACCAGCGATTGGAAGCGCTGCGACATCGAGTTGCCGGTGCCCGCGAACGCCACCCACATCAACTTTGGCGCCATCCTTACCGGAGACGGCACGGCCTGGTTCGATGGCCTGGCCATCGAGCTGGACGGAAAGCCGTACCGCAGCCATCCCACGTGTGATCTCGGTTTCGAATCCCCCGCACCGAAGGGATTCTATGTTGGCGGTCTGGGATATGCCGCAGAGCTGGATCCGCAGGTGTATCGGGAGGGGAAACAGAGTCTGCGCTTGCAACGCATGACGTCCCCGGACAACCGGCCGGAATCCGCAACCTCGGCGTTATCGGCATGGAAGGGGATCGTGCGCCACCTGGAATCCTCCCGCGAATCCTACGTCAAGAAGGGCGCTACACCACGCGACACGGAATGGACGATGCAAAACGCCCGCGTTGTTCTGCAATTTTTGCAGATGCAGACAAACGAAGGCTCCCGAGACCGGAGCATGGCCGAGAATGTCCAGTGGATACTGGACAACAACCCCAGAGCGAAGATCGTGCTCTGGGCGCACAACGGCCATGTCGCGACAACGGGAATGGCAAGCGTTGAACCCATGGGCATGGCACTGCGCCGGCTGTTTGGCCGACAGATGGTCGTTTTCGGCTTTGCCTTCAACCAGGGATCGTTCCAGGCGATAGAAATGCCGTTTGCAGAGAAGGGGGGATTGCGGACTTTCCACGTCGAGCCGGCTCCGGATGGGAGCCTGGATGCCATGCTGGCGGCGGCGGGGCTGCGCATCGCGGCGATCGACCTGCGTCGACTGCCAAAGGAGGGGCCCGTGGCCGATTGGTTCAGCCAGCCCAGGACCAGTAAAAACATCGGCGCCGGATATAGCGAGTCGTTCGCCGCCTTCTTCGTTTCCCGCCAGATCATCGCGCTAACGTATGACGCTCTGCTGTTTGTCGATAAAACGACCGCCGCCAAGGCGCTGCCCAGCAAGCTCTAGCACAAATTCCTGGCGGCAGGCTGGGCGGCGTTCCCGCCTGCTTTCTTGAATCCTTCCAGTACCGTCAGAGCGTACAGGCAAGCCGTTTTAAAACGAAGCCGGAAAAAGCATGCTTGTTTTCCAGCGCGCAGGGCGGTGACGCCCACGGGGGGCTATGATATAATAAAACATGCTCATTCTCGACCTCCTGTATTTCCTGCTCCTGCTGATTTTATGGCCGTTCTGGCTCAAGTACCTCCTGAAGCCCTCCTACCGCGCGCTCCTGAAGGACCGGCTGCGCCCGCGGCCCGGCCTGGCCGGCGAGCCGCCGCTCTGGATCCATGCCGTCTCCGTGGGCGAAGTGCGCAGCTTGAAATCCCTGGTCGAGGCCCTGAAGGGGCAGCGGGTCGTCCTCTCGGTCACCACCCCCGCCGGCTACGCCTTCGCCCGCGGCATGTTTCCCGACCTGCAGGTGTTCCTGGCGCCGCTCGACCTCTCCTTCGTCGTCCGGCGCTTTGTCGAAACCATCCGGCCGCGGCTGATCGTATTCAACGAGCTCGAGATCTGGCCCAACTGGATCGCCCTCCTGCGCCGCCGCCGCGTCCCCATGCTGCTGATCAACGGCCGCATCTCGCAACCGGCCTTCCGGCGCTACCGCTTCTTCGGCCCGCTCCTGCGGCCGTTCTTCCGCAGCGTCGACCGCCTCCTGGTGCAGAACGACCTCTACAAGCAGCGCTTCATCCGCATGGGAATCGCGGCCGAACGCATCACGGTCTGCGGCAACATCAAGGCCGACGAGGCCGAAGGCAGCCTGGCCGGCATCCCGCCGCCCGCCGAGGTGTTCGCCCTCCTGCAGGTGCCACTGCTGGCGCGGCGGATCGTGATCCTGGCCAGCAGCCATGAAGAGGACGAGGCGGTCTTCATCCCGGCCATCGCCGCCCAGGCCACGGCCTATTTCTTCATCATCGTCCCGCGCCACATCGAGCGCGCCGAAGCCATCGCCGACCGGCTGCAGCAGGCGGGGGTCCGCTGCACCCGGCACAGCCGGCAGAAGGCGGCCGGCGGCGCGATCGATTGCCTGATCTATGACCGCATGGGTTTCCTCTTCCCGATCATGAGCATCGCCGACATCGTGTTCATGGGCGGCACATTCCAGGCCGCCACCGGCGGCCACAACCTCTATGAGCCCGCCGCCCTGGGCAAGGTAATCGTCGGCGGCCCCCATTACGACAATTTTCCCGAAATCGGCCGGGACCTGGAGGAGCGCGGCGCTTATTTCCGGGTGAGCGACAGCCGGGAGTGGCAGAAATTCCTCGCGACATATCCGAACATTGACCGGCAACGGATCGGCGACAATGCCCGCGCGGCCGTCGCCGCACGGAAGGGGTCCCTGGCATGCAGCATCGAGCACATCCGGCGCTACCTGGGCTGAGCCGCGTCCTCCTGGACCCGCTC
>Ga0209450_10001296_pt1 | contig 12536 bp, 12 predicted proteins | sample FrelakmetLWP11LW_FD_187149 | JGI IMG/M metagenome (GOLD analysis project Ga0209450, IMG submission 187149) | Freshwater lake sediment microbial communities from the University of Notre Dame, USA, for methane emissions studies - LWP11 LW (SPAdes)... | ecosystem: Environmental > Aquatic >... | reverse complement strand
GCGCGGCAAGCGCGGCAAGCGCGACGATATAGGCAACGGCGGTCTGGTTCATGACAGGCTCGCAGGTGTCGATGCGCGTGGATATCAGGCCTTGTTGACATCCGCATGAACGCTCGATCCTCCGAAACGCGCCTGCGTGCGCTCGATCGGCTGAACTTCGTGCTGACCAACCGCGTCCCGCGCGCCCTGCTGACGCGCTTCATGGGCTGGTTCAGCCGGATCCGTCAGCCGCTGGTGCGCGACCTGTCGATCGCGCTATGGCAACGCTTCGGCGACCTCGACCTGCGCGATGCGAAGAAGAGCCGCTTCGACAGCGTGCACGACTGCTTCACGCGCGAGCTGCGCCCCGGTACGCGCCCGCTCGACGCCGACCCCGACGTGCTGGTCAGCCCCTGCGACGGGATCGTCGGCGCCTGCGGGTCGGTTCTCGGCACCGACGTCTTCCAGGCAAAGGGACTTGTCTATCGGCTCGATGAATTGCTGAGCGACGCCGGGCTGGCCCGCTACTACCGCGACGGCTGCTACTCCACCCTGCGGCTGACCGCCGGTATGTATCACCGCTTCCATGCGCCGCAAGACTGCACCGTCGAGCAGGTGAGCTACGTGCCCGGCGACGTGTTCAACGTCAACCCGCCGGCGGTGGCGCTGATCGAGCGGCTGTACTGCCGCAATGAACGTGCGGTGATTCGCAGCCGGCTGCGCCACGGCGCGGAGCTGGTCACCTTGGTTCCAGTGGCGGCCATCCTGGTGGGCACCATCCGCCTGCACTTCATCGAGCCGCTGCTGCACATGCCCTACCGCGGGCCGCAGCGGATCGACTGCGCTGCGCCCCTCTCCAAAGGCGCGGAGATCGGCTGGTTCGAGCACGGCTCGACCCTGCTGATCTTCGCCCCAAGTGGCTTCGCCCTGTGCGACGGCATCGCGACCGGAGCCAGGATCCGCATGGGCCAGCGCCTGATCAGGCGCCTCGACGACTGACCGACGGAGAATCCGATGCTCGACCAGATCCCGCCGCTGACGGAGTACGCACCGCCGGGTGCATCTGCTGCGACGCTGCGGCAAGGCGTGCCGCTCAGAACAGTCGACCTGATCTACTTCAATGCCGGCGGCGGCCATCGAATGAGCGCGCTGGCGCTGGAGGCGGTGATCCGCGAGCAGCGCCGGCCTTGGCAGGTGCGGCTGGTCAACCTGACCGAGGTCCTGGACGCGAAGGACATGTTCCGCCGGATGACCGGCGTGGCCCCGGAGCACCTGTACAACGTTCGCCTGCAGCGCGGCTGGACGCTGGGCCTGGCGCAGGAACTGAAGCTGCTGCAGCGAATGATCCGCTTCGGCCACGCGCCGATGCTGCGCCTGCTGCGCAGCCACTGGCGACGCACCGCGGCCGACCTCGTCGTCTCGCTGGTGCCGAACTTCAATCGCGTGCTTTACGACAGCGTGGTCTCTTCGCTGCCTGGCGTTCCGTACGTGACCGTGATGACCGACCTGGCCGACTACCCGCCGCATTTCTGGATCGAACCGGGGCAGGCGCAGCACATCGTCTGCGGCACGCCGCGCGCCGCGCAGCAGGCGACGGCGATGGGTTACCCCGCCGAGCGCATACACCTCACCTCGGGGATGATCATCCGCCCCGAGTTCTATCGGCCGCCGGTCGCCGACCGAGGTGCAGAGCAACGCCGGCTTGGCCTGGATCCGTCCCGCCCGACAGGCGTTGTAATGTTCGGCGGACACGGCTCGCGCGTGATGCTCGACATCGAACGGCAATTGCATGACATGCAGCTGATCTTCATCTGCGGCCACAACGCCAGGCTGGCAAGCCGACTGCGCCACGCCAAGGCCACGGCGCCCCGTCTGGTGCTGGAGTTCACACCCGATGTCGTGCACTACCTGCAGCTCGCCGATTTCTTTATCGGCAAGCCGGGCCCGGCGAGCCTCAGCGAGGCGGTGCGCCTCGGCTTGCCGGTGGTCACCGTGCGCAACGCGTGGACGATGCCGCAGGAGCGCTACAACACGCAGTGGGTGCGCGACAATGGATTCGGCATCGTGCACGACTCGTTCCGCACCATCCGCACCGCGGTGGTCGAGCTTGTCGATCGGCTGCCCGAATACCAGAGGAACCTGCGTCGGTGCGGTAACCGCGCCGTCTTCGAGGTACCCGAGATACTGGCGAGGATCCTGTCGGGCGCAGCGGTGCCGCGCGACGGCGCCGCCTGCGACGGCGCGTGCACGCCGCCGTCGGTCGTCTGTCTGACCTGAGCGCCCGGCGCGCCGGGCGGCGCGCCTTAGGCATCAGGCTGCGGTGACGCCGCCTTCCCCGTCGACCTCGCGCTCGGCCGCCAGCCAGTCGTCGAGCTCCTTGCCCGGGCCGAATCCCCGCGCTTCGGCACGCCGGTAGGCCGCCAGCGCGATCCGCGCATAACGCGCCGCGGCGCGGCTGCTGTCGTCATCCGTCGCCGCTGCAGCGTCCGCTTCGATCAGTTGCAGTTCGTCGCCGCCCTCGTCGGCGACGGGCATTTCGCTGTGGTCCTTCATGGCCTGATCTCCCAAAACGACGACCGGCAGCTTGCCTGCGTCGTGTGTCCGGATCGCGACCGCCGCGTGACCGTTCATTCGTCGCACCGCGCTGACAGCTCCTACGCTCCTAGGCACGCGATCGCCTCGCGCGTCATCAAACGGTCAGTTCCACGTCATGTTGCAGCGCGACACTGGACGATCAACTCAACGCGAAGACGCGTTGCGGGCGCCGGGCCCCCCTGCAGGCGTCATTCCGACGAGGGCCCGCACAGAGGGTCACATGAAACTGAAGGTCTTACTCCGCTTCATCGCAACCGGCGCCTTGGTCAGCACCGCCTCGGCCCAGTCCAACGTGACGCTTTACGGCGCCATCGACGTCGGCCTGCAGTGGAATGAACAGGGCGTGAACTTGGGCACCAGTTCCGCCCCCAATTACCAGCAGGAAAGCGTCTGGGGTATCAATAGCGGCTACACGGGGGGCAGCCGCTTTGGATTGCGCGGCTCTGAGTCGCTCGGCGGCAGCTTGAGCGCGCTGTTCATTCTTGAGGGCGGATTTGATGTCGACACCGGGCAATCCGGGCAGAGCAGCCGCCTGTTCGGCCGCCAGGCCTGGGCGGGTCTGCGGGACTCCGGGCTGGGAACATTTGCCCTCGGCCGCATCGCCACGCCGTCGTCGACAACCGGCTCCTTCAACCTATGGTCGGTCGACCCGTTCGAAGGCAACTGGGGCCTGGCCGGCATCCAGAACACGTTTATTGCCTCGAACTCGAGCCGCTGGGACAACTCGATCATCTGGGCATCGCCGACTTGGGCGGGCTTCAAGTTCGCCGCGCACTACACGTTCAACAACGACGGCCAGGAGACGGCGCCGCAGGGCACGAACACCTCCGCCTACTCCATCGGCGGCAGCTGGAGCTGGAGCTTCCTGTCCCTGGGGGCAACCTATGACGTCTACCAGTTCGCCGATGCCGGAGGCAGCCGAGCGGGCGCAGGCAACTCCGACGAGAAGCTGCTGCAGCTCGGTGCCGTTCTGGACTTCAAGGTCGTCAAGCTGCACGCAGCCTGGGCCATGCAGGACAATATCGGCACGGTGCAGACTGCCAATTTCCCGGGCTGGCCGGTATCGGTCGCGCCATACGACAACGATGCCTGGATGCTCGGCGTCACCGTGCCGCTGTTCGGCGGAAACATCCGTGCCTCGTACCAGTACGCGGACGCTGACAACATCAGCACGGCCACCTATCAGTTCGAGCCTGACTACTCGGTCTGGGGTGTCGGCTTCGACTATCCCTTCTCGCGGCGGACCAACGTCTACATCGGCTATGCGCAGCGCGCGTGGGACGGCTCGTACCGGGCTACGCCAGCCCCCGCCGATCCGGCCAACCGCGTCGATCGCTCGCAGTTCGCGCTGGGTATGCGGCACCAGTTCTAGGCGCCGAGGTCAGTATCAATTGCGGCCGCCGCCACGCATGCAGCGACGGCCGTGCAGTTGATCGAAATTCAGGCGCTTGCGCTTCGCTTCTGCCGCGGTCACGCCCGCAGCAGAAGCGTGGCCGCGCCGAGGTAGGTGGCGAGCGACAGCACATCCTGCACGATGGTCGCCACCGGCCCGCTGCCCAAGGCAGGGTCCTTGCCAAGTCGTGCCAGCAGCCAGGGGAACAGCAGTCCGATCGTGGTTGCCATCGCGCCGGCGGCAGTCAGCGCCAGTGCCACGGTGACCGCGAGTCGCGCATCCCCGAAAGCGAACCACACTGCGGGCCACGCCAGCAGCGCGAGCGCGACACCGATCAGCAGCCCGGTGCGCAATTCGCCCCACACCAGGCTCCGCATCGGGGCATGCGACAGCGACAGGCCGCGCACGGCGATCGCCTCGGTCTGCGTGCCGATCGCATCGGCGAGGTAGACGATGGCCGGCACGAAGAACGCCACCGACATCTTGGCCTACAGGGTGCTATCGAAGCGGCTCATCAGCAGCGCAGCGAGCACGCTGCCGGCGAGTCCGACCAGCAGCCACGGCAGCCGGTCGCGGGCGCGTGATAGAGGTGGCGCCTCAATGGCGTTCCGCGCCTGCGCACTGTCATGTGCAATCTCGCGGCGGATGCCGGCCATCCGGTGCAGGTCCTCGACGTGCTCGCGCCGCAACACCTCCATCATCTGGCGCGGCGGCACGACGCCGAGCAGGCGCCCGTCGTGACCGACGACCGGCACGGAGGTCATCCCGTGCCGAATCGCAAGCGAGGCAAGGTGCTCGGGGTCGGCATCTTGATGACCGGCGTGCACGACCTCGCGCAGGCTCGCCATGGGCCGATCCGGCGGCGCCTCCAGCAGCGCGGCCAATGCCACCGCGCCGCTCAGCCGCCCTTTCTCGTCGATGACGTGGATCGCGTCGACGAATGTGGGTCGTCGGCCACGCAACCGCGCAATCACTTCGGCGGCCGTGTCCTGGTCGTGCGCGGTCGCGACATCGGTCACCAGCGGCAGGCGATCGCTGGGGTGGCGCCCCGAGTTGCGTGGCATGGCAGTCTCCTGAATCGAATTGATCCCGACCCCTGCCATTCGGTCTGCACTTCACCGACGACGTCGAGGGATCTCATCCCGGCGCGTTCCGACAGGAAGCCCGATCGGCGATGCCTCGCTGTCTCGGCGACCTGGCGCAACGCGATGAAGGTTCGCTATGGGCGCCCTCTTAGCGCAGCCTCGTGCGTGCCAAGCGCTTTGCATTCGAAACCGCCTTGCGACGGATCGGCGCAAGCCCTTTGGACGCGACAGCGATAGCTGCTTGTTGCGCCTGCCGGTCGCCGGTGCCATCGACTGCGCTGCCGAGTGTCCTCGGCCAGGCCGCTGGTCGGAGCGCCAACAGCGCGAATCGCTGGTTGACGCGGGCGACTTCGATCAGCATGGCCAGCCAGGACTGCGCAAAGGCGAGCTGCTTCTCCGCGATCATGCCGAAGACTTCCTTGCGTTCGCGGGGCCCCGGGACCGGACCCGCCAGTGCCATGCGGACGAGGCGATGGGCGATGACTTGAGGAGCGGCAACGGAAAGCTCCGTTGTCTTCCTGGCGAGTGAACTCGCCTGGCGAAAGGTACGGCGCGGCATTCTGGATTCCTGATGGGCAAGGACCGTCGTTGGTGCCATTGTGCCGCGTGAAGGTCCCGCTCCGCGGCAGCGTGCCACCCTTGGCAGTTGATTGGCAGGCCTCGTATGCCCGCCTCCGGAAGGAGCCCGGCAACGTCATCGCGATCGGGTGGTGGCGAGAACTGCCCCGTCAGGCATGTCCCTGCCCTCGACCGGCGGGCTCGGGTAGGCCTCATACATGGGCAAGTGGCGCTCGTAGGCCGATGTCAGCAGCGGAGACGAGATCATGAAGTCGGCCGATGCCCGGTTGCAGGCGACGGGAATGTTCCAGACGACCGCGATTCGGAGCAGAGCCTTGACATCCGGGTCGTGCGGCTGTGGCTGCAAGGGATCCCAGAAGAAGATGAGGAGGTCGACCGTTCCCTCGGTGATGCGCGCCCCGATCTGCTGATCGCCACCCAGCGGCCCGCTGCGCAGCCTGATGACCGGCAACTGCAGGGCCTCTTCGAGCATCGTTCCGGTCGTGCCGGTGGCGAGCAGTTCGTGCTTCGCCAACAACTCGCGATTGAACCGCGCCCACCCGAGCAGGTCGGCCTTCTTGTTGTCGTGGGCAATGAGCGCGATGCGCTTCTGCGAGGTGACGACTGCGACGCGATTGTCCACGCTGGCATTCCTGACTCGGGGTGTTCATCCGTGCGCGTTCCGCGCGCGGCGACGGAGCCCGATGTTGCCGGGCGGTCATTTCAGGGCCATGTCACGGACACACGGCGCCTCTGACGTCTCGGCGGGCAATTCGCGTGATGGCAGAACGAGACGAGGGCCATCGATGGCCGAAGCGAATGCACGTTGAAGCGCGTCCCGTTCAACGATCGAGCTGCGCCGAGGCCGTCCGGCCGAATTTGCTCTCGAGCCTTCCCTGACCGTTGGCCCATTGAGCCAGGCATCTTTAGACGGATCCCCCTTCTTTTCAGGCTGGCTGACGGACCTCATGAAGGCGTTTCGCGTGAGGCGTTGACCATGAATCGGCTGGGGAATGGAGGCCGCTCATAGCGCTCAAATGGAGGGACTATGGTGACAAGACAAAGCTCATCGAAACGACGCACGACGGCGAGAATCGATGTGGGCCGCCGACCCGCTGGTTTGCAGCGTCCCGCAGCGGATAGCACGGATCGCGCTGCGGCGGGCGAAGCCGGCACGGCGCCTGGCGACGCGGAGCGCAGGCTCCAGCAGTCCGGACGTGTCGCCTCGAAGTTCGCGCGCCGCTCAATCAAAGAGATGGCCGTCGCGGCCGAGGCCTGCCGCGAGCCTATGAAATCCATCTGGCGAAGCGTCGCGCGCGCAAGCAGGAATATCGCCAGGGACGCGGTCGTCGCTTGGAACGAGATGACCGTGCCCGCGGCAGCGGCGAAGCCGGCGGCCGCCGGCAAGAGCCGTCGGTCGGCGGCGTAGCCAGTTCCCGGAGTCGGCCGACTCGCCCGCGGCGGGCCGAGGTTCTTTGCGGGTCGACCGCTGACCGGCGTGTGGCGTCCACCCGACGACGAATCCTGGTGCTGGCTTTCCCAAGTCTTGGCTGCGGCGGTAGCGCGTGCCCCGACCGATCAACGGGCCGAGAGCCTGTGGCCATGGCGCGGGCGCGTCGAATCTCAGCCGCGAAGCAGCCAGATGCAGTTCGGGCAGTCGTACGGCTTGGCTGGTGTGATCGCGCCAGCCGTTTCGTGACGCGGCCGTTTCGAAAGGACCATCAGCGCGACGACCGCGACCATCGGCAACAGCAGACAGGAAAGAAGAAACCAGCCGAACCCGCCGGCGGGGTGCCGGCGGCCGCGGCCTTCGGTGCCATGCTGATCGGGCGGCGTCGCCCGCCGACCGGGCGCTGAACGGAACGCTCGCGGGGCCGCCCCGAGCGGCCTCGAGGACGCGCTTCAGGCCGGGTCCCGTCGCCGCAACCGCCGGCCGACGGCGATCGCCAGCAACAGCGCCGGCCACAGCGGCGACACAGCGCCCCCACCGCCCTCGCCACCAGTGCCGGTTAGAGCAGGCGCCGGTGGTGCGGGAGCTTCGACGACCGGCCGCGACGCGGCGGCCGGCTCACCGGCGCCGCTGAAGACGATCGTGACGCTGCCGCCGTTCCAGCCGACCTCCACCTGCGCCGCGCGCGTGCCGACGGCTGCCGGCGTGAAGCGGACCTCGAGCGCGCACTGCGCGCCAGGCGCCAGTTGCGTCGAAGCGCTGCACGACCCGTCGACGGCGAAATCACCGGCGTGGGTGCCACTTGTCGTGATGGCGTTCAGGGCCAGCACCGCCTGGCCGGCGTTGCTCAGCACGACCCGTTGTGGCGCGCTCGTCGAGCCAATCGCCTGCGGCGCGAAGCTCAGCCCGGTCGCCGAAAGCGTCGGCGCCGCGAGCGCGTCGGCCGTGCCGCGCAACTGCAGGGTCGTGGCGCGGGCGATGTTGGCGTACTCGATGCGCAGTTCGGCCTGCTCGGCTGCCGGCGCGTCGCTGCCCGGTGCATAACGCAGGGTGAATCCGCATGCGGCGCCGGGCGCGAGCTGGGCGCCCGGCGTGCAGCCGCCAGGCTCCAGGCGGAACGACCCGGTTGGGGCGCCGACCACGCGCACCGGATCGGCACCGAGCGTAAACGGGGCGCTGCCGCCGTTTTCCAGCACGAAGGCCAGCGGCGGGCTGCTGGTCGCCGGCAGCGCCGCGAACTGCGGCGCCAGCGGCGAAAGCTGCGGCAAAGGCAGTGGAACCGCGGTCGGCCGGGCGAGGAAGGCCGACAGGTCGGCAACGTCGGCCGCCTGCAGCTCAGTGGCGAAGCGACCCATCGGCGTCACTGAAGCGAAGGCCCCTTGCAGCTGCGCCGGGCTTGCGCCCCACAGCTTGCGGTCCGGCGGCAACCCATGGCACTGCACGCAGCTGCGCATGCCTGGCTGCTGCTTGACCAGCGCCGCGTTCAGGTACAGATCGCGGCCGCGCAAGGGATCCTGCGCCGCCGCCGTCGTGCCGAGCGCCGCCGTCAACAGCAGCAGGCAGGCCGGTACAGGCCGGGAGGCAGGCAGATGCATCGTCGGCTCCAAAGAAGACCCTGCCGACAGGCGTGCCGGTCGGCAGGACGATGCCCGCGCCGAACGCAGGCCCGGGGGAGTGCCGCGGACGTGCCGGCCTCAGCTGCCGATCACGCCGTCGTCGAGCTTGCGGATCACCACGGTGGCCGAACGCGGCCGGCCGGAGCCGCCGCCGTCCGGAAAGCGCGAGAAGCGGGTCGGGTCGCGGGCAGTCTGGTTCAGGGACCAAACAGTGCCGATCTGCTGCTGCCCGGTCGGCGCATTGCGCGGCGCATTCGGATGGCCGCCGAGTTCGCCCGGATGCTGGATGTTGACGAACATCGTGCGCGAATCCGGCGTCATCACCACGCCGGTGACCTCGCAGCCCGACGGGCCGACCAGGAAGCGGCGGATCTCGCCAGTCGCCGGATCGGCGCACAGCATCTGGTTGTTGCCCATGTTGGCGTAGTCGCCGGCGTTGGTGAAGGAGCCGTCGGACTGGATCCACAGCCGGCCGTTGCGGTCGAACCACAGGCCGTCGGGGCTGTTGAACAGGTTGTCGGCATTGATGTTCGACGACGGCGCCCGCTCGCCGCTGACGCTCGGCTGTCCCGCCAGCACGAAAAAGTCCCAGGTGAAGCTGGTCGCCTTCGGATCGCCGCTGGCCTCGTTCCAGCGGATGATGTGGCCCCACAGGTTGTTGCTGCGCGGGTTGGCGGCATCGACTGCGGGGCGAGCTGCGCCTGCCACGTTGGCGCCGCTGGCCGCGTTGCTGCTGGCCGGCGTGGTGCCGCGGCGATTGTTGTTGGTCAGCGTGCACAGCACTTCGCCGCGTTTGTTCGGGTTGGCCGAGATCCACTCCGGGCGGTCCATCATCGTCGCGCCGACGCGGTCGGCGGCCGCGCGGGTGTTGATCAGGATCGACGCCTGGTCGGGGAAGCCGTTCTCGGCGGTCAGCCCGTTCTGGCCCTGCACCAGCGGGATCCAGGTGCCGGTGCCGCGGCCGGAACCCGCCGCGCCTTCCAGCTTCGCCACGTACAGCGTGCCGGAATCGAGCAGATTGCGGTTGGCCGCCGAGCGCGGGTTGGCGGCGTCGAACCGGCCGCTGGAGACGAACTTGTAGATGTACTCGTTGCGCTCGTCGTCGCCCATGTAGACAACCACCGTGCCGTCGGCGGCGAGCACATGCTCGGCGTTCTCGTGCTTGATGCGGCCGAGCGCGGTGCGCTTGACCGGCTTGGAGTTCGGGTCGAACGGATCGATCTCCACCACCCAGCCGTGACGATTCGGCTCGTTCGGCGTGGCGTTGACGTCGAAGCGCGGATCGGCCGTGTGCCAGCGGTACTCGAAGCCAATCTGGGTGATGCCGTAGCGGTTCTCCAGCGCCGTCGGCGTGCGCGTGCCGTTCCAGCCGAAATAGCCGTTGAAATTCTCTTCGCAGGTCAGGTAGGTGCCCCACGGGGTATAGCCGTGGGCGCAGTTGTTCAGCGTGCCGAGCACCTCGCGCCCGGTCGGGTCGGCCGCGGTGCGCAGCAGCGGATCGCCGGCGGCAGGGCCGGAGAGCGTCATCGGCGTGTAGCCGGTGATTCGGCGGTTGAACGACGAATCGAGCTTGTGGCTGACGGTGCCGTTGGCGGCGCGCACGACGTGCGCCACCGAGACGCCGTGCGCGGCCAGCGCCTTGCGCACCTTGTCGGACGTGAACGGCAGCAGCCAGTCGTTGGCGTCGTCGCCGGGCGCGTACAGGTACTCCGGGTTGACGTACTCGTGGTTCATCACCAGCAGGCCCTCGTCGCTGCGCGTGCCGGGGCCGTTGCCGGCGTCGTTGAAGCCGAAGAAGTGCATGCCGTCGTGGTTGTCGCCGACCTGCTGGTCCTGCGCCTGCCAGCCCTGCGAGGCGTCGCGGGCGAACACCGGCGCGCCGGCGCGGATCGGGTCGCCCCATGGCAGGATGGTCTGCGCCGAGTAGCCCGAAGGCACGATCACCGCGTCGCCGGACGACGTGTTGACCGGCGAGAAGCCGAGCGGCCGGGAAGGGGTCGCCGCCGGAGCCGGATCGTCGTCGCTTCCGCCGCAGCCGGCCAGCGCGGCCGCCGAGCCGCCGCCGATGAAGGAAACGGCCGCCAGCCCGAAACCGCGACGGATCGCATCACGCCGGGAAGGATTGGCCAGGCGCTGATCGACCAGCTCCTGCAGGTGGACATTGGCGGAAGGGTTACTGACGACATCGTCTTCGTGCTTCGACATGCGGATCTCCTTGTCGGAAAGCCGGCATGGTGGCGCCCTTGTGTGACCGCACCGTTCGACTTTCGTGACCGCGCCGTGAACGAGTCGCTACACGCGGCCTGTCGCCTCGCGTCCACGCGAAGCGGCACCAGCGATGACATGTCATCACCGCCCGGTGGTGCCGTCCAGTGGCGGCTGGTAGTCTTGGCTTCCCTCAGTCCGCGAACACGCGCGGGTCGCCAGCGACGCCGCAGCAGCCAACCCATGAATGCAATCAAGGCAATCCGCAAGCACCTTGAGAAGAATCCCGACGCGCCGTCGTCGAAAGCCCTCGCCCGGCTCGTCGCCGCGCTCGCCGAAGAGAAGTCGTACTCGCTCGCCGAGTTGTACGCGATGGACTACGACGCGTTCGAGATGGCGCTCGACCTGCTGCGCGACTGGCGCCTCGACCGCTATTACGCGGCGCGGCTGAAGCTGTTCGACTTCGCGCTGAGCACCGTCATTCCCGAGGCTGGCGGTAACGGCGCCGGGGCAGAGGCCGCCAAGCCGCAGCCACTTGCGGCGACTGGTCGCAACTGAGGTTGCCGGAGGCTCGCGCGTCGGGCGCGCGAGGGACGGGCCGGGAGGTCGGCGGCATCCACCATCCGGGATGCTTCGCACCGAGGTCCGAAAGGCGCCGTCTTCCTCGCGCGGTCGTTGGCGATTCGTCGTCGCCGCATTCGTTGCAGACATACGAGTCTGCAACCGCTTTGTGACAGGCAGATGGATACCGGTTGACCGCGGGCACGGTGGCCGGCAGGCCTCGTCGCCGGCTGCGAACTCTTTCTTTCGACCGGCAGCGCTGGCTCAGTGCGTCGTTCGACCGGCGCGCGATGCTCGCCGCGCCGACGCCGTCGAGGCGCGGCGCTTCGGCTTCGGCTTCGGCATCGGCATCGGCATCGGCATCGGCATCGGTTCGACGACGGCCTCGCCCAGATGCTCGGGCTCGTCAACGGCAGCAGGCGCGGCTTGCGCTGTTGCCGCGGCAAAGGCCTCCTCTTCGATGTCGTGCCGCGCGGCTTCGGTCGCCTCGGCCCACTGATCGGCGAGATCCTCGCGCGCCTCGGCCACCGCCATGCGCGTCTGCTCCCATCCCTGCGCCGCGGCTGCCAGCACGCGGCGAAGGAACCGTGGATCGCGGCCGAGCAGGAAGCCGGCAGTGAAACCGAGGGCGGCCGAACCGGCCAGCGCCAGCAGGATCGGGGGGCGGGCGAAGTCTTTCAGGTCGATCATGGTCTACTCCCTAGGGTCTTGCTCTCAGGTCTCTTGTGTTGGCGCGCCGGCGGACGTTTCCCGGCCGGCACCGGCGGCGCAGTCGCGCGCGCCAGCCGCGCACTCTGCTGCAGCAGCATGAGCGCGAAGCCATGGCGCAGCGCGCTGATCGCCATCGGCGAGGCGGCCTGCATCGCCGCCAGCACCATCAGTACGGAATTGGCGGTGACCGAGCCACCGAACTGCCAGCGCAGCGCACGCCGCAGCCGACCGGCCTCGGCGCGTGCCGACAGCAGCGCGACCAGCGGGTCACCGAGCAGCACGCCGTGGGCACCCGCTTCGGCATCGACCGGGCACAGGCTCAGCCCGCCGGGCGGCAGGATGTCGCGCAGCCCGGTGTGGACCAGCGCCACGCGCTCGCCGCG
>Ga0209450_10001295_pt1 | contig 12538 bp, 8 predicted proteins | sample FrelakmetLWP11LW_FD_187149 | JGI IMG/M metagenome (GOLD analysis project Ga0209450, IMG submission 187149) | Freshwater lake sediment microbial communities from the University of Notre Dame, USA, for methane emissions studies - LWP11 LW (SPAdes)... | ecosystem: Environmental > Aquatic >... | reverse complement strand
CGGCCTCTTCACTATCCGCTATCCACTATCCACTATTCCCTTCCGACTCCTGTAACCGCTTTGTTACCTTCCGGCGACTGACGGCGTAACCTCGCCTGACTAGGATGGCCGGCCAGGCTCGGCCGAAACGGGTTCCGCATGTCCATCGTCCTCGACCAGGTGACCAAGCGGTATCAGTCGATACCGGTCGTCAACGACGTTTCGCTCAAGGTCGAGCAGGGCGAGTTCCTCGTGCTGCTGGGCCCGAGCGGCAGCGGCAAGAGCACGCTGCTGCGGGCCATTGCCGGCCTCACCGAAATCGACCACGGACGCGTCTTCCTGCACGGCAAGGACGTGACGCACGTTTCGGCACGCGAACGCGAGGTTGGCTTCGTCTTCCAGCACTACGCGCTGTTCCGCCACATGACGGTCGGCGACAACATCGAGTTCGCGCTGCGCGTTCGCAAGGTGAAGGGCGCGGAGCGCCGCGCGCGCCGCAGGGAGCTTCTGCGGCTGGTCGCGCTCGAGGGCATGGACGACCGGCTGCCGACGCAACTCTCGGGCGGCCAGCAGCAGCGCATCGCCGTGGCCCGTGCACTGGCGCACCGGCCGCAGGTGCTGCTGATGGACGAGCCTTTCGGTGCGCTCGACGCCAAGATACGCGAAGAGCTGCGACGGACGATCCGGCAGATCCAGCGCGAACTCGGCATGACGACGATCCTCGTCACGCACGACCAGGAAGAAGCATTCGCGCTGGCCGATCGCATCGGCGTGATGCACCAGGGCCGCCTGCTCGAGTGCGGCCGGCCGGACGATCTGTATACGCGGCCGCAGACCCGCTTCGTCTCGACGTTCCTCGGGGCCGCGAACCTGCTGCTCGGCTACCGGTCGGCGGCCACCGTACGATTCAACTCCGAGGTCGCCACCGGCGAAGCGGTGCCGCGCGAGGTTGTCGCCGTGCTGCGGCCAGAGGAAGTCGAGTTGAGTGCCGACGAATTGAAGGTCCGCTCGAACTTCGTGGGCTTCGGCGAAGTCGAGGAAGTGCTCTTTGGTGGTGCCGTCGAACGGCTGCGCGTGCGGATGGCAGGCGACGGTCCTGTTCCGGTCGCGCCCGGGCGCCAAGGCTCGCCGGAGGCCGGTTCGCTGCTAGAGGTTTCCCGGACACTACCCGAGCAGCGTGACTTCCCGGTGGCGATCGGTCGCCGGGTTGCCGTCGGCGCGCGCCGCGTGCACGTGCTGCCGACTCCGATATCGAGCTTCACGGCCGTGGCAGAGACCGAGGCTGAAGCCCAGGCGCTGTGCGATTCGCCGCTCCTCTCCACACTGGGTACCCGCATGCATACGCGAGTTGCAATGCGTGTCGGGCGCGGGGACCGGGCGCCACCAGGCATGCCCGCGGTGGCGACCGGAACGGGAAGCGCCGCAGCTGCCGAGTGGCAGTTGCGTCACGGCGCCGCGCAGCTGCTGTGCGTGCCGCCGACGGCCATGCTTCCGACCCACGTGCTCATCCACACGCTCGATCCCTCCGCGCGCAGGGCCACGGTTCCCGTCGCCGCGAGCCTGCTGCGCCACGTTGCCGCGGAATCCGTGTACCTCGGGATTCACCCCGCGGCGTCCATCGAGAAGGAGCGGGCCGAGTACATGCGGGAGCTGCTCGACGCGCGGTCCGCTGCGCTCGCCGAGCACGGGCTCGACATGCGCACGGAACTTCGATTCGGTTCGACGGCCGACGAGCTGGCGCGCGAGCTCGTGGCGCACCCGAACACGATGCTGGTGCTCGGTACATCGGATCCAGGCCACATCGACTGGACCTGGCTCGGCTCGCTGCTCGAGGGCCAGCCCGAGCGGCCCGTGCTGATCGTGAACGCGGCGCAGGCACAACAGGCGCTGGGGCACTGAGACCATGGCTTCCACGCGGTTCCGCAATCCAAGCATCCTGCCGGGCTTCGGGCTCACGCTTGGGTTCACGACCTTCTTCCTGAGCGTGATCGTGCTGCTGCCGCTCGCGGCGCTGGTCTTCAAGACGGCATCGCTGACGTGGTCCGAGTTCTTCTCGATACTCACGGATCCCCGGGCCGTTGCTTCCTACCGCTTGAGTTTCGGGGCGGCGATGCTTGCAGCCACCATCAACGCGTTCTTCGGCTTCATCGTCGCCTGGTCGCTGGTCCGGTACGACTTCCCGGGGCGGCGCTTCGTAGACGCACTGATCGACCTGCCGTTCGCGCTGCCGACCGCCGTGTCGGGCATCGCGCTCGCGGCGGTGTTCTCGCCGTCCGGCTGGCTGGGGCAGAAGCTCGCGATGGCGGGCGTGCAGGTGGCCTATACGTGGCTCGGTGTCGTGGTGGCGCTGATCCTGATTGGGCTGCCTTTCGTCGTGCGATCGGTTCAGCCGGCGCTGGTGGAGGTGCAGCGCGACCTCGAGGAGGCGGCGGAGACGCTGGGCGCCGGACCGTTCCATGTCTTCCGGCGCATCATCCTGCCGGCCGTGTTTCCCGCGCTGCTCACCGGCTTCACGCTGGCTCTCGCGCGCGGCATAGGCGAGTACGGGTCGGTGGTGTTCATCTCCGGCAACCTGCCGCTCAAGACGGAGATCACGCCACTGCTGATCGTGATCAAGCTCGAGCAGTTCGATTACAACGGTGCCGCCGCGCTCGGCTTCATCATGCTGGTGATGTCGTTCGTGATGCTGTTCGCGATCAACCTCGTACAGGCGTGGGGCAGGCGCCGGCACGTGGCGGCGGAGCGCTGACATGGCCGGCATCGCACCCAGGATCGAGAAGCGGCGCCACGTCTCGGTCGGGACGCGCGTCGGGCGCGTCCTGCTGATCACGATCACGATCGCATTTCTAGCGCTGCTGCTGCTGGCTCCCCTGGGGGCGGTGCTGGCGCAGGCCTTCGAGAAAGGGGTCGAGGCCTATTTCGCGAGCTTCTCGGACCCGGACACGCGCTCCGCAATCCGGTTGACGCTGCTGACGGCGGCGATCGTCGTTCCGGCGAATACGATCTTCGGCATCTGCGCCGCCTGGGCAATCGCGAAGTTCGAGTTCCGCGGCAAGAGCCTGCTGATCACTCTGATCGACCTGCCGTTCGCCGTCTCGCCCGTCATCGCGGGCCTGGTGCTGGTGATGCTGTTCGGCGCGCATGGCTGGTTCGGCAGCTGGCTGCAGGAGCGCGACGTCTCGATCATCTTCGCGGTCCCGGGCATCGTGCTGGCGACCATCTTCGTCACGTTTCCCTACGTCGCGCGGGAGCTCATTCCGCTGATGCAGCAGCAGGGCAGCGACGAAGAGGAGGCGGCCATCATGCTTGGCGCCGGCGCATGGGTCACTTTCCTCCGGATCACGCTGCCCAAGATCCGCTGGGGACTCCTTTACGGCGTCATCCTCTGCAACGCACGCGCGATGGGAGAGTTCGGCGCGGTGTCCGTCGTATCCGGTCATATCCGTGGCATGACGACGACGATGCCGCTGCAGGTCGAGATCCTCTACAACGAGTACAACTTCGTCGCGGCCTTTGCCGTTGCATCGGTGCTGGCGCTGCTCGCCATCGTCACGCTCGTGATCAAGACTTTCGTCGAGTGGCAGGCGGACAGGCGTGCGGGCTGAACCGGTGAAGAAGCTGCTGCGCGACTGGGTCGACGGCCTCCGGCGACTTGCGGCGGGGCGCAAGTCGCTCGAGCGCTCGCTCGCGCTCACGGTCGGCGGGTTGCTGCTCACCGCGATCGTGGTGCTCGCGTTCAGCGCGGTCGGGCTCCTCCGCAAGCAGGCGGAGCAGCAGGCTCTCTCACGCGTGGAGCTTGCCGGTGTCGCCGCCCGCGAGGAGATCCGCCGGATCGACGAGGATGCGCTGACGTCGGCGCGGGCGCTCGCGGCGCGGCCGGCGCTGCTGCGCCTGATCCGGGACGGGAACGGCGAGCAGCTCGCGCTCTTCCTGCGCCGCGCATGCGAAGCGGCCGGAATGAGCGCGTGCGCCGTGACCGTCGGCGCATCGACCGTGCTGGCGTCGAGTCGGCCGGACCTCGGCTGGATCGAGTTGCTCGACGCCGTCTCGGAGCAGGGCGAGCACTTCATGCTTGCGCCCGCCGTCGCTCCGGATGGCCTGCTCGGCGCCACGTCTCCAGTGCCGAACCTGGTCGATACCCGCGTGGTCGTGGTGCGCCTCCTCGACGGGAAGCTGGCGGGCCGCCTGTCGGAGGCGGCAGGAATGGACGTGCGGCTGGTGCGCCTGTCGACATGGCTGGACAACGTCGAGCCCGGCACGAAGGAACTGCACTCGTCGGCGCTTTCGGCCGGCAGCACCACGGCCGAGCGCATCCGATCGCTGAACGTCTACGCCTCCAGTACGCCGATCATGGCGTCGACCGGCGAGGGCGTCGGGCTCATCGAAGCGCGGCTGCCCGCGTCCGGCGTCGACGATGCGGTCAACCGGTTCGTCACGCGGCTCGCGTGGACGGCATTCGTGCTGGGAGTGCTGGCCGTGCTCGCGGCGCTGGTTCTCGCACGCCGGATCGTCGGTCCGCTGCAGGCGCTGGCCGATTCGGCGACCAGGCTCGGCCGCGGCGATTTCTCGGCATCCATTCCGGTGTCGGGCGGTCCGGAAACGGCAGCGCTCGCCCGCACGATGGAGGACATGCGCCGCAACCTCGTCGAGCTGACGGCTACGCTGAGAAGGCGCGAAGCCGAGGCGCAGGCGATGTTGCGCGGCGTCGTCGAGGGTGTATTCGCGGTCGATGCGGACCGCAAGCTGCTGTACCTGAATCCACAGGCAGAGCAGATGGCGGGCGTCGCGCCCGGCGAGGCACTTGGGCGCTTCTGCGGAGACGTGCTGAAGCCATGCGCGGACAAGGATGGCAATCGACCCTGCGCTTCAGCGTGTCCGATCGTGGCGGCGCGGGATCGTGGCCAGGCGCAGGCGACGGAGTTCCTGCAGAAGCCGGATGGCACGAAGCGGACCGTGATCATCACGAGCGCCCGCATGGTGGACGGACTGCAGGTGCAGGTCATGCGCGACGAGACGGACCTCGAGTCCGCCCGCCGCGCGAGGGATTCCATCCTCGCCAACATCTCGCACGAGTTCCGCACGCCGCTGGCCGCGCAGCTTGCGTCGCTCGAGCTGCTGGAGGACAACCTGCAGGAGATGCCGCGCGGGCAGCTCCAGGAACTGGTGAGCTCGCTGCAGCGTGGCACCCTCCGTCTCACGCGGTTGATCGACAACCTGCTCGAGAGCGTCCGCATCGAATCGGGCCAGCTCGGGATCCGTGCGCAGCGAATTTCGCTCGAGGACGTCGTGCGCGACGCTGGCGAGCTCGTCGAGGGACTGCTGGCCCAGCGCGACCAGTCGCTTGAAGTGGCGCTGCCAGAGTTCCTGCCTGACGTGGTCGGCGACGCGCCGCGGCTGACACAGGTTTTCGTCAACCTGCTCGCGAACGCGAACAAGTTCGGCCCGGAGGGCAGCTCGATCAGCATCGGCGGCGAACTGGACGGCGCCAATGCGAAGGTCTGGGTCGAGGACGAGGGACCCGGGGTCGCGGATCCCGATCGGGGCTCGATCTTCGAGCGCTTCTACCGTGCTTCGGACCTGGAACCCGAGCCGCGCGGAATGGGTCTCGGGCTGTGGATCGTCAAGTCCATCGTCGAGCGGCACGGCGGCCGCGTCGCTGCCGAACGCACGGCAGCCGGGCGCACGCGGTTCACGGTAACGCTGCCCGTCGCCGGAGCCGCCGAATGAAGATCCTCGTCGTCGATGACGACGCTGACCTGCTCGCGCTCGTAGGTTTCGCGCTGACGCAGGCAGGCTATGCAGTCGTGAAGGCGCCCGATGCCCGTTCGGCACTGCGACTCTTCGCGGCGGAGTCGCCGGAGCTCGCCATCCTTGACATCAATCTTCCGGACGGAAGCGGCTTCGGCATCTGCGAGGCGATCCGCGCGGAATCCCGGATCCCGGTGATGATGCTGACGGCGCGCGGCGAGGAGGAGGACCTCGTCCGTGCACTCGAGCTCGGCGCCGATGATTACCTCACGAAGCCCTTCAGTCCGCGCACGCTGCTCGCTCGGGTGAAGGCACTGCTGCGCCGCGCCGGGCTCGAAGCGGGTGGTGCAATGACGGCAGGGCGCGTGAGTCTCGACCTCGAAAGCCACCAGTTGCGGGTCGGCGATGCGCCGCCACTGAAGCTCACCAAGCTCGAAACGCGCCTGATGCAGATCCTGGTGGCCAACGCGGGCCACGTCGTCGGTACCGAGCGCCTTCTGACCCACGTCTGGGGACATCGCGGCACCGGTGACCGCCAGCTGCTGAAGCAGCTGGTGCACCGGCTGCGGCAGAAGATCGAAAGCGATCCGTCCAGCCCGCGTTACCTGCAGACGGAGTCCGGCGCCGGATACCAGCTGCTGGTGGATTGAAGACGTTCCGGAGCCTCAGCGATACCCGCGCGCCTGCAGCTGGAACAGCTGCGCGTAGTGGCCGTTGAGCGCCATCAGCGCCTCGTGGCTCCCCTGTTCCAGGATGCGGCCGCCCTGGATCACGAGGATCTGGTCCGCCATCCGCACCGTCGAGAAGCGGTGCGAGATCAGGATCACCATGCGGTCGGCCGCCAGTTCGCGGAACTGCTCGAACACCTGGGCCTCGGCGCGGGCATCCATGGCTGCCGTCGGTTCGTCCAGCACCAGGATGTCGGCGTCCTTGCGCATGAAGGCGCGCGACAGCGCGATCTTCTGCCACTGTCCACCCGAGAGCTCGCGCCCGTCCTTGAACCACTTGCCGAGCTGCGTGTGGTAGCCGGCGGGCATCTCTTCGACGAACGGCGCCGCCATGCCGAGGCTCGCGGCCTCGTGCCAGCGCAGCTCGTCCTCGAAGTGCGCGACGTCACCGACGCCGATGTTCTCGCCGACCCCGAACTGGTAGCGCGCGAAGTCCTGGAAGATGACGCCGATGCGTTTCCTGAGAGCCGCCGGGTTCCACTCGCCCAGGTCGAGGCCATCCAGCGTGATGCGCCCGGCGGTCGGCACATACAACCGCGTGAGCAGCTTGATCAGCGTCGTCTTGCCTGAACCATTCTCGCCGACCAGCGCCAGGCTGCCGCCGGGACGCAGCTGGAAGCTGATGTCGCTCACCGCGGGCTCGCCTCCGCCGGGATAGGTGAACGTGACGTTCTCGAACCGAACGCCCTGGGCTGGGTCCGGCCCTGCAGTAGCGGTGCCGGACGGCCTGTCCACCGGTGTGTCGAGGTAGTCGTAGAGAGTCGAGAGGTACAGGTTGTCCTCGTACATGCCGCCGATCGAGGAGAGGATGGAGGAGACGGCCGACTGGCCCTGCCGGAACAGCATCACGTACATCGTCATCTGGCCGAGCGTGATCTGGCCACGCACGGTACTGATGGCGATCCACGCATAGGCCGCATAGAAAGCTGCCGTGCTGACGAGCCCGAGGAAGAAGCCCCAGCTGTCGCGACGGATCGTGAGCGCGCGATCCTCGCTGAATATCTTCTGGAAGATCGTGCGATAGCGCTCGAGCAGCAGCGGCCCGAGCTCGAACAGCTTCACCTCCTTGGCGTGGTCCTCGCGCGCGATCACGGTCTCGAGGTACATCTGCATGCGCGTCTCTGGCGAGCGCCAGCGGAAGAGCCGGAATGCGTCCCCCGAGAACTTCGCTTCCGCCACGAAGGCGGGCAGGCCGGCGAGCAGCAGCACCGCGACGGCCCAGGGCGAGAACTGGACCAGCAGCCCGCCGAAGCTCACGAGCGCGATCGTATTCTGCACGAGTCCGAAGGTGCGCATCACCAGCGACAGCGGGCGGCTCGACGCTTCGCGTCGCGCGCGCGTGAGCTTGTCGTAGAACTCGGAGTCCTCGAAATGGCGCAGCTCGAGCGTCAGCGCCTTCTCGAGGATCATCTCGTTGACGCGCTGGCCGAGCTGCGCGCGCAGCAGCGACTGGCAGGTGGAAAGTCCGCGCTGGGTCGCCGAGAGCGCCGCGACCAGGACGGCCTCGAGACCCACGTACTCGAGTACCTGGGACAGGTCGACGCCCCCGGAGCCGTGCCCGGCAGCGATCGCCGCCACCACCGCATCGACGATCAGCGCGCCGACGTATGCGATGCCTGCCGGCAGCAGTCCGGCTAGGAGCGTGAGCAGCGCAAGTGCGACCGTCAGCCTGCGGCTGGTGGCCCAGACGAGGCCCAGCGCGTGGCGGGTGTACTGGAAGATGTCGGGCAGGGCCTTCAGCGTGGCCAGGGGTCCTTCCCCGGCAGCGCTGCCCGAGGGCGGGGTGTTCAATCGGCGGCCGGCAACCATGATCTCGCCAGCTTGCCACAGGTACCGGGCAACGACTCGTCCCTGAGTCGCCGCCGGCGGTCCGGTCCGGAATCAGCGCGCGTAGATCTTGTCGAAGGTGCCGCCGTCGGCGAAATGCGTGGCCTGCGCCTTGGTCCAGCCGCCGAAATCCGCAATCGTCACGAGCGTGCCGATCTTCGGGAAGACGGGGGCGTACTTCGCCGCGACCTCCGTATCGCGCGGGCGGTAGTAGTGCTTCGCCACGATCTCCTGGCCTTCCTTCGAATAAAGGTACTCGAGGTAGGCGCGTGCCACGTCGGACGTCCCGCGGCGCAGCGCGACCTTGTCCACGACCGCGACCGGCGGTTCGGCAAGGATGCTCACCGAGGGAACTACGACCTCGAACTTGCCCTTCTCCAGGTCCTTGGTGGCAAGGAATGCCTCGTTCTCCCACGAGATCAGCACGTCGCCGATCCCGCGCTGCGCGAACGTCGTGAGCGAGCCCCGCGCGCCGGTGTCCAGCACCGGCACGTTCTTGAACAGCTTGCCGATGAACGCCTCCGCCGTCGCCGGGCTGCCGCCGGGCTGCTTCAGCGCCCAGGCCCAGGCCGCGAGATAGTTCCAGCGCGCGCCACCCGAGGTCTTGGGGTTGGGAGTGATCACCGATACGCCCGGCTTCACGAGGTCGCCCCAGTCCTTGATGCCCTTGGGGTTGCCCTTGCGGACCAGGAAAACGATGGTCGACGTGTAAGGAGAGCTGTTGTTGGGCAGCCGCGTCTGCCAGTTTGCCGGCAGCAGCTTCCCCTGGGTCGCGATCGCGTCGATGTCATAGGCCAGCGCGAGGGTGACCACGTCGGCCGGCAGCCCGTCGATGACCGTGCGCGCCTGCTTGCCGGAGCCTCCATGCGACTGGCGGATCGCCAGGTCCTGGCCCGACTTCTGCTTCCAGTACTGCTTGAATGCCTTGTTGTAGTCGTCGTAGAGCTCGCGCGTCGGATCGTACGAGACGTTGAGCAACGTCGCATCAGCGCGCACCGCCACCGTCGCCAGCATGGTGGAGGCGGCGAGGGCCGTGACGCCTGCAAGCCTGAGAATACGATCAATCGTCATGTCATGTGCTCCGTTCAGAATCCAAGTGCAAAGCGCGTAAGGACGGCCTTCTCGTCATCACGGTCGGTCCCGCCGGCGTCGCCGCCGTCGAAGCTGGTCTGTTCGTAGTTCAGGACCCACTTGAGGTTTTCGTTCAGGTACCAGTTCACGCCCAGCGCCCACGCGCTCGCCTTCGACGCCTGCGTGTTCGGGTCGGCGAAGGACGCCGCTCCACCCTCGAAGGCGGCGTTGTCCGTGTCGAGCACATGGTACCGCGCGACGAGTTCCCACGCTCCCCACGTGCCGTTCGCCAGTGAGAACAGCGAGTTGGGCTTGAAGCCCCGGTACGCTTGCTCCTCGCCGGTCAGGAAATAGGACGCCGTCAGCTGCCACGCGTAGGTGTCCATCGTGTCCTCGCGGTACGCCGCGCCGACGAATCGCGAGACGTCCTGCGAGTCTTTCGTGTACTCGCCCATCAGCCCGAGCGATCCGCCGTAATAGTAGAGTTGCGGCGCCAGCCGCACCCGCGAGCCGTCCGCGATCGTCGCCGTCGCGCCAGTGCGGTACTGGAAGAACGGTGCCTGCGCCGACGTGCGGTAGGTGGGCAGCAGCGTCTGGGTCGTGGCGCCCTCCTGGTCCGTGTAGGTCGAGGCGATTCCGATGCCGAGTCCGCGCAGCGCGAAAGTGTCGCTTTCCGCGAACGGCAGCGCGAACAGGCGACCGGCCCACTCCTTGTCGCTGTTCGGATCCTGGTCGGCCGGATTGAAGGACTCGCTGCTGCTGCCGTTGTTCGAGCCGTTCAGGTACGCCACCGCGTAGCTGAGCCGCTCGCCGAACAGGCCGCCGCCGACCTGAAGTCCGATGTCGCGGTTCGGGGCGAGCTGCGTCGGGAACGCCCGCGCGACCAGGCGGATGTCGTTTGCGGACTGCAGGCGCTCGAGGCCCACCGGCGACTTGAACTTGCCCGCCGTCACCTGGAAATCGGGTCGGAAGCGCGCTGTGACGTAGGCGTCCTGGATGACCGTCCTGCCCTGGCCGAAGTCCGGTGTGAAGCGGAAGTCGTAGATGCCGCCGAGCGTGCCTTCCAGGATCGGGCGCGCGCGTGTCACCTGCCAGGTGTCCGGCGGATTGCGTGGATCGTCGTTGGTCAGGAAGCGGCCGTCGACGTGGAGCACGCTGCGGAACTTGACCTGGTTCTGGCCGTCTGCCGACTGGATCGAGAAGCCGCGCGGGCTCGCCTTGACCACCGGTGTCGAGGCGAGCGCAGTCTTGTTCGCCTCTTCCTGGATCTCGAGCTTGCGCTCGAGCACGAGGACTTTCTGGTCCTGCTCCTCCTGCTTTTGATCCTGCTGCTCTTGCTGACCCTGGCCGTCCAGCTTGCGTTGCAGCGCGAGTATCTTCTGATCCTGTTCCTCGATGCGCTGCAGCAGGTCGGCGATAGTCGGTTCGGCGCGGGCGGCCGACAGCGGCAGCAGGCTCGCCGCGGCGACAGCGGCAATGTGCCAGCGGGTGGCAGGGTCGGTCATGTCTCGCTCTCCAGACAGAATCGTTGGGGAGCCAGATGCTAGAGGCGCGCCGGTAACGGGGTCAGTCGAATGGTGGTGACAATGCGGTCACCGCTGCAGAATCCATGGCTATCAGAAGAGAACGGGGGGCGATCGGCAGGCGCCTGCCGCTACGTCCCCGCGGCCAGCCTTGCCTGCGGGCCGTGTTCGTCCTCCTCGTCGTCCGACTCGTCCCCGAGGAACCCGCCGCTCTGGTGTTCCCACAGCCGCGCATAAAGGCCGCCGCGCGCGAGCAGTGACTTGTGGTCGCCTTCCTCGACGATACGTCCCTTGTCCATCACGACCAGTCGATCCATCGCGGCGATGGTGGAGAGCCGGTGCGCGATCGCCACGACCGTCTTGCCTTCCATCAGCCGGTAGAGGCTCTGCTGGATCGCAGCTTCCACCTCGCTGTCGAGCGCGCTGGTGGCTTCATCGAGCAGCAGGATCCGCGCGTCCTTCAGCATCACGCGCGCGATCGCGATGCGCTGCCGCTGTCCGCCGGAGAGCTTCACGCCACGTTCGCCAACGTGCGCGTCGTACCCGCGCCTGCCCTTCGAATCCGTCAGGCCCTGGATGAACTCGTGTGCCTCGGCGCGCGCGGCCGCCGCGATCATCTGCTCGTCCGTGGCGTCGGGTCGGCCGTAGACGATGTTGTCGCGTACCGAGCGGTGCAGCAGCGACGTGTCCTGCGTGACCATGCCGATCGCCGCGCGCAGGCTGTTCTGCTGCACGCCGGCGATGTCCTGGCCGTCGATCAGGATGCGGCCGCCTTCCACGTCGTAGAAGCGCAGCAGCAGGTTCACGATCGTGCTCTTACCGGCGCCGGAGCGGCCGACGAGCCCGATCTTCTCGCCCGGGCGGATGTGCAGCGAGAGGTCCTCGATCACGCGGCGCTTACCGCCGTAATGGAACTGCACGCGCTCGAGGCGTACGTCGCCGCGGGTCACCTCGAGCGGCTGTGCGCCCGGCGCGTCGACCACCGTGTGGCGACGCGAGAGCGTACGGATCCCATCCTGCACGGTGCCGATGTTCTCGAACAGGCCCGCCATCTCCCACATGATCCAGTGCGCGATGCCGTTCAGCCGCAGCGCCATGGCGGTCGCGGCCGCGACCGCGCCGACACCGACCTGGCCCTGCGTCCACAGCCACAACGCGAGCCCTGTGGTCGCGGAGATCAGCACCATGCTCAGCATGTGGTTCACGATCTCGAACTGGCTCACGAGCCGCATCTGCGCGTGCGCGGTGGTCATGAACTCCTGCATCGCCGAGCGCGCGTAGCCGGCCTCGCGGTTCGCATGCGAGAAGAGCTTCACGGTCGCGATGTTGGTGTACGCATCGGTGACGCGCCCCGTCATCAGCGAGCGCGCGTCGGCCTGTGCGGCGCCGATCCTGCCGAGCCGCGGCACGAAGTAGCCGAGCGCCACGCCGTACAGCGTCATCCAGCCGAGGAACGGTGCGAGCAGCCAGAAGTCGAAGCGCCCGACCACCAGCACCATCGTGACGAAGTAGATGACGGTGAAGACCAGGATGTCGGCTACCGTGAACCACACGTCGCGCACCGCGAGCGCCGTCTGCATCACCTTGGTCGCGACGCGACCGGCGAACTCGTCCTGGTAGAAGGTCATGCTCTGGCCGAGCATCAGGCGGTGAAAGTTCCAG
>Ga0209450_10001294_pt1 | contig 12549 bp, 7 predicted proteins | sample FrelakmetLWP11LW_FD_187149 | JGI IMG/M metagenome (GOLD analysis project Ga0209450, IMG submission 187149) | Freshwater lake sediment microbial communities from the University of Notre Dame, USA, for methane emissions studies - LWP11 LW (SPAdes)... | ecosystem: Environmental > Aquatic >... | reverse complement strand
GGCCTGCAGGCAGGCGACTTCGTCAGCCAGGGCAGCAATGCGGTCGCGGGCTTCGATGGACGCGACCGGAACCGCTACGACGATGCGCCCCGCCTCCAGGATGCGCAGGGCGCGCACGGCGGCCGCCATCGTCGCGCCGGTGGCGAGCCCGTCATCGACGAGGATTCCCGTGCGGCCGCGCATCTGCAGCGCGGGTCGATCACCGCGGTACGATTTTTCGCGCCGGGCCAGTTCCTGCAGTTCGCGCGCCGTGACCTGCTCGAGCACGTCGCCGCCCCGCGGCAGGTAGCGCACGACGTCCTCGTTCAGGACGATCGCTCCGCCGCTGGCCACTGCACCCATCGCGAGTTCCGGCTGCGACGGCAGTCCGAGCTTGCGCACGACCAGCACGTCGAGCGGCAGGTCGAGCGCCGACGCCACTTCATAGGCCACTGGCACGCCGCCGCGAGGCAAGGCCAGCACGACGGCTTTCGGGTCGCCCCGATAGCCGGTGAGCAACCCGGCCAACGCCCTGCCAGCGTCCGTTCGATCCAGGAACCTGCGCGCCATCGTTGGTCACCCTTGCCTGCAGGTTCATGTTCCGCCACGGTCGCCCGCTGACCATCCGCAGTTTTGCCTAGTGCTATGCTCCACGCCGATGCTGGCCGATTCCCTGAGCCTGGAGGCAAAAGTCGCGTTCCTGCGCAGCCTTTGCGGGCCTCACGACGAAGCGATCGAGACGCACTTCGCCTGGGTGTTCCTGATCGCCGACCGCGCCTGGAAGCTGCGCAAGCCGGTCCTCCGCGACACGATGGACTTTCGCTCGCTCGAGGCGCGCCGCCTCGACTCCCTCGCCGACCTCCGCCTCAACCGTCGGCTCGCGCCCGACGTCTATCTCGCCCTCGCGCCCCTGACGCAAGCCGCGGATGGCCAGTTTGCGATCGATGGCCCGGGTGAGATCGTGGACTGGCTGGTCTGCATGCGGCGTCTCAATCGCGCCCGCCTGCTCGACGCGCAACTCGCGCGTGGACCGGTCGACCCGGAAGCGCTGCGGCCGGTCGTGCGCCTGCTCGCCGACTTCTATCGAGCCTCCGTGCCAGTGGTCAGCGATGGGCCGACGTTCGTGGCTCGCGTCGAACGGCAGGTCGAAGCCAACCATCGAATCCTTGCCACTGCGGGCATCGCCGGGGTCGACATACTCTTTGCGCGGCAGCGGGGGTTCATCGCCAGGCATTCGACGCTGCTTGCGCAGCGGGCCGCCGACGGCTGCGTCGTAGAGGCACATGGCGACTTGCGGCCGGAACACGTCTTCCTCGACGATTTGCCGGCCATCATCGACTGCCTGGAATTCGACCGCGAGCTGCGCGTGCTGGATCGCGCCGAGGAGCTGAGCTTCCTGCACCTCGAGTGCACGCGGCTGGGCCATGAGGCAACCGGGCGCGCGTTGTTGCGTGGTTGCCTGGCACAGCTCGCGGATCACGCGACCGACGCCCTGCTCCACTTCTATCGCAGCCACCGCGCGGCGACACGCGCCAAGATCTACGTCTGGCGTGCCTCCGAGCCGGATGGCGGCACGCCGGGTGAATGGCTGGGTCGCGCCGGCGAGTACGTGCGCAGCGCGCTCGAGGACTCGGCACGCAGTCTCGGCTAACGGGTGGCCATCCCTTATCATCCCTGATTGACGTGTCGCCCGCGGACCTCCCCACCGGAGCGCACGGGCCTGCTGCACCCCGCACCGGAGACGCACTTGACCAGACCACCAGCCGTCATCGCCGCCTGTCTTGCCTGCCTGCCATTCGTGGCTGCGGCCGCAACCGTCGATCCGGCCGTCGCGCGCAAGCTGCACTTCGATGCCATCGTCGTCGACACGCACGACGACACGACGCAGCGCTTGCTCGACCCGGCATTCGACCTCGGCACGCGACACGCAGACGGCAGCATCGACATCCCGCGCATGCGCGAGGGCGGGCTCGACGCCATATTCTTCTCGATCTGGATCCCGGGCACGATCACCGGCGAGAGAGCCGTGGGCCAGGCGCTCACGCAGATCGAGGCTGTCCGTCGCCAGGTCGCCGCGCACCCGCGCGATCTCGTGCTGGTGACGACCGCCGACGGCATCCGACGCGCGGCCAGCGAGGGACGCATCGCCGTGCTGATGGGCGTCGAAGGCGGCCACATGATCGGCAACGACCTCGCCAACCTGCGGCGTTTCCACGACCTCGGCGTGCGCTACATGACGCTCACGCATGGAGTGAACGTGGACTGGGCGGACTCGTCCACCGATGCACCGAAGAACGCGGGCCTCAGTGACTTCGGCCGCGAGGTCGTGCGGGAAATGAACCGCCTCGGCATGATGGTCGACATCTCGCACGTCTCGGACGCCACGTTCGACGACGTGCTCGCGCTCAGCAAGGCGCCGGTCTTCGCGTCGCACTCCTCGGCGCGCGCCCTCTCCCGCGTCCCGCGCAACATGAACGACCGCATGATCCGCGACCTGGCCGCCCACGACGGCGTGATGGACGTCAACTATCACATGACCTTCCTCTCGCAACCGCACGCCACTGCGCTCAAGGCGGACGACGCGCGCATCGAGAAAGCGATCGACGCAGAGTCCGCGGAGCGCTGCGGCGAGGACGAGGCCTGCCTGGCCCTGGCCGGGGGCGAACTCACGCGCGAGCGAGTCGCCGCGGGGCGCCTGCCACGCGTCGAGTGGACGGCGATCGTGGACCACATCGCGCACGCGGCGAAGGTCGGGGGCGCTGCGCACGTTGGCCTCGGCTCGGACTTCGACGGCGCGAACATGCCCTACGGGATGGAAGACGTGTCGAGCCTGCCGAAGCTCACGACCGCGCTGCTCGAACGCGGCTACTCGCCCGACGACGTGCGCGGGATCCTGGGCGGCAACATCCTGCGGTTGATGGACAAGGTCGAAGCGGCAGCCGAGCGCCGCTGAGACAGGAGGCGGCCGGCGGCGCTCGCCTCGAGCCGCGGCCTACGGCGAGCCAGTGTCACCCATCAGCATCCGCGCGAAATAGGCGTATTCGAGCGCGATCCGGTACGCAAGCTGGTCCTGGTTCGACGTGCCGCCGTGACCGCCTTCCATGTTTTCGTAGTAGAAATGGTCGCGGCCAAATGATTTCAGCCTGGCAGCGGCCTTGCGGGCGTGGCCGGGGTGAACGCGATCGTCCTTGGTCGAGGTGTAATAGAAGACCGGCGGGTACGCGACGTTCTCACGCAGGTTCTGGTAGGGCGACCATTTCGACATGTACGACCAGTCGCCCGTTTCCGGGTCACCGTACTCCGCGACCCAGGAGGCGCCCGCGCCGAGTTTGGTGTAGCGCTGCATGTCGAGCAGGGGCACGCCGTTGACGATGGCCGCATAGAGGTCCGGGCGCTGGTTCATGACGACGCCCATGAGCAGGCCGCCGTTCGAGCGACCGATGGCTCCGAGCTTGCCCTTCGAGGTCACGCCCGTCCGGATCAGGTCCTCCGACACCGCGATGAAATCATCGAAGACCTGTTGCCGGTTCCGTTGCAGTCCCGCCTGGTGCCAGCGCGGTCCGTACTCGGAGCCGCCGCGGATGTTCGCGAGCACCAGCACACCGCCGCGTGACACCCAGAGCTTGCCGGCGAGCGCGCCGTGCTGCGGTCGTGACGGGTCCTCGTAGTAGACCGGCAGCGTTGCGCTGAGAAAGCCGCCGTAGGCGTACTGGATCGTCGGGGCGTTGCCCCGCTTGAGCACCGCCCTCTTGCCCATGACGAAATACGGGATCCTGGTCCCATCCGTGGACGTCGCAAACCGTTGTTCGACGACGACGTCCGATGCGTCATAGGCCGCGGGCGTCGCGAAGATCTGCTGCGTCGCGTTGGACTCGGTCACGTAGTACAGCGCGAGCGGCGACGTCAGGCTCTCGAACGAGAGCAGCGCGTCGTCGGTGCCGCCGCCGGCGGATGCGATCTTCAGGACTCCGTTAGCCGGGAGCGGAATCCCACTCGCCCGCCAGTCGCCCTCCCTGGTGCGCGCCACGCGGGCTGCCTTGCCCGACACGTTCTCGAGATACTGAATGACGAGGCCGGACTTGCCGACTGCCACGGCTTCGACCGACTGTGCCTCGTTCGCGGCGAACACGGTTTCCACCGCGCCGCTCTTGAGTTCATACGCGACGACGGAGCCCTGCGCGAAGTCCTTGCCTCGGTGGTTCCATGACTCACGCAGGAAGAAGACCGCCCGGCCGTCGAGCACGCCCTGGATGTCCGCGTTCGGCGGCAACGGCAGCTTTGCGGTTGCAGCGAGACCGGGCACGTAGAAGTATTCGTTCTCGAAGAATGAAACGTTGCGCACCACGAACGGTTGTGCGCTGCCGTCCTGATCGACGTAGGAGCGGACCGCGACGTCTTCCTTCCTGCCTTCGAACAATGTCGATGCGGCGGCCAGTGGCGTGCCTCGCCGCCAGACTTTCACGGTGCGCGGATAGCCCGAGTTCGTGAGGGATCCCGGACCCCAGTCGGTGCCGACGATGAGAGTGTCGGCGTCGACCCAGGAGACGTCGGATTTTGCCTCGGGCAGCGCGAACCCGCCTTTGACGAACGCTTTCGTGGCGGTGTCGAATTCGCGCCAGGTCGACGTGTCGCCGCCGCCACGCGACAGCTCGACCATGCACCGGCGATACTCAGGCGACAGGCAGACGATCTGGTCGTGAACCCAGTTCTCGCCCTCCTCTTTCGCCAGCTGGTCGAAATCGATGAGGGTTTCCCAATCCGGCGCGCCCTTGCGGTAGCTCGCGACGCTGGCGCGTCGCCACAACCCGCGCACGCGCACGTCGTCCTGCCAGAAGTTGTACACGGCACCGTTGTGGATCGAGCCAGTCGGAATGCGCGCCGGCGACGTCAGGATCGCGCGTGCCTCGGCCCGCATCGGTGCAAAGCGGGGATCGCTTTCGAGCCTGGGCAGCGCATGCGCGTTCTCGGCGCGCGCCCAGTCGAGGGCCCGCGCGCCTTCGATTTCCTCGAGCCAGGCGAATGGATCGCCGGTGTCCTGGGCCGTGGCCGGGAAGGCGGACATGACGACCACTGCGGCGGTCAGGACAGACTTCATGAACATGGGATCGTTACTCCTCGACGGTCGCGGCAGGGCCAGCAGTAACCGGCTGCACCCCGCTCATCTGGTTCGAATATTGCCATCCCGCAGCCGGTAATGGTGCAGCGGAATCTTTCCCCGCTCGTGGTGTTGCGGCCGGGGATTCGCGCATGTCGACGAAATGAGTAGACTGATCCGCGGCGGCGTGCCGGCGGACCGAGGTTTCCTGCGCCACGTCATGTGCGTGAGGAAGGCACGATAGGTGGCAGCATGTCCCGGATCACCATCCTTGACGGCGCGATGGGTACCGAACTCAGGGCTCGCGGCGCCGTCGTACCCGACTACCGGAGTTCCGCCTGGTCAGCCATGGCGCTCTTGCACGATCCCGCGACCGTGCGACAAGTCCATGCTGACTACATCGCGGCCGGTGCCGACGTCATCACGGCCAATAATTATGCGGTCGTGCCGAAGCTGCTGGCGCGCGCAGGGATGGAAGACCGGCTCGAAGAGCTTACGGGAACGGCATGCCAGTTGGCGCTCGAGGCGCGCGCTGCCTCCGGCCGGCCCGAGGTACGCGTCGCCGGCTCGTTGCCTCCGCTCGACACCACGTACGATGCGGACCTCGTCGGTTCGGATCAGCAGCTGCACGCAACGTACCTCCGTATCGCTCGCCTGCTCGCGCCCCATGTCGATTTCGTCATTGCCGAGACGCTGACGACCGTCCGCGAAGCGGTGGCCGCGGCGCGCGCCGCCGCCGAGTGTGGACTCAGGATCTGGGTGTCATGGAATCTCCGGCTCGATGCGCCGCTCATCCGCGGCGGCGAATCCCTGGAACAGGGCATCGCCGCGCTGCAATCGCTGCCGGTCGAGGGTTACATGGTGAACTGCGTGCCGACCGGGCTCGTGCCGCCCGCACTCGGGCTGATGCGACTCTGCACCGACCGGCCGCTTGGAGCCTACGCGAACAGCTGCGAGAAGGCGGCCGACCAGGCGGCTCTCGACAAGCATGCCGCGCCGATACTGTCGCCGCAGGAATACGTGGCCGCCAGCGAGCGCTGGGTCGAGGCCGGAGCCACCTGGATCGGCGGCTGCTGCGACACCAGCCCGGCCTACATCGCAGCACTTGCCAGGCGTTGGTCGGAGCGCTTTCCGCGAGAACCCTGATAGAGCCGGCGTGTCCGGTTGCCTCCACAGCTTGCCCAGGTCCCCGTGCACCGGCTTGCCTTAGAAGGGCGTGGGCGGGGCTTTGTTGTCGGAGCTCGCGCGCGGATCGAGCGCGAACAGTTTCTGGTCGAGCACGGCGATTGCCTCGGCCAGGCTGCGTCAGTCAGTCCCAGAGCGAGACTACGTGTCCGACCTCGGGCGTGACCCGCCCAGCGTGCACCTCGCGCCAGATCGCGGCAGCAGCCGCCGCACCGTTCGAACGCCTCACCTGCAGCCACTCGGGGCTCCTGGCGATGAAGCCGCGCAGCGCCGCCGCCACTCGTTCCTGGTAGCCGCGCGGTCCCCACTCCTGCACCCGCTTCTTGACCTGCGCAGGCGCAAAGAAGAACGCAGGCTTCGGTCCGGGAAGTGCAGCGGCGCGTGACGGCGCCTCGTGGTGGCTGCGACCGACGGCCATCGAGTGTTTCAACCAGTCGCCGAAGTGCGTGTGCACCGCCGCCAGCACCGGACCGCTGCCGGCCATGTCGATCGAGACGATCGGTGCGCCGGCCGGAATGGTCGCAATGTCGTCGTACGCGACCACCTCGTCATAGCAGCCGAGCCCGTGCGTGAACGCATGGTTGCGCGTTGAAGTCACGCCGATGACTTCGATGCCGGCGCGGGCATCCGCGCAATGCGCAAACGCGATTGCGGTCTTGCTCGAGGCCGACAACACCAGCACGCGCCGGGCGCCGAACCAGTCGTTGTCCGCGAAGTAGTCCTCTGCCAGCCAGCCGGTGATGAACAACCCGCGCAGCAGAGCGTGTCGGTCTTCCGCATCCGTGCCAGCGTCGTAGAGCGCGTCACGGTCCGTCGCCGTATAGGCGCGATACACTGGGGCGTGCGCGGCACGGTGCGGGCCATCGTCGCGCAGGCCATCGGTCGTCGGAGTCACGGTCATGTCGACATAGCGCGCCATCGGATACCAGCCGTAATGCCGGCCGCCGGTGGCAACGTCCGGATGCTGCGACTCGACGACCTCCGCCCAGCCCATGGCGGGCACGCAGCCCCAGCCCGGCTCGCCCGTCGGAAAGAAGTCCCAATAGCCCAGGGTGTCGCCCGTGGTCGCGTAGGTCACGGTGTTCGCGGTCAGCGCGAAGCGCTCGATGCGCAGGCGCACCTGTCCGGCGGCCAGATCCGGCAGCGCAGCCTCGTGCACGCGCGACTCGCCGTGCGCGGAGCGGTTCACCTGCAGCGTGACGTTCCGAGTCTTGGTCATGACGTTGCTCCCTGGTCTGGCCGGGGTCGATCCCGAAGGTCCCGTGCCTGCAGCGTCGTGCCTGCAGTTTCGTAACATTAACCGCTTTTTGCCCCAGAATACGCCGGCCGCCAGCAATCGTGCCCGGGCTAATACGGTCAAACCCATGACATCGCTAGACCTTGCCTTCGTCCGCGAGCAGTTTCCAGGATTTGCCGAACCAGGACTTGCCGGGTTTGCGCACTTCGAAAACGCCGGCGGTTCGTTCGCGTGCCGGCAGGCGATCGACGCCCTCAACCGCTTTTACCGGCAATCGAAGGTACAGCCTTACTACGCGTTCGAACCTTCGGCAGGAGCCGGCGTGCAGATGGACCGTGCGCACGAGCGCCTGGCTGCCTGGCTCAACGTCGCTCCGGAGGAACTGCATTTCGGACCGTCGACATCGCAGAACACCTACGTGCTGGCGCAGGCGTTTCGGCGGCACCTGCAGCGGGGCGACGAGGTGATCGTCACGAACCAGGATCATGAAGCCAACATCGGCGCCTGGAGCCGCCTGCAGGACGAAGGCATGGTCGTGCGGACCTGGCAGGTCGACGCCACGGGCGAGCTGCGTGCCGCAGACCTCGCCGCGCTGCTGGGCCCACGCACGCGCTTGGTCGCCTTCACGCATTGCTCGAACGTCGTGGGCAGTATCCACCCGGTGCGGGAACTCACCGACCTCGTGCACCGGGCGGGCGCCTGGGCCGTGGTGGACGGCGTGTCCTACTGCCCGCACGGCCTGCCCGACATCGCGGCCCTCGGGGCGGACATCTATCTCTTCTCGCTCTACAAGGTCTACGGCCCGCACCTCGGCGCGATGTTCGTGCGAGCGGACCTCGCCGCGCAGCTGCCGTCACAGTCCCACTTCTTCAAGGGTGACGCGCTCGCCGGCCGCTTCACGCCGGCGGGCCCCGACCACGCCCAGGTGGCCGCCGTGAATGGCGTGCTCGACTACCTGGAAGCCGTCGCGGCTCGACACGGTCACGCGGACCAGCCCGTGCAGGTCCAGGCCGCCGCAGTACGGGAATTGTTTCGCGACAGCGAAACCGAAAGGCTGCAACCCTTGCTGGATTTCCTGGGGCAGCATGCCCGCGTCCGCCTGATCGGCTCGGACCGCGCGGCCGCCCGCGCGCCAACGGTCGCATTCACGGTGGCAGGCAGTTCATCGATGGCCATCGCCGGGCGGCTCGCGCAGCACAACATCGGCGTCGGTGCCGGCAACTTCTATGCCTACCGCCTGCTGCAGGCCCTCGGCATCGACACCAGCGACGGCGTCGTGCGTGCGTCGTTTGTCCATTACACGTCGCGCGAGGAAGTCGACCGGCTGGTCGCAGCGCTGGCAACGGTATTGTCGTGAACCGGCCGCTGGCCGCGGCAGGGGTAGCCGCGCCTGCCCCGGCCCGGGATAATCGCCAGCCGAAAACACGCACGAAAATGCCGGGCCCACCCGCTGGACCCCTGGAGACGCTGGATGAGACCGACGCTGAACGTGATCACCCCCGAGCTTTGCGCGAGAGTGATCGCGGAAGCCAAGCGCATCATGGCGGAAACCGGCATGGATATCCGCGGCGCCGGGATGCGGCAGCGGCTGCTCGATTCCGGTCTCAGGACCAGCGCGAACGGCACCCGCATCCTGTTTCCTCCGGAGGTCGTCGAGCGCGCGATCGCAACCGCGCCGAAGTCGTTCACGCTCTATAACCGTGATGGCCTGCCGCACGCCGAACTGGGCGGCAACAACGTGCACTACGTGCCGGGCTCCAGCGGACTCAAGATCCTCGACCATCGCACCGGGGAGACGCGGCTTTCCAACTCGACCGATTTCGTCGAGTATGCGCGCCTCTGCGACGGGCTCGAGCACATCGCCTACCTCGCCACTGCATTCTCGACCAACAAGGACATCGAGTCGCAGGTATCGGATGCCTGGCGCCTGTACATGCTGCTCACGACGTCGAAGAAGCCGATGGTCTCGGGCGCCTTCACCGAGCACGGCGTGCCGCGCATGCGCGACATGATGCAGATGTTCCGCCGCGATGCTGCCGACCTCGCCGCAAGGCCGATGTCGATCTTCACCATCACCGCGACGGGCAACTTCCGCTTCGGCGAGGACTCCTGCCAGAACATGCTCGATTGCGTCGAGGCCGGCATCCCCGTGGAAATCGTGCCGGTCACGCTGATGGGCCTGATCGCGCCGGTGACGCTTGTCGGCGCACTGGTGTTCCACGTCGTCGACGTCCTCACCGGCATCACGATGGCGCAGATTGTCCGCCCGGGCGCGCCGGTGCTGTTCGGCGGCGCACCCGCCACGTTCCACATGAAGTCCGCAAGCTCGCCGATGGCAGCGATCGAGGCGCAGCACCTGAACGTGGCGTATGTCGCGGTGGCCAAGTCGCTGGGCCTGCCGACGCAGGCCTACATGGCGTTGAGCGACGGCAAGTTCCTCGACGCGCAGGCCGGCGGGGAGACATTCAGCAGCGCGTTGCTCGCTGCAATCGCCGGCGTGAATTCCGTGTCGGGTCCGGGCATGCTCGACTTCGTGCTGACCTTCAGCCTGCCGAAGCTCGTGTTCGACAACGAGGTGTGCGGCCAGTGCCTGCACTTCGTTCGCGACCTCGGCGTGATCGACGATCTGCCCTCGCAGCAGCTGGTGGACGACGTGATAGCGAACGATCACCTGATCACGTCGCCGCACACGCTCAAGCACTGGCCGCAGGAGCTGTACCTGACGGATGCCGTCATCGATCGCGAGAACCGCGAGACCTGGCAGAAGGCCGGATCGAAGGAGCTTTACCAGCGCGCATGCGACGAAGTCGAGACGCGACTCGCCGCGTACACGCCGATCGACACCGATCCACGGCTCGATGCCGAGATGCGCCGCATGATCGTCGCGGGCATGACCGCCGAGGCCCCGTTGCCGGAGCTGCCGCCGCCGCCAGCAGGCGGGCCGCGCGAGACATTGCGCGCGCGCCGCCCGAATCGCCGGCGCGGGAACTGAAGCCCGCCCATCGTCCGGCCAGGTTGTCGTCAGCCTGGCCGGCAACGCTCACGCCCTGCGCGGCTCCCAGCCAGGGCAATTTGTGACCTGAATCAAGGTCCTGACCGGCGGGCCTCACCCGGTCCTGCCTCCAGGCCGCACTATCCCGTGAATTCGAATCACGGCCGGAGCCGCACGGCAGTTCACTGTGCCCCTGACGATTACGCCAAAGCCACCAGGCCCGCCGGCCCGCCTGATCGGCATGACCATCAGCGTGTGGCTGCTGCTCGGCTTCGCGCTGGTGATCGGCGCGTTCGCCGTGGCGAGCGTTGTCTCGTTGCGCAGCACCCGGCATGCAACAGTCGACCTGGCACGGATGCAGCAGCAGTTCGAGCCGTTGTCGCGCAGCGTGCGTGACCTCGGCGATGGACTGGCAACCTTCGACCGCGCGGTGCTCGCCTGCCTGCGTGCGGACACTCGTGACAACCGGGCCGCCGTGACCGATTCGGCAGAACGCCTGTCGCGCGCGGCAAACAAGACGCTGGACGTCAGCACGGCCGCGGACGCGTCCCCCGTGGGGCCGCTGGTGCAGCGTATCGCCGATCACCAGGCCGAGGGCTTCCTGCTGCTCACCATGCAGGAGGAGCGCAGGCGCGCGATTGCCGGGCTCGAGCACGCTTTCGCCGCGCTGGACCGCCGCATTACCGGCGCGGGCGGCGCGGGGATCGTGGTTGGCAACGACATGCTGGCCCGGCCGTCGCTCGCGGAACTGGCGCGCGCCCTGGAGGCGGCTCGGCTCGACGTGTCGAGCGAACTCACGCGCGGCGGCACTCCAGCCGCCGGCCCTGGCAGCGGCGAGGCGCGTCTGCGCCGGACGATAGAGAAGTACCGCTCGGAACTGATGGTTTCGCCCGGCCGCAACTGGCTCGCAATGCAGATGGAGGACTTTGACCGGGCTGTCAGGCTGCGGCGCACCGCGCTCCGGCTCGGCTCCGACATCGAAACGCGACAGGCGGACTTTGCTGCGGACGGCGACGCGCTCGCGGTGCACATTCGGGAAAACGTCGAGGCGCCCGCCTGGCGGGAATTCACTGCCGCCGCCACGGGGGCGCAACAGGCGGTCAGGCAGTCCGAACAGACGATCAAGACCGCGACCTACAAGGCGATCCTGCTGACGCTGCTTGCGTTGCTCACCACCGCGTGGGCGATTACCTGGCCCGTGCGCCGACTGACGGCCGGGACACGCCGCCTGGCCGCCGGTGACCTCGCGACCCGCGTTACGCGCGGCGGAGCCAGTGAAATCGACGAGCTCGCCAACGCGTTCAACCACATGGCCGCGGAGCTCGAGGACGCCGAGCGCGCGGTGAAGACCTACCAGTCACAGCTCGAGCACCGGGTCGAAGAGCGCACGCTGCAGCTCAGGCACCTGGCCGAGCACGACCCGCTCACGAACCTGCCGAACCGGCGCCATCTGTTCCAGCGCCTGAACGACATGCTTGGCGCTGCTGGTCCGGTCGGCACGGCGGGATCGCACGTTGCCGTGCTGTTCCTCGATCTCGACAATTTCAAGACGGTCAACGACACGCTGGGCCACGAGTTCGGGGACCGTGTGCTCGCCGAGATCGGCGAGCGGCTGCGCCAGATCGCCGGCGAGACCGGGTTCATCGCGAGACTCGGCGGCGACGAGTTCACGCTGGTGTTTTCTTACTCAGGCGACGCCAGCGAAGTCGAGCGGCGCGCCGAACACCTGGTTGGCGGTTTCCAGCGGCCACTGCTCATCGACCGGCGCGAAGTGTCCGTCGGCGTGAGCTGTGGCGTGGCCACGTTCCCGGAGCACGGCCGCGACGCGACGTCGCTGCTGCGCGCCGCAGACGTGGCGCTGTTCCGCGCCAAGGAGCTCGGCCGCAACCGCCTGTGCATTCACGATCCGTCCATGCTGGTGCAGGCGTCAAACCGGTTCCGTGCCGAGCAGGCTCTGCGCAAGGCCATCGAGGGCGGGGAACTGGTTCTCCACTACCAGCCCCAGGTCTCCCTGGGAGGGCGACGCACGACCTCGGTCGAGGCGCTGCTGCGCTGGAAGCG
>Ga0209450_10001293_pt1 | contig 12550 bp, 12 predicted proteins | sample FrelakmetLWP11LW_FD_187149 | JGI IMG/M metagenome (GOLD analysis project Ga0209450, IMG submission 187149) | Freshwater lake sediment microbial communities from the University of Notre Dame, USA, for methane emissions studies - LWP11 LW (SPAdes)... | ecosystem: Environmental > Aquatic >... | reverse complement strand
GCAGCAATAAGAACCGTCTCAGGTATAAAATTCTTCAGGCTGTATAATGTTTGTTCCAACACTTATTTATAATTTAAATTATTTAATTTAATCCCCAGATAATATTAACTAACTGATTAACCGACGATGTCATGAGATTCAGAAGAAACGACGGCATAATTCCGAGCAATATGATTATTATTAATAAAGGTACAGTGCTTACCAGTTCTCTTGCGTTTATATCGGATAAGCCGTTCCATTTTTCCGGAAGGTCTCCGAAGAATATTCTCTGAATCGTCCAGAGTATATACGCAGCGTTCAGTACTATACCGAGGGTTGATATGATAGTTATAACCCTGATGAACTCGTTCTGGAATCCGCCGAGAAATATGAATGTTTCGCTTATGAATGCGCTTAATCCGGGCAATCCGATTGAAGCAAAGAATGCGACTATTATAACTGCAAAATACTTAGGCATTTTGTTGGCAAGTCCGCCGAAATCATTTAGTCCTCTTGTATGCGCCCTGTCGTAAATTATTCCTACAGACAAGAAGAGAACTGCAGTGATTGTGCCGTGGTTGAACATCTGCATGATTGCGCCGTTTATTCCAATAGTCGTATTAGAAGCCATTCCCAGCATTACATAACCCATGTGCGAGATTGACGAATATGCAATGAGTTTTTTAAAGTCCTTCTGGGCCATGGCGCATAAAGCGCCGTAGATTATGTTTATCATGGCGATTATGGCTATCGGGTACATGAAATATCTTGCGCCGTCAGGGAAAATCGAATATGAAATCCTCAGCATGCCGTAGGTACCCATTTTAAGAAGAACGCCTGCAAGTATGACGGATATCGCAGTCGGAGCTTCAACGTGTGCATCCGGCAGCCATGTGTGGAACGGAAACGCAGGCACCTTTATGGCAAATCCGATGAACAAGGCAGCAAATGCAATTAATCTCCAGGTTACATTTAGCACTCCGAAAATTGAATCGGGCGGAAATGCCTTCGGGTCCATTAGGGTCAGCATATTGAATGTATGCATCCCTGTCTCCGGGTCTTTTGAACTGAAATACAATCCGATCATCACCAGCAGAATAAATGCGCTTCCGAATAATGTGTACAGGAAGAATTTTATAGCCGCGTATTCCCTTCTTTCACCTCCCCAGATACCTATCAGGAAGTACATCGGAAGAAGCATTATTTCCCAGAACACGAAGAAAAGAAACATGTCCATCGCGACGAACACTCCCATCATTCCGGTCACGAGAAAAAGGTACATAATGTAGTAGCCCTTTTCATTCCTCTTTACGCTGAATGACGCTACTGCGCCGATGAAAGAAATCAGTGCGGTAAGCAGTACCATAGGGAAAGAAATTCCGTCAACTCCTAAAAAGTATTCTACTTTTATTCTTCCGTCCCAGAGGTAAGTCGGGATGTCAATCCAGGTAAACTTTTCGATGAACTGGAATCCTGCAAGCGTGTTGACTCCTGCCTTCGTTGCATCATAATAATTCAGAGCTACAGCCGCAAGAATAACGAGCAGTGAAGTAAACGCTACCGCGACATACTTTATGTATTTTTCTGAACTCTTTGGAACAAACATGATCAGTATCATTCCGAGCACCGGAAGAAAAACTAACCACGATAAAATTCCAATTCCAAGAAGTTTAAGTTCAACCATTTCAAATAATTTATTTTATGAATTTAATTTGCTTAAATCTTATAGTGCCGAAAGAGGGAGTCGAACCCTCACGGGATTTGAGTCCCGCTGGATTTTGAGTCCAGTGCGTCTGCCAGTTCCGCCATTTCGGCATATTTAAAAGAACTATAAATTTAGAAACTTTTTTTTCTTATCAGATTGCACGGAATATGAAATAAAGCACTATAATTCCGAATACAAGGAAAGCGATATAAGTCTGAATCCTTCCGGACTGGGCTTTCCTGAATACAAGGCCGAATGCTCCGACTATTCCGCCTGTTAAATTCACAAGACCGTCAACAAAAATATTATCGAACAAACCGCTGTATTTTGAGAAAACTCTTGTAAATGACGCCGCTCCGTTAACAATCCCGTCAACCACAGTATTGTCAAACCATGCGCTGATACGGGATAATCCCATTGTAGCTGCTACCGCAGTCTTGTCATACAGCTCGTCGAAATACCATTTGTTAAGAGAGAAATTGTACAACGGTTTCAGTATCTCAGTAAGTTTGTCAACATTGACTTTCTTCCAGTAATAAAATATATATGCAGTCAGTATTCCGATTCCCGCCACCGCAAGAGATAAGAACATTGCAGTGTAATGAGCATGATGAATCTGCTCCATGAATTCTTCAACGGGAAGAATATGGCTTATTGCGCCTTTCGTTCCTGCAAGAAGCGACTCGGGCATTTCCACCATTTTCAGGAACCAACCCTGGTCTGCCGCAAACGGATTCAGAGAAAAGAAAGCGAAGAATGATAATATTGCAAGCGATAATAACGGAATAGTGATTTGCCACGGCGATTCGTGGCAGTGGTCATATTTTTCTTTATTCCTCGGTTCGCCGAGGAAAGTCATAATCAACAGGCGGAACATGTAAAATGCTGTTAAACCTGCTACAATAAATCCCAGCACGGGAATAATCCAGGCAATCCCGCCGTTAATATTACCGAATGCTATTGTTGAGGCAAGTATGGAGTCCTTGCTTAAAAATCCCGATGTAAAAGGAACTCCGCATAATGCGAGTGTTGCCATCAGGAATGTATAATAAGTAACAGGCATCTTTTTCCTTAACCCGCCCATTTCCCTTATGTCCTGAACGTGATGCAATCCGTATATAACCGAACCTGCAGTTAAGAATAAACATGCTTTGAAGAATGCGTGAGTGACAAGGTGAAAGAAACCGAATGAATATGCTCCCACACCGATAGCCATTATCATATATCCCAGCTGGCTGATTGTGGAATATGCCAGTACTTTCTTTATATCATTCTGAGTTAAGGCTATCGTCGCTGAAATAAACGCTGTTACAGCTCCCGTGAAAGCAACTACCGTCAACGCGTCAGCTGACAGCATTACAAAAACTCTTGCAACAAGGTAAACACCTGCGGCAACCATAGTAGCGGCATGGATTAATGCGGAAACGGGTGTCGGACCTTCCATAGCGTCAGGAAGCCATACATGAAGCGGAAATTGCGCTGATTTTCCTACCGCTCCGCAGAATAATAATACTCCTGCAGCGGTTAAAAGACCGCCGGATAATTTACCTGCTTCAACTCCTGCAAATATATCATTAAATGTGAATACGCCGAGCGTTAAGAACAATATCATGATTCCCAGAAAGAAACCAACGTCGCCTACACGGTTTACAATAAATGCCTTCTTTGCGGCTTCCTGGGGAGCTTTCTTCTCATACCAGAATCCGATAAGGAGATATGAACTGACACCAACCAGTTCCCAGAACACGTACATCAGTAAAATGTTATTCGTCAGGACCAGTCCGAGCATTGAAAATGTAAACAGTCCGAGATAAGAAAAATATTTCTTATATTTCGAATCCCCTTCCATATACTTTACTGAAAACAGGTGTACAAATGCGCTGATGGCATTCACAACTATCAGCATTATCGAGGTCAGTGGATCAATCTGAAAACCTGCGAAGAATTTGGATACGCCGAGAACACCGTTGCTCCCGAAGTCAAACCACGTGACGTTGAATTCATAATGCCCAAGAATGTTCATCGCCGCAAAAACGACGAATGACAATGCAAGGTTTATAAACAACAGCGTTGTTGCCAGCCAGTCCCCTCCCCTTGGAATCTTATTGCCGAAAAACGCCAGGAAGAGAAAACTGAACACCGGTATCAGTAAAATTATAAGCGGTAATTTATGTAATGCAAATTCCATTATATGATAATTTTATTCTTTCATTGAATTGGCTTCGTCAATATCGACGGTAGCAAAGTTGTTGTAAAGGTTTAAAATAATACCGAGTGCGATTGCTGCTTCCGCTACGGCAAGAATCATAACGAATATTGCAATAACCTGTCCGTCAACTCCGAGGTTGCCGTACTTGGAAAAAGCAATAAAGTTTATGTTTGCCGCATTGAGTATCAGTTCGATACCCATCAGCACAAGTACCGCATTCCTCCTCGATATCATTGCATAAAGGCCCAGTCCGAAAAGTATCGCCCCGAGTACCAGATAATGATTTAAACCGATTTCCATATAGTTATAATTTTAATCTTTAATTCTTCTTGAATACATTGCCGAACCGATTAATGCCACGAGAAGCACTATTGAGGCAATCTCAAAAGGCAGAAGGTAATCCGACAGCAGAGCGGTTCCGATTTTTGAGACTGTTTCCTGATGAATTTCGGGATTCTGCTTTACATTCCATTTTGTAGTCAGAATAATGAATATCATTATTCCGATAATCCCCGATGAAAACAGAATCGAAGATACCGCGTTTAGGTTTTTCGTCCTCAGATTAATATCGGTAATCTTTGTCGTCAGCATAACACCGAAAATAAGAAGTATAAGAATACCTCCCACGTAAATCATTATTTGCGTAATAGCCAGAAAATCGGCATTCAGGAGCACGTAAAGTCCTGAAACTGAAAACAACGTAAAGAAAAGTGCAAACGCGGAATGAATCACATTCTTTGTGAACACAACCATGAAAGCCGATACTACTATTATTAATGCAAAAACATAAAATACTATTGTTGTATATGGCATATTAAGATTCCTTAGGTTTTTCAGTTTCTTTGTTATCAGGAGCGCTTTTAGCTTCCGGTTTATCTGTATCTTTGTTTTCTGCTTTCGCCTTTTCTTCAGCAGCTTTTTTTGCCGCTGCTTCCTGTGCAGCAAGCGCTTTTTTCTTCTCCTGTTCGGCTGAATATTCAGCCCACATCTTCTTCTTTTCTTCCCCCTGTAAGGGTGTCAGGTCAGAGAACTGGTACAGAAGCCCCTGCCTTTCATAAGTTGAAAACTCAAATACGTCTGTCATGTAAATGCACTCCGTGGGACACGGGAATACACACAGCTGGCAATAACAGCATTTCGCAAAATCTATTGTAAAGTTCGTAACGTGCAAAGCTTTTTTCTTGCCCTGCGATGTTACTCCCGTTTTGCCCACAACTTCGCCGGGAATTACTTTTACTGTTTCTATGTCTATACAGCTCACGGGGCACGCTTTTGCGCACTGGTCGCAGCCGATGCAGTCTTCCATGTTCACGAACAGGCGGTTTCTTTCCCTTTCCGGAAGCTGTAACCGCTGTTCCGGATACTGTATTGTCACAGGTTTCTGAAACATATGCCGGAACGTAATGGACATGCCTATCATGATTGTATAAACTGACTGATAGATATGATGAAAATATGCTCTCATTAATAACCTTTTAAACTTTTTAATTGAAAATTAGCATGTATATACCAACGAGAAAAACATTAACCAGTGTTATCGGTATTAAATACTTCCAGCACATGGTCATTAGCTGGTCAATCCTGACCCTCGGAAGTGTCCATCTCACCCAGATCTGGACGAATACAAGGGAAAGGCTTTTTGCCAGGAACCAGAAAACCTGCATGACCGGCCCGTTCAGGAACGGAATCAGGTCACCGAACGGTGACTGCCATCCGCCGAGGAAAAGCGTTGTTATGACACCTGATACAGCGAACATCTCTGCATATTCTGCAAAGAAGAACATGGCGAACCTCATTCCTGAATATTCGATGTGAACGCCTGCAACCAGTTCGGAATCCGCTTCTGTCAGGTCAAACGGGGTCCTGTTGGATTCTGCAAGAGTCGATATAAACAGTATCGCCATGGATACAAACATTATCGGAATCAGTATTATTTTGGTTATATCACCGGGTCCGCCGAATATATACCAGTTGAATATGCCGCCTTCCTGTATTAATGCATACTTTTGCATGCTCAGAGTTCCTGTCAGCATAACGACTACCAGAGCAGAAAGAGCAGTCGGGATTTCATAACTTACAATCTGCGCCACTGTTCTCATTCCGCCGAAAAGCGAATACTTGTTATTTGATGACCAGCCCGCCATAAGAACGCCGACTACGCTGATTGACGTTATGGAAAAGAAATAGAACAGTCCTATATTAAGGTCAGCAGATATGAAAACCGAACTGAAAGGCAGAATCGCATATCCAAGGAATACCGCTGTGAAAACAATAAACGGCGCCATATTATACCAGATAGTGTCCGTCCTGTAAGGGGATACAATTTCTTTCTGGAGAAGTTTAACGGCGTCTAAGATTGTTTGCAGCAATCCGTATTTGTCTGTTCTGTTCGGTCCTATCCTGTTTTGCATCCATGCGGAAATTTTTCTCTCTGCCAGCACGGCATACAGCGCAAATAAACTGACCCATATCAGTACCGGAATAGGAATCAGTATATATGCCAGGATATTATCTCCGAACCACTGTGTAAAGATGTTTTCCAATTTATGTTTATTATTATTTTATTCTTTTTTTATCTGTCTATACAGCCTAAAACAATATCGAAACTTCCGAGAATCATTACAACATCCGCTATCATGTAACCTCGCGAAATCTGGTTTATGACGCTCAGGTTGCAGAACGAAGGTGAACGTGCCTTAACCCTGTAAGGATTCAGGCTTCCGTCGCTGATTATGTAATATGAAAGTTCGCCCTTTGGTGATTCTGTCCTTACATACGATTCTCCGGCAACAGGTTTAACCCTTTTCGGTACAGCAGATGCAATGTCACCTTCGGGAATGTTGTCAATCGCCTGTTCGATGATTCTTAATGACTGTTCCATTTCGAGCGCGCGGACAAAGTACCTGTTCCAGCAGTCACCTGCAACACCGTAACGTCCTTCACCGACGCAAACATCAAAATCAAATTTATGATATATTGAATACGGGTCGTCTTTTCTTAAATCATATTTCACGCCTGAGCCGCGTAAAGTCGGGCCTGAACAGCCTGCATTTATTGCAACGTCAGGAGGGAGAATTCCGATATTCGCCGTGCGTTCAATGAAAATTTTGTTGAATGACAGAAGATTATTGACCTGTGTTATTCTCGGCCTGAAATATTTAATGAATTCTTTTGTTTTCTTTACGAATTCAGGAGTTATGTCATGTGACAAACCGCCTATCCATATATAATTATAGAGAAGCCTTGCTCCGCATACTATTTCAAACAGTTCGAGCACTTTTTCCCTGTCTGCAAAGCAGTATAGGAAAGGCGTGAACGCGCCGGCATCGTTTCCGAAAGTGCCGATAGCAACAAGGTGTGAAGCTATTCTCTGAAGTTCGCACATTATTACTCTTATATACTCTACTCTTTCCGGAACTTCAATTCCGAGAAGTTTCTCGGCAGCTAACACGTACGCAAGTTCATTGTTCATCGAGTTCAGGTAATCCATCCTGTCTGTATAAGGAATTACCTGAGGGTATGTCATCGCTTCTGCATGCTTTTCAAAACACCTGTGAAGGTAACCCAGCACGGGTTTGACATCAGTCACTATTTCACCGTTGAGCGTGAGTACAAGCCTGAGCACTCCGTGTGTTGACGGGTGCTGGGGACCCATGTTTATAGTTAATTCTTCAGTTCTTAGTTCTGCCATTTTAATAAAGATTTATTAATAAGGTACTTTCATGCCTCTGTAAAACTCGGGCACTTTATAATCTTTCCTTAAAGGATGCCCTTCCCAGTCTTCGGGTAAAAGGATTCTCCTTAAATCGGGATGTCCCTCGAAATTAATGCCGATTAAATCGTATGCTTCCCTTTCGTGCCAGTTGGCTGCTGCCCATACATCCGTTACAGTCTTAACAACGGGATTTGATTTCGGAGCAAGTGTCTTTAAGACAAGCCTGTGATTGTGAACGTAAGATATCAGGTGGTACACAACGGCAAGGTTATCCTTGTCATAATCCACACCGCTAAGGCAGGACAGATTGTCAAACTGCAGTGACTCCTCATCCCTGAGGAACATGCATATTACATCGATTTTATCCGCATCCGCAAAAAAGAAAGGTTCAGTCGGAATATCTGTTTTGATTTCCCCCAGTCCCGTTTCGAATACCTTTTTTAGTTTTTCGTAAATTTCTGTGATTTCCATCAGGCTGTTTTTTTGGCTATTGATTGATTTCTGATTTTTTCCTGTAATTTTATTAATCCTTCGAGCAAAGCTTCAGGTCTCGGAGGACAACCGGGGACGTAAACGTCAACTGGGATTACCCTGTCAACGCCTTTTAAAACGTGATAACCGTGCTCCCAGTAAGGTCCGCCGCAATTTGAACAGCTGCCCATTGAAAGAACATACTTCGGCTCGGGCATCTGGTCCCATAACCTTTTTATCCTTGTCGCCATCTTGAGTGTAACGGTTCCTGATATCAGAATGATATCCACGTGCCTCGGGGACGGCCTCGGTATGATTCCGAACCTGTCAAGGTCGTAATGCGATGCAGATGTAGCCATCATTTCTATAGCACAGCAGGCTAAGCCGAAAAACATCTGCCACATCGAGGATAATCTGCTCCAGTTAAGAAGCTTATCGGCGGATGTAATGATTATATTCCCGCTTTCGAATTTCTCGGCGGTGTAATCAAGTTTATTTAAAATTCCCATACAGATTTATTCGCTTTTGAAAATTTGTCTATCAAGTGTTGGAATGATTGGTTTGGGTTTGTCCCAGTATAAATCCCCTTTGGCGTATGCATATATGAAACCGGCAATTAAAATAATGAGGAAAATTGCCATTTCAATAAAAGCAAGAACTCCGAGCTCTTTGTATACCACAGCCCAGGGGAAAAGGAAAACAATTTCAACATCGAAAATGATGAAAATAAGCGCTACAACGTAATACCTGAAATTAAACCTTGTCCAGGTATCGCCTATGGTTTCTTCACCGCATTCGTAAGTTGATTCTTTACCTTTAACCGGGAATCTGGGGGAGACTATCTTTCCGGCGATTATCGCTACTGCGACAAATGCTACCGACATTATCATGAAAACTAGAACTTGTCCAAAATCTGATAACATGAGGTATATAAATTTATGAATGATTAATTAGCGAGTAAAATATAATAATTAACTAATAAATGAAACTAATTTCGCCTGAATAAAAAACAGATATCTTTTCCTTATTGTTCTTTTCTGATAATTTAATTTTTATTCCGCCGTCATCTTCGATGTTCAGCACGACTCCTTCGGTTTCTTCAGTAGTTTCGTTCATCATGAACCGGATATTTTTATTTATTACATCAGTGTTCAGCCTCCATAATTCCATCAGGACAGCCGGCCTTTGTATTAATGTGATGCTTTCATAAAAATTTCTGATAAAAAATGTAATTATTTCATTCGGGTCAAAATCAGCGTTGAATTCCAGTTTCATTGATGTGGCTTTATTCATAATATCTTCGGGAAATACCATCTGATTCACATTAATTCCTATTCCGATTATGAATTTTCTGGGTATTGGTTTGAAGTCAAGAAGTTCGGACAAAATGCCGGATAACTTTCTTCCGTTGAGCATTATATCATTCGGCCATTTAAGTTTCAGCTGTTCCCCCGGATCAATTCCTTTTTCGTGCAGAAAATCCTGCAGAGTCTTTAAAAGTATGTAAGATGTGAAAAAATTGACAATGTGCGCTTCATTAATATCGAATGATTTTACCAGTGACAGAGTAATGTTTTTATTCTTTTCAGCGTCCCATTTCCTGTCCATTCTTCCTTTTCCTGCAATCTGAAAACCCGCCAGGATTAGCGTGTCATCTTCTGGATTTTCTTTTTTCGCATACACGTTGGTTGAATCAAGTGTATCAAAATAAAATATTCTCTTTATCCCGAAGGAATTTAATTTGATAAAGTCAATCATCTCTTTCTTGCAGGTTTGTCATTTTCGTTTTCGTATTCTTTCTTTTTATTATCAGGCCTGGCTTTTGCCCCGTCGTGTTCAGACTCTTCGTTTTTATTCACCTCATTTCTTTTATTTATTTCTTCATTCCTGATTTCCGGCTTCCTGTCCCTGTATTCGTCTTCGATTTTTTTCCTTTTTTGACTGTCTACATAAGTTAATGCTAGAAAGCAGTCAACACGGCCGTATCCGTAATACATATCCCAGCCCGGTTTATCTTCTTTTACGTCGCCTGTCAGGTCCCTGGCAGTGGATTTAATGATATTCTTTATCTCTTCTGCCGACCTTGTTGTATCCTGTGAAAGAAGCAGTGAAGCAAGCCCGCTTACTATTGCAGTAGACTGGGAAGTTCCGCTCCATTGCGTTTCGAACTTGTACGGATCTTCATAATCAACTCCGTATATTTTATTCCCGGGCGCTACTACTGCAATGTGCCTGCCGTAACAGCTTCCGCCTCCCCATGTAAATCTCTTGCATCTTCTTCCGTCCGTGTCTGTGGCTCCTACAGCAAAGACACCATATATACTTGCAGGATAATAATTCTTTCCGTCGCCCCTGTTCATCATCGCGGCTGCAATAAATGCCCCGCGCATGACAGCATAATCTACTGCTGTTTTTAAAACTCTGGAAAAGTCATCGCCGCCTTCACTCATATTGATTATTTTTGCGCCGTTATCAACCGCATATTTTATTGATTGCGCCCACCATTCGTATTCGCCTGAGTTATTGTCGCTGAGGTTTTTGCAGTTCATTAATATGCTTTTCGAATTTATTCCTGCAAATCCGAATCCGTTATTCCTGTATGCCCCTATAACCGATGCTATATTGGTTCCGTGCCCGAATCCGTCGCCCGCGGAATTGTCATCATATGCAAAGTCCCAGCCCTTGTAGTCGTCAGTATATCCGTTCCGGTCATCGTCAATTCCGTTATTGGGTATTTCTTTTTTGTTAACCCATATCCTGCCTTTTAAATCCTTGCTGCGGTCATCAATGCCTGAATCAAGTATTGCAATGATTAAATCTTCATTGCCCTCTTCAACTTCCCATGCCTTTAACATGTTTATATCTTCTCCGGACTTTCCCGCGCCACCGGATGACGGAGCTATGGAGCCTGTATTGTCCAGATACCACTGCATTTTGAAATATGTATCATCCGGGAAATAATTGCCGGACAATTCCTCCCTGCCTGCCGCGGAACCTATGTAAACAGGTTCTGCAAAATCGATAAATTCATTGTCTTCGTACACGGACAATATATCATTGTATGTATAAAAGTTCTCGGTGTGGAATACATAAATACGTGACATTTCGAGTTTATTGTAAATTACAGGGTCGCCGTTATTAAGGTTAAAAACTCTTTCTATTTTTGTTATTCCGTATTTATTATTAAGTATATCAAGTGATTTCATACCGGTATTCAGGGGCAGAATACTGCCGGTTGCTTCTGATATGCCTAAATCAACCGTCGTTTTAACGAAAAACTTGTTCTTTACAAATAAAGATGAAATTTTGATTTCGTTGGTCCCGGAATCACGCGGAACAAAAATCAAAAAAACGGTCAAGCACGTAAATATAAATGTTTGTAATATTATTTTCATAATTACTTAACTTGCAAAATTAAAATAATATAATTAAACAATAAATGCATATAAAAGTTTTGTACAGCTTTCATGCATATTATAGTCAGGAAACCGTAAAATGTTTCAGGAATGACCTGCAGAGCCGTACTTTATTAATGCTGAATTCCCCCTCCCGGAATCCGGTTAAAAAACTTATATATCGCAATGACCTGCAAATAACTGTGCGATATATCATAATAAATGAATTTTGGCTGTTCTTATTTCAGACTCTCTATCCATTTTGATATTTCGTCAATGACCGCGTCATTAAAATTGTTATAGTAAAATCCCGGAATGCTTTTGTTTTTAAAGCTTTCTTCCGGAGTTTTGGATTTCCCGAAGCCGTGGTCCATGTCAGGTATCAGTAAAAATGTACCTTTACCCGGATTATATGAATTAACAATCTTAACAATATCCTCGTGGTCTGTATTGGAAAAAGCTTCGAAATCCCCTTCACCCCTTATTACCAGCACGTTGGATTTCAGATTTTTCCAGACTTCCGGCATGTTAAGGTCCTGCAGCTGCTGCCAGAATTTATAATTCCTCGCCCATACCTGCGTCCCGCCGTCAAACTCAATCCATTCTTTCATGACTTTCTTTGTTTCTTCATTAACAGCAATATCTCCTGGTTCCTTTTTTAACACCAGGAATTCATACAGGATTTTTATCATGTCCTGAACAATTTTTTCATTTTCTACATAATCAATTCCCGCAATGGGATTCTGGAATCTGAACATTTCAAGTATGTATTCATACCAGGTTTTCAGTCCTGTTCCGCAGACGATAACGCCCTTTGCAATTCCGTTTACATCAACCATCGGCGCTTCATATCCCCCAAGTGAATGCCCGAATACAAATAAGTTATTTTTATCCGCGAACCCGTAATCTTTCATTTTTTCAAACCCTGCACGGAATGATTCCAGTTCAGTATTATAATCTATGTCAAAACAATCAGGTGTGTTGTAACAATCCCCCATACCCGGTTTTTCCACCCTGAAAACTGCATATCCTTTTTCGCATAATTTTTCAACAACCTGCCCGTAAGGATGCTTCCC
>Ga0209450_10001292_pt1 | contig 12559 bp, 9 predicted proteins | sample FrelakmetLWP11LW_FD_187149 | JGI IMG/M metagenome (GOLD analysis project Ga0209450, IMG submission 187149) | Freshwater lake sediment microbial communities from the University of Notre Dame, USA, for methane emissions studies - LWP11 LW (SPAdes)... | ecosystem: Environmental > Aquatic >... | reverse complement strand
CCATCGTCGATGACCGGCTCGCCCGCGACGAGTTCGGTCGCCGCCTCGCCGATCATCCAGTCATCCTCGATCGCCGGCGCTTCAGCCGCGGCCTCCGGCGCGACGGCGTCGGTCGCCGTGCTGGCCGGGTCGGTCGGTTCGTCCGCGTCCAGCGGCTCTTCCGCGAGGCTGAACAGGCTGAGCGCGCTCTGCGGCTCGGGCAGGCCATCGCGCAGCGCCGACAGGCGCGCGACCAGGGCCTGGCCGTCGGGCAGCGGCGCGCCCGGCGCGTCCAGCAGACGCACGATGTCGCCGACCAGCCGCGAGGCATCGGCGATCGCGGCCACGCCCGCGGCGTTGACCGGTTCGCCGGATGCACGCAGGCGCTTGATGTAGCCCTCCAGCGGCCCGACCAGCTCGGTCACCACCGGCACGTCGGCCATCGAGATCGCGCCGTGCATGGTGTGCACCGCGCGCAGCAGGGATTCGGGCGCCGCCGAAGGCGACGCCTGCGCCTGCGCGAGCCAGCCGTCGATGGTCTCCAGGTGGCCCTGGACCTCGCTGCGCAGGATCTCCAGCAGCATCGGGTCGAGCAGCGGCATCACCGCCGTGCCGCTGACGCCGTACGGGATCGAGACCGGGATCACCGGGCTCGCGGGTTCCGGGACCGCGGCCTCGACCGGCATCCCGAGGTCGGCGAACGCGTCCGCCGCGTCCTCGGTTTCGAGGATCGCGATCTCCGGCAGCGCCGTCTCCGGCACGACCTCGTCGGACGGCGTCGGCGCGGACGCCACGACCTCGGACGATGCCGCGGGCACGGGGTCGACCAAGGGTGGCAGGTCGAGCGCACTGGTCAGTTCGACCGGCGCCGCCACCGGCTCGGGCTTCGGCCGCGGCACCTGCACGCGGCGCGTGCGCTTGACCTTGACGGTGGCCGGCGCGCGCTGCGGCACGCGGGCATCCTCGCCGGCGGCCACCCGGTCGGCGGTGGCCTGGATCGCGGCGAAATCGACGCGCGGGGCGCCTTCGCCGCGCAGCGCGGACAGCAGCGGCGGCAGCGCCGCGATCGCATGCTCGAGCACGTCGACCACGGCCGGGCCGGGCTGGATCGTGCGGTCGAGCACGCGGTTGAGCATGTTCTCGACCTTCCACGAGAACTCGCCGAGCACCATCGCGCCGACCAGCCGACCGCTGCCCTTGAGCGTGTGGAACGAGCGCCGGATCGGCTTCAACTGCTCAAGGTCGGCCAGCGCCCCGCGCCAGGCCGGGAACTGGCGGCGCAGGTTGTCGATCTCCTCCTGCACTTCCTCGACGAACACCCCGCGAATCTCGTCGTCGATCTCGTCGGAGGAGACCGTTTCGAACGCACCGATCTCGGCGGTCGCAGCGGCGGGCTCCTCGACCTCTTCCTCGATCTCGACCCAGTCGAACTCCGGCTCGGGCTCGCCCGCGGGCGGCGCCAGCGCGCCGGTCTCGGCCAGGCGCAGCCCGCCGAGGTCCTGCGCCGCGGGCGCGGGCGCGGGCGCGTCGCCGGCGCGACCGACCAGCAGGTCGCTGGCGTCGGTGCCGGGATGGATGTCGACCACGCTGGACAGTTCCTGCGCCGTCGCGGCGGGCACGGCGACGGCCGGCTCCTCGACCTGCGGCGACTCCTCGCCGCGCTCGAGGCGCGCGATGAAGTCGTCGAGGCTCTCGCTGGGCAGTTCCAGGGTCGGCAGGTCGGCGGCATTGGCCGGCGCATCCGGCTCCGGGCCACGCAGCGCGGCAGCGCCGGTCGCGACCGGGGTGTCGAAACGCAGCGTCATCGCCCCCGGATCGAGGTCGGTGGCGGCAGCCGCCGGGGCCGGCGGCGCGGCTTCGAGGGCGATGCCGGCGACCTCGTCGATCTCGTTCGGCGCGGTCGACAGCGTGTCCTCCGGCACCGGCCAGTAGCCGAGCGCCTCCAGGCTGGCGCGCGTGACGTCGAGGATCCTCTCGCGGCCGGCGCGCTGGTCGCGCGCGGATTCGACGTAGTACTCGATCGACGCCAGGGTGTCCGCCAGCCGGTCCATCTGGTCCTGGGTCGGCACGCGCTTGAGGCGGATCAACTCCACCTCCACGAAGCGGCCCAGCGCGTCGAGCAGTTCAGCCGGCGGCTCGAGGGCCAGAATGCGCATGGCGCCGGCGATCTCCTCCAAAAGCGCGGGGATGCGCTCGACCTTGGCGTGGTCCCACGGCGCCTCGACGAAGGCGACCACGTCCTCCTTGGCCTTGCGCAGGTTTTCCTGCGCTTCCTTCATCACCGCGTCGAGGATGCGGCGCACCTCGGCCTGCGGCAGTTCGATCTCGCCCGCGCCGGTCGCGGGCGCGGCGCCGGCCGACAGGTCGGCGCTGGCGCCGAGGCTGTCGATGTTGTCGTCCAGCGAGGCCTCGACGTAGAGCAGGGCGCCGGCGATGTCGAGCAGGGTGCCCTCGTCGGCCGGGCGGCTGCCGCTGGCGACGTCATTGAGCACCGCGCGCTGTTCCTGCACCACGCGGCGCGGCACGCCGAGACCCAGCATGCCGAGGGTGTCGGCCACGCGGTCGAGCACTTCGGCCTGCGCGCCGAGTTCGTTCGCCGCCGCTCCCGGGTTGCGCAGGTGCAGGTCGAGCGCGTCCTTGACCCGCATCAGGTCGTCCTTGATCGCCGCCGACACGGTGTCGAGCAGGGCGCGGTTGCGGCCGCCGAGCGCGCCCTTGGCGTGGGTCAGTTCCTGCTCGGTGGGCAGCAGGGTGTCGAGCTTGTAGGTGCGCTTGACCTCGCGCGAGCGCGGGCCCGCGGCGTGCGAGTGCGCGAGGTAGTACAGCAGGCTCTTGCTCAGTTCGCGCGGCGGTTCGACGCGGAACGCGCCCTCGCCGAGGTCGGCCAGGCGCTTGATCTCGCGGTCGACGCGGCCGAACAGGCTCTTCAGCGATGCGCCGGCCTCCAGCGCGCCGTCGCGCAGCGCCTCGACCACGCCACCGGCGATCCACCACAGGCGGCGCGCCTCTTCCTGGGTGCTGCTGGCGAGCAGCGCTTCGAGCGTGCGCGCCATGCCCTCCAGCGCGTGCTCGGGGCGGTTGTTGCGGAACCAGTGCAGCAGGCCGACCTGGAACGCACTGCGCATGCGCGCCACCTGGGCCCGCAGCTCGAGGTCGGGCGTTGCGCGCGCCGCGCCGCCCGCCGACGGCGGCAGCGTCGCGGCGAGGTCGGGCGAGAACAGCACGCTCTCCGACAGCAGCTTCTCGCCGCGGCAGGCGCGCAGGTCGTTGAGCAGCGGCAGCAGGACGATCGGGATGTCCTTGTGGCCGCCCTGCAGGCGCTCGAGGTAGTCGGGCAACTGCACGATGCCGCGCATCAGCACCGAGTAGGCGTCGTCGCGCTGGCGGACCTGGCCCTCCAGCAGCGCGTTGGCCACGCGCTCCATCTCCTCGACCACCATCGCCGCGCCGTACAGTTCCACCATGCGCAGCGTGCCCTGCACCTGGTGCAGGTAGCCGGCGCAGAAGCGCATCAGGCTGGCGTCGGCCGGATCGTCGACGTACGCCTCGAGGGCCTGGCGGGCCTGCTTGAGCGTCTCGTCGAGCTCCTGCTTGACCCAGTTCAGGGTGGTGAAGTCGAGGTCGTCTTGAAGTCGCATGGTCGTGCCCGTCCGCGCCTGCCCAGGCAGGTCACGCATTGCGCCTGAAGGCCAGCGTCTGCGGGCCTCCGAGGCGGGTGAGCTGGGGGTGGTTGAAGCCGAGCACTTCGCCGGCGCCGAGCACCAGCAGGCCGCCCGGCTTGAGCAGGTCGGCGATCGCCTGCAGCAGCCCGGCGCGGCGTTCGCGCGCGAAGTAGATCAGCACGTTCTGGCAGTAGATCAGGTCCAGCCGCTTGAGCGGCGCGCGCGCCACGTCGAGCAGGTTGAACTGCACGAAGCCGACCCGCTTGCGCAGCGGCTCGGCGATGGTGAAGGAGTCGGCCTCCTCGAAGCCGCGCGGCGCGCGCACCCCGCCGTCCTCGGCGAACACCTCGCCGGCCGGGGCGCAGTACGCCTCGCGGTAGGACAGCGGGATCTCGTCCAGCTTGGCCACCGGGTAGGTCGCGCCGCGGCCCACCGCGAGCGCCGCGGCGCTGATGTCGGTGGCGGTGATGCCGTAGTAGCCGCGCCCGCCGGCCGCCATCGCGCGATCGAGCACCATCGCGAGAGTGAAGGCTTCCTCGCCGGTGGCGCAGCCGATGCTCCAGGCGTGGATCGGCGCATCGGACTGGCCGGCGCGATAGGCCGGCAGCCAGTCGCGCGCGACCAGGTCCAGCGACGGCGGATGACGGAAGAAATGCGTCTGGTGGACGGTCAGGCGGTCGACCAGGGTGGCCCACTCGATCGCGCCGCGCGGGCCGTCGAGGATCTCGTCGAAATACGCCTCGAAACTCGACTTGCCGGCCTCGCGCATGCGCGTGCGCAGCGCCGCCACCAGGAACGCCTTGCGGCCCGGCGGCACGACCACGCCGGTGCGCCGCTCGAGCAGGTCGACCCAGCGCCCGAAGGTGGCGTCGTCCATGGCCGGCACCGGCCCCGGCGTCGTCCAGTTGGCGAGCGCTTGGCGCATCGTGTGCGCGCTTCCGGCCGTTCGCGCCTCAGCCCGGCAGCTTGAAGTCGGCGACCGAGCGACGCAGGTCGGCGGCGAGCTGGGCGAGGTTTCCGATCGACTCCGCCGTCTGGCTGGCGCCGACCGAGGTCTGGGTGGTGATCTCCTGAATGACGTTCATGGTCGCCGAGATGTTGGTCGCGGCGGCCGACTGCTGGCGCGCGGCCTCGGAGATGTTCTGAATCAGGTCCGCGAGGTCGGTCGACACCTTTTCGATCTCGCCCAGCGCAAGGCCGGCGTCCTCGGCGAGGCGGGCACCCGCGACCACCTCCGCGGTGGTCTGTTCCATCGAGCTCACCGCTTCGTTGGTGTCGGACTGAATCGTCTGCACCAGCGTCTCGATTCGCTTGGTGGCGCCCGAGGCGCGTTCCGCGAGTCGCTGCACTTCGTCGGCGACCACCGCGAAGCCGCGGCCTGCTTCACCGGCGGACGCGGCCTGGATGGCGGCGTTGAGCGCGAGGATGTTGGTCTGCTCGGCGATGTCGTTGATGAGCTCGACGATCGATCCGATTTCCTGCGACGACTCGCCGAGGCGCTTGATTCGCTTCGAGGTTTCCTGGATCTGGTCGCGGATCGAGTCCATGCCCTGGATCGTCTGGCGGACGACGGCCGCGCCCTTCGACGCGATGGCCACCGAGCGCTGCGCGACGTCCGCCGATTCGGCGGAGTTCTTCGACACCTCGTCGATCGAGACCGCGATCTCGTTGATCGCGGCCGACGCGGAGGTGATCTGCTGCGCCTGGTGTTCCGCGGCTTCCGCGAGGTGCATCGCGGTGGCCTGCGTCTCCTGGGCGGCGGCGGCCACCTGCACGGCGGTCTCGTTGATCGTGGTCACCAGGGAGCGCAGCGCCTCGACCGCGAAGTTGATCGAGTCCGCGATCGCGCCGGTGATGTCCTCGGTGACCGTCGCCTTCACCGTCAGGTCGCCTTCGGCGAGGCTGCCCATCTCGTCCAGCAGGCGCAGAATGGCTTCCTGGTTGCGCTGGTTGAGGTCGGTGGTGGCCTGCATCTGGCGGCGCTGCGCCGACTGGTAGGAGGCCAGGGCGAAGAACAGGAAGATCGCGGCCGCGGCACCGAAGATGATGTTCAGCCAGTTGCCGCCGGGCAGGAACTGGCGGCCGGACGGCAACTGGGCGAAGGCGGCGGCGACGTTCTTGCCCTGCTCGAGCAGGCCCTGCGAGTCGAGCACCACGTTGTTGGCGGCCTCGGTGACTTCGAACAGCTCGGTGGAGGCGCCCTGGATCTTGTCCACGTTGGCGCCGACCTCGCCGAAGATGCCGACCACCTCGTTCAGCACGTCGCGCGCCTGCGGGTCGGTCAGCGCGCGGATGTTCATGTCGAGGTTGCCGTTGAGCAGGCCGTCCAGCACGCGGCCGTACATCTGCGCGTCGCGGCCGAACTGGTCGGCGGCGGTCACGGCGAGGTCGCCGCCGCGCAGGATGTCCGACACGCGGCGCAGCATGCGGTCGGCGAGCAGCATCTGGCGGGTGGCCATGTAGATCTGGCCGGCCGGCGCGTTGCGCTCGGTCAGCGCGCGCACGATCTCCTCCATGCGCTGGGTCAGCTGCGGGATGCGCGCGTTGAAGTCCTCGGCGGTCTGGGTCATGTCGATGACCAGGTCCTGGCGCCCGAGGATGGTGTCGGCGGCGGTGCGGATCGGCGCCCAGGCGTCGGCCAGCTTGCCGATCTGCTCGCCCACCACCGCGGTGTCGGCGTAGCCCGGCATCTCCGTGGTGGGGTCGCCGTTCTTGAGCGAATTGATGTTGTTCTCGATGGTGTCGCGGGTCGCCTTGAGCTCGTTGAAGGCGTCGACCTCGCCGCCGGCGGCCGATCGCGCGTACGTCGCGATCTGCTGCGAGAGCACCTGCACGTCGCTGACCAGGGTGGTCGCGCTTCGCTCCTGCTCGTTGATGCGGCCGCCCCACAGCACGTTGGCCAGCAGCAGCAGCAGCGCCAGCACGGCGAGCCCGGCCCAGTTGCGCAGTCCGGTCGCAGCCCGGATGGAACCCGTTGTCGTACTCATGACTCGACTCACCCCCGATGTGGTCGCCGTGGTCGACGGCGCCGAAATGCCTTCACGCCGCGGCCTGGCCGAACTCCGGTGTCTTGACCAGCGCGGCCATGCTGAAAACGCCCCAGACGGTCCCGTTGAGATCGTACCGTCGGGTCACGAAGCGACCGTAGCGGTCATCCGCCACGGGATCGACGAGCGGTATGTTCTCGTCGGTGAAACTGCGCTGGCCGAGCACCTCGTCGACCAGCAGGCCGACCGCACCGCCCGGCTGGCGGGCGACCAGGATGCGCGAGCGGTCGCCGATCGGCGTGCGCGAGCCTTCCAGGAAGCCGCGCAGGTCGACCACGGCGACCAGGTTGCCGCGCACGTTGGCCACGCCCATCAGCCACGGCTTGGTGCCGGGGATCGGCGTCATCTGCGGCAGGGTCAGGATTTCGTTGACCTCGGCGATGCCGCTGACCAGGAAACGGTCGCCCATCCGGAAGCCGATCCCGCGCCACAGGCCCGGGGCCTCGGCGGCTTCGGCCGCTCCCGCGACGTGCGCCTGCGCGGCCCGCTCGTAGCCGAGCAGGATCTCGAACGGGGTGCTGGCGGCGGCGTCGCTCATGGGTTCAGTGCGGCAGCAGCGAGTGGATGCGCGCGATCAGGTCCTTCTCGTTGACCGGCTTGACGATGAAGTCCTTGGCGCCCTGGCGCAGGCCCCACACGCGGTCGGTCTCCATGCCCTTGGTGGTGACGATGATCACCGGGATCTCCGAGGTGTCCGGGTCGCGCGAGAGGCTGCGCGTGGCCTGGAACCCGTTCATCCCCGGCATGATCACGTCCATGATGATCAGGTCCGGCCGCTGCGAGCGGGCGAGGTCGATGCCCGACTCCGCGCTGGCCGCGGTGCTCACGCGGTGCCCGGCGCGCTCGATCATGCCGGAAAGCACCTTCACGTCCGTCGGCGAGTCGTCGACGATGAGGATGTGCGCCATTGGAACCGTTTCCCCTGCCGGCCGGACGGCGCTCACGCCTTGAATTCGACGTGCTTGCGGATGGCACCCAGCAGTTCCTCACGCGTGAACGGCTTGGTGAGGTACTGCTCGGCGCCCACGATGCGTCCCTTCGCCTTGTCGAAGATGCCGTCCTTGGACGAAAGCATGATCACCGGGGTGGCCTTGAACATCTGGTTGTTCTTGATCAGCGCGCAGGTCTGGTAGCCGTCCAGCCGCGGCATCATGATGTCGACGAAGATGATCTGCGGTTGCTGGTCGGTGATCTTGGCCAGCGCCTCGAAGCCGTCGGTGGCCGTGACCACGTCGCAACCCTCCTTCTTGAGGAGGGTCTCGGCCGTGCGGCGGATGGTCTTCGAATCATCGATGACCATCACCTTGAGGCCGGCCAGGCTGGCTTCCTTCTGCGATTCTTCCACGGTCGTCATCACCCGAGTGTCGGCCCCGCGCAAGCGGCCATTATGGCGCGAGGGCACACCGGAGGCGCGCTCGCCCCCGGTTCCCCAGCCCTTCCCGGCTGTTTAGCCAAGGTCCGAAACCATGTCAAGTAAACACTGCAAGTATCTGGAAAATTTTGGTTTTCACACCGCGGCGAAGAACGCCCGGCTGGGGTAGGATGGCGGCCCGGGCCGGCACCCTCCGGCCCCCGGACCCGGCCCAGGAGGCCGCGATGGCGCTCGACATCGGCGTGCTGATGGACCCCATCGGCAGCATCAAGACCAAGAAGGATTCGACCTTCGCCATGCTGCTGGAAGCCCGTCGCCGCGGGCACCGGCTGCATTACCTGGGCCAGGGCGACCTGGCGGTGCGCGACGGCCGGGCGATCGGCCGCTGCGCCGACCTGCAGGTGCGGGAGGACCCCGCCGACTGGTTCACCCTCGGCACGCCCGCCTGGCGCCCGCTGGGCAGCCTCGACCTGCTGCTGGCCCGCAAGGACCCGCCGTTCGACGCCGCCTTCCTGCACGACACCCTGGTGCTCGACCTCGCCGCCCGCGAGGGCTGCCTGGTGGTCAACCGCCCGCAGTCGCTGCGCGACGCCAACGAGAAGCTCTACGCCCAGTGGTTCCCGCAGTGTTCGCCGCCGACCCTGGTCGCGCGCGAGCCGGCGGCGCTGCGCGCCTTCGTGCAGGAGGTCGGCGACGCGGTGCTGAAGCCGCTGGACGGCATGGGCGGGCGCGGCATCTTCAAGACCCGCGGCGACGACCCCAACCTCAACGTGATCCTCGAGACCCTCACCCACGAAGGCACCGAACTGGCGATGGCGCAGCGCTTCGTGCCGGAGGCGGCGCTGGGCGACAAGCGCATCCTGCTGATCGACGGCGAGCCCGTGCCCTACGCACTGGCGCGCATCCCGCAGGGCACCGATTTCCGCGGCAACATGGCGCGTGGCGGCAAGGCCGTGGGCCAGCCGCTGTCCGACCGCGACCGCTGGATCTGCGAACAGGTCGCGCCACAACTGCGCGCGCGTGGGCTATGGTTCGTGGGCCTCGACGTGATCGGCGACTACCTGACCGAGATCAACGTGACCAGCCCGACCGGCATCCGCGAACTCGACGCCCAGTTCGGCCTCAACATCGCCGGCCTGCTGTTCGACCGCCTCGAGGCGCTGCGCGCGGAGGCGACGCGGTGAACGAAGCGCGGGCGGACCGCGCGCCGGTGCCGGCGCCGCCGCACATCGGCCCGCAGGAGCGGGTCAAGGTCACCTTCCTGTTCTCGATCCTGCTGCACGCGGTGCTGGTGCTGGGCGTGGGCTTCGCCTACGAGGAACCGGCCGCGCGCCTGCCCAGCCTCGACGTGATCCTGGTCCAGTCGCGCAGCGAGGAGAAACCGAAGGACGCCGATTTCCTCGCCAACGCCACCCAGCGCGGCGGCGGCGAGCACGACAAGAGCACCCGCCCGCGGCAGCCGGTGTCCAGCCCGGTGCCGAAGCCCGATCCCGGCCTGTCGCCGGTGGAACTGCGCGCCTCGGCGCCGCGCCCGCAGCCGCGCACGCCGCAGGCCGTGCTCAAGACCGACGCCCAGTCCGCGCTCAGCGTCGAGCGCGCACCGCCGCAGCAGCAGGAAGTCCCGGCCAACGAGCTGCCCAGCGGCCGCGAACTGATCGAGCGCAGCCTGGAGATGGCGCGGCTGACGGCCGAGATCGAGCGCCAGTCCGAAGCCTACGCCAAGCGCCCCAGGCGCAAGTTCATCTCCGCCAACACGCAGGAATACGAATATGCCGCCTACATGCGCGCCTGGGTCGCGCGGGTGGAGCGCATCGGCAACCTGAACTATCCCGACGAGGCGCGCAACGGGCGCATCAGCGGCAGCCTGGTGATGACGGTCGCGGTGCGCCGCGACGGGCGCGTGGAGCGCATCGACGTCATCCAGCCCAGCGGCCATCCGGCCCTCGACGAGGGCGCGCGGCGCATCGTGAAGCTGGCCGAACCGTTCGCCCCGCTGCCGAAGTTCAAGGACGAGGTCGACATCCTGCACATCACCCGCACCTGGCAGTTCCTGCCGGGCGGGGTGTTGCGCAACGAGTGACCGGCACCAACATGCAATAGTCTCCGGAAGGCTCTCTCACAACCGTGGGTGTCACGGGCCTCGCCGACCGCGTATGGAGTAGTGCATTGACTTGCGCAGCTCTCCGAGTTTCCCATTGCATCGAGGCTTCGCTATCTGCCGCGCCACGGATGATCAGCGCTCACCACAAGTGCTGAGTCGCCAGGATCGAGCCGTTGTAAGCGCCATGAACTGCGGCAGGCAGAAGGATTCGCCCGGACGAGCGATACAACCAGGCAAAGATCAAGCCGGCAAAGAACGCGCCCACAGCGCCACGCAGCCCGAACACCGGGGCGTGTGGGATTGCGAACACCGCAGCCTGAACAAGACTAGCGTGCCGGACTCTATCCTGCAGCATCCCTCCATAAAGCCACTTGCGGAAAAGCAGTTCCTCGGCCATCGGCGCGGCTACGCAGGCAAGAACAAAGCCAGCAAGCCCGGCGGCAGCAAGCGTCGCTCCGATCGACACTGCATTCACCGGTGGCGGAAGCAGTTCAGGTAGTAGGGTCGCACCCCAACCTACCGTCAACAACGCGATCCACGCCACAAGTGCGGCGGGCCCAGTGCGGAGCAACGTTGCGTGGAGAGCCGGCGGCGCCTGCACTGGAAATCGTCGAAGCAAGCCAAGGGCGATAGCACCAAGCGTGAAGAACATCGCGTATCCGTAGGTCAAGGGAAGCAACGCTGCTACCGACTCCCCATCCGCGATCTCCGGTCCCGTCGAAATATCACGCAGATCCCCCGCCTGCGCGACGGAATCAAGAATCTCCGAGATCGACGGATCGCCACCAGGACGCCATGACAGGTCTCGTCTCACCACGATTTCGACAACGTCATCCCCATGGCTTCGTTGGATCGCCTCGACCTCAGGGTGGCTCCGCTGAAGTTCAACGAGCGCACTGGAAACGGAAGCAGATTCGGTCCTTTCGAAGCTGAAGCGAGCAACGTCGTCAATCGGCAGGATTCCAGATCCAAGCACCACGACCAGTACGATTGCGGGAAGGACGGAAGCGGCCACGAAGGCCGCCTCCGTCGTGACGATTCGCCAAAGCAGCCGCCGAATCAGGGACACGTAGCGCGTGCACCCCATCCGCACATTAAGCCAGCACTGATCGTCGTCGGCCCCCTTGAACGCCGTGTCGGGTCCCGATTCTCTTGGATGCGGTGACACGCGGCAATGAGCTGAGCGACCATCATCTGCTGATTGACGTGGCAAAGTCCCGCTGCAGCAACCGTGATCCAAATCGGCGGTGCAAGCTTGCTTCCGACTACCGGCTTGGCGTCCTGCGATCCGGCTTCCAGCTCACGGACCTCACCGCCTGTCCCTTCCAAACCAGCCCGCCTGGGGGTAGGCACACCGAAGCGTGCTTCCAAATCGTCCGCCGGTGGAACAGTCTGGACATGAGTCGGCGGCCCCTCCGGCGAAACCGGCACGAACCCGCTGCCGAACGTACCATCGTAGTAGACAGCGCCAGCGCCGTAGTCGTACGCCGCATTCGAATACGAACCGTCGGTACACAGATTCAGGATCGACTCCCCTGACCCGTGGCTTGACCACTGCGTATCGCAGGAGATTTCGATGTCCTGCGCCATCGCGCTCGTGGCACTGATCGCCACGAAGGTCAGTAGTGAAGCGAAGCGAAGCGAAGCGAAGCTAATCGCATGTCTTTCTCTCCTTGGTCACTGACATACATCACGTCCCCTGGGTCTTGACGCTATCGCGTTGGAACGCGCGAAGTCAACGCCCCCAGGCGACCACCAACGTCGTCAGCCACATAGGCCAATCGAACCGCTCTTTCTGCGCTCTCTGCGTCTTCTGCAGCCAAGACCGCCTCCGCTCCCCAGCTGCCGCGCCCACCCGCCCTTTCCCGCGGCATCCGCACCAAAAGCCGACTTTCACCTCAGCGCGGTAGAATCCGCCGCATGCCCAAAGCCACCTGGCTCACCGACCACTTCCTGATCGCGATGCCCGCGATGGACGACCCGAACTTCGCGCGCACGGTCACCTACGTCTGCCAGCACGACGGCGACGGCGCGATGGGCATCGTGGTCAACCGCACGGCGGCCCTGACCATGGCCGACGTGCTGCGGCAGATGAACCTCTCCAGCGACGATCCCGCCGTGTCCGGTGCGCCGATCTTCGTCGGCGGGCCGGTGCAGCCGGAGCGCGGCTTCGTGCTGCATCCGCCGGGCGGGCAGTGGGATTCCACGCTGGCGGTCACGCCGCGGCTGTCGATCACCACCTCGCGCGACGTGCTGGCCGCGATCGCCGCCGGCACCGGGCCGAGGCGCGCCATGCTGGCGCTGGGCTGCGCCGGCTGGGCGGCGGGCCAGCTCGAGTCGGAACTGCGCGACAACGCCTGGCTTACCGCGCCGGCCGACGAATCCCTGATCTTCGACG
>Ga0209450_10001291_pt1 | contig 12561 bp, 10 predicted proteins | sample FrelakmetLWP11LW_FD_187149 | JGI IMG/M metagenome (GOLD analysis project Ga0209450, IMG submission 187149) | Freshwater lake sediment microbial communities from the University of Notre Dame, USA, for methane emissions studies - LWP11 LW (SPAdes)... | ecosystem: Environmental > Aquatic >... | reverse complement strand
CGCTCCTACGTGGGGTGCGAAGGGCAACGTACGGTCGTAGGAGCCCGCTTGCGGGCGACCGCAACACCGGGCGCTTGCCGCGGCATGCGGGTGGCGGTCGCGCGCAAGCGCGCTCCTAACGAAATCGCCAACCGCGTGCGGGGATCAGCGCGGGGCGTTCAGGGCCAGCGGGACGGCACGTGCGGCGGCGATTGCTTCGGCGTCCACTTCGTGCACGGCGGGACGCGCGACTGGCGCCTCGGCGGGCGTGCCGTTCGACGCGGGCAGGCTCTCGGCGCGGCGCACGCCGTCCACGCGGTAGAACGAATGGTCGCCGATCACCGCCACCGGCTCGCCGTGCGCCGCCCACGCCGGGTTGGCGATCTGGTGGGCGTAGAAGTGCGTCGCACCGGGCACGTAGATCTTGCGGTTGGCGGGCGGCAGGCGCCAGTTCTGCAGCGAGTTGCCGGCGACCTTCCAGGCGCGCTGCCACGCGCGCCCGTTCTCCACCGGGTAGTCGCGCGACAGCAGGGTCGGGGCGAACTGGCCGCTGCTCTTGACCACGTCGCAGACGTTGTCGCCCCACTGCCCCGCCTCGCGGCGACGCAGGGCGACTTCGGCGACGGCGTACTGGCCCTCGATCGGCTGGTCGCGGGCCTCGAGGTAGACGGTGGTGGCGAGGCAGGTCTGTTCCTGGACGTTGCCGCCGAGGATCGAAGCCAGCCACAGGATCCATCCGAGTTTCATCGATGCAGGTCCTCTTGCTCGGGGCGACCGCCATCCGGCCGGCCCCTGCCGCGTCGCACAGTGCGGGGCGGGGGCTGAACCGCGGCTGGCGGGCCGCTTCCGGGGGTGTGGACGTGGACCCGCGCCAGGCGCGCTGTCCACCGGGAGGAACCCAGTCCTTGCCGGCGGTTGTTGGGCCGGCGGGGTTCCGCGGGGTTGGCAGCCGTTTCGGCCACCTGCGCGTCCCATCCCGGGTCGCGCGATCAGGCTGGTCCGGGGCGTGGGTCTGGGGTGGGCCCGGCTGCAGCGAGGCGGACCTTACCCCATCCGCAACCGAGCAGGAACTCCACGAGCGCCTACGAGCCCTTCACAATCGCGGGCATTCGCGGCGGTTCCCGCCACGTAGCCCGACGTTGTCGTCCAGATCCCTCCAGATGGGCCGCAGCGGCCGAATGTGACGGATGGTGGCAACGGCTGGCATGCGAAGCAGCCATTCGGTGGCGTATGCTCCGGGTCCCGACTGTTGCGAGGCCTGCCATGCGCGAGCGCGCCGCCGCCCCGATCCTGCTCCGCGTCGCCGTGCTGGCGCTGCTGGCGATGCTGCTGGGCGCATGCGCCAGCAGCGGGCGCACCCAGTCCGGGCTGATCAAGCGGATCAACCCGCCGAGCGCGTCGATCGAATCGCTGGCGATCCGCAGCGACGGCCCGGCGCAGGTGGCCGTGCGACTGCAGAACTTCAGCACCGTGCCGACCCGCTACGGCGTGCTGGATGCCGAGGTCGTGCTCGACGGGCGGCCCGCCGGCCGCCTTCGACTGGAAGCCGGGATCGAGATCCCGGGTCTCACGTCGGACGTGGTGCAGGCGGAACTGGCGCTGGCGCCGGACGCCCGCGCGCGCCTCGCCGCCGCCGGCGCCGCCGTGCCGTACCGGCTGCAGGGCGTGATCGCGACCACCGAACCGGAAGACGACTACGAGTTCACCTTCGAGAGCCGCCTCAACCCCGTGCCGGGGCGCCCGGGCGAGTTCCGCTGAATCCGATCCACGGAGACCATCGATGAGCAAGTACGAAGCCCCGCTGCGCGACTTCCGTTTCGTCATCCACGACGTGCTGCAGGCGGAGGCCACCTTCGCCCGCCACGGCGCCTTCCCCGAGGCGACGCGTGACCTGCTGGATGCGGTGCTGGAGGAGTCCGGGCGCTTCAGCGCGCAGGTTCTGGCGCCGATCAACCGCTCCGGCGACGAGGAAGGCTGCCGGCTCGAGAACGGCGCGGTGAGCACGCCGAAGGGCTTCAAGGAAGCCTATCGCCAGTTCTGCGAGGGCGGCTGGACCGGACTCACCGCCGAGCCCGACTTCGGTGGCCAGGGCATGCCGGAGGTGCTCGGCGCGGCGGTCAAGGAAATGATCGATTCCGCCAACCTCGCCTGGGGCATGTACCCGCTGCTCTCGCACGGCGCCAGCGAGGCGCTCAAGCACGTGGCCGAGGACTGGCAGCGCGAGGTGTTCTTGAAGCCCATCGTGTCCGGCGAATGGACCGGCACCATGTGCCTGACCGAGCCGCACTGCGGCTCCGACCTGGCGCTGCTCAAGACCAAGGCGGAGCCGAACGCCGACGGCACCTACGCCATCACCGGCACCAAGATCTTCATCAGCGCGGGCGAGCACGACCTCACGCCCAACATCGTGCACCTGGTGCTCGCGCGGCTGCCGGACGCGCCGCCGGGGACCAAGGGCATCTCGCTGTTCATCGTGCCCAAGTTCAAGGTCGCGCGCGACGGCACGGTCGGCGCGCGCAACGCGGTGGCCTGCGGTTCGATCGAGCACAAGATGGGGATCAAGGCCTCGTCCACCTGCGTGATGAACTTCGACGGCGCGGAGGGTTACCTGATCGGTGCGCCGAACAAGGGGCTCAATGCCATGTTCATCATGATGAACACGGCGCGCCTCGCGGTCGGCCTGCAGGGCCTCGGGCTGATCGAGCGCGCGTACCAGAACTCGCTGGCCTACGCGCGCGACCGCCTGCAGATGCGCTCGCTGTCCGGCGCCAAGCGCCCTGACAAGCCGGCCGACCCGATCATCGTCCACCCCGACGTGCGGCGCATGCTGCTGACCCAGAAGGCGATCGCCGAGGGCGGCCGCGCGCTGTCGCTGTACGCCTACCTGCACGAGGACCTCAAGCAGAAGGCCACCGACCCCGCAGCGCGGCAGCGCGCCGACGAGATCGTGTCCTTCATGACCCCGATCGTGAAGGGCCTGCTGACCGAACTCGCCGTGGAGTGCACCTACCACGGCCTGCAGTGCTTCGGCGGCCACGGCTACATCCGCGAATGGGGCATGGAGCAGTTCGCACGCGACGCGCGTATCACCACCATCTACGAAGGCACGACCCAGATTCAGGCCATCGACCTGCTGGGCCGCAAGATCATGCAGCAGCAGGGCGCGGGCCTGCGCCACTTCCTCGGCGAGATCGGCGCCTTCTGCCAGGAGCAGGCCGGCAACGCCGCGCTGGCCGAGTTCACCGGCCCGCTCGCGCAGCACGCGAAGGAATGGCAGGCACTGACGATGGAGGTCGTGCAGCGCGCGGGCGGCAACGCCGAGGAGATCGGCGCGGCCGCCGTCGACTACCTGTTCTACTCGGGCTACGTCGCGCTGGCCTACTTCTGGGCCCGCGAGATCGCCGCGCTCGGGCCCTCGCACGGCGCCGAGTTCCGCGAGTCGAAGCTCGCCACCGCACGCTTCTATTTCCAGCGCATCCTGCCGCGCACCAGCCTGCACGCCGCCACCATCCGCTCGGGCGCGGACAACCTGATGGCGCTGCCTGAGGCGTCGTTCGCGACCTGACCACCAGGCAAACCCAGAGTGGGTTTGCACCGTCGTGTCGCCCCTGCATGCGCCCGCACCAAGGCGGGCGCCGCGGGGCGTGGCGGGTCCTCGGCCAAGGCGGCCGTCGCCCGTACGGGCGCGCAACGAAGCAAGCCTTCGGGGCACGCTCGTGCGGCCATCCCGCCGGTGCGCGCGGCGCGGGCGTGGACTTCCGTTCGTAAATCGCCTCGCGGTTGATTTCGTACGATTGACGTCGTACATTGAGGCCGAGAGCGCAAAGTGCGCTCGCGAGCCTGAGAATGGAGGCCGCCGATGAGACTCGCATCCCTTCTGTTCGCCGCCGTCGTTTCCGTCGCCTTGCCTGCGTTGGCCAGCGACGGCGTGTTCGCCGACCGGGCGCCCAGCGTCGCCGACATCCCGGTCACCGAGTTCCTCGCCTTCTACGACGAGATCGACCAGCGCGCGGCGAAGGGCGAATTCAAGGACCTCTCGCGCGGAGACCGCGAAGCGCTCGACGCCGCACAGTCGCGCATCCGTGCCACCGTGTCCGGCAAGCAGCGCATGACCGAACTGAGCGAGCCGCAGCGACTGACGGTGTTCAACGATCACCAGCGCGTGGTCGCGCTGCTCGACAAAGCCGAGGAATCGCGCGTGATCTGCGAGCAGGTCAAGCGCGTCGGCTCGCATCGCCATTCCGTCGAGTGCCGGTCGGTCGCCGAACGGCGCCGGGATCGCGAGAACAGCCAGCTCGCCGCCCGAACCGTCCGCAAGTGGCCTTACTGAGTCGCACTGCCGCCGCCCGCGCCACGCCACGCCGGCATCCGGTTCGCCCTCCTCCGTTCGCCCAACCAGGAACCACCATGATGCTGCGCCGCTATGTGTTCGCCTTCTTGCTGGCCCTTGCCCCGCCGGCGTTCGCCGATCTGGTCACCACCGAAGCCCTGCAGGTGCAGAACATGTCGGTCGGCGAGTTCCTCGACTGGCACGACGCGGTCAAGCGGCGCGCCGCGACCAAGGAATTCGACGCGCTCTCGCGCACCGAGCGCGAGCAGCTCGCCGCCGCGCAGGCGGAGATCCGCGGCGCCCTCGACGGCAAGGAGTCGATGGCCGAGCTCGACGACGCCGGCCGGCTCACCGTGTTCAACGCCCACGAGAAGGTGCTCGCCCTGGTCAACAAGGCGGAGGACGAGCGCCTGATCTGCACGCAGAAGAAGCGCCTCGGCTCGCACCGCCACCAGCTCGAGTGCCGCACCGTGGCGCAGATTCGCGAGAGCCGCGAGGGCGGCCAGCGCGAGCTGCTGCGCACCCGCACCTGCGACCCGCGCACCGGCTGCGGCGGCAACTGACGTCCCCTCGGCCGCGCCTCTCCCCCCGGCCCGACCACCCGGTCGCACCCGGACCGCAGGCGCGGCCCGGCCGTCCCCCTCCCCCAGGGGGACGGCCACCTCTCCCCTGCTGCGCGTGCCGTCCCCCGGTGCGCGCGCCGTCATCCAGTTGGGCTATGCTCCGGCCAGTCCCTCATCCGGAGGTCGCTGCATGCTGGCTGGTGCGAGGACCGCGAACGACATCCACACCACGCGGGTGCTGTCGCTCGATGCCCACGGGCGCATCCTCGACTGGATCTCGTGGCAGGACGCCGTCTGCCTCTACGTGCGCGAGGCGGTGGCCTGGACCCTGGGCGATCCCTGCCTGACCATCCGCGGCGGCATGCACCGGGCCACCGGCGAGCGCAGCGTCATCCACCTGCACCCGATCGTGGCCAGCCGCGGCCACGCGAGCGCGTCGGCCTACAACCCGGCGCCCGCGCTGACCAATGCCTCGCTGTTCGCCCGCGACCGCAACCTGTGCATGTATTGCGGCGAACACTTCCACCGCCACGACCTCACCCGCGACCACGTGGTGCCGCTGAGCCAGGGCGGGCGCGACATCTGGGAAAACGTGGTCTGCGCCTGCCTGCACTGCAACGTGCGCAAGGGCGGCCGCACGCCGGCGCAGGCCGGCATGCCCCTGCTCGCGGTGCCCTACCGGCCGAGCTGGGTGGAGCACCTGATCCTGTCCAACCGCAACATCCTGGCCGACCAGATGGAGTTCCTGCGCAACCACCTGCCCAAGCACCGGCGGGTGGCCTGACCGGCGACGGGCCACTGCCCGCGTCAGGCCCGCGGGTGTCCTTGTCCTCGCCCGCGCGCGAGCGGACAATCCGGCCATGACCGACCCTGACCGTTACCCGCGCCTGTCGCGGATCGACTCCCCCGCCGACCTCCGTGCGCTGCCCGAGGGCGACATGCCCGAAGTGGCGCGCGAACTGCGCGACTATCTCATCGAATCCGTGGGCCGCTCCGGCGGCCACTTCGGGGCCAACCTCGGGGTGGTGGAACTCACCGTCGCCCTGCACCGCGTGTTCGACACCCCGCGCGACCGGCTCGTGTGGGACGTCGGCCACCAGGCCTACCCGCACAAGATCCTCACCGGGCGGCGCGACCGCATCGAGAGCATCAAGCGCAAGGACGGGCTGGCGCCCTTCCCCGCGCGCTTCGAGAGCGAGTTCGACACCTTCGGCGTCGGCCATTCGTCGACCTCGATCAGCGCCGCGCTCGGGATGGCGATCGCCGCCCAGCGCCGCGGCGACGACCGCCGCATCGTGGCCGTGATCGGCGACGGCGCGATGACCGCCGGCATGGCCTTCGAGGCGCTCAACCACGGCGGCGGCATGCAGCCCGAGCCCGACCTGCTGGTGGTGCTCAACGACAACCAGATGTCGATCTCGGAGAACGTCGGCGCGATGAGCCGCATGCTCGGCCACCTGATGGCCAGCCGTCGACTCAACGACGTGCGCGAGCGGCTCAAGCGGTCGATGCGGCGCGGCTCGTGGCTGTGGCGCTTCGTCAAGCGCTGGGAGGCCCATGCCAAGGGCATGTTCGCGCCGAGCACGCTGTTCGAGCAGCTCGGCTTCCACTACACGGGGCCCATCGACGGCCACGACATGCCGGCCCTGCTGCATGCGCTGAAGACCGTCAACGCGCTCAAGGGCCCGCAACTGGTGCACGTGGTCACCACCAAGGGCAAGGGCTACGACCGCGCCGAGCAGGACCAGATCGAGTACCACGCCGTGGGTCCCTTCGACCCCACGGTGGGCGTGGTGAAGAAGGCCGCGCCGGCGAAGCCCACCTACACCCAGGTGTTCTCCGACTGGCTGTGCGACATGGCGGCGGCCGACCCGCTGCTGTACGGCATCACGCCGGCGATGCGCGAGGGCTCCGGGCTGGTGCGCTTCAGCAAGGAATTCCCCGAGCGCTACTTCGACGTCGGCATCGCCGAGCAGCACAGCGTCACGCTGGCCGCCGGCATGGCCTGCGAGGGCGGCAAGCCGGTGGTGGCGATCTACAGCAGCTTCCTGCAGCGCGCCTACGACCAGTTGATCCACGACGTGGCGCTGCAGGACCTCGACGTGCTGTTCGCGATCGACCGCGGCGGCGTGGTCGGACCCGACGGCCCGACGCATTCCGGCTCGTTCGACCTCAGTTACCTGCGCTGCATCCCGAACATGGTGGTGATGGCGCCGGCCGACGAGAACGAGTGCCGGATGATGCTGAGCACCGGCTTCCGGCACCCGGGACCGGCAGCGGTGCGCTACCCGCGCGGCAACGGCCCCGGCGCGCGCATCGAGCAGGAACTGAAGACCCTTCCGATCGGCCGCGGCGAGATCCGCCGCCACGGCTCGCGCATCGCGCTGCTCGCCTTCGGCGCGCCGCTCGCGGCCGCCGAGCAGGCGGCGCCCGAGTTCGATGCCACGGTCGCCAACATGCGCTTCGTCAAGCCACTCGACGAGGCGCTGGTGCTGGAACTCGCGCGCACGCACGAGGCGCTGGTCACGCTGGAGGACAACGTGGTCGCCGGCGGCGCGGGCAGCGCCGTGGTCGAACTGCTCGCCGCGCGCGGGATCGAGATCCCGGTGCTGATGCTCGGCCTGCCGGACCACTTCCAGCACCACGCCAGCCGCGAAGACCTGCTCGCCGAGGGCCGGCTCGACCCGGCCGGCATCCGCGCCGCGATCCGCGAGCGCTGGCCGCAGATGCGCAGCGCCCCCGCAACCGCCAGCGCCGGCGCGGCCTGAGCCCGCAACCGCGTCACCGCGCGTCACGGCCAACGGTCACGGCGCGTCGACGCACGGTCGCCGCCGCGGCGCTACCGTCCATCCGGCGCTCGCCCTGCAGCGGATTGCGAGGTCGCGTGCGCCAACGCACCATCCGCGCGCCCGATGGGCGTCGCGGTCCCGCAGGGGCGGGGAACCCGCGTCGCGCGGGCGCGGCGTCGACGGGCGAACCCCGTCCGCCGGAGGGACCTCGATGCTGTGGATCCTGCTGTCGTCGCTGTTCGCCTTCCTGGCGATCCGGGAACTGCGTTCGCCCTGGCACAAGGAACACCCGCAGCGCATCTACCTGCCCTACCTCTTGCTGGTCTCGGGGCTCTCGGTGGCGTTCGCCTGGCCGGCGGTGTCGACCTGGCGCTTCGAGCGCTTCCTCGAATCGCGCGCGCTGATCCTGTCCGAAGGCCGCCCGGTATCGGTGCATTGCAACACGCTGTTCGACACCATGCTCGATCCGAACTCGCTGGCCGCCGGCCACGCGAACCCGCAGACCGGCGAGATCGTCATCCAGAAGCCCTGGTGCTCGACGCTGCGCGACTACCTCGACGATCCCGAGGCGGCCGACGGGCGTGCCATCCACAGCCTGAACCTGTTCACCCACGAGGTGATGCACATTCGCGGCGTGCTCGACGAGGCGGTGACCGAGTGCTACGCCGTGCAGTACAACCGGCGGATGGCGCAACTGCTGGGCGTCCCGGCACACCTGGCGCACGAGCACGCGAGGCGCTACTACCGCGAGGGCTACGCCATGCGCGCGCAGATCGGCGGACTCGCCGGCGCTTACCACTCCCCGGAGTGCGCGCCGGGCCGCGCGCTCGACCTGCGCCTGCCGGACTCGACCTGGCGCTAGGACGCCCTGGGCCGGCGCTCGGCCCCCACCGCGCGACACCGCACCTCCGCGCATCGCCCCTCATCGGCGACCGCTTGGCGGCGACCGCAACATCGCAGCGTGGTGGCGATGCCCAAGGTGCCGGTCGCGCGCAAGCGCGCTCCTACGAAAAGCCGCCGCGCTCTTGTAGGAGCCCGCTTGCGGGCGACCGCGGCACCCCGATCTCGCCGCGATGCGCGAGGTGCCGGTCGCGCGCAAGCGCGCTCCTACGCAAGGCGCAGGCTGTCGTAGGAGCCCGCTTGCGGGCGACCGCGGCATGTCGATCCTGCCGCGATGTGTGAGGTGGCGGTCGCGCGCAAGCGCGCTCCTACGAAAAGCCGTCGCGCAGTTGTAGGAGCCCGCTTGCGGGCGACCGCAACATCCCGATCTCGCCGCAACGCCTGAGGTGCCGGTCGCGCGCAAGCGCGCTCCTACGCAAGGTGCAGGCTGTCGTAGGAGCCCGCTTGCGGGCGACCGCGGCATGTCGATCTTGCCGCGACATTTGAGGCGTCGGTCGCGCGCAAGCGCGCTCCTACAGCGGGGATTCGTCCGCTCTGCAGGTGCCGTCGACGCAGGTGCAGGCGGTGATTTCGGGGAAGCCGCAGATCGACGACAGGCCCTGTTCGCGGCACTGGCGTCGCACGCCTTCGGGATCCACCGGCTGGTCCCGGTGCACGCAGGCCGGGTAGTAGCCGCAGCAGTTGCCGATGTCCTTGACCACGCAGTCGGCGTCGCGCGTGCAGCGCTTTGGCGTGTCCGCCGTGGGTGCGGCGGGCGCCTCCGGTGCCGGTGCGGGTCCGCGCGCGCCGGCGCAGCCGATGGTCGCGAGCATCAGCAGGGCGAGGGCGAAGCGCGCCAAAGAGGACGGACGGCGATGCGGGGGCAGTGGCGGCATGGCGATCGCGCTCCGGCGGGGGACTTCACCACGATATCGCGCCGGCCTAGGTTGCGGCCGATGCCTCGCGGGCGCGATGATGCAAGCGCTCCCGCCCGGTTGCCCCCATGACCGCATCGCACGACAAGGACGGCGCCGCACCGCCTGGCGATCCGGTCCCGTCCGCCGGCCCGGCCACCGATTCGGCGGCCGCGACGCGCCTTGCGCCAGGGGCACTGGAAGCGACCGCGGCACCGCCGCCGGGCAGCGCGCCGCCCACGCCGTCGCCGGCGCCCGCATCGGCCCCGCTGCCGGACTTCTCCCTGATCGGCCGCCGGCTCGGGCCGTACCGCATCACCGCGCAACTCGGCGCGGGCGGCATGGGTGCGGTCTACCTCGCCGACCAGTTGGAGCCGGTACGCCGCCAGGTCGCGCTGAAGGTGATCAAGGCGGGCATGGACAGCGAGGACATCCTCGACCGTTTCCGCAGCGAACGCGCCCTGCTCGCGCGCATGCAGCATCCGAACATCGCGCAGGTTCTGGACGTCGGCGCCACCGAGGAGGGCCGGCTGTTCTTCGCGATGGAGTACGTGCCGGGCCTGCCCCTGGTCGAGTTCTGCGACCGCCGCGGCATGGACCTCGCACACCGGCTCGAACTGTTCCTGCAGGTCTGCGAGGGCGTCCAGCACGCGCACCAGAAAGGGGTCATCCACCGCGACCTCAAGCCGGGCAACCTGCTGGTCGCCGACTACCAGGGCCAGATGCTGGTCAAGGTGATCGACTTCGGCATCGCCAAGAGCCTCGATGCGCGCGGGCGCCCCGAGACCGGCTCGACGATGGCCGGCGTGCCGATCGGCACCCCGGCCTACATGAGTCCGGAACAGGCGGTGGGCGACCCGGAGGCGATCGACACCCGCACCGACGTCTATTCGCTGGGCGTGGTGCTGTACAGGCTCATCACCGGCGAGCAGCCGATTGCCAGCGAGGTGCTGGCGCGCACCACCGAGCTCGAACTGCCGCGCGTCCTGCGCGAGGCCGAGATCCCGCCGCCGAGCCGGCGCGTGGCGACCATGGGTCGCGACGGTCGCACCGAGTGGAAGCGCGCGATGGCGACCGACCCGGTCGCGCACGCGCGCCGGCTGCGTGGCGAGATGGACTGGATCACGCTGCGCGCGCTGGAGCGCGAGCGCGACCGCCGCTACGCCTCGGTGTCGGAGTTCGCGGCCGACATCCGCCGCTTCCTCGCCGGCGAGCCGGTGCTGGCGGGACCGCCGAGCCAGTCGTACCGCATCCGCAAGTTCATCGCCCGCAATCGCGTCGCGGTGGGCGCTGCCGCGGCGGTGCTGGTCGCCCTGGTGCTGGGCGTGATCGGCACCACCTGGATGGCGGTCGAAGCGCGCGCCCAGCGCGAGCGCGCAGAGGCGGCGCTGGCCGATGCGCAGGCCCAGCGCGACCGCGCGGAGGCAGAAGGCGCGCGGGCGCGCGCGGCGCAGTCCTTCCTCGAGAACCTGATCGCCGCACCCGACCCGTGGAAACTCTCCGGCGCCAGCGCGGAATCGCGCAACGTGCGCGTGGTGGACGCGCTGGCCGGCGCCAGCACGCAACTGGAGGCGACGCTCGCCGACGATGCCGGCCTGCGCGCCGAGGTGGCGACGCTGCTCGGTCGCACCCTTCGTCGGCTGGGCCAGTACGACGCCGCCGCGCGACAGCTCGAGATTGCCAACACTGCGGCCGCCGAGGCGTTCGGCCCCGATGCGCCGCAGCGCGTGCAGGCCGAACTGGAGCGCGGCCTGCTGCTGGCCGAGCGCGGGCAGGGTGCGCAGGCGAAGGCCGCGATCACGCCGCTGCTCGGGCGGCTTGCGGTGCCCGGACTGGCGTCCGGCAGCGCCGAAGAGGCGCGCCGCGCGGCCGCCGAGATCGCCCAGCAACTGGGCGAGCCGAAGGAGGCGGAACGCCTCGCGCGCGAGAACCTCGCCGCCACCGAGGCCGCCAGCGGCAACGATTCCACTGCCGCCAGCGGCGCACGCGCCAGCCTCGCCGAGATCCTCGGCGCGCAGGGCCAGTGGGACGAGGCCGACCGCCTGCTGCGCGAGGCTTACGACGCCGAGCGCCGCCGCCTCGGTCCGGCCCACCCGCTGGTGCTGCAACTGCTCTCGCGCTCGGCCAACCTCGGGCTGCGCAAGGGCGACTACGCGCTGGCCGAACAGCGCTACCGCGAGGCCGCGCTGGCCGCGGAGCAGGTGCTGGGCGCCGAGCATCCCGAGACCCTGCGCTACCGCGCCCACGTCGCCACCGCGCTGAGCAACGCCGGGCGCAACGAGGAGGCGGTGGCCGAATTCGAGCGCGTGCTGCCGGTGCGCGCGCGCGTGCTGGGTGCGGACCATCCGGACGTGCTGACCCTGCGCGCCAACTACGCGATCGCGCTGCGCGCCCTCAAGCGCGCCGACGACGCGCAGTCGCAGATGGGCGAGGTCTACCAGCGCCGCCGGGTCGTGCTCGGCGAGACGCATCCGGAGACCATGCGCACCCTGGCCTTCCTCGCCGCGATGTCCAGCGACCGCGGCGACCTGCCGCGCGCCGAGTTCCTGCTGCAGCAGGCGGTGGACCTGTTCCGCCAGGTCAATGGCGAGGACCACCCGGAAACCCTGGTGATGGAGAACAACCGCCTCGCGATCGCGCGCGATCGCGGCGACCTCGGGCGCGCGATCGAAGGCTATGCCGCACTGCTCGCGCGCGCCGAGAAAGCGCTGCCGCCGGGCCTGTGGCACCTCGACGCGATCCGCGGCAACTACGGCAAGGCGCTGTACCGCGACCGCCGCTTCGCCGAGGCCGAGCCGCTGGTGCTCGCCTCCTGGCGCGGCCTGCGCGCGCAGTTCCCGGACACCGACCCGCGCGTCGGCGGCGCCCGCGAGCGCGTGGTCGAACTCTACGCTGGCTGGAACCGCAAGGCCGACGCCGACGCGGTGCTGGCCGAACCGCGTCCCGAGAAGCCTTCCGGCTGATCCCGCCGAGGGCTTCGTTGCCGGAACGCTCCGCAGATCGCGACCGTCCTTCTGTAGGAGCGCTGCGTGCAGCGCGACCGTCCTGTCGCAAGCTCGAAGAGCTCGCGGCGCACGCGCCGCTCCCACAAACCCTCGGCCTGCCGC
>Ga0209450_10001290_pt1 | contig 12567 bp, 8 predicted proteins | sample FrelakmetLWP11LW_FD_187149 | JGI IMG/M metagenome (GOLD analysis project Ga0209450, IMG submission 187149) | Freshwater lake sediment microbial communities from the University of Notre Dame, USA, for methane emissions studies - LWP11 LW (SPAdes)... | ecosystem: Environmental > Aquatic >... | reverse complement strand
GATCTCTGGAGTCGGTGCCGGGCTTCCTCAAGGGCAAGGGGCAGGGCTGGTTGACGGCGGAGTACGGCATGCTGCCGCGTGCCACCCACACCCGCGGCGAGCGCGAGGCGGCGCGCGGCAAGCAGAGCGGCCGCACGCAGGAGATCCAGCGGCTGATCGGCCGCTCCTTGCGCGCGGTGGTCGACCTGGCCGCGCTCGGCGAGCGCACCATCCACATCGACTGCGACGTGCTGCAAGCCGACGGCGGCACGCGTACCGCGTCGATCACCGGCGCCTTCGTCGCCGTGCACGACGCGCTGTCGTGGCTGGCGGCACGCAGCGCGCCGGCGGCGCCGGCGGTGCGCGACTTCGTCGCCGCGGTTTCGGTCGGGCTGCGCGACGGCGTGCCGCTGCTCGATCTCGATTACGCCGAGGACTCGTCCTGCGACACCGACATGAACGTGGTGATGACCGGCGCCGGCGGCTTCGTCGAGGTGCAGGGCACCGCCGAGGGCCGGCCGTTCTCCGCCGAGCAGATGCAGGCGATGCTGGGGCTGGCGCGGCAGGGCATCGGCCAGCTGATCGCCGCGCAGCGGCAGGCGCTGGGCCTGGCTTGAGCCGATGCGTCGGCTCGTCCTCGCCTCGGACAACCCCGGCAAGCTGCGCGAGTTCGGCGCCTTGCTGGCGCCGCTCGAGGTGGATTTGGTCGCCCAGGGCGCGCTCGGAATTGCTGGCACGGCCGAGCCGCATCCGACCTTCGTCGAAAACGCGCTCGCCAAGGCGCGCCACGCGGCCGCCGCGAGCGGGCTGCCGGCGCTGGCGGACGACTCGGGTCTGTGTTGTGTTGCCCTTGCCGGTGCGCCGGGGGTGCGCTCGGCGCGCTTCGGCGGCGAGCCGTCCGACGATGCGCGCAACAACGCCGAGCTGTTGCGCCGGCTGGCGGGCGCAGCGGACCGGCGTGGACACTACGTCTGTGTGCTGGTCGCGCTGCGCGCGCCCGACGATCCCGAGCCGGTGATCGCCGAGGCGCGTTGGGACGGCGTGCTGCTGGAGGCCCCGCGGGGTGCCAACGGCTTCGGCTACGACCCGCTGTTCTTCCTGCCAGAGCTCGGGCAGGCCGCGGCCGAACTCGAGCCGGCCCACAAGAACCGCATCAGCCATCGCGGGCAGGCGCTAGCGCAGCTCGCGCCCCGCCTGCGCGCTGAGTGGGGATGGTGATCCCGGCGGTGGCCGGCGCCGCTGCGGCGCCGTCGATCGGCGATCTGCTGCGCCCCGGCACCTTGCGCCTGCCGGCGCTGCCGCCGCTGACGCTGTACGTGCACGTGCCCTGGTGCGTGCGCAAGTGCCCGTACTGCGACTTCAACTCGCACGAGGCGGGCGGCGACCTGCCTGAAGCCGCGTATCTCGACGCCCTGCGCGCCGACCTGGAGTCGGCCCTCCCGCTCGTCTGGGGCCGGCCGGTGGCGAGCGTGTTCGTCGGCGGCGGCACGCCGAGCCTGCTGTCGGTGGCGGCGGTGGAGCGGCTGCTGTCCGACGTGCGCGCACGGCTGCCGCTGACACCGGACTGCGAGATCACGCTGGAAGCCAACCCCGGCACCTACGAGGCCGGCAAGTTTGCGGCGTTTCGCGCCGCTGGGGTCAACCGGCTGTCGATCGGCGTGCAGTCGTTCGACCCGGCGGCCTTGCGCCGCTTGGGGCGCATCCACGACGGCGAGCAGGCGGCCGCAGCGGTGGCGGCCGCGCGTGCAGCCTTCGACAATTTCAATCTCGACCTCATGTACGCGCTGCCCGGCCAGAACCTGGACGACTGCCGGCGCGACCTCGCCACGGCACTCGCCTGCGCGCCGCCGCACCTGTCGCTGTATCAGTTGACGCTCGAGCCGAACACGGTCTTTGCCCGGCACCCGCCCGCGCTGCCGGACGAAGACGAGGCGGCGGCAATGCACGAGACCATCGAGGCGACGATGGCGCAGGCCGGCTACGAGCACTACGAAGTCTCTGCCTACGCGTGGCCGCAGCGCGCTTGCCGCCACAATCTCAACTACTGGAGCTTCGGCGATTACCTCGGCATCGGTGCTGGCTCGCACAGCAAGCTGTCGTTTCCGCAGCGGATCGTCCGCCAGATCCGTTTCCGTACGCCGGCGTTGTACCTGGAGCGCGGCGCGCGCGGCGAGTTTCTGGCCGAAAGCCGCGAGGTCGCGCGTGCCGATTTGCCCTTCGAGTTCATGCTCAACGCGCTGCGGCTCAATGGGGGTTTTCCGCTGCGCTGGTTTGCCGAGCGCACCGGGTTGCCGGCGTCGGCGATCGACCCAGGACTCTCGCGGGCGCAGGCCAAGGGCTTGCTGGCGGTCGATCGGGACACGGTGTGCCCAACGGAGTTGGGGCGACGCTTCCTCAGCGACTTGCAGGCGATTTTCCTGCCAAGTTCATGAATTGGAGCAAATGGCACCATGGCGGCGCATACTGCACCACGAATGAGCGATGAAACGCTATGCCTGCCCTTGGCGGCGCTTGACATGCCAGCTGCAACCTGTGAAGCGCACAAGGCGGGTGCGGGTTGCCCCTGGCCCAGGAGCGCGAGGCACGGTTCCTGCTATCAAAATGCTGGATTAGCGCAGTGCGCTAAACCGTTCCGGTTTTTTCACTTCCCTAGCGAGGAGTAAGCATCCATGGCGACCCCCAAAGAGGTCATGAAGATGATCGCGGACAACGAAGTCAAGTTCGTTGACCTGCGCTTTACCGACACCAAAGGCAAGGAGCAGCACGTCTCCGTGCCGAGCAAGATGTTCGATGACTCCAAGTTCGAGGACGGCCACGCCTTCGATGGCTCGTCGATCGCCGGCTGGAAGGGTATCGAAGCCTCCGACATGCTGCTGATGCCGGATGCCGGCAGCGCGCGGATGGACCCGTTCCGCGAAGAGAACACGCTGATTTTGTCCTGCGACGTGATCGAGCCCTCCACCGGCAAAGGTTACGACCGCGACCCGCGCTCGCTCGCCAAGCGCGCCGAGGCTTACCTGAAGTCCACGGGCCTGGGCGACACCGCCTACTTCGGCCCCGAGCCCGAGTTCTTCATCTTCGACTCGGTGACCTGGAACGTCGATATGTCGGGCAGCTCGGTCAAGATCAGGTCCGAGGAAGCGCCCTGGTCCACCGGCATCGACTACGAGGCCGGCAACCTGGCGCACCGCCCGCCGGTCAAGGGCGGCTACTTCCCGGTGCCGCCGACCGACTCGCTGCAAGACATCCGCTCCGAGATGTGCCTGCTGCTCGAGCAGCAGGGCGTGGAAGTCGAAGTCCACCACCACGAAGTGGCGGCCCCCGGCCAGTGCGAGATCGGCACCAAGTTCAGCACGCTGGTCAAGCGCGCCGACTGGCTGCAAATCCTCAAGTACACGGTGTGGAACGTCGCCGCCAGCTACGGCAAGACGGCCACCTTCATGCCCAAGCCGGTGGTCGGCGACAACGGCTCCGGCATGCATGTGCACCAGTCGGTGTGGAAAGACGGCGCCAACCTCTTTGCCGGCAACGGCTACGCGGGGCTGTCGGACTTCGCGCTGTACTACATCGGCGGCATCATCAAGCACGCCAAGGCGCTCAATGCCTTCACCAACCCGGGCACCAACAGCTACAAGCGGCTGGTGCCCGGCTTCGAGGCGCCGATCAACCTGGCGTACTCGGCGCGCAACCGTTCGGCCTCCTGCCGCATTCCGTACGTGTCCAACCCCAAGGGCCGGCGCGTGGAAGTGCGCTTCCCCGACCCGACCGCCAATCCGTATCTGGCCTTTGCTGCGCTGCTGATGGCGGGCCTGGACGGCGTGCAGAACAAGATCCATCCGGGCGAGCCGATGGACAAGAACCTGTACGACCTGGAGCCGGAAGAGGCCGCCAAGGTGCCGCACCCCTGCGCGTCCCTGGACGAGGCGCTGGACAACCTGGACCGCGACCGCGAGTTCCTGACGCGCGGCGGCGTGTTCAGCAACGACATGATCGACGCCTACATCGCGCTCAAGATGGAAGAGGTGACCCGCTTCCGCATGACCACGCACCCGGTCGAGTTCGACATGTACTACAGCCTGTAAGGCGAACCGCCGTACGGAGCACGAAGGGGCGGGCGATCCGCCCCTTTTTTTCGGTAGCGATGCGTAGCCGCCGCCCCGTCCCCGTCGCCCTGGTGCGTCCGCTCGCCTACACTCCCGCCCATGAAGCGGAGTGCAATGGCGATCAATGCTGTCGGCGCGCTGCTGGCGTTGAGCCTGCCGGCGGCGTGGGCGCAGATCTTCGTCTGCGTCGACGACAAGGGCAACAAGACCTACCAGAACACGGGCGACAGCAAGGGCTGCAAGCGGCTGGACGTGCCGCCGATCGTGACGGTGCCGGCGACCAAGGCGCCGCCTCGTGCGGCGACCCCGCCGCCGGCCAACTTCCCGCGGGTCGAAGGCGGCGCGCAAAAGGCGCGCGACGAAGACCGGCGCAAGATTCTGGACGACGAGTTGCGCACAGAGAAGAGCAAGCTCGATGCGCTGCGCGCCGAGTACAACAACGGCGAGCCGGAGAGGCGCGGCGACGAGCGCAACTACGCGCGCTACCTGGAGCGCGTCGAGCGGCTGCGCGAGGACATCCAGCGCGCCGAAGCCAACGTCCGCTCGCTCGAGCGCGAACTGGCGCGGCCGTAGCGTACGGTCGTGGAGGCGGGCGGTGAACGCCGCCACTATCACCGCCGTGTTCGACCCCGAGCGCGTGGCCGGGCTCGATTTGCTCGCCACCGCGGTGCTGGTGATCGATTGGCGCGGCGCCGTGGTGTTTGCCAACCAGGCGGCCGAGCAGTTGTTCGAGGCCTCGCGCAAGCACCTGACCGGGCAGCCGGTCGAGCGCCTGTTTGCCGACGACGGCGTGCTCTTGCATCTGCTGCAGGACGCGCAGTCCGACGCGCTCGGCCTGCGCCGGCAGTGGCTGATGCTGCGCCGGCCGCTGCACGAGCCGCTGGCGGTGCAGGCGACCGCCTCGGCGCTGTACTCGCGCGAAACGCCGCTGGTGCTCGAACTCGTCGAAGTCGACAGCCAGCGCAAGGTCGAGCGCGACGAGCGTGCGCTCGATCTGTCCGACGCCAACCGCACGCTGCTGCGCAACCTGGCGCATGAGGTCAAGAACCCGCTGGGCGGCATCCGCGGCGCGGCGCAGCTGCTCGAACGCGAGCTGGACACCGACGCGCTGCGCGAGTACACGCGGGTCATCGTGGCCGAGGCCGACCGCCTGCAGGCGCTGGTCGACCGGCTGCTGGCGCCGCACCGGGTGCCGCTGGTGGTTGAGGAGTTCAACATCCACGAAGTCTGCGAGCGCGTGCGCGCGGTGCTGCTGGCGGAGTTTCCGCAGGGGCTGTCCATCGAGCGCGACTACGACGCCTCCGCGCCCGACGTGCGCGGCGACCGCGAGCAATTGATCCAGGCGGTGCTCAACATCGCCCGCAACGCCGCGCAGGCGCTGGACGCGCGCATCGCTGCCGGCGACGCGCGCATCGAACTGCGCACGCGGGTGGCGCGGCGCGCGACCATCGCCCGCCGCGTGCACCGGCTGGCACTGGCCTTGCATGTGTTCGACAACGGGCCGGGCATTCCGGAAGAACTGCGCGAGCGGGTGTTTTACCCGCTGGTGAGCGGCCGCGACGGCGGCAGCGGGCTCGGGCTGTCGCTGGCGCAAACCTACGTGCAGAGCAACCACGGCACGATCGACTTCGAATCCCGCCCCGGGCGCACCGACTTTCGCATCTTGTTGCCACTATGAAACCGATCTGGATCGTCGACGACGACCGCTCGATCCGCTGGGTGCTCGAAAAGGCGCTGGCGCGCGAGAGCATCCCCTGCAAGGCCTTCGCCAGTGCGCAGGAAGTACTGTCCGCGCTCGAAGTCGACCGGCCGCAGGTGCTGGTGTCCGACATCCGCATGCCCGGCACCAGTGGCATCGAACTGCTGCGCAGCGTCAAGCGCAAACATCCGGCGCTGCCGGTGATCGTGATGACGGCGTTTTCCGATCTGGAGAGTGCCGTGTCAGCCTTTCAGGGCGGCGCCTTCGAGTACTTGCCCAAGCCCTTCGACGTGGACAAAGCCGTCGAGCTGATCCGCCGCGCCGTGGACGAAAGCCTGCGCGAGGCGCAGGCCGATGAGCCGGTGCCCGAGGTGCCGGAGATCCTCGGCCAGGCGCCGGCGATGCAGGACGTGTTCCGCGCCATCGGCCGGCTGTCGCAGTCCACCGTCACGGTGCTGATCAACGGGGAGTCCGGCGCCGGCAAGGAGGTGGTGGCGCGCGCGCTGCACAAGCACAGCGCGCGCGCGCGCGGGCCGTTCATCGCACTGAACATGGCCGCCATCCCGCGCGACCTGCTGGAAAGCGAGTTGTTCGGCCACGAGCGCGGCGCCTTTACCGGCGCCCAAGCCTTGCGCAAGGGGCGCTTCGAGCAGGCCGAAGGCGGCACGCTGTTCCTCGACGAGATCGGCGACATGCCCGCCGAACTGCAAACGCGCCTCCTGCGCGTGCTGTCCGACGGTTATTACTACCGCGTTGGCGGTCACCAGCCGATCAAGGCCGACGTGCGGGTGATTGCCGCCACCCACCAGAACCTGGAAGAGCGGGTGCGCCAGGGGCTGTTTCGCGAAGACCTGTATCACCGGTTGAACGTGATCCGCCTGCGCCTGCCGCCCCTGCGCGAGCGGCGCGAGGACATTGCTCCGCTGGCGCGGCACTTCCTCGCCAAGAGTGCGCGCGAACTGGGTGTGGAGCCGAAGCGGCTGTCGCCCGAGGCGCAGCGCTTCATCGAGCAGTTGCCCTTCCCCGGCAATGTGCGGCAGTTGGAAAACCTCTGCCATTGGCTGACCGTGCTGGCGCCGGCGCAGGGGGTCAAGGTCGAGGACCTGCCGCTGGAGTTGCGCCAGGAGGCGGCACAGCCGGCGCCGGTCGGTGCGCCGCCGGCGGCCGCGGCGATGCCGGCGCCCGCCGCCGATGCCGCAGCCGGCGGATGGGCCAGCGTGCTCGCCGCCGAGGTGGAGCGGCGGCTCGCCGCCGGCGACCGCGCGATCATGGACACGCTCACGCGCGAGTTCGAGGCCACCGTGATCCGGATGGCGCTCAAGCGCTGCAAGGGGCGGCGCATCGAAGCGGCCGGCAAACTCGGCCTCGGTCGCAACACGATCACACGCAAGATCCAGGAACTGAGACTGGAAGACTGATCCGCTGCGTCGCCAAGGCGACGCAGCGGCGGTGTGGCGCGGTCGCGCCCGTCCCGCGTAAATGCAGTCTGTCCGGGCTATGCGCGCTTGGTCGCACGGCGGGCAGCCTGCTTTGCGTCGCCCTCCATAATGCGCCCCTGGACGAATTGGGTGCTCGCCCACGAGGCGCGCCGAACGGGGGACCGGGTGAAACGCAAGTTCGCGTGGGTCGTGGCTGGCGCGGCCGTGCTGGCGCTGGGTGCGGGTGCCGCACTCTTTTTTAGCCGGGGTCAAGGCCCGTCGGCGCAGGCCGAGGCCAAGAAAGCACCGCCGCCGTTGGAGTTTGCGGCGAGCGACATGGTGCAGGTGACACCCAAGACGCTCGCCGTCGAACTCGCGCTGCCGGGTACCGTGCAGGCGGTGTCGCAGGCCACCGTGCGGGCCAAGCTGTCGGCGGAGGTCAAGCGCGTGCTGGTACGCGAGGGCGAGCGCGTCGCCGCCGGCCAGGTCGTCGCCGAGTTCGACACTGCGCCGGTGCGCGCGCTGGAAGCGGAGCGCGTGGCCTCGCTGGAAGCGGCGAAGGCGCAACTGGCGCAAACCGAGCGCACGCGGCAGGCCAACGCCGCGCTGGTCAAGCAGAACTTCATCTCGCAAAACGCCTTCGACACGGCCGACGCGGCGCATCGCGCGCAGGCGGCCGCGGTCGCTGCGGCGCAGGCGCAACTCGATCAGACGCGGCTGCAACTGGCCGACGCGGTGGTGCGCGCGCCGATCGGCGGCATCGTCGCCAAGCGCAATGTGCAGCCAGGCGAGAAGGTGTCCTTCGACGCACCGCTGCTGTCCATCGTGGATTTGTCGCAACTCGAAGTGCAGGCGCAGGCGGCGGTCGCCGACGTGGCGCGCGTGGAGCGCGGTCAGCCGGTCGAGGTCGAGATCGAAGGGCTGCCTGAGCGGCGCTTTGCCGGCAAGGTCGAGCGGATCAACCCCAGCGCGGAGCCGGGCACGCGCAGCATCTACGTTTACGTGGCGCTCGCCAACGAAGACTCCGTGCTCAAGGCTGGCATGTTCGCCCGCGTGCGGCTGCGCCTGGCCGGCGGGCGCGAGGTGCCGGCGCTGCCCGTCTCGGCGGTGCGCAGCGACGGCGCGCAGTCGGTGGTCTGGACCATCGTCGACGGCAAGCTGGTGCGGCGCGTGGTCACGCTGGGGGCGCGCGACGAGCGCGCGCAGTGGGTCGAGATCGTCGAGGGCCTGCGCCCCGGCGACTCGGTGATCGCCACCCGCTTCGACAACCTGCGTGAAGGCATGGCGGCGCGCGTGGTCGAGGCGGCCGGCGAGCGTAAGGTCGCCGGGCCGGACCGGCTCGCCGCCGCCCACTGAGGAGCGAGTCATGTGGATGACCCGCGTGGCGATCGCCCACCCGGTCTTTGCGACCATGGTGATGGTCGCGCTGACCGTGCTCGGCATCTTCTCCTACGCGCGGCTCGGCGTGCAGCCCTTGCCCGACGTGTCGCCGCCGGGCCTGAGCATCTGGATCGCCTATCCCGGGGCCTCGCCCGAGCAGGTGGAAAACGACCTGGCCAAGCCGGTGGAGAACGCCGTCAACACGGTTGCCGGCGTCAAGCGGCTGCTGTCGCGCTCCGACGAAGGGCGCTCGCTCACCTGGGTCGAGTTCAGGTACGACGTGGACATGACCCGCGCCACGCAGGAGGTGCGCGACAAGCTGGCGCAGATCCGCGCCAGCTTCCCGCGCGAGGCCAAGGATCCGGTGGTGCAGCGGATCAACGCCGAGGAGCAGCAGCCGGTGGCCACTTTTGCGCTGCTGTCGGGTACGCGCACGCCGCGCGAGTTGACGCTGCTGGCCGAGCAGGTGGTGCAAAAGGGCTTCGAGCGCGTCAATGGGGTGGGGCGCGTCGAATTGTCCGGCACGGTGACGCGGCAGGTGCAGGTGCGGATCGACCCGGCGCGGCTCACGGCGCTGGGTCTGACGGTCGACCAAGTGCTCTCCGCGCTGCGCACGGCCAACGTCAGCGTGGCGGTGGGCACCGTCTACAACGCCACTGCCGAGACCATCGTCCGCGTGGACGGCCGGCTGGCGCGCCCGGAGCAGTTCGAGCAGATCATCGTCGCGCGCCGCAACGGTGTGCCGATCTTGCTGTCGCAGGTGGCGCGAACGATCGATGCTGAGCGCGAGGCGCTGTCGTTGTCGCGCGTCGATGGCCGACCGGCGATCGGCGTGCGCGTGTGGAAGGCGCAGGACGCCAACATCGTCGAAGTCGGCCGGGAGCTGAAGACCGCGGCCGAGGGCATCCGCAAGCAACTACCGTCCGGCGTCGAACTGAAGTTCATGTGGGCGGAGTCGGACTTCGTCGAGCAGTCGGTCGACAACGTCAAGCGCACCATCGTCGAAGGCGCGCTGCTCACCGTGCTGATCGTCTTTCTGTTTCTCGGCTCCTGGCGCAGCACGGTCATCACCGGCTTGACGCTGCCGATCTCGGTGATCGCCACCTTCATCGCACTCTATGCGCTGGGCTTCACGCTCAATTACATGACGCTGATGGCGCTGTCGCTGGTGATCGGCCTGCTGATCGACGATGCCATCGTCGTGCGCGAGAACATCGTGCGCCATCTGCGGATGGGCAAGGACCACGCGACCGCCGCGCGCGAGGGCACCGACGAGATCGGCTTGGCCGTGCTTGCGACCACGCTGTCCATCGTCGCCGTGTTCGTGCCGATCGCATTCATGAGCGGGCTGGTCGGCAAGTTCTTCCACTCCTTTGGCCTGACGGTGGTGGTGGCGGTGCTGCTGTCGATGTTCGTCAGCTTTACGCTCGACCCGATGCTGTCCGCGGTGTGGCGCGACCCGCCGGAAGGCGCGACGCGCTTGCCCGTGGTCGGGCCGGTGTTGCGCACCTTCGACCGCTGGGTCGAGCGCTGGCACGTCTGGTACGGGCGGCTGCTCGATTGGGCACTGGCCCATCGCAAGACGACCTTGGCCATTGCCACGGCGAGCTTCCTCGCGAGTTTCCCGATCGCCGCCGTCGTCGGCACCGAGATGGTGCCCGAGACCGACCAGAGCTACACCTCGATCCGCCTGACGCTGCCGATTGGCTCCTCGCTGGAGTACGCCAACGAGCGGGTCAAGCGGGTGGAGGCGGTGCTGGCGGAGTTCCGCGAGATCGAGTCGATCGACACCAACATCGGCACCGACGGCGCGCGTAATGGCGCGACCATCAATCTGAAGCTCGTACCGCGCGCGGCACGCGAGCGCACGCAGAAGGAACTGGAGCGGGCGATCCGCGAGCGGGTGGCGAGCATCCCCGGCGTGGAACTCAAGGTGGGCTGGAACCAGCCGATCTACGTCGCGCTGCTCGGCAACAACGACGCCGAGATGCAACGCGTGATCGCCGATCTGAAAGAGAAGGTCAAGGCGATCCCCGGCATCACCGACATCGAAACCTCGGTCAAGGAAGGCACGCCCGCGCTGGCGGTGCGGCTGCGGCCCGAACTCGCCGCCGAGTACGGCATCACCCATGCGCAACTGGGCAGCACGCTGCGCGCGCTGGTGGAGGGCGAAAACGCCGGCTACTGGTTGGCCCCCGACGGGCAGAACTACGAGGTGGTGGTGCAACTGCCGCAGGCCAACCGCGCGCTGGCCGACGACATTGCCAACTTGAACATCGCCACCGGCCGGCAACTGGCCGACGGCTCGCCCGAGGTGGTGCCGCTGCGCGCCATCGCCACGGTGGAAAAGACGTTCAACCCGGAGAACATCCGCCGGCAGAACCTGCAACGGCGGGTGGCGCTCTTTGCCGGCGTGCAGGGGCGGGCGGCGGGCGACGTGGGCAAGGAGGTGCAGCAGCTGGTGCGCGACTACCCGCTGCCACCGGGACTGACGTTCGACGTCGGCGGCCAAATCCGCGAGCAGCAGGAGGTCGGTAGCGCCATCGGCGCGGCGCTGCTGCTGGCGGTGATCTTCATCTACATCGTGCTCGCCTCGCAGTTCGGCAGCTTCATCCAGCCGCTGGCGATCATGGCCTCGCTGCCGCTGTCGATCGTCGGCGTGATGCTGGCGCTGCTCGTCACCAACACGACGATGAACATCTTCTCGATGATCGGCATCGTCTTCCTGATGGGGCTGGTGACCAAGAACGCGATCCTGCTGGTGGACTTTGCCAACAAGGGCCAGCGCGAGGGCTTGAACCGGATGGATGCGTTGCGCGAGGCCGGCCAGGTGCGGCTGCGGCCGATTTTGATGACCACCGCGGCGATGATCTTCGGCATGCTGCCGCTGGCGCTGGGCTTGGGCGAAGGCTCCGAGCAGCAGGCGCCGATGGGCCGCGCGATCATCGGCGGGGTGATCACCTCCACGCTGCTCACGCTCGTGGTGGTGCCGGTGATCTACTCGTATCTGGACGGCTGGGCGGCGCGCTGGCGCGACCGCCGTGCGCGCCGCGGCGGGGTGGCGCTGACGCACCAGCCGGCGCAGCGCGAGCCCTGATCAGGCGAAGGTGGCGAGCACCGGCGCGTGGTCGCTCGGCTGCTCGCGGCGGCGCGGTTCGACGTCGATGATGCAGCCGGTGCAGGTCGCTGCCAGCGCCGGCGTGAGCAGGATGTGGTCGATGCGCAGGCCCATCTTGCGGCGGAAGGCGAGGTTGCGGTAATCCCACCACGTGTAGCTGCGCTCCGGCTGGTTGAACCGGCGGAAACTGTCTTGCAGACCGAGATCGAGCAGCGCGCGAAACGCCGCACGCTCCGGCGCGGAAACCAGCACCTGGCCCTCCCATGCGGCGGGGTCGTGCACATCCCGCGGCTCCGGCGCGATGTTGTAATCGCCGGCCAGCGCCAGATTGGGGTAGCGCGAGAGTTCGCCGCGCAACCAATCCGTCAGTGCCGCCAGCCAGCGCAGCTTGTACTCGTACTTCTCGCTGCCGACTGCCTGGCCGTTGGGAAAGTAGCCGCAGACCACACGCAGGTCGCCCACCGTGACGGCGAGCAGGCGCTTTTGCTCGTCGGCAAAGTTCGGCAGGTTGATCTGCACTTCGGTCGGCGCCGTGCCGCTGTCGGCGCGCAGCAGCACGGCCACGCCGTTGTAGGTCTTCTGGCCGGCGTAGACACTGCGGTAACCCGCCGCTTCGAGATCGGCGACGGGAAACTTGTCGTCGGTGAGCTTCGTCTCTTGCAGACAGACGATGGTCGGCCGATGCGCAACCAGCCAATCGAGCAGATGCGGCAGCCGCACCTTGAGCGAGTTGACGTTCCAGGTGGCGAGCGAGGTGGGCATCAGAAGCGCGTGGGGCCGCCGCGGGTCGGCTCGGGCGGTGGGGGCCGTGTTGCAGCTTCGGTCTCCGGCGCGGCGGCCGCAGGGGCTGGCGCCGACGGGGCCGCTTCG
>Ga0209450_10001289_pt1 | contig 12567 bp, 13 predicted proteins | sample FrelakmetLWP11LW_FD_187149 | JGI IMG/M metagenome (GOLD analysis project Ga0209450, IMG submission 187149) | Freshwater lake sediment microbial communities from the University of Notre Dame, USA, for methane emissions studies - LWP11 LW (SPAdes)... | ecosystem: Environmental > Aquatic >... | reverse complement strand
GATGAAGGACGTGCCGAGCGAGCTGCCGCCGGGCTTCTGCATCGCGGCGGTCCTGCCGCGGGCCAACCCGCACGACGCGTTCCTGTCGCTGCGCTACCAGCGCTTCGAGGACCTGCCGGTCGGAGCGCGGGTCGGCACGTCGAGCCCGCGGCGCCAGGCACAGCTGCGCCACGCGCGCCCGGACCTCAAGCTCGAGCTGCTGCGCGGCAACGTGGACACGCGCCTGCGCCGACTCGAGGAAGGCAGCCTCCACGCCATCCTGCTGGCTTGCGCCGGCCTCGAGCGACTCGGCCTCGGCGCGCGCATCACGCAGGTGCTCGGCCTCGACCTCACGCTGCCCGCCGTCGGCCAGGGCGTGATCGGCATCGAGTGCCGCGAGGACGACGCCAGGAGCCGCGCGGCGCTCGAGGCGCTGCATCACGAGGAGTCGTTCGTGCGCCTGCGCGCCGAGCGCGCCTTCGCGCAGACGCTCGAGGGCAGCTGCCACTCCCCGATTGCGGCCCACGCCGTGCTCGAGGGCGGCACGCTCACGGTGCACGGCTTCGTGGGCTCGCCGGACGGCCGCGAGGTGTATCGCGACGTCGAGCGCGGCCCTTCGGCGGACACCGAAGCGCTTGGGCACCGGCTGGCGGAACGCATCAAGGCCGCCGGCGCCGGCGAGCTGCTCGAGCGCCTGCGGCGAGAGGCGGCCGCGACGTCGTGACGCTGCCCCTGGCCGGCGTCGTGGTGGTCGTGACGCGACCCGCGGCCCAGGCGGCCCGGTTCGCGGAGCTGGTGACTGCGGCGGGCGCGACGCCCCTGCTGTTGCCGGTCATCGAGATCGAGCCCGTAGAGCTCGATGCGGCGTCCCGCGCGCGGCTCACCCCGGATGAGTTCGACTGGACGATATACACGAGCGCCAATGCGGTCGAGTGCTCGCTGCGCCAGCTGCCGCGTCCGCAGCGCACGCGGGTCGCCGCGGTCGGGCGCGCGACGGCACGCGCCCTTCAGGAGCACGGCATCGCGGTGAGTGCCCTGCCCCGCACCACCGCCGACTCGGAAGGGCTGCTCGCGCTCGAGTGCTTCGCGGACCTGCGCGGACGCCGGGTCCTGATCCTGAAGGGCCGCGGCGGTCGAGCCCTGTTGCGCGAGGAGCTCGCGCGGCGTGGCGCCGAAGTCGTCCCCGGCGACGTGTATCAGCGCCGGCCGGCGCACGCGCCGCCCGGAAGCCTGGATGAGCTGCGTCGCGCCACCGATGCGGGCCACGCCGCGATTGCCACGACCAGCGCCGAGGTGCTCGCCTCGCTGCTCGAACTGGCGCCCGCGGACCGCTGCCCGCACCTGCGCGACGCCATGCTGGTGGTGCCCGGCGAACGGGTCGCGGCTGCCGCGCGCGAATGCGGCTGGCGCGGGCGCGTGGTCGTCGGGTCGAGCGCGGAGGACGCGGCGATGGCCGACGCACTGGGCCGCGCGTGGGCCGAGGACGGCCACCCCGGCGCCGCGTGATACGATCCGACCGTCCGGCCTCCCACCGCGCACCCCAGCCGATGTCCGCCGAGATCGAATCCCTGTCCACCGACCAGAGTTCACGACGCCCGGGTCGCGGCGTCAGCCCGATGCTCGTGGCATTGGTAATCCTGGGCCTGTTGCTGGCGGTGTACGCCCACTGGCGCTTCGGCCAGTTCGACGAGCGCATCGATCGCCTGCGTCGACAGCTGGTCGAGCTGCGCGCGAACCACGACCAGCTCAACGCGCGGACCCAGACCCTCGCCGCGGACCTGGATTCGAGCCGTGCAGCCTGGCGCAGCGAACTGCGCGGACTGCGCGAGCTGCCCGGCCAGATCACGGAACTCGGCCAGAGCGTCGAGGAATTGCGGGCCCGTACCGATGCACCGCAGCGCGCCTGGGTGCGCGCCGAGGCGCTCTACCTGCTCGAGCTCGGCGAACGCCGACTCAAGCTGGAGCGAGACGTGCAGACGGCCATCGTGGCCATGGAGTCCGCCGACGCGCGGCTGGCCACGCTCAACGATCCGGCCTTGCGCGAGGTGCGCGCCAAGCTCGCGCTCGAGATCGCTGCGCTGCGCGCGGTCCCGGTGCCCGACCTCGCGGACGTCCTGGTGCGCATCGGCCGCCTCGAGGACCAGGTGCCCACGCTGCCGGTGATCGGCATGCCGGTGTCGAAGCGGCAGCGGGCCGATGCACGACGTGAAGCGGCCGGGCCGTTCGAGCGCGCGTGGGAGCGGGTCAGGCAGGCCATCGGCGACCTCGTGTCGCTGCGCAGCATCGAGCCCGCCACCGCACGGCTCGTCACCCAGGAGGAGGAGTCGCTGCGCCGGCAGCACCTCGAATTGCTGCTGTTCGGCGCGCGGGTCGCCGTCATGCAGCCGGACGGCGCGGCCTACGCGCAGTCGCTGCGTGCGGCCGCCCTCTGGCTGGAGCAGTATTTCGACCCCTCGAAACCACGGGTCGAGGCCGCACTGGCGGAGCTCAGCGCGCTGGAGCTCACCATCATCGAGCCGCCGCTGCCCAGGGTCGGTGACGCCGGCCGCCTGCTGCAAGGCGTCATCCGCGGCAGCAGCGCCCCGCCATGAGAGGGGCGGCGATCGTCGCACTCGTGCTGGTCGCCGGCGGCCTGCTGGCGCACCTGCTGCTCGCCGACCCGGGTTACGTCGCGATCCGCATCGGGCGCGGGTTGTTCGAGACCACCCTGCCGATCTTCGTGCTGCTGCTCGCCGCCGGCCACCTGGCCGCGCTCGCGCTGAGCCGAGCGTTCGCCTCGCGGCGACGCATTGCCCACCTGCGCGCCGAGCGCCGCCGGCGTCGCGCCCGCGACGATACGCAGCGCGGTCTCCTCGAGCTCGCGGCCGGCCAGTGGCGCAACGCGGAGGAACTGCTGACTCGCGCCGCGCCCGACGCCGACTCCGCGGCCGCCAACTACCTGATCGCCGCACGTGCCGCGGACTTGCTCGACGCGGTGGACCGCCGCGACGAGTGGCTAGCCCGCGCCCAGGACGAGGCCCCCGAGGCGCGCGTCGCCACACTGATCACGCTCGCCGAGATGCAGATGCGCCGCGGCCAGGACGAGGCGGCGCTGCAGACGCTCGACCAGCTCGACGCCTCGGGCGACCTCAACTCCCGCGGCCTCGAGCTGACGGCACGCCTCTGCCAGAAGCTCGGTCGCCACGAGCGCCTGAAGGAACTCGGGCCGCGGCTGCTCAGCGCCAAGGAGCTGCCCGCCGAGCAGGTGAACGAGCTGCTCGCCCACGTTCGGCTCGCAGAGATCCGCGTCGCCGGCGAAGCCGCCAACCAGTCGGCACTCGAGAAGGCCTGGTCGGACCTGCCGCGCTCGGTGCGCAAGCTGCCCCAGTCGATCGTCGCCTATGCGCGCGCGGCGATGGCCTGCAGGGATCACCCGAGCGCGGAGCGGGCGCTGCGCGAACTCATCGACGAGGCGGGCGATGCGGCCGCGATCCGGCTCTACGGCGAACTGGTGCTGCCGGACCCGCTGCTGCCGCTCGAGCGGGCCGAGGTCTGGCTGCGGCGGCGACCGGAGGACGCGGACCTGCTCGCGACCTGCGCGCGGCTCTGCCTGCGGGCGGAGCTGTTCGGCAAGGCACGCAGCTACCTCGAGGCGAGCCTCGCCCGGCGCCCGAGCGCCGAGCACAGCCTGATGCTGGCGGAGTTGCTCGAACAGATGGGCGACCACCGGACCGCGACGGGCTGGCTGCGCCAGGCGGCGGGCCTCGCCGTCGGGCGGCGCCCGAACGTGCCCCGGGTGCGCCTGCGCCGCCACTGAGCGGCGGCCGACGGACTCATCGCTCAGCCGCGCTCTTCAGCTTGGCGAGCGTGTCGGGCGCGTAATCGAACGAATCGAAGAACAGCTGCCCTCGCGGCAACCCGTGGTCCGCGAACTGGCTGCGAATGGCCTCGATCATGGCTGGCGGGCCACTCGCGTAGACGTCGAAGCCGGAGAGATCCGGGTGGTCGGCCAGCACGGCCTCGTGGACCAGGCCGCGACGGCCAGTCCAGGCGCGATCATCGCCGTCCACCGGGGCCGACAGCACCGGGCGATAGGCAAACCCGGGCCGCTCGCGCTGCAGGGCCTCGAGCCAGCCGTGCTCGTACAGATCGCTCAGGCCACGCCCGCCCCAGTACAGCGCGACCGGACGGCGGTCTTCGGCTGCGATCAATTGCCGGAGCATCGCCCGCAGCGGCGCGTAGCCGGTGCCACCGCCCACCATGAGCGGCGCCCGCGGGGAATCGGTGCGCAGCCAGAACTGGCCGAGCGGACCTTCGATGCGCAGCAGCGTACCGGCGCGCATGCTGTCGAACAGCTGCCCGGTGAAGCCGCTGCTCGAGGCGCGGCGCACGTGCAGCTCGATCAGCCGGCCGTCCCCCGGGGCGCTCGCGATCGAGAAGCTGCGCCGGCGACCCTCGGACAGCATCACGTCGAGGTACTGCCCCGGCCGGTAGTGGAACTCCTCGACGGCCGGCAGCCGCAGGAACACCGCCATCACGTCGTCCGCGACACGGTCCATGCGCTCGATGCGGCACGGCAGGCTCTTCACCTCGACGTCGGGCGCAGGCCGCACCTCGCGCGTCTCGATGCGCAGATCCGTGACGGCGCGCGCCTGGCAGAGCAGCGCCATGCCAGAGCGGGCTTCGTCCTCGGTGAGCCCGGGCGGCCGCTCGCCGGGGTAGGTGAATTCGCCGCCGAGGACCCGCGCGCGGCAGGACGCGCAGTGACCGCCCTTGCAGCTGTGCGGCAGGTTGAGCCCGGCGCGCAGCGCCGCCGTGAGCACGGCCTCGCCCGGGTCGGCGACGAAGGACTGTCCAGTCGGGACGAGCGTGATCCGGGGCATGGCGAAAGGATGCCACGAACTCGCGGCGTGCACGGACCGACTGGCTCGTTCGCGTATCCTCGGCGCATGGATGACAGCTGCTTCATCGCAGGCTGCGGCTACACCGGCCTGCGCCTGGCGCGCCGGCTGCGCCCGCACTGGCGGGTGACGGCACTGGCGCGCTCGGCGGGCATCGCCGAGCGCCTCGCGGCCGAGGGGATCGTGCCGGTTCGCGCCGACCTCGATGAGGCGCTGCCGTCCGCGCTGCTCGCGTCCTCGGTCGACGGCGCCGCGCTCGCCTGGCTCGTGCCGCCGCCCGAGACCGGCACGAGCGACCCGCGCCTCGAGCGCTTCCTGGCCGCGATCGGCACGGCGCGACCGGCGATGCTGCTGTACGTGAGCACGACCGGCGTCTACGGCGACACGGGCGGCGGGACGGTCACCGAGGAATCTGCCGTCGCCCCCGGCAACGACCGCGCGCGGCGCCGCGTGGCGGCCGAGACATTTGCGCAGGCATGGTGCGAAGTGGCTGGCGTGCGCTGCGTGGTGCTGCGCGTCCCCGGCATCTACGGTCCGGGCCGACTGCCGCTCGACCGCCTGCGCCGCGGCGAGTCCGTGCTGCGCCCGCAGGACGCCGGTCCCGGCAACCGCATCCACGTCGACGACCTCGTGAGCGCCTGCGTCGCGGCGATCGAGCGGCCCGTGCGCGGCGTCTTCAACGTCACCGACGGCAACCCCGCCAGCACGACGGAGTTCGTGCAGCGCACCGCGGCACTCGCCGGGCTACCGCAGCCGCCGCTGGTCGCACTCGCGGACGCACCGGGGCGCATCAGCGCCGGGATGCTCGCGTTCCTGCGCGAATCGCGCCGTGTGGACAACCGTCGCATGCGCGACGAGCTGGGCGTCGAACCGCGTTATGCGCGCCTCGACGAAGGCATCGTCGCAAGCCTCGCCGACGCGCGGGAATCGAGGGACTGACGGCCAGTTTCGGCTATCCTTGCCGCATGCGACTCGCCTTCACGAAGATGCATGGACTCGGCAACGATTTCATCGTCTTCGACGCACCCCGCCCGCAGGACGTGCCCCCGGCAGCGGTGCTGCGGCGCCTCGCCGACCGGCGCACCGGCATCGGCTTCGACCAGGCGCTGGTGCTCGCGCCGCCCTGCCGGCCCGGCACCGACGTCCATTACCGCATCTTCAACGCCGACGGCTCCGAGGTCGAGCAGTGCGGCAATGGCGCGCGCTGCATCGCGCGCCTGGTCGCGAGCCGCGCCGCGACCAGCGGGCGCACGCTCCTGATGGACAGCCCCGGCGGCACCGTCAATGCGCGCCTGCGAGCCGACGGGCTCGTCTCCGTGGCGATGGGCGTGCCGGACTTCGATCCACGCGCGCTGCCGTTCGACGCGGAGCGCGAGGCACCGAGCTACCACCTGGAACTCCCTTCCGGTCCGGTCGAGTTCGGCGCGGTCTCGATCGGCAACCCGCACGTCGTCATCCGCGTCCGTTCGGTGCGAGACGCGCCGGTGGACACCGTGGGACCCGCCATGGAGAATCACGCACGCTTTCCGCGGCGCGTGAACGTCGGGTTCCTCGAGATCGTTGCGCCGGACCACGTGCGGCTCCGCGTGTTCGAGCGGGGCGTGGGCGAGACCCAGGCCTGCGGCACCGGCGCCTGCGCGGCGGTCGCGGTGGGCCGCCGGCACGGTCCGCTCGCCGAGGAAGTCCGGGTGGACGTACCCGGCGGACGACTCATCGTGCAGTGGCCCGGCCCGGGCGAGCCGATCTGGCTCACCGGCCCGGCCGAGACGGCCTTCGAGGGCCACGTGGACATACCGGACACCCCGGGGGAATCAGCATGAACAAGCAACCGATCCGCGGCATCGAGCCGGGCACCGCCGAAGAACAGATCGCGGAGCACCTCATCGCGCACCCGGAGTTCTTCGAACGCCACCCGGGCGTGCTCCTGCGCCTCAAGCTGCCGCACCAGCGCGGCAGCGCGGCGGTCTCCCTCGTCGAGCGCCAGGTGCTGGTGCTGCGCGAGAAGCACTCGGCGCTCGAGCAGAAGCTGCTCGAGCTGATCGAGAACGGCCGCGCCAACGACATCATCGCCGAGCGCATGCACCGCCTGACGCGCCGGCTGCTCCGGGCGCGCGACTTCGGCGCGGTGATCGCCGCACTCGAGACCTCGCTGCGCGAGGACTTCGGCGCGTCGCGCTGGGTGATCCTGATCACCGACCCGTCGCAGGCCAGGCTCGACAGTGCCTCGAGCGCGCACCTGCGCGTGGTGCCGCGCGGCAGCCCGGAACTGAAGATCTTCGAGACCTTCTTCGAGTCGGCGCGGCCACGCAGCGGTCAGATCCGGGATACACAGCGGGAGTACCTGTTCGGCGCCGACGGCAGCCAGGTGGGCTCCACGGTGCTGATCCCGCTCGGCGAACGCGGCGCGCTCGGGCTGCTCGCCATCGCCAGCCACGACACGGAGCGCTACCTGCCGACCATGAGCACGGACTTCCTGGTCCGCATCGGCGAGATCGTCAGCGAGGCAATCGTCGCGCGCGGGGCATGAGCGGGACGCTGCGCGACGGCGTCGGCCGGTTCCTGGGCAGCCTGCGCACCGAGCGCCGGCTGTCGCCGCACACCTCGAGCGGCTACGGGCGAGACCTCGAGGCGCTGCTCGAGTACTGCGAGGCGCACGGCATCACGGCCTGGGACGCGCTCGATGCGCAGCACGTGCGCAGTTTCGCCGCGCAGTGCCACCGTCGCGGCCTCGCGCCGCGCAGCATCCAGCGCCGCCTCTCCGCAGTGCGCAGCCTGTGCCGGCACCTGATCCGCGAGGGCGAGCTGCGGCACGATCCCGCCGCCGACGTGCAGGCGCCGAAGGGGCGCAAGCGGCTGCCGACCACGCTCGACGCCGACACCATGGCGCGGCTCCTCGAGTTCCGTGCGGACGATCGCCTCGGCGTGCGCGACAAGGCGATCATGGAGCTGTTCTATTCGTCCGGGCTGCGCCTCGCAGAGCTGCTCGGCCTCGACCTCGCCGACCTCGACCTGCGCGACCGCACCGTGCGTGTGCTCGGCAAGGGTCGCAAGGTCCGCATCGTCCCGGTCGGCCGCCATGCGGTCGAGGCGCTGGCGAAGTGGCTGGCCGAGCGCACGGCGCTCGCGGCCGTGGGCGAGCCGGCCGTGTTCGTCGGGGTGAACGGGCGACGGCTGGGGCCGCGCATCGTGCAGCGGCGCATCGCGCGCTGGGCGCGCCTGCAGGGACTGCCCGAGCACGTGCACCCGCACCTGTTCCGCCATTCCTTCGCCTCGCACCTGCTCGAGTCCTCGGGCGACCTGCGGGCGGTGCAGGAACTGCTCGGGCACGCCAACATCAGCACGACCCAGGTGTACACGCACCTTGACTTCCAGCACCTGGCCCGCATCTACGACGCTTCCCACCCCCGGGCACGGCGCAAGAGGCCCTAGGATGTCCACCTTCGATCCCCACGGCACCACCATCGTCTGCGTGCGCCGCAACGGCCTCGTCGCGATGGGCGGCGACGGCCAGGTCACCCTCGGCAACACCGTCATGAAGGGCAATGCCCGCAAGGTGCGCCGACTGCACGAGGGCCGCGTCATCGCCGGTTTCGCGGGCGGCACGGCCGACGCCTTCACGCTGTTCGAGCGCTTCGAGGGCAAGCTGCAGCAGTACGGCAACCTGACGCGCGCCGCGATCGAACTCGCCAAGGACTGGCGCTCCGATCGCAGCCTGCGCCGCCTCGAGGCACTGCTCTGCGTCGCCGACGCCACCCACTCGTTCGTCGTCTCGGGCAACGGGGACGTGATCGAGCCGGAGCACGACCTGATGGCGGTCGGCTCCGGTGGACCGTTCGCCCAGGCGGCGGCGCTCGCCCTGCTGCGCAACACCGAACTCGACGCGCGCGCGATCGTCGAGCAGGCGCTCGCCATCGCGGCCGACATCTGCATCTACACCAACCGCAACACGACGATCGAGGAGCTCGGCTGATGTCCGCCATGACTCCCCGCGAGATCGTCCAGGAACTCGACAAGCACATCGTCGGCCAGGCCGCGGCCAAGCGCGCCGTGGCGATCGCGCTGCGCAACCGCTGGCGGCGCATGCAGGTCGACGAGGGGCTGCGCGCCGAGATCACGCCGAAGAACATCCTGATGATCGGGCCCACCGGCGTGGGCAAGACCGAGATCGCGCGGCGGCTCGCGCGCCTCGCCAACGCGCCGTTCATCAAGGTCGAGGCGACCAAGTTCACCGAGGTCGGCTACGTCGGGCGCGAGGTCGACTCGATCATCAAGGACCTCGTGGACATCGCCATCAAGCAGACGCGCGAGGTCGAGACGGCGAAGGTGCGCCACCGCGCGATGGATGCTGCCGAGGAGCGAGTGCTCGATGCACTGCTGCCGCGCCCGCGCCCGGTGGGCTTCGGCGCGGAACCGGAGCCGCCGCGCGACAACGACACCCGCCAGCGCTTCCGCAAGATGCTGCGCGAAGGCCAGCTCGACGACCGCGAGATCGAGATCGAGCTACGCGCGGTGCCGGCGGGCGTCGAGATCATGGCACCCCCGGGGATGGAGGAGCTCTCGCAGCAGCTGCAGGGCATGTTCCAGAACCTCGGCGGCCAGCGCTCGCGGCCGCGCAAGCTGAAGGTGGCCGAAGCGTTCAAGCTGCTCACCGACGAGGAGGCGGGCAAGCTGGTCAACGAGGACGAGCTCAAGGCGCAGGCCGTACGCAACGCTGAGCAGAACGGCATCGTGTTCCTCGACGAAGTCGACAAGATCGCGCGCCGCCAGGAGACCATGGGCGCCGACGTGTCGCGCGAGGGTGTGCAACGCGACCTGCTGCCGCTGGTCGAGGGCTGCACGGTCAGCACCCGCTACGGCATGGTGCGGACCGACCACATCCTGTTCATCGCCTCGGGCGCCTTCCACATGTCGAAGCCGTCGGACCTGATCCCGGAGCTGCAGGGACGGCTGCCGATCCGCGTCGAGCTCGAGGCGCTCGCGGTCGAGGACTTCGTCCGCATCCTCACCGAGCCGGACGCGTCGCTCTGCACGCAGTACGTCGCCTTGCTGGCCACGGAAGGGGTGCGCCTGGAGTTCGATCCGGGCGGCGTGCGGCGCATCGCCGAGGTCGCCTTCGACGTGAACCAGCGCACCGAAAACATCGGCGCGCGCCGCCTGCACACGGTGATGGAGCGGCTGCTCGAGGCGATTTCGTACGAGGCCTCGGACAAGGCCGGCACCACCGTGCGCGTCGACGCCGCCTACGTGGACCGCCACGTCGCCGAACTGGCGCGCGACCAGGACCTCGCGCGCTACATTCTCTGATACCGGAGACGCCGACGTGACGCCCACCGAAATCAAGCTGCGCACCCGGTCGCGGGTGCTGGAAGTTGCCTTCGACGACGGTTCGCGCTTCGAGCTGGCATTCGAATACCTGCGCGTGTTCTCGCCCTCGGCCGAGGTGCGGGGCCACGGGCCGGGGCAGGAGACGCTGCAGCTCGGCAAGCACGAGGTGGTGATCAAGGCGGTCGAGCCGGTGGGCAACTACGCCGTGAAGCTCGTGTTCGACGACGGCCACGACTCCGGGCTTTACACCTGGGAGTACCTGCACGAGCTCGGCACGACGTTCGGGGAGAAGTGGTTCGGCTACCTCGAGCGGCTCGCGAAGCTCGGGTTGCCGTATCCGACGCTGGTGCCGAAGCATAAGAAGCTCTGAGTGGCGGGTCCGGGGAGCGGGTATTCGTTCCCCGAGGACGCCGTAAACCCATCCATGGGGGCTCGCGCGCCGCGTCCATGCGGCGCGACGCCCCGGGGAACGAATACCCGCTCCCCGAACCCGACCGCTCACCGGCGCCATGGCAGCTATCCGCGTAGAATGGCCGACCTTATGAGCGAGAACGCCCCACAGACACCGCGCGATCCCAGGCCCGACACGGCGGACTTCGGCTACAAAGAAGTGCCTGCCGCGGAGAAGGCGAAGCACGTCCGTGCGGTCTTCGATTCCGTCGCCGACAAGTACGACCTGATGAACGACCTCATGTCGGCAGGCGTGCACCGGTTGTGGAAGCGCTACGCCCTGTCGCAGACCGGGCTCAGGCCCGGCCAGACGGCGCTCGACGTGGCGGGCGGCACGGGCGACATCGCCGCCGGCATGGCCCGGCAGGTCGGCGAACGCGGACTCGTGGTGCTGTCGGACATCAACGAGGCGATGCTCGGCGTCGGACGCAATCGGCTGCTCGACCGCGGGCTGATGCGCAACGTGCGCTTCTCGCTTGCGAACGCGGAGTGCCTGCCCTTCGCCGACGAGAGCTTCGACTGCGTCACCATCGGCTTCGGCCTTCGCAACGTCACCGACAAGCCCGCGGCGCTCGCCTCGATGCGGCGCGTGCTGCGCCCGGGCGGCCGGCTGCTGGTGCTCGAATTCTCGAAGCCCGTGGTGCCGGGCCTCAAGCCGGTCTACGACGTATACTCGTTCAGCGTCCTGCCGTGGCTCGGCAAGCGCGTGGCGGGCGACTCCGACAGCTACCAGTACCTCGCCGAATCGATCCGCAAGTTTCCCGACCAGGAAACGCTGAAGGGAATGATGCAGGACGCCGGACTCGAGGACGTGAGCTACCACAACCTCACCGGTGGCATCGTCGCCCTGCACAAGGGCTTCCGGTACTGACATGCTGCTCGAGCGCCTCGAATCGACCCTGAACCGCAACGTCGCCGAGTCGCGCCGCGCGCAGGCGCTGGCGCGCCAGCTCGACGGGCGCGTGATGTCGCTGACCGTCGAGGGGACACCGCTCGCGTTCTTCTTCCGCGCCGACGGCGGTCGCCTGGCGATCAGCCCGCGTCACGACGGCCCCGCGGACGCGAGCCTGTCCGGCACCCCGCTCGCGCTGCTGGCGCTCGCCGGCCCTCGCGCCGAGGGATCGCTGCGCAGCGGCGGGGTCCGGATCGAGGGTGACGCGGAGATCGCGCAGAAATTCCGCGACCTGCTGGAGCAGGCGCAGCCGGACTTCGAGGAGGAGCTGGCGCGAGTCCTCGGCGACGTCGCCGCACGTCGCGTCGCCAACGTCGCGCGCGGCCTGTTCAACTGGGGCCGCAAGGCCGCCGGCTCGTTCACCGGCAGCGTGGTCGAGTACCTGCAGGAAGAGGGCCGCGACCTGCCGACCCGCGTCGAGGTCGACGAGTTCCTCGAGGGCGTGGACCGCCTGCGCGACGGTGCCGACCGCCTCGAGGCGCGGCTCGCCCGCCTCGAAGCCACCCGCGCCCGCGGAGCGAATTAGCGCGACAGCGCACTCCGCCCGCTATCCGCTATTCACTATCCGCCATCCCCTTCCCCATGCGCCTTCGCGTCATCGGCCGCCTCCTGCAGATCCAGCGCGTGCTGGTGCGGCACGGGCTCGACGAGATCATCCTCGCGACGCACCTGTTCCGGCCGCTGCGCTTCGCGTTCTACGTGTCCCCCGCGACGTGGTTCGAGCGGCGCAAGGGCGGGTCGCGCGGCGAACGCATCCGCCTGGCGCTCGAGGAACTCGGGCCGATCTTCGTCAAGTTCGGCCAGGCCCTCTCGACGCGCCGCGACCTGCTGCCATCCGACATCGCCGACGAACTCGAGAAGCTGCAGGACCGGGTGCCGCCGTTCCCGGGGAGCGAGGCCCGCGCCATCGTCGAGAGCGCCTACGGGCGCCCGGTCACCGAGGTCTTCGAGCAATTCGACGAGACGCCGCTAGATCGGAAG
>Ga0209450_10001288_pt1 | contig 12574 bp, 14 predicted proteins | sample FrelakmetLWP11LW_FD_187149 | JGI IMG/M metagenome (GOLD analysis project Ga0209450, IMG submission 187149) | Freshwater lake sediment microbial communities from the University of Notre Dame, USA, for methane emissions studies - LWP11 LW (SPAdes)... | ecosystem: Environmental > Aquatic >... | reverse complement strand
CTGTTACTACCAATCATACTTTGGGAAGGATCACATCCTTGTCGGTCCTTTTGCATCTTCTCAGTCGTGGAAACACGGGCAGACTGTCACATAAAGGCCGCATCGCATGGTTCCATGACGGGCAACCAACGGGGCGATGGGTGTGCAAGGCGGGACTGGTGTCCCGGCGCCAGGTCGCTGCCGGGACAAGCGGGGCAGGTATCCATGGGCTGATATTCCTGCACCGGAAGACATTGACCCCATCGGAACCGATTGCACCGCCACGACATGACCGCACACACTGCCGCAGTTCCCACAGAAATCCACAGCCAGCGGGGTTTTTGAGGGGGTGTCTGCCCCCATCCGTTGCCAACCCCTTAGAGTAAAGCAGGGCCTCATTCCTTGGGGATATAGGGAGTGTACTCCTGCTGATCGTTCCAAGTCCGCCCAGCGCGGCTGTTCGTTTCAGCTGGACGATGCCCTGCACCCGCCCAGACTCCATATAAAGGGGCAGGAAATGGGGGACAATGACGGAGCGAAATTGATCTGCATCCAGGCGACCTGCAAGACAGACAGCGGAAAGAGCCAAAGATTCTGTAATCCGTAGCATTTTTTGGTCTTTTCTTTCGGGGGCGCTTCATAGACAGGAGAAGGGATCTCCGTACCGAAGACAATAACAGAACGGGCAGAGGGATTGTGGTGCAAGGGGCAAGACCGGTCAGCGTCTTGCAAGTCTTTAATTCTGACGATTGTGTATTCATGAATTCCTTCCTCCATGAAAAACACATCACGATCCATTGTGAAGTAATTCCTTGTCTTTTGTGCGATATTTCCCTACCCGACTACTTATGGTATGGCTCGTGGTGATTGATTTTACATGCACGGTAGATCTGCTCAAGAAGGATCTGCCGGATCATCTGGTGAGTAAACGTCATCGGTGAGAGTGAAAGCCTGACATTGCTTCTCGCGACAACGGCGTCCGAAAGCCCGAGATCCCCTCCGATAATGATACTCAAAGAATTTCTACCGGCAATCTCATATTGGCGGAGGTTTTCTGCCAGGGTCTCACTTGACCATTGAAGCCCATTGACGTCAAGGACGATGACAAAACTATCCTGTGAGATCGACCCAAGAATCCGATTTCCCTCGGCATCCTTAATGCGTTTTTGATCCGCGGGTGTGAGATGCCCGGCCCTCTTTTCTTCTGAAATCTCAAGGATATTCAGTTTGACATACGGGCGCAGGCGTTTTGTATATTCTGCAATACCATCCTGCAGGTACTTTTCCTTGACCTTACCGACCGCGATTATGAGAATCTGCATGGGTCTGCCTTCAGGAGCACTGGTTGATTGCCCTTCCTCATACCAAAAGAATATTATCCGAATATCTTTTTTGATTGTTCCAGTGCATCTACAGCCGGGAGCTTTTTGCCGGTCAGAAACTCTATGCATGCCCCGCCACCCGTAGAGATATGGGTGAAATCCTGTTCAATACCAAGTTTTTCAATGACTGCCGCAGTATGCCCGCCACCGACAACGGAGAATTCTACCCCCGAAGCTGCCCTGAGCAGTTCGTATGTTCCAGTTGCAAAGTCAGCGTCTTCAAATACGCCGGCAGGTCCATTAAAAACCACCGTGCCTGCTTTTTTAAGAACCTGCACAAGAGCCGCAACAGAGTCCATGCCCAAATCGAGTACGGGTGTATCTTCCGGAATCTTATCTATGGGATATTCGACACGATGGTTATCCTGCCTAACAGCAACAGATTCCGGCATTACCACACGGTCACGGTAATGGGATAGGATCTCCTTTGCCTTATCGATTTCCGGCTGGTATTTAAGCTGGATAATGAGCTGGGTGGAGGGCTTTCCGATATTGTAGCCGGCAGCAATCAAAAAGACATTCGCAACGACACCAATCACCATAACCTGGTCAGCAATACCGTTTGCCAGCACATGCCGGGCAACATCGATAGAGTCATCCACTTTAGTGCCGCCAAGAACCATACAGACCGGGCGGGGTGCGCCGGAAAACACTTTGGAGAGCGTTGCTACTTCCTTTTCCATGAGGAGCCCCCCCGCTGATCGCATGGCAAGTGGTAATCCCACAATCGTCGGTTGCGAACGGTGGGCGGTCCCGAATGCGTCATTTACAAAAACATCCGCCATGGAAGATAATTTTTTTACCAGATGTGTCTTTTTTGCTTCTTCGGGCTTTAAGGTCAGGTTCTCCTCTGCATTAAACCTGACATTTTCCAGCATCAGCACGTCACCAACCTTCATGGCATTCACGGCTTCCCGTGCATGACGCCCGAATATGCTGTCAACATACCTTACTGGCTTTCCCAGAAGCTGCTCAAGCTTTTCTGCATGAACTTCAAGCGTGGTAAAATCTTTTTTCCCGGGTCTGCTCTGGTGGGTAACAATCACAACGCGACTATCGGAAAGGGCTCGGATTGTCGGAAGGTGCTCCCGGAATCGCTTGTCATCGAGAATAAGGTTGGAGGTGGGGTCAATGGGGGAGTTGAGATCGAGCCTGAGAAGAACCGTTTTTCCGTTACACCCCAGCTCCCTGATGGTTCCAATCTGCATCCTGTCCACCTTGTTAATTATGATGTGCTCCTAGCTTTGATTCTTTTCATCCTGAAGAGCTCTTCACGCTCCATCTCATCAAGGCGCATCTTGATGAAATCCCGGGCCGCGGTGAGTTCCGGGATTACCTTGTACTCGAGAGCGTTTACCCTCCTTTTTGTCTTTTCGATCTCGTCAAGCAGGCGTTTCATCGTTGTTTCGATTTCGGCACTTTCTATGACTGATTCCACCAGTTCTTCGAACGCTGATGCTGTCTCATCAATGACCGTGGACGTGCCGAGCACGCCGTAACCACGATCTACGAGGCTCTTCTTCACCTTGGATGACTCAATTTGGGGGACGATTACTCCCATGATGTTCTTGCTCTTCAGGGTGATCTCGGGGACTTCTTTTACCGAGAATGCCGCAGATTTTACACCAATGGCGCCTTCTACGGTGTTGGCAAGCGCCATCATCTCGACTGCACGCTTGTGCCGCGCCAGGAGTTCTCCCTTGGTGTCCTTTGCATTGGCAAGGATCTTGAAAAATTCCAGGATTAGTCCATCGCGCTTCATCTTGAGGATCTTGTAGCCACGCTCGGAGAGCTGGATCTTCCGCTTCAGGTTGATCAGTTCTGACCGGGTCGGCTTTATATCTCGCAGCGCCATGGACTCTTACTCCTTCTTTGCACCGGCCTTGAACTTCGGGTGGTACTTGTTGATCAGGTCGCGGTCAATACGGGTCAGCTGCTCTACCGGCAGCGTCGAGAGAAGGTCCCAGCCAAGGCTCAGGGTATCTTCTATGGTGCGGTCCTCGTCATAACCCTGGCGGACAAAACGGTTCTCAAAGATATCCGCGAACTCGAGGAGTAGGCGGTCCCGCTCGGAGAGTGCATCCTTACCGACGATAGCCACGAGGCCACGGAGATCGTTACCTTCTGCGTACCCGGCATACATCTGGTCGGAGACCTTCTTGTGGTCCTCCCGCGTGTGTCCTTTCCCAATACCGAGGTTCATCAGGCGCGAGAGAGAGGGCAGTACATTGATAGGCGGGTAGATACCCTTACGGTGAAGCTCCCGGTTGACCACGATCTGGCCTTCGGTAATATACCCGGTCAGGTCAGGGATCGGATGGGTGATATCATCACCGGGCATCGTCAGGATCGGAATCTGGGTGACTGAGCCCTTCAGGCCCTTGATCATCCCGGCACGCTCATAGAGACATGCAAGGTCCGTGTACATGTATCCCGGATACCCGCGGCGTCCGGGTACTTCTTCACGGGCCGCACCGATCTGACGGAGCGCCTCGCAGTAGTTGGTCATATCCGTCAGGATAACGAGCACGTGCATGCCGAGCTCGAAAGCAAGGTATTCGGCAGTGGTGAGCGCAAGCCGCGGAGTGATGATACGCTCGACAGCCGGGTCATCTGCAAGGTTGAGGAAGACTACCGCTCGTTCGAGTGCACCGGTGCGCTCGAAGTCCTGCATGAAATAATTTGCTTCTTCCTTCGTTATACCCATCGCGGCAAAAACCACGGCGAAACTCTCGGTAGAGCCAGGCACTTTTGCCTGCCGTGCGATCTGCAGTGCAACTTTGTTATGAGGGAGACCGGCTCCAGAGAAGATCGGGAGCTTCTGGCCGCGGACAAGGGTGTTGGTACCGTCGATGGTCGAGATACCGGTCTGGATGAATTCCGCCGGCATACCCCGGGCGTACGGGTTAATTGCAGCACCGGTGATATCGAGGCGTTTCTCAGGGACAATTTCAGGGCCGCCGTCGATAGGCTTTCCGCCACCGGACAGTATACGGCCGAGCATTTCACGACCCACAGGCATCTTAATGGTCTCTCCGGTGAAACGGACACCGCTGTCCCTTCCGATACCGGTCGTGTTCTCGAAAATCTGGACAACGACCAGTTCGTCGCTCGTGTCGAGAACCTGACCACGCTTGGTTGAGCCGTCAGAAAGCACTATATGCACGAGCTCCCCGTAGGCAATCGGCTCGGTCTTCTCGACGAAAACGAGAGGACCGGCAATCTTGCTGATCGTCCTGTATTCCTTCATGCTGCCGACCTCAGTGTGTTGAACTCAGCGTCCATCTGTTTCTCGATTTTCGCCAGTTCTGGCTTGTAGTCCTTGATGAACTTGATCTGGGGCAACTCGTTCTTAGCCTTGACCCCGTTGATCTGCACCGGGCTGACACCGGCAATCTGGGCGGCGTAGGCAAGCTCGGCGAAGAGCTTGATCGCCTTCATCATATCGTACTGCTTTGTCATGTCACAGAACGTGTCAACAGCGTCATACGCATTCTGCTGGAGGAAGATCTCCCGGATCATACGGGCGACTTCGATAGTAACCTGTTCTGACTCCGGAAGAGCATCAGAACCGACGAGCTGCACGATCTCCTGGAGTTCGGCCTCTTTCTGCAGGACTTCCATAGCCCACGAGCGGAGCTTGTTCCACTCGGGGGAGACTTCCTTGTCATAGTAATCGTGGAGTGCCTCGAGATAGAGGGAGTAGGAATTGAGCCAGTTGATGGCCGGGAAGTGCCGGCGCTGTGAGAGCTTGGCATCCAGTGCCCAGAAGACCTTGACGATACGAAGGGTGTTCTGGGTGACCGGTTCGGAAAAATCTCCACCTGGCGGTGAGACCGCACCAATGACCGATACAGACCCTGATGCTCCGTTCAGGGTCTCGACAAGACCGGCACGCTCATAGAACTCCGAGAGCCGGGCTGCGAGATATGCAGGATATCCTTCTTCACCCGGCATCTCTTCAAGACGGGAGGAGATCTCACGCATCGCTTCTGCCCAGCGGGAGGTCGAATCTGCCATAAGGGAGACGTCGTAACCCATATCACGGAAGTACTCCGCGATTGTGATACCCGTATATACCGATGCCTCACGAGCCGCAACCGGCATGTTGGACGTGTTTGCAATAAGTACGGTCCTCTCCATGAGCGGTTTACCGGACTTCGGATCCTCGAGGTGTGGGAATTCCGTGAGGACTTCTGTCATCTCATTGCCGCGCTCGCCGCAGCCGATGTAGACCACGATCTCGGCATCCGACCACTTGGCCAGCTGCTGCTGGGTGACCGTCTTACCGCTCCCGAACGGGCCGGGAATTGCAGCTGTGCCTCCCTTTGCAATCGGGAAGAGACCGTCAAGGATACGTTGACCGGTGATCAGAGGTATTGTCGGGTTCTTCTTTTCTCTCACGGGTCGGGGAACACGGACCGGCCAGCGCTGGATCATCGGGTACTCACGACCATCGTCAAGGATGCAGATAGTTTCGTCTACAGTGAAGTCCCCTTTCTTGATCGTTTTGACAATGCCTGCCTTCACATTGGGCGGGAGCATGATCTTATGGACGATGTTGGTCTCCTGGACTTCACCAAGGATTGCTCCTGGTTCGACCTTATCCCCTGTTTTTACGACAGGCTTGAAGGTCCACTTCTTCTCATGCGAGAGTCCAGGTGCAGAAACACCACGTTCAATGAAGTTGCCCATCTTATCCACAAGCACAGCGAGGGGGCGCTGGATCCCATCATAAATGCTGGTCAGGAGACCTGGACCCAGTTCAACCGCAAGCGAGAGTCCGGTGTTTTCCACCGGTTCACCGGGACGGATACCGGAGGTATCTTCGTACACCTGGATAATGGTGCTATCACCCTGGATCTTGATGACTTCTCCCATCAGCGCTTCTTTGCCGACCTTCACCACATCATACATGTGGGCGTCAAGATTGACTGCCGTAACGACAGGGCCGGCGATTCTTTTGAGAACCCCTTCTTTTGCGTCTTTTGATTTTTTGTTTTTTACTTCCACAGATCAACACCCACCGATCTCTTGATTCTCTCTCTCATGGTCAATCCCCCTTCCTCGCCACCGATCGCGATCACGGTAGGTTTCACGGAGTTTTCAAGGGTAGTCCGAAGTCTTCGGGGAACGCGCTCCATATCGCTGCTGTTAAGGACGAGAATGCCGATATTGCCATCATGCAGGACATTGTTGATGTATTCGTTGAGTTTCTCGTCATTTTCTGCAGCGTATGTTTTTTTTATACCTGCAAGCCGGAACCCAAGAATGAATTCGCTGTTACCAATAACTGCAATCTCCATTATACCACCAGATATTCAGCGATCCTATCGGACGGAAGTTTTGATTCCTTTCCTCTTGCAAGCGCCCGAAGGTTGAACACTTCGTACTTTTTCTTTTCCAGGTAAACAAGGATGGGATGAATCGAGAATGGGTTGCGCTTCGATAACCGCTCCATCTGTTCCAGCTGAACACGGGTCAGCCTGCTCTCAACATCATGTATCACTTTTTCACTTTTAAGCTCATCAAGGAGTGAAATTAAGAGGCTGTTACGGATCTTTGCTTTCATCTGATCGATAAATTCGGCCTGGTCGCGCAGGGTATTCAAGGCTGCAAAATCCGCTGATGAAAGAACGCCCCCGCTGATATACATTTCACGTGCGTCATCCACTAAGGTATCCATTCGCAACCGGAAGAGAGTCTTGATATTCCGGATGTCGATGTCAAACCTGATGAAATCGAGGAACTGATTTCCTCCCTTGATTCCACTTTCTGCTTCTGTAATAATCTCAGAGAAAAACTGTTTGTAGAGCTCATTTTCCATCCGGGAGAACGAGCCGCTCTCTTTAGTGGCCGGGAACTCACGGGAAAGCACCGGGTATATCCGGTTCCCTCTGAGGGCTTCAACAATCCTTTCGGGATTGTCTTCTGCCAGAAGGCGGTCCAGGATGACACGGTCAAGACTACCTGCAGGGACCAGGATCTCCTTGATCTTCCCCACCTTCTCACCCTGCATCTTACCCCGCAGGATGGTGAGAATGTTCTGGATATCCCAGCGGCGGAGATAAGACCGGGTGAACTGCTTTAAATTTCCCGGTGTAATCTCCAGGATTTTCTGGTATTCCTTGGCAAGGTTCCAGCTGAGGGCTACCTCAATAAGATCGATACCCTTGAAGGATGAACTGAGCTCATCAATCTCCTGTTTGTATTCAGTTTCCTGAATAATACGGGTGATTTCCGGGAGGCTCATATTGAGCATACGCATGTACTCCTCGCGGAGTATGAGTTTTGATTTTCTCACCCGCATCCTTGTACAGACGTAGATGTATGGTGCAAAGACACTTTTCACTGCAACCATCGGAGATCCCTCCTATCCAAACAGGATGTCTGATGCATCTTTCAACCCGGATTCCCAAACTTTCGCAAGGAATGTGCGGTAACTGTAATCAATCTGCAATTCGCCTCCATCACCTTCGACAAGGATTCCACCGTCGATATCTACAGGAGATCCTACTTTGAACTTGGCAAATTCGGGATTCTCGGAAATAACCGCCTTGACTGTTGCCACATCCCGGGTATTACAATAAATATTCCCCTTTGTGATCTCCTTTTTTGCTTCGGTGAGAAGTTTTTTGATGGCTTCACGATGGAAGCTTTCAGGGAGAGCGGCAATCTCCAGCAGGATTGTTTCGTAGACCTTGTCCAGAAGTGCCTTTTGCGTGTTTAAGAGCTCCCGTTTCACAAGCAGGTTTGCTGCAGACACTTCCTGATCGATGATATGAGCTGTCTGCTTTGCTGATTCTGCCTCTGCTGCGAGCTTGATCTCTCCGGCACGCTTCCCGGCTGTTGCAAGGATTTTGTCTGTGTCCTGCTTTGACTCTGCACGTATCTTGTCTGCTTCCTTTTTGCCTTTTTCCCTGATTTCTTCTACAACTGCTTCCAGTCCCATTGTCTGCCCCGATTTAGAACAACAGCAGGAGACCGACGACCAGACCGAAAATCACAATTGTTTCCGGAATGACCGTAAGGAGCAGGACAAGCCCGAAAACATCCTTGTTCTCTGCAGTTGCACCGACTGCGGCAGAACCAATCGCCATTTCGGCGATACCCGAAGCAATTCCGGTTAATCCTACGGCTAGACCTGCACCAATTGCCTTCATTCCAATCTGCGATGCTTTCATTAATTCGATATCTGTAATCGCTGCTGCTACAACTTCTGCTGCCATTTTTAATCCTCCGTAAATCTTCTGTTAAGTCCAAAAGGACTGTACTTCTTGCCTCCACCCTTATAGAATTTGGTGAAGAATTCAACATAATGCAACCTGATTGAATGCAGACCGCCCCCGAGAATACCAAGCGCCGTATTCAGCGCATGTCCTATCAGGAAGACAGCAACACCCAAAATTATGAAGAGCACTCCAATGATGGTGATGTTCTCCAGCTGGGGACTGATGAGCATACCGATTGCGATGTAGTTCACCACCATGGCTATTGCCACTGAAGAAAGTCCCACAGCTACAATACGTGCATACGAGAGCACGTGGCTGATAATCGTTGGAAGTTCGACAAGTTCAAGCCCGGAATCCCGTGCTATGAATATAACTCCGGCAATGAGCATCACAGCACCGACAACTGCTGCAATATTCACGCTGGAAACAACTTTTGGTAATGTTGTAAAGTCTGGCATGTATGGCATCTGGACTATCGACCAGATAATCATAAGGATGCCCCACATGACACATATCCAGCCGAAGTTGGCCATCACTGCTTTGATCCGGTGATCGCCATGATCCTGGCGTGCGTGGTTGATCATCCCGAGAATACGCCCGAGTGTAATATGTACAAGACCAATCCAGATTGCGAGGATCATCAGTTCAGGAATCTGAGGACCGTGTCCTGTTGAATGGGCACCGATATTCAAATGCCGGCTGAACATGATAGGCTTCCAGGGGAGCGCGAATCCCAGGAATTCACTATAGAGCAGACCAAAGAGAATACTGGAGAAACTCGCATTCCGGAGCACGGTAAGGAGTCGAGTACCTTCTTCACCCTTCATGTACTTCCGAAGCCCCAGACACATTGCAAGGAGAATCAACCCGTATCCCACATCACCCAGAATCAACCCGAAAAAAAGGGGAAACACAATGGAAAGCATGAGTGTCGGATCGAGTTCCGAGTATTTTGGTCGGGAGTATACGTCCATGAGCATCTGCGTCGGTTTTGCAAAAGAGGGATTGTTATACTCTACTGGTACAATATCATGCTCACTGTCTGTGGGCAGAACGGTGACAAAGATTTTTCCCGCGGTGGCTTTGACCAGAGCCTGGCTCAGGTTTTCAACGCTTGCCGATGGAACCCAGCCTTCTGCAACGAACGTCTCGTTTGTCGTTGCAAACCGCAAAGGTGCCTCGGCTCGTTCAACCTGGACTTTTAAAATTTCTTCGCATGCAACCATGAATCCTGCATGCTTCTCTTTAATCGCATCCAGGTTCTGGTTGATCTCCCCAATCTCCTTTTTCATGAGAGTGATTTGCCTGGTGTAAAAAGAAATACGCTCCTTGGGATCGCCTGATTCATCAGGGATCGTGACTGCCTGGTATCCCGCTTCCTGTAAAGCTGCTTCAACCACACTTCGTTGCTCAACCGCAGCGATCACGACAATGAAATGTTTGCCTTTACCTCTCGTGGAAAACATTTCATGAGGTACAGAAAGCGAGACCTCTTTTTCAACATACCCGGCAAAAACGGAAAGTGTCGAATATCCGCTATAGAGATCGAGATCTCCGGGTATATCGATAAAGGGAGAGAGCTCGCTCATTTTTTGTTCAAACTCTTTTACTTTTGTTTCGAGTTTTGAGCGTTTTACGGTAAGTCCTTCAACCTCTTGCTCAATTGCAGGGAGATCGCGTTCAATCATTACCTCAAGGTCTGACTGCTTTTGTCGCTTTTTTACCTCCAACTCGTCGCTGCGGATTGAGAAGGTATTCTGGATAGTACGTATCTTTACAAGATCGCCCGATGCTTCTGTTGCTCCTGAAAGTGGCGTGCCAATCTTAAAACCCTCATAACCTTCAGCTCCCGCTTCAACGTAATCCTCAATATGAAACAGGTTATTGCGATGGAGCTCCGTAACAATGGGAGCCATCTGATCCTTTGATGCGACAATCAGCAGCCTGCTCATCTGCTCAGGCTTGAACATGCAGCTGCTCCTTAAACCGCACAACCAGCAACTGCACTGCTTTTTGAAGGTTCTTCGAACCTTTTTCACGGATTGCCGCTGCACGCTGATTGCCACTTTTTATGATTTCGGCGTGCTTGAGTGCCGCCTGGTGCCGTGCTTCTTCCAGTTTCAGTTTTTTGTATTGTTCAGCATTGCTCTGCGCTTTTGTAACCAGATTATCAGATTCCAGCTCAACCTGAGAATGCCTGTGCTTCTTCTCTTCCTGGGCCGCACTGATTGTTTTTTGGTAATCCTCTTCTGTTTTTTTAATGTCTCGTAGGACCTCAGTCTTCATCCAACCCTCCTCTCACGGCAGTACAATAATTGGTGAAAAAAACAATATATGTATTGTTATTTACTTTTCAAAAGTCAGAACATCAAGGGAAAATGATCAAATTCCCAGATAATTCAGGAAAAATCGGTTTTTATTTCGAATTTTATATGTTTGGGAATTATACTTTCCGGCAGGTTGGATATATCAATTCCGTCCCCGCTTCTTTTCAGCGTTACACCCGCCAGTTCATCGCTCGAACAGATGATATGCTGTTCCGGGTGTGTGCCCCTCTGTATCGAACAGCTGGTAAAAACTTCGGGTCCTACCGATACTACATAGGAAATACGTCGTGAGCCAGGATGGTTTCTGGGCAAGACCAGCAACGGTACATGAAACGTCCGGACTAGATCGATAAGCATAAGTGCGGGTTCAACAGCCCCCCCTTCCGGAGCTGAAACAACTACAAGATCTCCGGCATCAACGCCCTGACAGTATTCATCGTCCGAGGTCTCAATGCAAAGCCCAAAACTGCTCTTCACTTTTGCGATGACTAAAAAAGATTTTGTTCCCCTGATAAGCAACAGCTCATCATCAAGGGCGTAATTCATGCATTCGCCACATCATCTGACTGGCAGCTGGGACATATAGGTTTTTTGCCAATTCCTTTAAACCGCTCACCGCATTCGTTGCAGCGGTAATCCTTCCCCTGAACCCGATCCGGGGGGAGATCAATGTCTACGGGACCACCGACAGTACACATATGCACATCACCTCACTACGAGATCTGTGCGTCATTATTTAATGGTATCTCATATCCGGTTTTTTTTAAAAAATCCCGTAATCTGTCAATCAAAATGTACCTTTCTTTAAAAAATATCATATGGTTATCCCAAGAATATTCAGCAAAACGAGAATACAGACACCGGGAAGACCACCGACCGCACAGATGAGTATTGTCGCGAGGCTGTACCCCAGGTCTGGTTTGCCCATCCATTGCATGATATGGAAAAAATTCAGGAAAAATAATGCGATTATTCCCAAAATGGCATTTATCAGAAGGACAGAAAATTTTTTTACCAGGTAATAGACGACAGCAATCATTGCCACGATGAGGAGAATAATAACAAGAACGTCGGTCATACTTTTACCTATTTACCAATAATACGCTGTTTATTTATTTTTACCGAAGGCAGAATCATAGATCCGATTGCACGGGATTCTTTACTTAACCCGATTATCTCATGGTGCATGTCAAACACATTTCCGGTGAGCATTGCGCTCCGTATGGGTGTTTCATATTCTCCTCCCTCCATCCAGAATGCATTGGAGATCTCAACAGAAAAATCACCGCTCATCGGGTTTGCAGTATGGGCACCTACCACATTATGTATGTAGAGCACCCGTTCGTCAGACACCGTGTTTCGTTTTCCGTCAACAATAAAATTATGATGCCCGATTGATGGCAAACCCCCAAAACCGCCCCGTATTGCACTTGAAGTGCTTGTTTTTCCGAAACGATACGCAGTTTTAAGGTCATACGCGAAGGTTTCCAGAATCCCGTCCCTGATAAAATCGATACGTCGTGCGGGTGTACCCTCTGCATCCCAGTGTACACTGCCGTTTGCCTTTTTCACCAGGGGATCATCATACATCATAATTGCAGGATCGGCAACACTTTTACCAAGGGATTGAGCTAATCGGGATCTGCCGGCATGA
>Ga0209450_10001287_pt1 | contig 12574 bp, 10 predicted proteins | sample FrelakmetLWP11LW_FD_187149 | JGI IMG/M metagenome (GOLD analysis project Ga0209450, IMG submission 187149) | Freshwater lake sediment microbial communities from the University of Notre Dame, USA, for methane emissions studies - LWP11 LW (SPAdes)... | ecosystem: Environmental > Aquatic >... | reverse complement strand
CGCACACCACGTGGTCGCCAGCCTTGAGCGTGCCGAGCGCCAGCGCCAGCGTGGCCGCCATGCCGGAAGAGGTGGCGATGCAGTCCTCGCCGCCTTCGAGCGCCGCGAGCCGCCGCTCGAACATGCGCACGGTCGGGTTGGAAAAGCGCGAATAAACATAGCCGTCCTCGCTGCCGGCGAACTTGGCCGCCGCCTCCGCCGCGCTGCCGAAGACGAAGGAGGAGGTCAGGAACAGCGCCTCGCTGTGTTCCTGGAACTGGCTGCGCTCGGTGCCGGCGCGGATCGCCAGGGTGTCGGTGTCGTAGTGGTCGTCCATAAACGAAAAACCCGCTGGCAGCGGCGAGCGGGTTCCGGAGACGAACCTCGCTTTAGCTGCATTTGTTAAGCGCCCGCAAGCTGAGTCAAATCGGCGCGACGGCGGTGATGGTAACAGCGATCAGCGCCGCTGTGCGCGGCGCTCCTTGCGCGAGAGCAGCGCGACCGCGGGCGTCGCCGCACCGGCCTGTGCATGACCCAACGCAGCGACGGCCAGTTGACGGTTCTTTGCCACCCGCTCGCGCTCGCCGGCGGGCAGATCGGCTCGGCGCACCAACTGGTCGGCCACCACAAGCGACTCGCGCACGTGGCCGGCGTGGTAGGCGGCGACCGCCAACTCGTCCAGGGCGCGCCAGCCGTACATGCCGGGGTCGAGAAAGAGCGCATCGCCCGGCAGCGGCGTCTTGACCGCCGCGCTCGCAAACGGATACGCGGCGGCCGCCCAGCCGGCCTCGCGCAGCAGGCGCGCCAGTTGCACGAGCGTCTCCGCGCGCGCCGGGCGGAACTGGTAGGCCTCGAGCAGCGCGAGCATCGCCTCTTCGGTGTCGCGGCCGGCTTTCTCCTTCAACAGGCCGATCTGGTAGAGCGAGTACCAGACCTCCTCCTCCCAGCCGCCCATCCGTGCGCGGCGGGCGTAGGTTGCAAGCGCGCTCTCCGTGTCGCCCGCATCGCGATAGCTCTGCGCCAGGTAGAACACGTAGCGGGCATCGTCCGGCTCGTCCTTGAGCGCCGCCTCGAGCACAGCGGCGTCGCGCCGGTACTTCTCCACCGGATCGCCGCGATTGCGCGCGCTGTCGAATAGACCCCGCACCACCGGACCGCGCAGCGTCTCGGCTCGGTGCAGCGCATCGCAGGCGATCACCTCGTGCAAGACGCCGACGTAGCGCCACGGCAAGGCCGCACGCACGAGCTTGATCGCGTCGAACTCGGTGCCGCTGGGCTCGACCCGGTGGCGCAGGCTGTACGCATCGGCGGTCAGGGCCGGCCAGCGAAAGCCCCTGGGGGCTTCGAACACCTCGTCGGCGTCGATCGTCAGCGTGAACTCGGCGCGGTCGCGGGCCAGCGCCAGCGCTTCCGTGCGGTTGTGGCCGAAGTCCTTCCACGGCCGCTCGACCACTTCGCCCGGCAGATCGGCCAGAAGGTGGCGAATGAGGTCTGGCGTACCGTCGGTCGAGCCGGTATCGGCGATCAGGTAGCAGTCGATATAGGGCCGCACCGAGTCGAGGCAGCGCCGGATGACGTGCGCCTCGTCCTTGACGATCATGTTCAGGCAGATGCGCTGCGGCATGGCAACCGAAGTTGTAGGCGAACTGCGCGCCAAGTCTACGAGGCGGCAAAGCAGTAATGCAGCCTCACGCAGGCCGGGGCCGAGCGTCTTTGCACTCGGATTCTCTTGGCCCCGGCCTGCGCCGGGGCGACGGCGTGCCGCCTTAAGCGTCCGCTTCGATCGCCAGGCTCAGCTGGTTGCGCGGCGCATCCTCGACCGCCGCCAGCGCACGGCGCGCGCGCTCGATGCGGTTCAAATACTCCGGCGTCACATCGCCCGTGATGTACACGCCGTCGAAGCACGAGGCCTCGAAGCTGGCGATCGCCGGATTGCAGTCGCCGACCGCCTGCTTCAGGTCGTCGACCGACTGATAGACCAGCGCATCGGCACCGATGGCGCGGCGAATTTCTTCGTCGTTGCGGGTGGCGGCGATCAGTTCCGCGCGGGTGGGCATGTCGATGCCGTAGACGTTGGGATACCGCACCGGCGGCGCGCTGGACGCGAAGTAGACCTTGTTCGCGCCGGCATCGCGCGCCATCTGCACGATCTCCTGGCTGGTGGTGCCGCGCACGATGGAGTCGTCCACCAGCAGCACGTTCTTGCCCTTGAACTCGACGCCGACGGTGTTCAGCTTCTGCCGCACCGATTTCTTGCGCACCGCCTGCCCCGGCATGATGAAGGTGCGGCCGATGTAGCGGTTCTTGATGTAACCCTCGCGATAGTCGAGCGAGAGTTTGTTGGCCAGTTGCAGCGCCGCCGGTCGGCTGGAGTCCGGGATCGGCATCACCACGTCGATGTCGCCGAGCGGAATCTGGCGCACCACCCGATCGGCCAGATACTCGCCCAGCCGCAACCGCGCACCGTAGACCGAGATGCCGTCCATCACCGAGTCCGGCCGCGCCAAGTACACGTACTCGAAGATGCAAGGGTTGAGGCTGGGCTTGTCCGCGCACTGGCGGCTGTGGAAGCGCCCGTCCATGTCGATAAAGATCGCCTCGCCCGGCGCCACGTCGCGCGCGAAGCGAAAGCCCAGGCCTTCCAGCGCGACCGACTCGGACGCGATCATGACTTCGGTGCCGGTGTCGCCCTCAAGCACGCCGAAGCACAGGGGCCGAATGCCGTAGGGATCGCGAAACGCCAGCAGGCCGTAGCCGGCAATCTGCGCGACGATGGCGTAGGAGCCGCGCACCCGCCGGTGCACGCCGGCCACCGCGCGGAAGACCGCATCCGGGTCGAGCACCAGGCCACTGGCGGCCATCTCCAGCTCGTGCGCCAGCACGTTGAGCAGCACCTCGGAGTCGGAATTGGTGTTGATGTGCCGCCGGTCGATGCGGAACATCTCGTCCTTCAGCCGCTCCCAGTTGGTGAGGTTGCCATTGTGCGCGAGCGTGATGCCGAAGGGTGCGTTGACGTAAAACGGCTGCGCTTCCTCGGAGTTGCCGGCCGAGCCCGCGGTCGGGTAGCGCACCTGGGCGATGCCGGAGGTGCCCGGCAGCGAGCGCATGTTGCGCGTGCGGAAGACGTCGCGCGTCAGCCCGCTGTCCTTGTGCATGTGGAAGGTGTTGCCGTCGGCGGTGGCGATGCCGGCGGCATCCTGGCCGCGGTGCTGCAAGAGTTGCAGCGCGTCGTAGAGCAGTTGGTTGACCGGGCCGTTGGCCACGACCCCGACGATTCCGCACATCGTGCGCCCCTCCCCTTGCGTGCCCCTCAAGTGCCGCGCCAGGACGGCGGCAACCACGGCAGCGCGAATGCTACGCCGGCCTGCACCCACGGGACCAGTTTCGACTCGCGCCACCAGGCCTCTTGGGCCAGCCCGGTGCCGGCCAGTAGCGCGACCGCCACAGCGACGACGAGCAGGGCCCGCGCGAAGCCGAACAGCCCGCCCAACACCCGGTCGGCGCCGGAGAGTTTCGCCTTGGCCAGCAGCGTGTGTACGAGTGCGGCCGCAAGCGCGGTGGCGAACACGGTGCACACCAGGATCAGCACCGCCGCCACCGCCGTCCGCCCGTCCGGCCAGTCGCGCAGGAACGGCAGCCAGTGGCCGAGCGGCTTGGCGTACAGCACCGCCAGCACGACGGCCAGCACCCAGCCGGCGAGCGAGAGCACCTCGCGCATGAAGCCGCGCCACAGTCCCCACAGGGTCGATAGCAGCGCAACCGCCAGCAGCACCCAGTCGAGCGTGCCGAGGCCGGTCACAGCGCGACGAGATCGGCCGAGATGCCGAGCGTGCCGAGCACCGCGCGGGCGGCTTCGGCTTCGTCGCGCGCGCCGTACGGGCCGACGCGCACGCGCCAGACCGTGCCGCTCTTGGCCTCGGCGCGCTCGACCCTGGCCGACAGCCCCTCTTTACGAATCCGGTCGGCGAGTTCGTTCGCCGCCGACTCGCTCGCCAGCGCCGCCGCCTGCACGACAAACTTGCCGGTCTTGACAGGCTCGGCTTTCTTGGCCTCGGTCTTTTTCGCTTCCGACTTCTTGGCCTCGGATTTCTTGGGCTCGGCCTTGGCGGGCTCGGCCGCCTTCGGCGCCTCTGCCTTCTTCTCTTCTTTCGCCTCGGGCGGCGGCTTGCCTTCGTCCACCAGCTGCGCATCGGGCGGTGCCACCGGCGTGTTGGCCGGCTCCGGCAGCGGCGGCAGCGAAAGGCGCGGCGTAAACGGCGTCTTCTCGCTCGGGATGTCGATCGGGATGTTGTCCGGCACCGGCCGCGGCGTGGGGTCGAGGATCATCGGCACCACGATCACCACCGCCAGCAGCAGCGCCGCGGCACCGATCAACTGGCGGCGGGCGCGCACCTTCAACGCGGCGGTGGGGTCGGCGCGACCGGTGGCCTCGCTCGTGGCATCTGCGCCGCGCGCCGGCACCGCCTTCTTGCCCGACCGCCAAAAGGCCCAAGCCATCGTCGTGCTGCCCCGTGTCATTGGCGCTCGGCTTGCAGGATCTGCATTACGCCACCGACGGTGACGAAGCTGCCGAACACGACGATTCTATCGTCGGCAGCCGCCGCCGCGCGCGCGCCGGCGTAGGCGTCTTCGATGCCGGCGTAGCGCGCAATGCTCGCCTGCGGGCAAGCGGCCAGCACGCGTTGCGCGAGCGCATCGGCGGACAACCCGCGTGCGCCCGCCGTGGGCGCCAGATGCCAGGTGTCGATGCGCGTGCCGACACGCGCGACGACGCCCTCGACATCCTTGTCGCCCAGCGCCGCAAACACCGCATGCGTGACGGGAGAGAAGCCCATGCTGTCGAGGTTCTGCGCCAACACCGCGGCGGCGTGCGGGTTGTGCGCCACGTCGAGGATCGTCGTCGGCCGCCCCGGGAGCACCTGAAAGCGGCCGGGAATCTCCACCGTCAGCAAACCCTGCCGCACCGCCTGCTGGCTGACGGGCAGCGAACCGGCCAGCGCCTCCAGTGCCGCCAGCGCCGCCGACGCGTTGAGCAATTGATTCGCGCCACGCAGCGCCGGGTACGGCAAGCCCGCGCGCCGCACCTGGCGCCCACCGTAGGCCCATTGCTGCTTATCGCCGCCGTAGTTGAAGTCGCGGCCAAAGCGCCAGAGGTCGGCGCCGATCCGCGCGGCCACCTCGGTCACCGACTGCGGCGGCTGGGGGTCGGCGCAGATCGCCGGCCGGCCCGCGCGATAGATGTGCGCTTTCTCGAAGCCGATGTGCTCGCGCGTCGGCCCCAGGTAGTCCATGTGGTCCAGATCGATCGAGGTGAGCACCGCGCAGTCGGCATCGACGATGTTGACCGCGTCGAGCCGGCCGCCGAGGCCGATCTCCAGCACGGCGGCATCGAGCCGCGCGTGCTGGAAGAGCCGCAGGATGGCGAGTGTGGTGAACTCGAAGTAGGTGAGCGTGGTGTCGCCGCGCACCGCATCCACCGCGGCAAAGTGCTCGCTCAGCGGCGCATCGCCCGCCGGCACGCCGTCGATGGTGGCGCGCTCGTTGAACCGGACGAGGTGCGGTTTGGTGTACAGCCCCACACGATACCCGGCCGCGCGCAGGATGCTGTCGAGCATCGCGCAGGTGGAGCCTTTGCCGTTGGTGCCGCCGACGACGATGGTCGGGCAAGCAAGGTGCAGCTCCAGCCGCTGCGCCACCGCGCGCACGCGGTCGAGCGACAGGTCGATCGGCTTGGCGTGCAGGCGCTCGACGTGCGCGAGCCAGCCTTCCAGCGTGTCCGGCACGTCAGGCAATCGCCTCCGCCGGCTGCCTGAGCAGCAGCGCCAGCAACCGCGCCAGCGTGTCGCGCAGCTCGCGCCGGTCGACGATCATGTCCACCGCGCCCTTGGTGAGCAGGAACTCGGCACGCTGGAAGCCTTCGGGCAGCTTCTCGCGCACGGTGTTTTCGATCACCCGCGGACCGGCAAAGCCGATCAGAGCTTTTGGCTCGGCGATCACCACGTCGCCCATGAAGGCGAAGCTCGCCGACACACCGCCCGTGGTCGGGTCGGTCAGCACGGAGACGAAGGGCAGCTTCGCCTCCGCCAGCTTGGCGATCATCGCGTTGGTCTTGGCCATCTGCATCAGGGAGAGCAGCCCCTCCTGCATGCGCGCGCCGCCGGTGGCGGTGAAGCAAACGAACGGCACCTTCTGCTCCAGCGCGGTCTGCACGCCGCGGACGAAGCGCTCGCCCACCACCGAACCCATCGAGCCCGCCATGAAGCCGAACTCGAAGCCGGCCACCACCACCGGCAGCGTGCGGATCGCGCCGCCCATGACCACCAGCGCATCGGTCTCGCCCGTCTCGGCCATCGCCTGCTGCAAGCGCTCGGGGTACTTGCGGCTGTCCTTGAACTTGAGCGCATCGACCGGCAGCACTTCCTGGCCGATCTCGTAGCGGCCCTCGGGATCGAGCAGCGCATCGAGCCGCGCGCGCGCGCCGATGCGCAGATGAAAGCTGCACTTGGGACAGACGCGCAGCGTGCGCTCCAGTTCCGCCGCGTACAGCACCGACTCGCAGGAAGGGCACTTGACCCAGACGCCCTCGGGCATCGACTTTTTGGGGCCGTCCTGCTTCTGGATACGCGGCGGCAGCAGCTTGTCGATCCAGCTCATCGTGGCGGCTCCTTCGCGGCGGGCGTGTCCAACGCGGCGCGGACCGCGGAGAGGAACTCGGCGGCGGCTTCGATCTGCCGGCCCGGCGGCGCGTCTTCGATCGTCTGGACGATGCGCGCGCCGATCACCACCGCATCGGCCACCGCAGCGACCGCGCGCGCGCTGGCGGCGTCGCGGATGCCGAAGCCCACGCCGATCGGCAACTTCACCTTCTCACGGATCGCCGGCAGCGCAGCCGCGACCGAATCGACGTTCAGGTGCCCGGCGCCGGTGGTGCCCTTCAAGCTCACGTAGTAGACCCAGCCCGAGGCCAGTTGCGCCACACGCTCGATACGCTCGCGCGGCGAGGTCGGCGCCAGCAGAAAGATCGGATCGACCCCATGCGCCTTGAGCAGCGCGGCAAAGTCGCCGCACTCTTCCGGCGGATAGTCGACCACCAGCACGCCATCCACGCCGGCTGCAGCGGCGGCGGCGGCAACGGCGCCCTGCCCCATCCGCTCGATCGGGTTGGCGTAGCCCATCAGCACCACGGGCGTGTCGGCATCGGTGGCGCGGAACTGGCGAACGAGTTCCAGCGTCTGCGCCAGACCCACGCCGTTGCGGATCGCGCGCTCCGCCGCGCGCTGGATCACCGGGCCATCGGCCATCGGGTCGGAAAACGGCACGCCGAGTTCGATGAGGTCGGCGCCGGCCCGCACCAGCGCGTGCATCAGCGGCACAGTCGTCTCCGGCGCCGGGTCGCCGGCGGCGATGTAGGGGATCAGCCCCTTGCGGCCGGCGCGGGCCAGTTGCTCGAAGCGGGGGTGGATGCGGGACATTGAAGCGGCGATTCCGTCGGCATGCGAGAGCTAACTCGCCCTCACCCGGCCGCTCCGCGGCCACCCTCTCCCGCCGATGCGGGCGAGGGTCGTTCGGGGCGCGCCTTGAACGCCAGCGACGCCTCGCGGCACGAGGCGCGGCAGTAGAACTCCAGGCCACTCGCCTCGGCAACGATGTGCAAGTCCTTGTCGCCGCGGCCCGAGAGGTTGACGAGCAGGATCTTGTCGCGCGGCAGTGTCGGTGCGAGCTTGGCGGCGTAGGCGAGCGCGTGGCTGGATTCGAGCGCGGGGATGATCCCTTCGATCCGGCAGCAGTCGTGAAAAGCCGCCAGCGCCTCGGCATCGGTGGCGCCGACGTACTCGGCGCGACCACTGTCCTTGAGCCACGCATGCTCGGGGCCTACACCAGGGTAGTCCAGCCCGGCGCTGACCGAATGCGTTTCCATGATCTGGCCGTTGGCGTCTTGCAAGAGGTAGGTGCGGTTGCCGTGCAGCACGCCCGGCACGCCGCGTTGCAGGCTGGCGGCGTGGCGCATCGTGGTCAAGCCTTCGCCGGCGGCTTCCACGCCAATGAGCTTCACACCCTCGTGCGGGATGTAGTCGTAGAAAATGCCCATCGCGTTGCTGCCGCCGCCCACACAGGCGATCACCGCGTCCGGCTGGCGGCCGGCAATCTCCGGCATCTGCTCCAGGCACTCCTTGCCGACGATGGAGTTGAAGTCGCGCACCATCATTGGGTACGGGTGCGGGCCGGCCACCGTGCCGATGATGTAGAACGTGTTTTCGACGTTGGTGACCCAGTCGCGCATCGCCTCGTTCAGCGCATCTTTCAGCGTACGCGAGCCGGATTCCACCGGCACCACCTCGGCGCCCAGGAGCTTCATCCGGTAGACGTTCGCTGCCTGGCGGCCCACGTCCTCCGCACCCATGTAGACGATGCACTGCATGCCATAGCGGGCGGCCACGGTGGCGGTGGCCACCCCATGCTGGCCGGCGCCGGTTTCGGCGATCACGCGCGGCTTGCCCATCCGCTTGGCGAGCAGCGCCTGCCCGACCGTGTTGTTGACCTTGTGCGCGCCGGTGTGATTGAGATCCTCGCGCTTCAGAAAAATCTGCGCGCCACCCAGTTGCTCGCTCCAGCGACGGGCGTAGTAAATCGGGCTCGGCCGGCCGACGAAGTGCGTTAACTCGTCTTGCAGTTCGGCGATGAACTCGGGGTCGCGGCGGTAGCGGTCATAGGCGTCGCGCAGTTCGGCCAGCGCGTGCATCAGCGTCTCGGCGACGAAGATGCCGCCGTAGGGGCCAAAGTGCCCGCGTGGGTCGGGAAGGTCGTAGGGTTTCATGAGGCGGCGAGGGCGACGTCCGCGGCGCGAACGGCGGCGATGAAGGCTGCGATCTTACCGGCGTCCTTGACGCCCGGTGCCTGCTCGACCCCGCTGGCCACGTCCACCGCGTAGGGCCGCACGGCGACGATCGCGGCGCCGACGTTGTCCGGCGTCAACCCGCCGGCCAGCACCAGCGGCATGGTGCGCGCGGCGGGCCGCGGCAGCCGCGTCCAGTCGAAGGTGAGGCCGCTGCCGCCGTAGCCCGGCGCGGGCGCGTCGGCGAGCAACGCCAGGGCGTCGTGGTACTGCGTTTCCGCAGCGGAATAGTCGGTGTCCGCCTGCATCCGCAACGCGCGCAGGTACGGTCGGCCGCTGCGGCCGCAGGCGGCAGCGTCTTCGTCGCCATGGAATTGCAGCAGCGCTTGCGGCGCGCGCTCGACCGCACGGGCGATCTCGTCTGCGCCGGCGTTGACGAAGAGCAGCACCGGCGTCACAAGAGCCGGCACTTCGCGCGCCAGAGCGGCCAGTCGCTCGAGCGAGACATACCGCGGGCTGCGCGGATAGCAGTTGAAGCCCAGCGCGTCGGCGCCCGCCGCCACCGCCGCGGCGACATCGGCCGCGCGGGTCAGCCCGCAGATTTTCACGCGCGTGCGGCTCATGGCAGAAAGGGAACGCGCTCTTCGGCAGCGGGCAAGGCGAGCGCCGGATCGTAGTCCACCCGGGTCAGGTACAAGCCCGCCGCCGCAAAGGTCGGCGCTGCAACGGAACGGTCGCGCGCCTCGAGTACTTCGCGCGCCCAGCCCGGCGGCTGCCGCCCGAGGCCGACGTAAACCAGCGTGCCCACCAGGTTGCGCACCATGTGCTGCAGGAACGCGTTGGCCACCGCACGCACGCGAACCAGACGGCCGTAGCGAGTGACGGTCAGTTCGCGCAGCTCGCGCACGGGGCTGGCGGCCTGACACTCGGCAGCTCGAAAGGAAGTGAAATCGTGCGTGCCGAGCAACAAGTCGGCCGCCGATTGCATGGCTACCGCGTCGAGCGGCCGGAACACCCAGCCGACACGGCCGGCGTGCAGCGGCGAGCGCACCGGATCGTTGAGCAGCCAGTAGTCGTATCCACGGCCAGTGGCCGCAAAGCGCGCGTGAAAGTCGGCCGGCACGGCGCGCGCCCAACGCACCGCCGCCGTCGCCGGCAGATGCGCGTTGACGCCCCGCACCCAGGCGTCCAAGGGGCGAGCAACCGGGGCGTCAAAGTGCACGACCTGCGCGCTGGCGTGGACACCTGCGTCGGTGCGTCCGGCGCAGACGGTCGCCACGGGACCGCCGGCGAACGCCGTCAGTGCTCGCTCCAGGGCATCCTGCACGGCGCCGCCGTCCGGCTGGGTCTGCCAGCCGCAATAGGCGGCACCGTCGTATTCGAGGCTGATCGCAATTCGCATCAGTGGCTCACACGGGCCGGGCGGCACCGCGCCCGCAGGCGCGCAGCCGGCGCGCTCCGCCCAGCGGACGGCCGGCGTCGATCCAACGCTGGCCCGTCAAAGCGCTCGCGGGGCGCCGCGCTCACGGCCTCAGTGCGAATGTGCCGCGTACCCCGATGCCACGCTTGTCCTGCCCGGCCCGGCGCCCGATCCAGTCCGGCGCAGGCTCTTGCGGCACGGGCGGCGACGTCCTCCCAAAAAATCAGCCTTCCACGGTGCGCAGCAACTCGACGGCGCTGGCCCGTTGCTCGGCTGTGCCGTCCCGCGCGACCTCTTCGAGCAGTTCACGCGCGCCATCGCGGACACCGAGTTCGATATAGCCTTTGGCCAAGTCGAGCTTGGTAGCCATCTGCGCAGACAAGGGACTGCCGGCTTTGGTGCTGGTCGTAGGCCCTTTGCCCGTTGTCGTCGCTCCGCCCAAATCGAAGTCGATCAGCGGCGGCGCCGTGCTCTCGCCGGCCGGACCCTGCGCCGACCCCGCGCCGCCGCGCCGACCGAAGATCGTGGTCCGGGCGACTGCATCGTCAGGCGCGGTGGTCGCCGGCGCTGCGACCGGCGCCGCGCGAGGCGACAGATTCAGATCCACGTCGGGAATCGACGGCGCCGCAGCGACAGCAACCGTACCGGCCGACGCGGCGGGCGCCGTCGGCGCGGAACCCCGTGTGGTCGGCCCCGCCCCGGTCTTGGTCGGCGGCGCCTGCAAGTCGAAGTCCAGGCTGCTGAAGTCCACGGGTTTGGTCAACACCTTCCACGGGTCCGTCGCGCCGGAGGCCGTCGAGCTGCCGGAGGCCAAGCCAAAGGTCGCTTCGAACTTGGTCGACGGCCCGGTGGCGGCGGGAACCGCCGTCGACAGCGTCTGCCCCGGAGCACGCCGTTCGGCGGTCGGCGCGGCGGCCCGCTCGCCATCGCTTTGCGCAGCCAGCGCCTGCGCCGCCGCCGGCGCGAACTGGGCGTAGGCCGCCGCGATCTCGGCCGTGGGCGATCCGCCTGCCGAGGTCGCTGCACGCGGCGCAACCGCCGGCATCGTCGGCGCGCCATCCGCCGACGTCGGGTTCATCGCCCGGGCGATCTGCATCGCGCGCTCCCAGTCCTCCCCACTGCCGCCGGTCTGGCGGCGCAACTCGTCCAAAACCGTCGAAAAGGCCGCCTCGTTGCCGTTACGCGAATAGATCTCCAACAACTTCAAGCGCGCAGCGTGGCGCTCCGGTTGCAGTCGCAGCGCCTCTTTGAGGATCTGCTCGGCCTGCTCTTCGCGCCCGTAGGCGATGTAGACGTCGGCTTCGGCCACCGGATCGACTTCGTTGGTGTCGAACTGCGACGCGCCGGGCACGAAGCTTGAGTTGAAGGTGCTGGTCGAACTCGTGTCCACGCTGCGTCCGCCCGAAGTGCGGAACAACGAACTGGCGCCGGTCGTCGCCGCCGACACGGTGGCCTGGAACTCCGGCCGCTGCTCGACGCGACGGCGGCGCCAGGCCGAATAGCCGGCCCAGCCAAGCACCAGGAGCACGAGCGCGCCGACGCCCAATTGCGTGGTGGTGTCGCCAAGCATGCTCTCGATGAAGCCCGGCTCTGCCGGTGGCGGCGGCGGTGGCGTCTTCTTCGCCGGGGGCGCCTCGGCTTTTGCGGCAGGCGCAGGCGCAGCGGACGGGCCAGGGGCTGGCGCAACAGCCTCCGCCGGCGGCGGGCTCGCTGCGGGGGCCTTTGCCTCGGGCTGAGCCGGCGCTTCGGCCTTGGCCTCAGCCTTGGCCGGCGCGTCCAATTTCGGCTCTGCCTTGCTCTCGGTCGCTGCCGGCGCGACGGGCGCAGCCTTGCCAGCGGGCGGCGCTTCGGCCTTCGCCTGCGCTTGGGCGCCGGATTTGCTTTGCAGTTCCAGTGCCTTGCGCAGGGCTTCGTTGGTCTTTTGCAGTTCTGCCGCGCGTTCTTGCTGCTCCTTGACGGCGCGCTGCCGCGCCGCCTCTTCATCGGCTTTGGCAGCGGCTGCGGCGGCGGGAGCGGCGCCGGCCTCGGCTTTGGCGATCGTCAGCCGATCGCCCGACTTGGCCGCTGCGCCCTTGTCCTCGACTCGCGGCGTCACCTGGCCTTGCGTTGCCGACGCCGGCGGCGCGGCGGCGGGCGCCGCCGCCACGGTGCGCGACAGACGGCTGCGGTACTCGGCAAAGTCCCGGCTCTGGGCAACGACCTCGGCCCGCGCCTGCGCCGGCGCGATGGCCGCGACCGTGTCGGCCGTCGGAATCGACAGCCGCTTGCCGGCCAGCACCAGATTCATGTTGCCGTTGATGAAGGCATCCGGGTTGGCGCGAACCAGCGCCACCAGCATCTGG
>Ga0209450_10001286_pt1 | contig 12578 bp, 8 predicted proteins | sample FrelakmetLWP11LW_FD_187149 | JGI IMG/M metagenome (GOLD analysis project Ga0209450, IMG submission 187149) | Freshwater lake sediment microbial communities from the University of Notre Dame, USA, for methane emissions studies - LWP11 LW (SPAdes)... | ecosystem: Environmental > Aquatic >... | reverse complement strand
CATTTGAGGCCACGCATGAAAGACACCCCTTTGATCCTAGTTCGTCGTTCCAGGCACCGCTTGAGCAGGCCTCGGATCGCGCGCCGCGCCCGGCGTCGGATGATGACACATGGGCGACCGCTACCCGAACCCCGTCCGGACCGCGACACACCGTCATTCAGCAAAAAAGGCCCTCGCATTGCTGCGAGGGCCTCGAGGTCACGTCGGACCGTCAGTCGATCAGGCCTTGCGGCCGATCAGGCCTTGCGGCGCCGCGCGGCGCCGACGCCGATCAGGCCGAGCCCAAGCAGCGCGAGCGAGCCGGGCTCGGGAACCGCGTTGTTCTGGAAGTCGGCGTTGTTGACGTTGCAGGTGATCGAACCGGTGTCATCAGCAGCACCGCAGGCGTTGATCGCCAGCTGGCTCATGGTGAACCTGAAGTTCTCGCCCAGGCCGAAGTACCTGAGCAACGCGGGGTCCTTGAAGTCGATGCCGAGGCCGGCGGCCACGCCAGTGCTGCCGAGCAGCGTGAGCGAGTACGACTGGACGGTGCCCGAGATCACCAACGGGCTGCCGGCGATGACCGGGCCGGTGTTACCAGGGGTCGCCGTGGTGAGGAAGCCAGTCATTGAAACGGTGCCACCCGCGCCGAAGATGTAGGTGTCGCCCGCAACCGCCGTCAGCGGCCCCGAGGTGAAGGACAGCAGGCAGCGAGTGGTACGGAGCGTGACCGAGCCGCCGGCGTCCGAACAATGATAAACGCCGTCGGCCGCGGTGCCTGACGCGTTCATCAGGTCGAATCCTATGTTGGTGCCGACGACGTTGGTGCCATTGAATACGACCGTGCCGCCGGGGCTCAGGCCCTGGCCCTGGTCCCAATTGAGCGCTGCGGCGGAGGCCGTGCCGGTGCCGAGCACGGCAGACACGATGGCGCCGATGAGCATGTTCCTGACTTTCACTGTTCGATCTCCTGTTCCTGTTTGTGAGTGCATCGCCCGACGTGATGCTTCAACTGAAATAAAGCAAAACCTGTGCCAACTTCACAAACGTTTGATCTGGAACAGGTTATTCCTCCTTTTGTCATATGCCGGCAGAGCCCGGCGTAAACGCTGCCGACGATTCCCGCGCGATATGTTCTAAGGCAGCGAGGCGGCCCGGCGCCAAGCTGGGGCACGCTTTACGCCCCATCCCCCGGCCTCAGGAGCCCCAAAATGAAAAGGGCCCTCGCATTGCTGCGAGGGCCCTTCGAGGTCAGGCCAGGCGTGCGGAATGTCTCCTCAGTCAGGCCTTGCGGCGGCGCACCGCGCCGACACTGAGCAGTCCGAGACCCAGCAGCGCCAGAGTACCCGGCTCGGGGACCACGTTCTGGAAGTCGGCGTTGTTGACGTTGCACGAGAAACCGCCCGCCCCGCCCGCAGCGCAGCCACCGATCGAGAGCTGGCTCATGGTGAAGTCGTACCTCTCGCCTGTGCCGAAGTAATTGATCAGGGACAGGTCCTTGAAGTCGATGCCGAGACCCGCTGCGACGCCTGAGCCGTTGACTAGCGTGACGGTGTAGGCCCTGACGGTGCCCGAGAGCACCAGCGGGCTGCCGGCGATGACCGGTCCGGTATTGCCGGGAGTCGCGGTCGACAGGAAGCCGGTCATTGTGATGTCGCCACCGGGAGCGAAGATGTAGGTGCTGCCGACGATCGTGTCGAGCGGACCGCTCTCGAACGAGAGGAGGCAGCGCGTGGCGCCGAGGGTGACCGTGCCACCCGCGTTCGAGCAGTGGTAGATCCCGTCCGCCGAAGTCCCGCTGGCATTCATCAGGTCGAAGCCGATGTTCCTGCCGATGACCCGGGTGCCGTCGAAGACGATCGTGCCGCCCGGGCTCAAGCCCTGGCCCTGGTCCCAGTTGAGAGTTACAGCGTTAGCAGCACTGGCAAAAAAGGCGGAGCCGACAATGGCGCCGAGGGCGGCTCTGGTGAAATTCATCATTCAGTCTCCTGACAAACGGTCCATCACTCAACCTGTTGGGTGGCCTCAAAGCAAAGCAAGTCCCGTGCCAAGGCACCAAGTGACTGATTTCATTGCGTCCGACAACATTCCAGCACCCAGCGCCTGCTATCCACCGTAAAGAAAACCGACGACAGGGCTGCAATAAGTCAAATACTCACGGCAGCGCTGGCCTAGTCCGCTGGCCTGGCCCTTGGACCCTCGGCAGTCACCCCTGGACACGACGAGGCCCCGCTTGGATGCGGGGCCATGCGAACCTTCCGTCGGCGGCTGGGTGGTGGGCGGCTCAGCCGGCGCGCCGTCGCAGCAGGCCGATGCCCAGCAGTCCGAGCCCGAGCAGTGCGAGCGTGCCGGGCTCAGGGGCGGTGTTCTGGAAGTCGGCATTGTTCACGCTGCAGGAGAAGCCGGCCGCCGTCGCCGAGCACGAACCGATCGCGAGCTGACTGGTCGTGAAGCGGAACTCCGTGTCAGCCGCCAGCCCGAAGTGGGCGAGCATCATCGGGTCCTTGAAATCAAAGCCAAGCCCCGCGCCGACACCCGTGCCGCCAATGCCCGAGGGAGGGGCCTGCAAAGTGATTGAGTAGGAGTTGAAGCTCCCCGACACCACCAGCGGTGTGGTGCCGATGATGGGGGCCGAGTTACCCGGCGTGGCCGTGCTCAGGTAGCCAGTCAGCGTCACAGAACCGCCGGGCCCGAAGACGTAGGTGTTTGTGTTCGGGCCCGAGGGCGTCACCGACAGCAGGTTGCCCGTGGTGAACGACAGTCTGCAACGCGTGGTGCCCAGCGTGACACTGCCGCCCGCCGTGGAGCAGTGAAATACGCCGTCACTGACTGTGCCCGAGGCGTTCAACAGGTCGAACCCGATGTTCATACCGACCAGCTTCGTGCCGTCGTAAACGACTGTCCCGCCGGGGCTCAGCCCCTGCCCCTGGTCGTAATTGAACAGCGGGGCCGCGTGCGCCGCTCCGACGGACATAGTGGCCACCGCAACCAATCCTGAAAGCAACGTAGCGAGCTTCACGTTCGTTCCTCCTTGATCGACCTGGGACTGTCTGAACGAAGTCGAAGCAATTGCTGTGCCAAGATCCCAAAGCATTGATTCAAATTGATTTTCGATCGGATCAGGGCCAGATTCTGTAAAGTGGATCGACACGTCCAGGGCGGGCTGACACGTTCAAGTCACTACTTCCTCCGCCGGCGGCCAGAGAAAATCCCGCGGCCGGTGCAGAAAGCGCCTGATCACCCTCCCCCAGAGGCCCTGTGTCTGCTCGCGGGTGATGCCGCGCGAGCGCAGCGCCACCTTGAGCGCGAGGCTGAAGCTCACTACCAGGTTCACGAGGCCGATCAGCAGCACGCCCGCAAAGCCGACCAGCAAGGCGTGTGGCGACACGGTGAAGGCGAGCCCCTCGACGCCGTAGGCGAAGTTCGCCGAGGCGAAGGCGACGTGGCGGATGTCGAGCGGCAGGCCAAGCAGCTGGCCCACCATCGGCGTGTAGCCGAGCATGCAGCCGAACAGGAAGTTGCCGGCCAGCGCGCCGAGGTTGTGCTCGATGTAGTTTGCGAAACGCTCGAGGCGCGCCGACCCAAGCAGCCGTCGCAGCCACTTCACGCGGCGCAGCCGCTGCGGCACCTGGTGATACAGCGACAGGTTGTCGTAATAGCCCGAGATCAGGCCGCTCAGGAACAGGTACACGCCGGCGATCGCCGCGTACAGCAGCGCGAGCCCGCGCAGCGGGTGCAGGTCGTGCAGCAGGTGCACGGCTTTGGCCGGGTCCACAGGCTCCCAGCCGATGAAGCGCCCCGCCGTCATCACGATCGCGAAGGCCGTGAGCATCGCGATCGACACGTTGCCGGCGATCGAGACCCACTGCGTGCGGCTCACCTCGGCGGCGAGATCGGCCAGTGCGTCAAGTCGCGCCTCGCGATCGTCGCGGCCGTCGAGCGAGGCGGCCAGCGTCGCCGCCGTCATCGCCGGCTGCTTGGTGGCGATGGTCAGGTGCAGCAGGTGGATGATCACGAAGCCGAGGCCATAGTTGAGCGCGTAGGCCGTGCCCTCCCACAGCAGCGGCAGGTCGAGCTTGCCGGTGAGGATCTTGAGCAGCGCCATGAACGCGATGATCAGCCCCGCCCCCGCCGCCGCGCGATAGATCGAGGCGAACTCGCTGCGGGTGTGGCTGATGTAGTGCTCGCCCGAGCGGCTCGCCTGCTCGGTGACGCGGCGCGCGAGCAGCTCGGTGGTGCCGCGGAAGAGGTCGCGCAGGCTGTTGCGGCGGTTCTCCTGACGTACGAGGAGCACGAAGAAAACCAGAACGCGGCCGCGATGGTCCTCGACTGTCACCGCCGTGGACGCGCCCGATGCATCGGCCGTGGGCCATGGCGCCGGCTCGCCGTTGGTCGCCGCCAGCGCATGCAGCACCCGAAGCCGCTCCACGACCTGCTCGATGCGCGCCAGAAGGAACACGAGATTCACGCCTACGCCCGCCTCCTGCGAGCGGCGCCGCACGCGCATAACGTACTCGTCGCACTGTTCGAGCAGCACGTCGAGGTGGCCGTCGTCCTCCAGCGGTTCGTCGCGGCTCTGCTCCGCGATGAAACTGCGCACCTCGTCCGCCTGCGCGAGGAACGGCGACTCGTGTCGCGCGAGCGCCGGCAGGTACTGCAGCAGCGCCGGGTCCGTGCCGGCCGCAGCGAGGCGCGTCGAAGCCAGCCGCAGCGCCTCCAGCAGCTCGTGCCGGCACTTGCGCCGCGCATCCGCGAAGGCCTTCCCATCGACGTCGAGCACCTCGAGGAGCGCGTCCCAGTCGGCACGCGGCACGGACGCAAGCCAGCGGTGGTCGCGCGGGCGGTCGAACACCTCCGCGATCAGGCTGCGCAGGTAGTCGGTGTCGGTCGCGGGCGGCAGCAGGCGGCCGAGCACACGGCGCGCGAGGCCGGCGCGGAAGCTCTGCTCGGTCAGCATGCCGGAGTCCGCGTAGAGGATGCGGTGCATGCGGGAAGTCAGCTGGGCGGCCAGATGCTCACGGAGGCTTGATGCGAGTTCGGGGCGGGACCGGAGCAGTCGGGTCAGCACGCGGAGTCGCGATGCCGCGGACTCGACGTTGTCGCGACGGCGGGGACGGATGAGTTCTACGAGGCGCGCGAGCCAGCCGCACTGCGTGCCTGGCGTGCTCGCCTGCATGTCCTCGAGCAGGCGCACGAAACGATCGGCCTGGTCGGTGTGGGAAGGGCGCTTCATCTAATGGCACATGCTGCAAGTCGAATGTCCCGTACTGTTGGCTCGGTCTCCATCAGAGTCCGGTCACGGCGCGTGGACAGCCGGTAATCGTCGGTCCGGAACGTGGCAGATGCGCAGCTCGGATCGCGGAATGGATCCGGGCACTTATTGGCACGTCGGGATCGACCGGCGGGTTCTCATCAACGTCTTGGCGGACTGCGAGGAACTCCTCGTGCCATCGCTGCCGCAATCCCTCAAGGCGTGGCCGTGCGCCCCGGCCAGTCTTCCGGGGAGTCGGCCTCCGAGACATCGGCCGACGATCGCGCCAGGCCGGCTGGGGGTGCCTCAGGCGTGGCCGGCGCGGCAAACCCGTACTTGCCGTACAGGTGCCGCCGCATTGCGTTCACCGCACTCGTGTCGCGCCGGTCGCCCTGGGTCGGAGGGCGCGATGGCGGCATCAGGGCCCGCAGACTCAGCTGCGCGTAGGACGCTTGCGTGCTGACCATGGTCAGTAGCGTGATGTCCTCGGGCTCCACCCGTTGCTCGGGCGGCGCATTGCCGTTCACGATTTCCTCTAGCGTGGTGGCGTCGAGTTCGAAGTGACGCACTGCTTCCGGGCCCCACTCGGCCAGGACGGGCACGAGGCTGCGGCCGAGTACCGTCGGGTCGGTCAGCGGCAACATGCGATGCAGCATCATCTTGATCGCGAAACGGACGACATCGGAATCGCGGACACCGAGACGCTGAGCGAGCCTCTTGATGCGGCGGATGTCACCAGCGCTCAAACGCAGCGAAATTGCCTGTTTGCGTCCTTCGCTCAAGCGAGCGTCCTCTTTCACTTGCCTGCCGTCGAGGCCACGCCAGACGTACTGTACATTGAAGCTGCCCGGAGGCGCGTGCAGTCGGTTGCTGGAACTTGCGGCGGCACCATCCAGGTGTCGTTGGAGAAAAGCATAACAAGAGTCGCTCTGCTCCCGGGGGATCACGCCCGGAAGAGTCGCCCGGTAGATGGATTGCCCCCTTATGTCAAGGTTTCGGCGGAGTAATTGAGGATCCCACCACAGTTCCTCGAACCCACGTTTACTCGCGTACGAGGCCACCACACACTCCGCCTCGTTCTCGTAAAGGGCAAACCCGCCGCAAGGCGGGGACGCAAAGCCTCCGGTCCTCGGTTCAGTCCAGGGATAGCGGGGTTGCCAGAACTCCTCGGGAGGCACGGCGCAAGGTCGTGCAACCGCCCATGTTCAGCAACTCTTCGAGCTGTTCCCTGAGTCCGAGCCCGGCAGGCAACGGATGGAGGGGCTATCGATGGTTGCGCAGCGTGGGTTCGGCAGGTGGATGGGCAAATTTGGTCTTGTCCTGGCGGCAGGGCTGCTGTTCGGAGGCGCGGCCCATGCGCAGAACGTGGCGCCGACCATCTCAGGCACGCCGCCGACGACGGCGGTGGTCGGGCAGATGTACTATTTCCGGCCCACGGCGAGCGACGCCAATGGCGACCGGCTGAGCTTCAGCGCTACGGGCGTCCCGGGCTGGGCTCAATTCGACAAGAAGTCTGGCCGGATTTACGGCAGCCCGAACAAGCGTAATCTCGGCAAGAGTCACACCGTCCTGATCACGGTAACGGACGGCAAATTTCGGACCTCGCTGCCGCAGTTCAGCATTACGGTGACCTCGACTGCCACGGTCACCAACAACCCGCCCACCATCAGCGGCTCACCACCCGCCTCGGTGGTCGAGGGCGAGCTGTATGGCTTCGTCCCCACGGCGAGCGATCCGGAGCGTGACGGGCTGGTCTTCAGCATCAGCGGCAGGCCGTCCTGGGCCACCTTCACGTCCAGCACGGGCCTGTTGAGCGGCATCCCGCCGGCGGGATCGGCCGCGACTTACTCCGGGGTGCAGATTTCGGTCAGCGACGGCAGGAACACGGCGTCGTTGCCGACGTTCAGCATCACGGTCAACCCGAAGCCGAACAGCCCGCCGTCGATCTGGGGAATCCCGACGACGTCGGTGAACTCGGGTCAGAGTTACTCGTTCCGCCCGGAGGCGTCGGATCCGGAGGGCCAGGGGCTGCGCTTTTCGATCGCAGGCATGCCTGCCTGGGCCCGCTTCGACGCCAGCACGGGCACACTGAGCGGAACGCCGGCCTACGCGAACGCCGGCACATACTCCAACATCGTGATCAGCGTCAGCGACGGCCAGGCCAGCACGGCGTTGGCGCCGTTCTCCATCACTGTCGCCGGGATCAACACGCCGCCCACGATCAGCGGCACGCCGGCGGGGTCGGTCACGGGCGGCCAGACCTACTCCTTCACGCCCAGCGTGACCGACCCGGACGGCCAGGCGCTCACGTTCTCGATTTCCAACAGGCCCGCCTGGGCGAACTTCAACAGCGGCACTGGTCGCCTCTCAGGCTCGCCGACTAATGAGAACGCCGGCACTTATTCGGGCATCACGATCTCGGTGAACGACGGCCAGGCCACTTCCACGCTGCCGCCGTTCTCCATCACGGTCACGGCAGTCAACACGCCGCCCGTCATCAGTGGCACGCCGCCGACCTCTGTCACGGTTGGGCAGGCCTACAACTTCCTGCCGTACGCGAGCGACCTCGAGAACCAGACCCTGACGTTCTCGATCACCAACAGGCCGACCTGGGCGAGCTTCGACGCTGCGACCGGTCGTCTCTCGGGTACCCCGACCTCGGCCCACGTCGGTGCTCACTCGGGCATCACGATCTCGGTGAGCGACGGTCAGGCTTCCACCTCGCTGGCGTCGTTCTCGATCACGGTCGTGGCAACCAACACGCCGCCCACCATCAGCGGCACGCCGGCGAACTCGGTGACCGACGGGCAGGCCTATAGCTTCACGCCGACGGCCTCCGACCCCGACAGCGGCCAGTCACTCACCTTCTCGATCACCAACAGGCCGTCGTGGGCGAACTTCGACGCGGCGACCGGCCGGCTGTCGGGGACCCCGACCTCGGCCCACGCCGGCACGTACTCGGGCATTACGATCTCGGTGAGCGACGGCCAGGCCAGCGCTACGCTGCCGCAGTTCTCGATCAACGTCCTTGCCGCCACGTCGGGCTCGGCCACGGTGAGGTGGTCGCCACCGACGTCCTTCGAGGACGGCACGCCGATCTCGAACCTCGCGGGCTACCGTGTCGTGTACGGGCAGTCCTCCACCGCACTTTCGCAAAGCATCACGATTCCCAGTGCCGTGATCACCTCGGCGACCATCGAGGACCTGTCGCGCGGCACCTGGTACTTCGCCGTCAAGGCGTACACCACGGCCAACGTCGAGAGCAACCTGTCGAATATCGCCTCCAAGACCATCAACTGAGACGGGTCGAATCGCCCGGGTCGCCCAGCGGCGACTCGGGCGACGTTGTCAATAGGGCTGCGTAATCGCCAATTGACGATATTTCTCGCGCCATGTTACATAATCGATAAGTTTTAGCTTGCGGCGCACACGGTCGTGTGCCACCTTCCGCGCCCCCCGATCGATTTAGACATATTCCCGGGCCAAGGAGGCCCTGGAGCGGAGGCGTCCTTTTGATGCTCTCAAGTGGAGTGCTCCAGCGCTGGATTCAGCAGCTGGGACTGGTCCTGATACTGCTAGTCGGCCCGACCCTCGGTGCCGCAACTCACGCCCAAACGAACAGTCCGCCCATCATCAGCGGCTCGCCGCCACCGACGGCGACCGTGGGCAGAACCTATTCTTTCAGGCCGACCGCCAGCGACCCCAACGGCGATGCCCTGACCTTCTCGATTCGTAACAAGCCCGTATGGGCGAGCTTCAGCTCGAGCACGGGCCGGCTCCACGGCACGCCCGGATCGGGGCGCATCGGCACCTACTCGAACATCGTCATCAGAGTCAGCGACGGTCGGACGAGCACGGCCCTGCCGCCGTTCTCGATTACCGTCGTACCCGCCAATTCCCCGCCGACCATCAGCGGCTCGCCGCCGCCGACAGCCACGGTGGGCAGGTCCTATTCGTTCAGGCCGACGGCGAGCGACGCCAATGGCGATGCCCTGACCTTCTCGATCGCCAACAGGCCCGCCTGGGCGAGCTTCAGCTCGAGCACAGGTCGCCTCTCCGGCGCGCCGGGTTCGACCCGGGTCGGTACCTACTCGAACATCGTCATCAGTGTCAGCGACGGTCGGGCGAGCGCGGCCCTGCCGCCGTTCTCGATTACGGTCGTGGCCGCCAATTCACCGCCGACCATCAGCGGCTCGCCGCCGCCGACGGCCACGGTGGGCCGGTCTTATTCGTTCAGACCGAATGCCAGCGACCCCAACGGCGATGCCTTGACCTTTTCGATCGCCAACAGGCCCTCCTGGGCGAGCTTCAACTCAAGAACGGGTCGCCTCTCCGGCACGCCGGGATCGACCCGGGTCGGCACCTACCCCAACATCGTCATCAGCGTCAGCGACGGTCGGGCGAGCACGGCCCTGCCGGCGTTCACGATTACCGTCGTGGCCGCCAATTCACCGCCGACCATGAGCGGTTCGCCGCCACCGACGGTGACCGTCGGACGGACCTATTCTTTCAGGCCAACCGCCAGCGACCCCAACGGCGATGACCTGACCTTCTCGATCGCCAACAGGCCCGCCTGGGCGAGCTTCAGCTCGAGCACGGGTCGCCTCTACGGCACGCCGGGATCGACCCGGGTCGGCACCTACTCCAACATCGTCATCAGCGTCAGCGACGGTCGGGCGATCACGGCGTTGCCGCCGTTCTCGATTACCGTCGTAGCCGCCAATTCACCGCCGACCATCAGCGGTTCGCCGCCACCGACGGTGACCGTCGGCAGTACCTATTCTTTCAGGCCAGCCGCGAGTGACGCCAACGGCGATCCGCTGACGTTCTCGATTGCCAACAAGCCCGCCTGGGCAAGCTTCAGCTCGAGCACGGGTCGTCTTTACGGCACGCCCGCCGCGTCGCACATTGGCACGTACTCGAACATCGTCATCAGCGTCAGCGACGGCCGGGCGAGCGCCGCGCTGCCGCCGTTCTCGATCAACGTGGCGGCCGCCCAGGGGCCGGCGACCGGCTCTGCCACGGTGTCCTGGTCGCCGCCCGTGAATAATGAGGACGGCAGCCCACTCACCAACCTCGCCGGTTATCGCGTCGTCTACGGTCTGGCTCCGAGCAATCTATCGAACTCGGTCGTGATTGAGAGCCCGCTGATCACGTCGGCAGTCATCGAGGCCCTCACGTCCGGCACGTGGTACTTCGCGGTCAAGGCGTACACGACGGCCGGAGTCGAGAGCGACTTGTCGAACGTGGTTCATAAAACCATCAATTGAAGCAGACTCAATCAGTGCGACGGAGTGGTGCCAGGGAGCCTGGAACTGGCGCCACTGCCGGTCCCACCGGCCGCCCGACCGTCGGCAACCGGCCAAACCCGCCCTCCGCCTGCGCCGCGAGGTAGGCGAGCGCCGCGTACGCCGCCACGTTCTGCCTCACCAGCGCCGCCTCCACCTTGTCGAAGGTGTCGTTGGCGGTGTGGTGCAGGTCGAAGTACGGCGCGGCGTCGGTCTTCACGTCCATCACCGGCATGCCGAGTTCGCGCATGGGGCCGAGGTCGGCGCCGCCGCTCGCCTCGGTGCCGAGGTAGTCGATGCCGAGCGGCTCGACCACCGACTGCATCGCCCGCACCAGCGACAGCCGGTCGGGCGCGACGCGCGCCGTGAGGCCGAAGGGCTGGAACGCGCCGAGGTCGGACTCCATGCCGAGCACGTGGCGCTCGGCCGCGTCGGCATGCTTCGCCGCGTAGGCACGCGCGCCGGAGAGCCCGAACTCCTCGTTGGCGAAGAACACCACGCGGATAGTGCGCCGTGGTCGCGGCTTCGCTTCGCCTGCGAGCTTCGCAGCCGCGGTAATGATGCCGACGCCGGTCGCGTCGTCGTGCGCGCCCGTACCGAGGTCCCAGGAGTCGAGGTGCGCGCCGAGGATGACGATCTCTTCGCGCATGCCCTGGCCCGGGATCTCGCCGACGACGTTGGCGGAGGCGGCCTCGCCATCCCAGCGCGCGGTGCTCGCGAGGCGCAGGCGCACGGGCTTGCCACTCGAGAGCTGCTGCTCGAGGAGGTCCGCGTCCGGGTTCGAGAGCGCCATCGCCGGGATCGGCGGGATGCCCTCGGACCAGCGCTGCGCGCCCGTGTGCGGCGTGCGCGAGCTGGAGGTGCCGGCCGATCGCATCACCATCGCGACCGCGCCGAGCTTCGCCGCCTCCGCCGCGCCGCGGCCGCGCGCGGCCGCGGCCTTGCTGTAGCCCGCGCCGTCGCGGCTGCGTTCCATGCGGAAGGTGAAGAACACGATGCGCCCCTCGATGCGCTCGCGTGGCATGGCCTTGAGCTCGTCGAAGGTGGTGACCGGCACGACCTCGGCCTCGAGCCCCCCGGGCGGCGTGCCGATGCTGCCGCCGAGCGAGGTGACGATCAGCGGCTGCGGCCACGGCGCGACGATCTCCGCACGCGCCTCCCCTCGAACCCAGCGCGGCACCGTAACCGGCTCGGCGCGCACGTAGGCGAAGCCGAGCGACTTCAACATTCGTACTGCCCAGTCGACCGAGGCCGCATCGCCCGGGGTACCTGCAAACCTCGGCCCGACCTCGGTGGTGAGCGAGCGCACGAGTTCATAAGCAGTGTCGTCACCAAGCGCGCGTTGGCGCAGGGCCCGGGCTTCGGCGAGGACTGCGGGGGTGAGAGATGCGGTTATGGCGGGGCTGGCGACCGCCGCGGCGGGTTCATGTGTCGGATTGGCTGCGGAGACCGTGGATGCAGCAGCAGACAGGGCCAGCAGGCAGGCGGCCATCGGGCTGGCCAGGCGGGACGCGGGCATTTGCATGCGTCGGAATTGTACTGGTCGGACACAGAGGGGAGGCAGTCCTGCCATCGGGAAGACTGCCCTGACTCTCTGGGGCGATCCGACTACGCTGCTCGACGTCACCGGCAACGGCGTCATCCGGCCGCGGCCGGTGTCGCGCCTTTGTTCGCCTGCTCCGCCGACGATTGCGGGCCCAGGACTCGACCGTTCTACTATCGCGCGGCCCGCAGACGGCCGACTGAAGAACGGCTGGACAAGGGTTGCTTCATCTCCTCCGTCCCCTTACCCGAGGCCCGCCGCATCAGCGTACTCTTCCCGAACAGCGACTCGACCAGGTCGACCGCGAGGCTAGCGGTGCGGTTGCGCACATCGAACGCCGGGTTGAGCTCGACGATGTCGAGCGAGGCGAGCCGGCCGGTGTCGGCGATCATCTCCATGCAAAGCTGCGCCTCGCGATAGGTAGGGCCGCCGGGTACGGTGGTGCCGACGCCGGGCGCGATCTCGGGATCGAGGAAGTCCACGTCGAAGCTCACGTGCAGGTGCGTGTCGGCGTCGA
>Ga0209450_10001285_pt1 | contig 12581 bp, 11 predicted proteins | sample FrelakmetLWP11LW_FD_187149 | JGI IMG/M metagenome (GOLD analysis project Ga0209450, IMG submission 187149) | Freshwater lake sediment microbial communities from the University of Notre Dame, USA, for methane emissions studies - LWP11 LW (SPAdes)... | ecosystem: Environmental > Aquatic >... | reverse complement strand
CGCAGCGAGCTCGTCGTGGCGCAGCACGCTCTGGTGCTCGCGGCCGTCGAAGATGATGTGTTCGTAGACCTCGTCGCTGAGCACCACGATGCCGGTGTCGCGCACCAGTTCGGCGAGCCGGTCCAGTTCCGCGCGCTCGAGCACCGCGCCGCTCGGGTTGTGCGGCGAGTTGATCAGGATCATCCGCGTGCGCGGCGAGATCGCCGCGCGCAGCCGGTCCCAGTCGATGGCAAAAGCGGGCAGGGTCAGCGGCACATGCACGGCGCGCGCGCCGGCCAGTTCCACCGCTGGCTCGTAGGAGTCGTAGCAGGGGTCGAGCAGCACGACCTCGTCGCCCGGCCGCACCAGCGCCGCGATCGCGCAGAACAGGGCCTCGGTGGCGCCGCTGGTGACGGTGACCTCGGCGTCCGGGTCGACGTGCCGGCCGTAGCAGCGCGCGATCTTGGCGCTGATCTGCTGGCGCAGCTTCGGGATGCCGGTCATCGGCGCGTACTGGTTCTTGCCTTCGGCCATCGCGCGCGCGAGCGCCTCGCGCAGCAGCGGCGGACCGTCGAAATCCGGGAACCCCTGGCCCAGGTTGACCGCCTGGTGCTGCACCGCCAGTTGCGACATCACGGTGAAGATCGTGGTGCCGACGCGCGGCAGTTTGGACGTGATCTGCATGGGGCGGGACCGGGGCGGGACGGCGGCGCAGAATATCATTCAGCCGTGGCACGCCGCAGGCGCGGGCGGCGCGTCCGCGGCGTCGATCGCGAACCGTTATGAGCTTATGCGCTTGCGCCGTCGACACCACCCTCGCCGCGGTGCGTGAGGTGCCGGCCGCGCGCAAGCGCGGTCTTGCATCCCGCCTTTCGTAGGAGCCCGCTTGCGGGCGACCGCCACCCCCATCCTCGCCGCGACGTGCGAGGTGCCGGTCGCCCGCAAGCGCGCTCCTACGTGCGACCGTCCGTAGGAGCCCGCTCGCGGGCGACCGCCACCCCCATCCTCGCCGCGACGCGCGAGGTGCCGGTCGCGCGCAAGCGCGCTCCTACGTGCGACCGCCCTCCCCGCCGCAAGGCAGGGTCAGCCGCCGGCGACCTGGCGCGCGGCGTCGTCGAGTGCGGCGGCGATCGCCTTTTCGAGGTTGGCGCGGGTTTCCTGCCGCATGAAGGCCTGCACGCCCTGCGCGCGGATCGTGCGGCCGCCGACTTCGGCTTCGATATTGACCCGGTACTCGCGCCGCCCGGTGCTGCCCGATTCGCGCAGCTCGGTGACCTCGTCCGGCCACTGACGGTTGGCCACGTCGCGCACGTAGCCCGAATTCGACACCTGGCCCGGCACGGCGAACGCCCCCTCCACGAACAGCACGACCTCGGCCTTGGTCACCCGCACCACGGCATCGCCCGACGCCGGGGCCGGCAGTTCCGCAAGCCGCTTGCCGAGGCGATCGACCAGCCGTGGGCTAACGCGCCGCTCGGACAGGATCAATTCAGCCCCCGCGCCGGTGTTTCGCGACTCCGCGCGCACCGGACCCTCGCGGGCGTCCTGCACCGTGTACCCGGCAGCCTGCGCCATGCCGGCGAGACCGACGAGACTGACCGCCATCAACCAACCAGCGAGCGTGTTGCGCATGTGAATTCTCCCGCGGGATCGCCAGGGCCCCGCATCCACCCGGAGGACGCACCGGCGCGGCGCCGCGTCGCACCGGGCAGGGCGGGCGCGCCATGGGCTAAAATGCCGGGCTTCCGTCCTCTCGCCAGCATCCCGATGGAACTCAACCAGGTCAAGGCCATCGTCACCGGCGGCGCCAGCGGGCTCGGCCTCGCGGTCGCCCGCCACCTCGTCGACGCCGGCGCCCGCGTGGTCCTGCTCGACCTCGCCGACGAAAAGGGCGCGGCCGCCGCCGCCGCGCTCGGTCCGCAGGCCGCCTACCGGCACTGCGACGTCACCGCCGAATCGAGCGTCCAGCAGGCGCTGGTGCAGGCCGCCGAGCACCTCGGCGGCCTGAACGCCGCGATCAACTGCGCGGGCATCCTCGGCGCCGGCCGCGTGCTGGGCAAGGACGGCCCGATGCCGCTGTCGCTGTTCGAGACCACGGTGCGGGTGAACCTGGTGGGCTCGTTCAACGTGGCCCGCCTCGCCGCGGCCGCGATGCAGCACAACCCGCCCGGCGAGGACGGCGAGCGCGGCGTGATCGTGAACACGGCCTCGGTCGCGGCCTTCGAGGGCCAGATCGGGCAGGCGGCCTACGCCGCGTCGAAAGGCGGCGTGGTCGGCATGACCCTGCCGATGGCGCGCGAGTTCGCCCGCATCGGCGTGCGCGTGATGACCATCGCGCCCGGCGTCTTCCACACCCCGATGGTTGACGGCATGCCGCCGGCGGTCTACGAGTCGCTGTGCGCGCAGGTGCCCTACCCGTCCCGCCTCGGCAAGCCGGAGGAGTTCGCCTCCGCCGTCGCCTTCGTGCTCACCAATCGATACGTGAATGGCGGGGTTATCCGGGTGGATGGCGCCGTGCGTTTGCAGCCCAAGTGAAGCAGGAATGCAGGGTATAGAGCCCAGGGCCCAGGACTTCGATGCAAGCCTTCCTCAGCTTCAAGCGCTCGGGTCCACCAACGTCAGCGAGACACCCACATCCTGCGAAGAACCCTGGGCCCTGGGCCCTATACCCTGGGCCCTGAGCCCCATCGAAGCCACAAGCCAACACCACACTGCGCCCGCAAGAATCCATGAAAGCCTACGACATCAAACGCGGCAACGTCGTCGAACACAACGGCACCACCTACCAGGTGCGCGCGGTGGAACGCAGCGCGCCGACCGGTCGCGGCGGCAACACCACGTATCGCTTCCAGCTCTACAGCGTGCCGGGCGGCGTGAAGCTCGACCTGAGCCTGCGCGCCGACGACGAACTGCCGGAGGTGGACCTCACCCGGCGCACGGCGACCTTCTCCTACCGCGAAGGCGACAACTTCGTGTTCATGGACGCCGAGGACTACACCCAGTACCTGCTCGGCCCGGAGATCGTCGGCGAACTCGCCGGCTACATCACCGAGGGCATGGAGGACTGCCAGGTCATGCTCAAGGACGACGCGCCGATCAGCCTGCAACTGCCCCAGCACGTGACGCTGGCGGTGGTCGAAACCGCGCCGGAACTGAAGGGCGCGACCGCCACCAAGCGGCCCAAGCCCGCCAAGCTGGAGACCGGCATCGAGATCCAGGTGCCGGAGTACATCGTCAACGGCGAGAAGATCCGCATCAGCACCGAGACCGGCGAGTTCGCCGGCCGCGCCTGAGGGCGTCGCGGTCCCCGGCGTGACGCCCACCACGCCCGCCCAAGACCCCGCCGCGCAGCTCACGCGCGGCGTGCTCTACATGGTGGCGAGTGCGGTGCTGTTCGGCTCGATGGCGATCTTCATCCGCCTCGCCTCGGCCGAACTGCACGCGTTCCAGATCGCGTTCTTCCGCAACTTCTTCGGCCTGGTCGCCGCGCTGCCGATCCTGTACCAGCACGGCTTCGCGATCCTGCGCACCAACAAGCTGCCGCTGTACTTCGTGCGCTGCCTGATCGGCATCGTGTCGATGCTCGCGGGTTTCTGGGCGCTGGTCCATCTGCCGCTTGCGCAGGCCGTGGCGATCTCGTACGCCACCCCGCTGTTCATCACCATCGGCGCCGTGCTGGTGCTCGGCGAGGTGGTGCGCGTACGGCGCTGGACGGCCGTCGCGATCGGCTTCATCGGCGTGCTGATCGTGGTCCAGCCGGGCACGGCGCACTTCAGCCTCGGCACCCTGGTCGCGCTGCTGGCGGCGCTGCTGAGCGGGATCGTCGCGATCAGCATCAAGTTCCTTTCGCGCACCGAAGCACCCGACGCCATCGTGCTCTACACCACGCTGATCTGGGTGCCGATGTCGCTGATCCCCGCCCTGCCCTACTGGGTCTGGCCCTCGCCGTGGGTCTGGCTGTGGGTCGCGCTGGCGGGCTTCCTCGGCACCGGCGGCCACATGCTGTGGACCCGCGCCAACCGCCTCGCCGATGCGTCCGTCATCGCGCCGATCGGTTTCGTCCAGTTGCCGGTGGTCGCGATCCTCGCCTGGCTGGTGTTCGACGAGGTGGTCGGCACCGCGGTGCTGGTCGGCTCGGCCATCATCTTCGCCAGCAACTTCTACATCGCGCGCCGCGAGGCCCAGCTCGCGCGGCGCGCGGTCACCGATCCGGACATCGGATCGGAGCCGCCGGCGGCGCCGCGCTGAGGCGCGACCGCCGCCGCGCGCGATCAGCCGCCGTCGGCGGTGAAGCCCGCGCCGACGTGCGAGCCGTCACACCAGGGTTTGGTCTTCGACTGCCCGCAGCGGCACAGCCGGACCGTGGTCGTGCGGTCGAATACGCGGCCGGTTCCGGCGCACAGCTCCAGCGCGCCCTCGAGTTCCAGGGGCCCGTTGCGTCGCGGGCGCACGGCGAGCGGCCCGTCGCGCAGCCGCAGGGCCTCCAGGCTGCGCGGCGGCGGCTCGCCGCTGGCGACGAATCCGGCCTGCGCGTGGCTGCCGTCGCAAAACGGCTTGCGCCGCGACGCGCCGCAGCGGCACAACGTAGCGCGGAATCCGGCAGGTGCGCCGCCCATCACCAGGGTCGCGGCCAGCGCATAGGGCCCGTTTTCGCGCACCTTCAGCACGTTCACCGGCGGCGCGGCCTCATCCGCGCCGCCGTCGCGCCGCCAATAGGTGATCGCGCCGCTGGGGCAGTTGCGCGCGACCGCCGCGAGCGCATCCGCATCCATCGCATCCGGGAAGATCCACGTGCCGGGCGTGTTGGCCTTGAACACACCCGGCGCCTCGAGCACGCAGTGCCGCGAGTGGATGCAGCGCGCGGCGTCGAAGCCGATGCCGATCCGCTGGCCCTCGACGCGCTCCACCGCGCCCGGCGCCGCGACGAGTTCCACCGTCGCCGACGGCTCCGGCGCGACCGGGGACGGTGACTGCGGCGCCACCGGCGCCTGGCCGGCGAGCGCATCGAGGTCGGCCGCGATCGCCTGCAGGTCATCGACCGATTCGCGCCAGGCCGCCGGGTCCTCGCCCGCGACCAGTTTCAGCGGCAGGGCTTCGGCGCGCGCCAGCAGTTCGCGCGTGCGCTCGGCGACGAAGCGCGCGGCGTGCTTTTCCGGCAGCACGGCGAGGGTGCGCAGCGCGGTGAAGGTCAGGCCGGCGTTCGGCGCATCCGGTGCCAGCCGCGCAGGCCGCGCGGCCAGCCCCTGCCCGACCGGCACCACCGCGCGCATCAGGCGATAGCTCGCCGCGAGCCAGGTGCGCTTGGCCGGCACGCTGCGCACGTTGAAGCCCTGCAGCAGGCAGCGCAGCGCGGTGGTGTAGAGCGCGTTGCCGATGTCGAGCCAAGGCGCGATGTCGGGGTGGTCGATGTGCACCCGCGCGGTGGCGAGCGGGGCGATCATCACCGGGTTGGTGGCCACCGGCCAGGCCGGCTCGAACGCGGGGTTGGCCAGCGTGGCGGCGGCCAGTTCGACCGAGATCCGCAAATAGCGCGCGAAATGCGAATCCTCGCGGTGGCGCGCCGCACCCTCGCCCTGCGTGACGATGGTGCGCAGCGCATCCAGCGCGTCCTCCAGGCCGACGATCGCGCGCACGCCCGGCAGCGGCGCCAGCGCGGCCGTCACCTGCTGGCCGGGATCGCCGATGAACAACGCCGCTTCGCCGTGCGCCTCGCTGAACGCGCGCAACGCGGCGGCCAGCGTGTTGTACAGCGTGCCCACCGTGTCGTAGTCGAAGGCACCGGGACTCAGCCGCCCGGCCGGCAACTCGCGACGGTAGTCGCCGGCCGGCTGGAACCCGGGGCCATCTGGCACCGCGATGTCCTCGGGACGCTCCAGGAACAGGAAATGCTCGATCGTCGCCGCCGAGAAACCCTGCAGGCGGATCGCGAAGCCGGCCGGATACGGCCCCGCTTCGACCGGGAAGTTCGGCCGCCCGAAGTGCGCGTTGGCGCCGAGCGCGAGCATCACGTTGCCGACCAGGCACAGATGGCCCATCTCCTCCAGCGCGACCGTGAGCAGCGCCTCGCGCCAGCGCGCCACCGCCGCCGCCTCGTCCGCGCTCCAGCGCGGGTCGACGCGCTTGAGGCTGAACGCCGCATACAGGTAGCAGCACATGAGGTTGTGCTCGATCTCCGCCGCCTCGTGCAGCCAGTAGAGGATCTGCTCGCGACTCGGCGGCGTGGCGGTGGACGGCTGCAGTGCTGCGGACATCGGGGCTTCCTGCGGGACGACCGCCCGATCCTAGCCCGATGACCTTATCTTTCGCATGCGCGATGCGATCAGGGTGCCGGCGGCCCGGCTTCGAACCCGCTGGCGAACAGCGCCGGCTCGGCGCCGATCGCCCACTGCAGCCCACCCAGCACGTGCAGGCGGAAGCGCGGGTCGGCGAACGTCTCTCTGCGATGGCCCATCCCGGTGTACCAGGCGCGGCCGCTGCCGACGCTGCGCTTCCAGGAGATCGGATGGTCGGCGCCCATCGCGCCACTGCCCGGTGCGTAGCTCGTCTCGTCGAGGCGCAGCAGCACGGTCGCCCCGGCGCGCGGATTGGCGCGGAAGTTGTACCACTCGTCGTTGAACGGAAACGATGCCGGCAGGTGCGCAGTGGACGGATCGTCCGCCACCTCGCGCAGCACCGTCGCGGTCTGGATCGCGGGATGACTCAGGAACCACGCCCCGTTGCCCAGCACCTGCGCGCCGTACCACGGCCAGCCGTACTCGCAGTCGGCCGCGGCATGGATGCCGACCCAGCCGCGCCCGGACTCCAGCCAGGCCTGGAACGCGGCCTGCTGCGCGTCGTCGAGCACGTTGCCGGTCGTGCTCAGGAACACCACGGCGTCATAGGCTGCAAGGGCCGCGGCGCTGAAGCGCGCCGGATCCTCGGTCGCCTCGACGGTGAAGCCGTGCTCGGCGCCGAGTTGCTGCAACATCGTGACGCCATCGGCGATCGATGCGTGGCGGAAGCCGAGCGTGCGGCTGAACACCAGTACCGTGTCCTGGGCCGCCAGCGGCGTCGGCAGGGCGCACCAGAGCGATGCACCGGCCATGGCCAGCAGGACGGCGGGGCGACTGGCGTTCATGCGCTGAATCTAGCGCGACCTTCCCGATCGAACTGCGAAGCCGATCCGGATCAAGGTCGCCTGAGCCGGAGGGTGTATACGGGAAGGGGGCTCGCTTGCGCCCCAGCCAAGGGAGCGATCGCATGCAACGACGCACGCTGCTGCTCGCGGGAACCGGCGCGGTGGTCGCCGCCGCGTCGGGATGGACCGCCTGGCGCGTGGCCCTGGGTTCCAGCACTGACTACGCCCATGCCATGGCGATGCTGCGCCGGCCGCTCGATCCATCGGCGGGCGTGGCCGAGTGGCTGCGCTTCGCCACCCTGGCCGCCAACGGCCACAACACGCAGCCGTGGCGCTTCCGCGCCGACGCGGGCGCGGTGTGGCTGCTGCCCGACCCGTCACGGCGCACGCCGGTCGTCGACCCCGACGATCATCATCTGTGGGCCAGCCTGGGTTGTGCGGCTGCCAACCTGGAACTCGCCGCCGCCGCCAGCGGGCGGCGCGGGACCACGTCCTTCGTGCCGGACGATGGCGGCGCCCTTCGCTTCGACCATGCGTCCGGGCCGGCGGAAGCCTCATCCCTGCTCGCCGCCGTGCCGCAGCGCCAGTCGACGCGCAGCGTCTATGACGGCCGCGCTGCCCCCTCGGGCGACCTCGCGCAGATGCTCGCCGCGGCGTCCATCCCCGGCGTGGCCACGGTGCTGCTCACGGACCGCCCCGCGATCGACCGCGTGCGCGACCTGGTGATCGCCGGCAACACCGCGCAGATGGGCGACCCCGGCTTCGTGGCGGAACTGCGCGACTGGCTGCGCTTCAGCCCGCGCGCGGCGCTGGCGCGCGGCGACGGATTGTTCAGCGCCTGCAGCGGCAATCCGACCCTGCCCGATGCGATCGGGCGGCGGCTGTTCGAGCGGGTGTTCACCATCGACGCCGAAAACGACCGCTATGCCCGCCAGCTCGACAGCTCGTCCGGCGTCGCGGTGTTCCTCGCCGAGCGCGACGACCCGGCGCACTGGGCGCTCGCCGGCGCCGCATGCCAGCGCTTCTGCTTGATGGCGTGCGCCGCCGGACTGCGCACGGCCTTCGTGAACCAGCCGGCCGAAGTCCCTTCGCTGCGCGGTGAACTGGCCGCGCTCGCCGGACTACCGGCGCGCAGGCCGGACATCGTGCTGCGGTTCGGCTACGGTTCCGCGCTGCCCTACTCCCCACGGCGGCCGCCACCAATGGTCTGAGTGCGGCGCGCCAGGGGCCACCGCCTGCCTGCTGCCGCAAAGCGGCCTCAGGCGTTGGGCACCGCGTCGAGATCCGTATAGGCCTCGACCCGGAACCGCGGCGTGCAGACGGCGAAGAACACCAGGTCGTCCGGACCGGGGTTGGCGATCCGCTGCCGTACACCCGGCGGGATCAGGACCACGTCGCCCGGACCCACGGCCTGCGGTGGCAGGTCACCGACCTCGACCTCGCCGCGGCCGGCAATCACGAGGTAGCGCTCGGCGATCCCGCGCAGCGCGTGCCAGCGCGTGGTGCCGCCGGCGGGCACGCGGGCGCGGGCGATCGACGCCTGCGGGTCGTCGTCATGGTTGGACACCTCGACGATGTGGCAGCCCTCGTCGAACCAGTACTCGGGGTGGTCGGCGAGACGGCGGATCGCGGCGTGCACTGGGGGCTCCCGGTCGGCAGGTCGGCGGCGCTCACCAGACCTCGAGCGGCCGCCAGTCCACGCACAGCGATCCACGGTCGTCGACCGCCGCGGGCGTGCGCGCCAGCCGACGATACATCACGCACTCGTCGGGGTCGTCGATCATCCGGCCGTCCTTCCGGTGGTGCAGCGTCCCGCGCCACGGCGTCCAGCCACGCCGCGCGTACCACTCGGGCTCGGCAGGCGACAGCAGCGCGATGTCGAAACCTGCCGTGCGGCGCGGCACCTCGGCCAGCAGGCGACTGGCGAGCCCGCGGCGCTGGTGGTCCGGACGTGTCGCGACGGCTTCGACATAGGCCGCGCGCAGCGCGAGGCCATCGCCGGTCCAGACGCGCCGCTCGACCCACGCGAGATGGCACACCGGTGCGCCGTCGTGCTCGGCCAGCAGATGGGTGGCACCCGCCAGCAGGTCGAAGTACGCCGCGAAGTCCTCCTCGTACGCGGCGCTGCACAGCGCGACGAGCGCCGCGCGGCGCCGTGCATCGAGCGCATCGTGGGCGAACTCCTGCAATGCATGGTCGATCATCGCCATGCGTCTTCGACGCGAAGCGCCGCGCGGGGTTCCCGAGGCCCGCCAGCCGGGCGCATCGGCTACAGTGCCGGGCCACCATGCAGCCCCGCATCGGCCCCCTGCTGACCCTCGAGATCGCCGCCGCGATGACCCGCGCGCGCGACGCGGGGGCCACGACCTGGAGCGGCTCGTTCGACCTCGGCCGCAGCGAAGCCACCGCCGCGCTCGGCCCCGACCGGTGGACCCTCGCCGGCGACGTCCATCCGTGGCCGGACGGCTTGCGAGCCCGCACGGTGTACGGTCGCGACTGCGACGGCTGGCAGGCGGTGCAACGGTTCGACGGTGGCCTGTACAAACTGGTGCCGACGGACTGGGGCGCGCCCACCTTCGAGATCGACGGCATCAAGATGCTGCCGACTGCCCAGGTCTCGCCCTGGACCGACGCCGAGCGCAAGGTCGCGCTCATCGAGCCGCGCGGCAAGCGCGTGCTCGACACCTGCGGCGGGCTCGGCTACTTCGCCGCGGCCTGCCTCGGGGCCGGGGCCGCGAAGGTGCACTCGTTCGAGAAGAGCGCCAGCGTGCTGTGGCTGCGCACGCGCAACCCCTGGTCCCCCGATCCCGCCGCGCCGGACGTGGCCAACCGGCTCACGCTGGTCCACGACGACGTCGCGAACGCGATCCTCGGCCTTCCCGATGCCGCCTTCGACGCCGCGCTGCACGACCCGCCGCGTTTCGGCATCGCGGGCGAACTGTACGCGCAGGCCTTCTACGACCAGCTGGCCCGCGTCCTGCGGCCCCGCGCCCGCCTGTTCCACTACACCGGCACGCCCAACCGCCTCACCAGCGGCCGCGACGTGCCGCGCGAGGTGGCGCGCCGTCTGGAGCGCGCGGGGTTCCGCACCCGGCCCGCACTCGACGGCGTGTTCGCCACGCGCTGAAGCAGCGCGCTGCAACGCAGCACGCGCGCCGCCGTCTCACGCCTGCCTATCGGGGCCATCGACGCAAACGATTTCCCCTGTCATCGCCTTGGGCGCAAAGTAGGGTTCCGGTGGCGGCAATGGACCGCCACGCAAGGAGGAGAGCGCCATGAACGTGGAAGCGAAATGCCCGTTTTCGAGCAAGGCCGGCACCGCCGCGGTGGCCGGCGTGCGCACCCTGGCCGACTGGTGGCCCAACCAGCTCAACCTCAGGATCCTGCACCAGCACTCGTCGAAGTCCGACCCGATGGACGAGGCCTTCGATTACCGCAAGGAATTCCAGACCCTCGACCTCGATGCGGTGGTCGCCGACCTGCATGCGCTGATGAAGGACTCGCAGGCGTGGTGGCCTGCCGACTACGGCCACTACGGGCCGTTCTTCATCCGCATGGCCTGGCACGCGGCAGGCACCTACCGCATCCATGATGGCCGTGGCGGCGCCGGCAACGGCGCGCACCGTTTTGCGCCGGAAAACTCGTGGCCGGACAACGGCAACCTCGACAAGGCGCGCCGCCTGTTGTGGCCGATCAAGCGCAAGTACGGCCGCAAGCTCTCGTGGGCCGACCTCTTCATCCTCACCGGCAACGTCGCGCTGGAGTCGATGGGCTGCAAGACCTTCGGTTTCGGCGGCGGCCGCGCCGACATCTGGGAACCGGAGGAAGACATCAACTGGGGCCCGGAAACGACCTGGCTCGGCGACCAGCGTTACAGCGGCGAGCGCGAACTGGCCGATCCGCTGGGCGCGGTCCAGATGGGCCTGATCTACGTGAACCCGGAAGGCCCGAACGGCAACCCCGACCCGCTCGCCTCGGCGCGCGACATCCGCGACACCTTCGCGCGCATGGCGATGAACGACGAGGAAACCGTCGCCCTGGTCGCCGGCGGCCACACCTTCGGCAAGGCGCACGGCGCGGGGCCCGCCAGTCATGTCGGCCGCGAGCCCGAAGGCGCCGATATCGAAGCGCAGGGCCTGGGCTGGCTGAGCACCTTCGAATCGGGCGTCGGCCCGCACGCCATCACCAGCGGCATCGAGGGCGCCTGGAAGCCGCACCCCACGCGCTGGGACAACGGCTACTTCGAAACCCTGTTCGGCCATGAGTGGGAACTGACCAAGTCCCCCGCCGGCGCGCACCAGTGGAAGCCGAAGGGCGATGCCGGCAAGGGCACCGTGGTCGACGCGCACGACCCGAACAAGTTCCACCAGCCGATGATGACCACCGCCGACCTCGCGCTGCGCGTCGACCCGGCGTACGAGAAGATCTCGCGCCGTTACCTCGCCGATCCCGCAGCCTTCCACGACGCGTTTTCCCGCGCCTGGTTCAAGCTGACCCACCGCGACATGGGCCCGCGCGCGCGCTACCTCGGCAAACTGGTGCCGTCCGAGGTGCTGATCTGGCAGGACCCGGTGCCGGCGGTTGACCATCCGCTGGTGGATGCCGCCGACATCGCGGCGCTGAAGGCCAAGCTGCTCGCCTCAGGCCTCACCGTGCAGCAACTGGTCACCACCGCCTGGGCCTCGGCCTCGACCTTCCGCGGCAGCGACAAGCGCGGCGGCGCCAACGGCGCGCGCATCCGCCTCGCCCCGCAGAAGGACTGGGAAGTGAATCGCCCGGCCGAACTCGCGAAGGTGCTCGGCATGCTCGAAGGCGTGCAGCAGGCGTTCAATGCCGCGGCGGGCGGCGGCAAGCGCGTCTCGCTGGCCGATCTGATCGTGCTCGGCGGCGCGGCCGCCATCGAGGCGGCAGCGAAGCAGGCCGGCGTCGAGATCAGCGTGCAGTTCACGCCCGGCCGCACCGACGCCCGGCAGGACCAGACCGACGCCCACTCGTTCGCGGTGCTGGAGCCCAAGGGCGACGGCTTCCGCAACTACCTAAAGAAGGGCTACGAGGGCACGGCCGCGGAACTGCTGGTCGACAAGGCGCAGTTGCTGGGCCTCACCGCGCCGCAGATGACCGTGCTGGTCGGCGGGCTGCGCGCGCTGGGCGCCAACTGGGACGGCAGTTCGCACGGCGTGTTCACCAAGCGCCCCGGCGTGCTGAGCAACGACTTCTTCGTCAACCTGCTCGACATGGGCACGACGTGGCAGCGCTCGCAGGCCGACGGCAACGTGCTCGAGGGCCGCGACCGCGCGTCCGGCGCCCTGAAGTGGACCGGCACCGTGGCGGACCTGGTGTTCGGCTCCAACTCGCAACTGCGGTCCTTCGCCGAGGTCTACGCCGCCTCCGATGCGCAGGCGAAGTTCGTGCGCGACTTCGTCGGCGCATGGAGCCGGGTGATGGACGCCGACCGGTTCGACCTGCAGGCGTGAAGCATGGCGGG
>Ga0209450_10001284_pt1 | contig 12599 bp, 26 predicted proteins | sample FrelakmetLWP11LW_FD_187149 | JGI IMG/M metagenome (GOLD analysis project Ga0209450, IMG submission 187149) | Freshwater lake sediment microbial communities from the University of Notre Dame, USA, for methane emissions studies - LWP11 LW (SPAdes)... | ecosystem: Environmental > Aquatic >... | reverse complement strand
CGGGCGACAACATCTCGATCGACGTGGAGTTGATCACGCCGATCGCGATGGAGAAGGGGCTGCGCTTTGCCATCCGCGAGGGTGGCCGCACCGTCGGCGCCGGCACCATCGCCGAGGTCATCGAGTAGGAGTGACCATGGTCAAGGACAAGATCCGGATCCGGCTGAAGGCTTACGATTTCAGGCTGCTCGACCAGTCCACCGCGGAGATCGTTGACACCGCGAAGCGGACCGGCGCCCACATTTCGGGGCCGATCCCGCTGCCGACGCAGATCCAGAGATTCACGGTCCTGCGTTCGCCGCACGTGGACAAGAAGTCGCGCGAGCAGTTCGAGATCCGCACTCACAAGAGGCTCTTGGACATTCTCGATCCGACGCAACAGACGGTGGACGCGCTCATGAAGCTCGAGCTGCCCGCCGGCGTCGACGTCGAGATCAAGGCCTACGGCGGGAAGAAGTGAGGGGGTGCCGTATGGTGAAGGGAATCCTCGCCAGGAAGGTCGGCATGACCCAGGTCTTCGACGCCAAGGGCAATCTGGTGCCCGTGACCGTCGTTCAGGCCGGGCCTTGCGTGGTGGTCGAACGTCGCACATCCGAGCGCGATGGCTACGAGGCTGTCGAGATCGGTCTGGTCGAGGGCAAGCCGCCGAGAAGGGTCACCAAGGCGGTGGCCGGCCAGTTCGCCAAGGCGGGAGTGCCGCCGACGCGGGTGATGGCCGAGGTCGATGTGGCCGAAGGCTCCGAAGTGAAGCCCGGTGACACCGTGTTGTGCGACATGTTCGCCGCCGACGAGGTGATCCGCGTGGTCGGAACCTCGAAGGGCAAGGGCTTCCAGGGGGCGATGAAGCGGCACAACTTCCGCGGCGGCGGCGCGGCCCACGGGTCGATGTTCCATCGTGCGCCCGGATCGATCGGACCGTCCGCGTATCCGTCCCGAGTGTTCCCGGGAACCAGGATGGCCGGTCGCATGGGCGTGGATCGGGTGACGCTCAAGCGGGTCAAGATCGTCAAGGTCGACCTGGAGCGAAACCTGATCTTTCTCAAGGGCGCCGTTCCGGGCGGCCGCAAGGCGCTGGTTCGCCTGGAAAAGGCGTGAGGGGGCGGATCATGAAGGTAGACGTTCGCAACTGGGGGAACGAGGTCGTCGGTGAGGTGGACCTGCCGGCGGATGTCTTCGCGTATCCCGTCCGTCCGCACCTGGTCTACGAGGTGGTCAAGGCCTATCTCGCGGGTCTGAGGCGGGGAACTCATGCCACGAAGAACCGCGCGTTGGTGTCGGGTGGCGGCAAGAAGCCCTGGAAGCAGAAGGGTACCGGCCGCTCGCGGCACGGCTCGATCCGCTCGCCCCTATGGCGGCACGGCGGAATCGTGTTTGGCCCGCAACCCCGCAGCTACGCGGTCAAGGTCAACGTCAAGGCGAAGAAGAACGCGCTGAAGTCGGTGCTCTCCGAGCGGCTCGCCGAGGGGCGCCTCTCCGTGATCGACTCCTTGGAGCTCGACACCTTCAAGACCAAGGCGCTCCTGAAGCAGCTTTCCGACCTCGGCGTCGCCGGGAAGAAGGTCCTGTTCGTCGACAGCTACGAGAACCTGAACCTCATGTTGGCGACCCGCAACCGGCCCGAGCTCGCGGCTGCCGATGCGCTCCACATGCATGTGTACGAGGCCCTCGATGCGCAGCAGGTCGTCGTCTCGCGCCGCGCGCTCGCCGTCCTCGTGGAGGTGTTGACGTCATGAAAGACCCGCGCCAGATCATCATCCGTCCGGTGGTGACCGAGAAGACCGCCGACGCCAAGGAGTCCACCAACACGGTGTGCTTCCAGGTCGCCCGCGGCGCGAACAAGATCGAGATCGGTCGCGCCGTCGAGAGCCTGTTCGGTGTGAAGGTGGTCCATGTTCGGGTCGTCAATCTGACTGGCAAGCAACGTCGCTTCGGCCGCTACACGGGCCAGCGCCCCGACTGGCGCAAGGCGTACGTTCGTCTCGCCGCTGGCGAGAAGACGATCGAGTTCTTCGATCAGGTGTAAGGGGACGGATATGGCAATCAGGTCCTACAAACCGACCTCGCCCGGCAAGCGGTTCATGACCCGGCTGGACTTCAGAGAGATCACTGCGACCGAGCCGGAGAAGTCGCTGACCGTCGGCCTGCGAAAGAGCGGCGGGCGAAACAACGAGGGTCACGAGACGCTGCGGTTCCGTGGTGGTGGCCACAAGCGTCGCTACCGGATCATCGACTTCCGTCGCGACAAGCGGGGAGTCCCTGCGAAGGTCGCGACCATCGAGTACGACCCCAACCGCTCGGCCCGGATCGCGCTGCTCCATTACGCCGACGGCGAGAAGCGGTACATCCTCGCTCCGGTCGGCCTCGAGGTCGGAGCAACCGTGGTGGCAGCCGAAAAGACCGAGGTCGTGCCCGGCAACGCGTTGCCTCTGAAGAACATCCCACTCGGTGCGTTGGTTCACAACGTCGAGTTGAAGCCCGGTCACGGTGGTCAGCTTGCCCGCTCGGCCGGGGCCGGGGCCCAGGTCATGGCGAAGGAAGGGCGGTACGTCACGCTCCGCCTGCCCTCGGGTGAGATGCGTTACGTCCTGGCCACGTGCTGGGCGACCGTCGGTCAGGTCGGCAACGTCGAACACGGCAACGTCTCGATCGGCAAGGCGGGGCGGACGCGGTGGTTGGGCCGCCGCGGGCACGTGCGCGGAACAGCGATGAACCCGGTCGATCACCCGCATGGCGGCGGTGAGGGGCGAACCAAGGGCGGGCGCAACCCGGTCAGCCCGTGGGGACAACCGACAAAGGGCTTCAAGACCCGGCAGTGCAAGCGCACTGATCGCTTCATCGTGAAGCGGCGGAAGTAAGGGGAGATCGCGATGGCTCGCTCCGTCCATAAGGGACCGTTCACCGATGATCACCTGCTGCGGAAGGTTGCGCAGCTCAACGAAACCAAGGAACGCCGCGTGATCAAGACCTGGTCGCGTCGCTCGACGATCATTCCGGACATGGTCGGCCACACCATCGCGGTGCACAACGGCCAGAAGTTCGTGCCGGTGTTCATCAGCGAGAACATGGTCGGCCACAAGCTCGGCGAGTTCGCCCTCACCCGCACGTTCCGCGGCCACTCCGGCACCAAGAAGGAGAAGGGCGCCGCCCACTAGGGAGGGACCATGCAGGCGAGAGCAATCCTCAGGTACTACAAGGGTTCCGCCCAGAAGGTGCGGCTGGTTGCCGACACCGTGCGCGGTGAAGGCGTCGTGCGGGCCCTGGCGATTCTCAAGGTGACGCACAAGCGCTGCGCCCGGGACCTCGAGAAGCTCGTCCGGTCGGCGGTGGCCAATCTGGAGCAGAAGTCTCCCGGCCTCGATTCGGGCAAGCTCGTCTTGAAGACGATCCAGGTCGACCAGGGGCCCAGCCTCAAGCGGTTCAAGGCCGCCTCGATGGGGCGGGTTTTCCCCCGGCTGCACAAATACTGCCACGTGACCGTGCACGTCGCGGATCGGGAAGAGTAGGAGGTCGACGTGGGTCAGAAGGTCCATCCCTACGGTTTCCGTCTCGGCTACAACAAGACCTGGCGTTCGCGCTGGTATGCCGAGAAGGACTATGCCAAGTTGCTCCACGAAGACTTGCGGCTCCGCAAGGCGCTCAAGGCGCGGTTGTCCCATGCCGGAGTGGCCGAGATCGACATCGAGCGGACTGCCAACAAGATCCGCGTGAACATCTTCTCGGCTCGCCCGGGGATCATCATCGGTCGCAAGGGCGCCGAGGTGGACAAGCTGGGCGCCGAGCTGCGCGCCGTCTACGGCCAGGACATCCACATCAACATCCAGGAGATCCAGCGGCCGGAGATCGAGGCCCAGCTCATCGCCGAATCGATTGCTGGGCAGCTCGTGCGTCGCGTGACCTTCCGCCGCGCCATGCGCCGCTCGATGGAGAACGCCTTGCGTTTCGGCGCTCAGGGTGTCAAGATCCGTTGTTCCGGCCGCCTGAACGGGGCCGAGATTGCACGCTCCGAGTGGTACCAGGAGGGGAGGCTTCCCCTTCACACCCTCAAGGCCGACATCGAGTACGGATTCGCCGAGGCGTTCACCACGTACGGGGCGATCGGCGTCAAGGTGTGGGTCTACAAGGGCGAGCTACACCGGTCGAAGGTTCACCGGCGTTCGATCTGAGTGAGGTGCTTCCATGTTGATGCCCAAGAAGGTCAAGTTTCGCAAGCAACAGCGGGGACGCCGGCGCGGCCTGGCGATTCGTGGTGGTGAGCTGTCGTTTGGCGACTTCGGTCTGCAGGCTTTGGAGCCCGGGTGGGTGTCCGCCCGGCAGATCGAGGCGGCACGTATCGCCATGACGCGCCACGTGAAGCGCGGTGGGAAGATCTGGATTCGCATCTTCCCGGACAAGCCGATCACCAAGAAGCCGGCCGAGACCCGCATGGGCAAGGGAAAAGGTGCGCCGGAAGAGTGGGTGTGCGTGATCAAGCCGGCGCGGATCCTCTACGAGATGGAGGGCGTGCCGGAGGACGTGGCTCGTGAGGCGATGCGGTTGGCCTCTCACAAGCTGCCGATCCGTACGCGGTTCGTGATCCGGGGGCAGGTACGATGAAGGCGCGGGAACTGCGTGAAAAGTCCATCGAAGAGCTGCGGCGCTCGGAGGGTGAGCTTCGCGAGCAACTCTTCAAGCTGCGCTTCCAGAAGGCCGCAGGACAAATCGAGAACCCGGTGAAGATTCGCCTGGTGCGCAAGGACATCGCGCGTGTCCAGACGATCCTCGCCCAGCGCCTCGCCGAAGCGGAGTGAGCCATGGAAGAGACCGCCAAGACCAACAAGATCGCAAAGGTGGGAACCGTCGTCTCCGCGGGGATGGACAAGACCGTGGTGGTGAAGGTGCAGAGCGTGGTGATCCACAAGCTCTACCACCGTTTTGTCCAGCGTACGCGGAAGTTCATGGCGCACGACGAATCCAACGACTGCAAGGTCGGCGACAAGGTGCAGATCATGGAGTGCCGGCCCTTGTCGCGCAACAAGCGGTTTCGTGTGGTTCGCGTAATCGAGCGGGCTTCGTAGGGAGGCGGCCATGATCCAGATGCGCACAATGCTGACGGTGGCCGACAACTCCGGCGCCAAGAAGGTGATGGCGATCCGGCAGTTGGGGGGCTCGACGGCCGGCCGCTACGCTGGTCTGGGTGACATCGTGGTCTGCGCGGTGAAAGAGGCCGCACCCGATTCCCAGGTCAAGAAAGGCACGGTCGTCAAGGTGGTCATCGTGCGTACCCGCCGCACCTATCGGCGCAAGGACGGGTCGTACATCCGCTTCGACGACAACGCGGCCGTGTTGATCAACGCACAGAAGGAACCGGTCGGAACCCGGGTGTTCGGGCCGGTAGCCCGCGAACTGCGTGAGCGGCGATTCATGAAGATCGTGTCGCTCGCGCCGGAAGTGCTGTAGGAGGCGGCGATGGCATCGACGAAAATCAAGAAGGGCGACCAGGTTCTGGTCATCGCCGGCAAGGACAGGGGCAAGCGCGGCAAGGTGCTGCGTGTGGACCGCGACGCGCACCGCGTGGTCGTGGAGCACGTCAACATGATCAAGCGCCACACCAAGCCGAACCCGCGGGCGGGCGTCACCGGCGGCATCGTGCAGCGCGAGGCCCCGATCCACGTCTCCAACGTCAAGGTCATCTCGACCGACAGCGGCGAGCCGAGCCGCGTCGGATTCAAACTCCTCGAGGACGGCCGCAAGGTGCGGTTCGCCAAGAGGGATGGCGCGATTCTCGACCAATAGGTCAAGGGAGGGTACGGTGGCGCGCTTGCAGGAGAAGTACCACAACGACGTGGTGCCGAAGCTCAAGAAGGAGTTCGGCATCTCAAACCCCATGGCGATCCCCCGGATCACCAAGGTCGTGTGCAACATCGGCACCGGTGAGGCGTCCCGCAACGCCAAGATCCTCGACCAGGCGATCGAGGAGTTGACGGCGATCACGGGACAGAAGCCGGTGGTGCGGAAGGCGCGCAAGTCGATCGCACAGTTCAAGCTGCGGCTTGGGATGCAGATCGGCTGCTCGGTGACGCTACGCCGCGAGAGGATGTTCGAGTTTCTCGATCGCCTCGTGAACATCGCGCTGCCGCGGGTGCGCGACTTTCGCGGGCTGTCCTCGAAGGGGTTCGACGGACGGGGCAACTACACCATGGGCGTGAAGGACCACCTCATCTTCCCGGAGATCGACTACACCAAGGTCGAGTTCCCAAAGGGGATGAACATCACGGTGGTCACGACCGCACAGACCGACGATCAGGCCCGCTTCCTCCTGCAGGAGCTGGGCTTCCCGTTCGTGAAGGGATAGGAGGACGCCGTGGCTCGACTGTGTCACATCGCGAAAAACCGCAGGACGCCCAAGTTCCACGTGCGTCACCGCAACCGCTGCAAGCTGTGCGGACGCTCCCGCGCCTACATGCGGAAGTTCGAGCTCTGCCGCCTCTGCTTCCGCAAGCTCGCGCTCGAGGGCTATCTCCCGGGCGTGACCAAGGCAAGCTGGTAAGGGGGTTGGTGCCATGACAATGACCGATCCCATCGCCGACTTCCTGACTCGCGTCCGTAATGCCGCGCAGGCGGGCAAGGACCGCTGCGACGTCCCGGCCTCGAAGCTCAAGCTGGAGCTGGCCAAGATCTTCCAGGAGGAGGGATTCATCCGCACCTTCAAGGTGATGGAGGAAGGCCCGCAGCCGACGATCCGCCTGTACCTGCGCTATACCTCGGAGGGAGAGCCTGTGATCAAGGGTCTCGAGCGGGTGTCCCGCCCGGGCCGACGCGTGTACGAAGGCGTCGACGGCCTCCCGCAGGTCCGTGGAGGTATCGGCGTCGCCGTGATTTCGACCTCCCGGGGGCTCATGACCGACGCCAAGGCACGCGACCAACGCCTCGGCGGCGAGGTCATGTGCCGCGTTTGGTGAGGAGGTTGCCATGTCGCGAATCGGAAAGAACCCCATCTCGTTGCCACAGGGCGTGCAGGTGCACGTCGGCAACGGTGTCGTCCAGGTGAAGGGCCCCAGGGGTGCCATGCTGCAGCCGGTTCACCAGGGCATCAGCGTCGCCGTCGAGGGCAGCACAGTCGTGGTCAGCCGCGCCAACGACGAGCGCGAGACGCGTGCCCTGCACGGACTGACGCGAGCGCTGCTGGCCAACGCCGTCACGGGTGTGGCTTCGGGCTTCAAGAAGGAGCTCGACATCGTCGGGGTCGGCTACAAGGCCGAGGTCAAGAGCCCGCGCGAGGTTTCGTTCGCGCTCGGCTACTCCCATCCGGTCGTGTTCAGCATTCCGGAAGGCATCTCGGTCGCCTACGACGCAAAGGCGAACCGCCTGACGATCGAAGGAATCGACAAGCAGAAGGTCGGGCAGGTGGCCGCGGAGATCCGCGCGATCCGGCCGCCCGACGCCTACAAGGGCAAGGGTGTGAAGTACTCCAACGAGGTCTTGAAGCTGAAGGCCGGGAAGTCGGGAGCGTAGGGTCATGGCGAAGCTCACGGATCGCAAACAGAGGCGAAACCGCATCCACATGCGGATTCGCAAGGTCGTCGCCGGGTCGCCCGAGCGTCCGCGTCTGGCGGTGTTCCGGTCTCTCAAGCATGTGTACGTCCAGCTCATCGACGACGTCCACGGGGTCACGCTGGCGGCTGCGTCCACCCGCGAGAGCGCAGTGAGCGAGGGACTTGCCCACGGCGGCAACAAGGCGGCGGGACGCGCGGTCGGCAAGGTGATCGCCGCCCGGGCGAAAGAGAAGGGTATCTCCACGGTGGTGTTCGATCGCGCCGGTTTCCGTTACCACGGAGTGGTGAAGGAGCTGGCGGACGCGGCCCGAGAAGCCGGACTGAAGTTCTAGGGGTAGACGATGGCAGAGCGCGAGTCCCAGTTCATCGATCACGTGGTCAGCATCAACCGCGTCACCAAGGTGGTGAAGGGTGGTAAGAACTTCTCCTTCTCCGCCCTCGTCGTCGTAGGTGACGGTAACGGCCGGGTCGGGTTCGGCACCGGCAAGGCGCGCGAGGTGCCCGCGGCGATTCGCAAGGGCACGGACGCGGCACGCCGCGCGATGGTCAGCATCCGGCGGACTGGGAGCACGATCCCCCACGAGGTGATCGGGCACTTCGGGGCCGGCCGGGTCCTGCTCCGCCCGGCGTCGCCGGGGACCGGCGTCATCGCCGGCGGTGCGGTGCGCGCCATCGCCGAGGCAGCCGGGATCCAGGACATCCTCACCAAGTCGCTCGGCACCAACAACCCGCACAACATCGTGCGGGCGACCTTCGAGGCCCTCGAGCAGCTCACCACGTCCGAGGAGGCCAGCCACAAGCGGCGCGTCTTCGAGGCCGAGGTGGTCGAGGAGGTCGAGCGGCCGAGCGGCCCGCTTCCGGAGGTGCAGGTATGACCACGCGGAAGAAGGCGGTCCAGGCCAAACTCCGGATCATCCAGGTCGCGAGCGGGATCGGCAACCAGGAGCGGATCAAGCGCGTCCTCAGGGACGGGCTGGGGCTCCACCGCATCGGTTCGTCGGTGGTCCTGCCTGACAACGGCTACACACGCGGCATGATCGCCAAGGTAGCCCACATCGTGCGGGTCGAACCCGCCCAGGAGTAGTCATGGAGCTCCACAATCTCTCACCGAGGAAGGGCTCGACCAAGGACCGCAAGCGGGTCGGACGCGGGCCGGGTTCGGGCAACGGGAAGACTGCCGGGCGTGGCCACAAGGGCCAGGGTTCCCGCTCGGGAACCAAGCAGAAGCGCAACTTCGAGGGCGGCCAGATGCCCCTCGTGCGTCGCTTGCCGAAGCGCGGCTTCACCAACATCTTTCGCACCGAGTTCGCGATCGTGAACGTCGGGCAGCTTGAGCGTTTCCCCGCCGGTTCCGAGGTCACGCCGGAGGTGTTGCTGGCGGAGGGTGTGGTGTCCAATCTGCGTGATGGCCTCAAGGTCCTCGGCGACGGGACGCTGACCCGTGACCTCGTGGTCAAGGCGCACAAGTTCTCCAAGAAGGCGCTGGAGATCATCCAGTCTGCCGGAGGCCGCTGCGAGGTGATTGGCCGATGATCGAGAGCCTGCGCAACATCTTCGCGATCCCCGACCTGCGCAAGCGGGTCCTGTTCACATTCCTGCTGCTGGCGGTGTACCGCTTCGGCGCGTTCATCCCGGTGCCGGGAGTCGATCCGAACGCGATCGAGGAGTTCACCAAGCAGGCATCGGGTACGATCCTCGGCTTCTTGAACCTGTTCTCGGGCGGCGCGTTAGGGCGCATGACGATCTTCGCCCTCGGCATCATGCCGTACATCTCGTCCTCGATCATTCTGCAGCTCCTCACCGTGGTCTGGCCCTACTTGGAGAAGCTGTCCAAGGAAGGGGATCTCGGGCGGAAGAAGATCACCCAGTACACCCGCTACGGAACGGTGGTGCTGTCGGTCATCCAGTCGATGGGTATCTCGTTCTTCCTCGAGCAGACCAGCGCTCCCGGAGGCGCGCCCCTGGTGCCGTCGCCCGGATGGGGGTTCAGGCTGCTCACCATCCTCACGCTGACCACCGGCACGGCCTTCGTCATGTGGCTCGGTGAGCAGATCACCGAGCGCGGCGTGGGCAACGGCATCTCCCTAATCATCTTCGCGGGCATCGTCGTCGGCCTCCCGGCGGCCATCTTCAACACGATCGAGGACATCCGCACGGGGAGCATGAGCATCTTCACGGCGGTGATCTTCATGGTGTTCGCCGTGGTCGTGGTCGGCGCGATCGTGCTCATGGAGCGGGCGCAGCGTCGCATCCCGGTGCAGTACGCCAAGCGCGTCGTGGGCCGCAAGGTGTACGGCGGCCAGAGCACCTACCTCCCGCTCCGCCTCAACACCGGCGGCGTCATTCCGGTCATTTTCGCCGCCTCGATCCTGTCGTTCCCTCAGACCATCGGGCAGATGATCGACTCTCCAATCGTCAAGTCCATCACCCGGGCGCTCTCCTGGGGCGAGCCGCTCTACAACCTGGTCTACGTGATCTCGATCATCTTCTTCTGCTACTTCTACACCTCGATCATCTTCAACCCGCAGGACACCGCCGAGAACATGCGGAAGTACGGCGGATTCATCCCCGGAATCCGACCTGGCCAGCGGACGGCGGACTTCATCGACACGATCTTGACCAGGATCACGCTGGTCGGTGCGATCTACCTGTCTCTCGTCGCGATCCTCCCCGAGGTCCTGCTGACAGGCTTCAAGGTCGCCACCATCCCATTCATCGGTGGATGGCTCGATGCCGCGATCCCGAGGTTCATCACCGAAGGGCTCGGGGTGAAGTTCTACTTCGGCGGCACGTCGCTGCTGATTGTGGTCGGCGTGGCCATGGACACGGTGCAGCAGATCGAGGCGCAGATGGTGATGCGTCACTACGACGGTTTCGTCAAGGGCCGCCGCATCCGCGGACGCCGGGGTTGACGGGGGGATGGTGACTCGCGCGCTCGACGTCGTGCTGCTGGGCCCCCCGGGGGCCGGCAAGGGCACTCAGGCAAGGCGCCTCTCCGAGGCGTACGCATTGCTGCACGTCTCGACGGGTGACCTGCTCCGCGACGAGGTGGCCCGGGGTACCGGACCGGGTCTCGAGGCGAAGACCTTCATGAACCGCGGTGAGCTCGTGCCGGACGAGGTCGTCGGCAGGATGCTGCTCAGGCGGCTGCACTCGCAGCAGGCCTCGGTCGGTTGCGTCTACGACGGGTATCCGCGGACGACTGCGCAGGCTCACCTCCTCGACGGACTGCTGGCGGAGCTGAACCGGCGGATCGACGTGGCGCTGTTCCTCGACGTCCCGGATGAGGATCTGGTGACCCGTATGGCAGGTCGCAGGTCGTGCCCGGCATGCGGATCCGTCTACCACCTCACCGCTCACCCGCCCAAGGACGGTGCGAACTGTGATGGCTGCGGGACCGCGCTGGTCCTGCGCGACGACGACCACGATGACGCCATCCGCGAACGACTGCGGGTCTACAAGGCGGCGACCGCCCCCCTGCTCGACCTCTACCGGGGTCGGGGGATTCTCCGGGAGATCGTGGGCACCGGCACGCCGGACCAGGTTCACGGCCGCCTGCGCGACGGCATGAGGAGCTTGAAGAAGTGATCGTGCTGAAGAGCGCAGCGGAGCTCGAGACCATGCACCAGGCCAACGTCCTGGTCCATGAGACGCTGCGTCTCGTCGCCGAGGCGGCACGCCCGGGGACGAGCACGGGTGAGCTCGATGCCCTTGCTGAGGATCACATCCGCGCCGCCGGAGCGCGGCCGGCGTTCAAGGGCTACCGCGGCTACCCCGCGTCGCTCTGCACGTCGGTGAACGACGTGATCGTTCACGGCATCCCGTCCCGTACCCAGAAGCTCAAGGACGGCGACATCCTGTCGATCGATTGCGGCGTCGTCTGGCAGGGTTACTTCGGCGACGCGGCAATGACTGTCCCGGTGGGGGAGATCTCTCCCGAGGCCGATCGACTGCTCCGGGTCACGCGGGAGTGCCTCGGCCGGGCGGTCGAGCAGATGAATCCCGGGAGGCGTCTCTCCGATGTCGGAGACGCAATCCAGCGTCACGCCGAGGCTGCGGAGTTCTCGGTCGTCCGCGAGTTCGTCGGTCACGGCATCGGTCGCTCGTTGCACGAGGATCCACAGGTCTACAACCTCGGTCCAGCCGGTCGGGGGCCGGAGCTCCGTCCCGGACTCGTGCTGGCCATCGAGCCGATGATCAACCAGGGGAAGCCTGGCGTGGTCATCGACGACGACGGCTGGACAGCGCGGACTGAAGACGGTAAGCTTTCCGCCCATTTTGAGTATTCGGTGGCCGTGACGTCGGACGGGCCGCGAGTACTCGGTGTGGACGGGAGGTAGGGAGAGGGTATGGCGAAAGAGGAGGCCATCGAAGTCATGGCCACCGTCATCGAATCGCTGCCCAACGCGGTGTTCCGCGTGGAGCTGGAGAACGGGCACGAGGTGCTCGCCCATATTTCGGGCAAGATGCGCAAGCACTTCATCCGCATCCTGCCGGGCGACAAGGTACTGGTGGAGCTGTCGCCTTACGACCTGACGCGCGGGCGCATCGTGTACAGGTACAAGTGAGCGCGGTTCGCCGGAGCGAACCGGCCTCTTCCCGAGCCCGAGCACGGCAAGGGATCCGGGGGACTCCGGGAGGAAGTGGAAACGGAGCATTCGAGGAGACGCGGTCATGAAGGTTCGCTCGTCAGTTCGGAAGATCTGCAGCAAGTGCAAGATCGTGGTGCGCAAAGGCGTCGTGCGGGTGATCTGCGAGAACCCCAAGCACAAGCAGCGCCAGGGCTAGTTGAGGAGGTTGTGTCGTGGCTCGAATCGTAGGCGTCGATCTGCCCCCAAACAAGCACGTCGAGATCGGCTTGACGTACATCTACGGCATCGGTCGCTCGCTGGCCTCGAAGCTCCTGGCCAAGGCGAACGTCGACGGAATGACCCGGGTCAAGGACCTCTCTGAAGACGAGGTGCGCCGGATCGTCCGGGTGATGCAGGACTCGGAAATCCCGGTGGAGGGTGACCTGCGCAAGGACGTCGCGATGAACATCAAGCGGCTGATGGAAATCGGCTGCTA
>Ga0209450_10001283_pt1 | contig 12612 bp, 13 predicted proteins | sample FrelakmetLWP11LW_FD_187149 | JGI IMG/M metagenome (GOLD analysis project Ga0209450, IMG submission 187149) | Freshwater lake sediment microbial communities from the University of Notre Dame, USA, for methane emissions studies - LWP11 LW (SPAdes)... | ecosystem: Environmental > Aquatic >... | reverse complement strand
GGTCGCGCTGCAGCCGCGCGACGGCGCGATCCTCGCGCTGGCGGGTGGCTTCGATTTCGCGACCAGCAAGTACAACCGGGCGGTGCAGGCGCGCCGCCAGCCGGGCTCGGCGTTCAAGCCGTTCGTCTACTCAGCGGCGCTCGAGCGTGGCTTCACGCCGGCCAGCCTGATCAACGACGCGCCGATCGTGCTGCCCGGCGGCGAAGGCACGGAGGAGTGGCGCCCGCAGAACATCACCAAGCGCTTCTACGGACCGACACCGCTGCGCGAGGCCCTGGTGCGGTCGCGCAACCTCGTCTCGATCCGCCTGCTGCGGGCCACCGGCATCGGGCCGGCCGTGCGCCACATCGCCGCGTTCGGCTTCGGCGCCGAGGCGCTGCCGGCCAACCTGACCCTGGCGCTCGGTACCGGACAGGTGACGCCGCTCGAGATGGCGCGCGGCTACGCCGTGTTCGCCAACGGCGGCTTCCTGGTCACGCCGTACGTCATCGAACGCGTCATCGACGGTCGGGGCACCACTGTCTTCGCCGCCGCGCCGCCGATCGCTTGCGCCGACTGCCCGGACGAGCCGCCCGCGCCGCAGGCGATCTCGCCGGCCAATGCGTTCGTCATGACCGACGTGATGACGGACGTCATCCAGCGCGGCACGGCGACCGCCGCCCGGTCACTCGAACGCAGCGACCTTGCCGGCAAGACCGGCACGACCAACGACCGGCGCGACGCCTGGTTCCTGGGCTTCAACGCCGACATCGCCGCGGCCGCCTGGGTCGGCTTCGACCAGGAGCGCTCGCTCGGCGAGTACGAGGAAGGCAGCCGCACGGCGCTGCCGATGTGGATCTACTTCATGGAAGAGGCGCTGCGCGACCGGCCCGAGCACCGTCTGCCCGAACCGCCGGGCGTGGTGCGCATGTGGGTCGACCGCAGCACGGGCCGCCCGACCTCGGCCGGCGCGGGTGGAGCGGTGTTCGAGGCGTTCCTCGAGGCCCACGTGCCGCAGGCGGACGCTCTCGCCGAGGGCGATGAAGTCGGGGCGGAGAGCGTCGAACCCGATGCCGCGGACGATTCCCTGTTCTGAGCGAGACGACGCATGAGCCGACGACCCAACCCGCGTGCCGACCTGATGCGGCAGGCCGTGGCCGAAGAAGCGGCACGGATCATGCGCGAGCAGGGCGTGGACGACTACCTGCAGGCGAAGCGCAAGGCCGCGGACCGCCTCGGCGTGACGGACGCATCGATCCTGCCGCGCAACACCGAGATCGAGGCGGCTCTCGTGGCACACCAGCGACTGTTCGCGGCCGACCGCCACGAGGCGGATCTGGCCGCGATGCGCCGCTCGGCGCTGGAGGCAATGCGGCTGATGTCGGACTTCCAGCCGCGACTGGTGGGGCCGGTGCTGACCGGCACAGCCTCCGCGCACTCGGAGATCAACCTGCACCTGTTCAGCGACAGCCCCGAAGCCGTCTCCATCCGCCTCGAGGACCGTGGCGTGCCGCACGAGGTGCTCGAGCGGCGACTGCGCTACGAGCGCGATCGAACCGTGTGTTACCCGGCGCTGCGCTTCGTCGCGGGGCGCCAGACGGTGGACGCGGTGGTGTTCCCGCTCGACGGCATCCGCCAGGCGCCCTGCAGTCCGGTGGACGGCAAGCCCATGCGGCGCGCGAGCGCCGCCGAGGTCGAGACGCTGCTGTAGCGCGACGCAGTGGCTCCCCGCCGCGCTCCATGTTCGGGGTGGACGCGCAGGACCGCCGTAAACACATCCATGCGGGCTTCGGCGCGACGTCCATGTCGCGCACGAAGCCTACAGGGACGTACTTGCGGCGGTCCCGCCCACAGACCCCGGAGCCGCCGCAGCGCTTTACGCGCGCTTGTCGATCTCGACGTAGTTGCGCTGCGTGGGGCCCGTGTAGAGCTGCCGCGGTCGGCCGATCTTCATCGCCGGGTCCGCGATCATCTCCATCCAGTGCGCCACCCAGCCGGCGGTGCGCGCGATGGCGAACATCACCGTGAACATCGAGCGCGGGATGCCGAGCGCGCTGTAGATCACGCCCGAGTAGAAGTCGACGTTCGGGTACAGCTTGCGCGAGATGAAGTACTCGTCCTTGAGCGCGATTTCTTCGAGGCGCAGCGCCAGCTCGAACAGCGGGTTGTCGGTCTGGCCGAGGCGGCCGAGCACCTTGTGGCACATCTCGCGGATGATCTTCGCGCGCGGATCGAAGTTCTTGTACACGCGATGGCCGAAGCCCATCAACCGCTTGCCGCCGTCCTTGTCCTTCACGTTGGCGAGGAACTTCTGGATGTTGTCGACGGTGCCGATGTCCTCGAGCATGGCCAGCACGGCCTCGTTCGCGCCGCCGTGGGCGGGACCCCACAGCGCGGACACGCCCGCCGAGATCGCCGCGTACGGGTTGGTACCCGTGCTGCCGGCGAGGCGTACGGTCGAGGTGCTCGCGTTCTGCTCGTGGTCCGCGTGCAGGATGAGCAGCAGGTCGAGCGCCTGCGCCGTCACCGGGTCCACCTCGTAGTCCGAGGCCGGCACGGCGAAGAACATGCGCAGCATGTTCGCGCAGTAGTCCATGTCGTTGCGCGGGTAGACGAACGGCTGGCCGAGCATGTGCTTGTAGGCCGCCGCGGAAATCGTCGGGACCTTGGCCAGGATGCGGTGCGCGAAGATTTCGCGGTGACGCGGATTATTGTTCTCCATGGTGTCGTGATAGAACGCCGCCATGGACGAGACGACCGCGGACACCATGGCCATTGGGTGCGCGTCGTAGTGGAAGCCGTTGAAGAACCGCAGCAGCGATTCGTTGATCATCGTGTGGTAGCGGACCGAGCGGTCGAACTGCTCGAGCTGGGTGGCCGTCGGCAGGTCGCCGTTGATCAGCAGATAGGCGACCTCGAGGAAGTTCGACCGGGTCGCGAGCTGTTCGATGGGGTAGCCGCGGTAGAGCAGGATGCCCGCGTCACCATCGATGTAGGTGATCTTGCTCTCGCAGGAAGCAGTCGCCATGAAGCCGGGGTCGAAGGTGAACGCCCCGAAGTCCTTGGTGAGGTTGCCGATGTTCAGGCAGTCCGGCCCGACCGAGCCGCTGCGCGCCTCGAGCGTCGTCTTCTTCCCGGTGTCGAGACTGACCAGTTCGAATTTCTTTCCGCTCATCGCTGTCTACCCGTTGGTAACCCGGCGGCGGCTGCCGCCCGGGATGTCACGGGAGCCTTGCACGGCGGCCCGGTCCGATCAAGTTAGGACTATTCCACTACCTTGATCCATTGACCGGCAGCGGGCTCCTTGTCCGGATGGAGGTCGTTGAGCAGCCGCAGCCGCTCGACGGGGTACTTTTCGATGGGCGAGGAGCGGGCGAGGGTCTCGATCCGGGTGCCGGGTCCGACCTTCAGGAGCCGGATCCGGTTCGGCTCGGCAAGGCGTAACTCATTATCCCGCAAGCGCCGGAAGGTCTTGATGCTCGACAGCAGCAGCGGGTCGGCCGCACTGAAGGCCGACGTGAGCCGGGTACTGCCGCTGAACATGTAGGCCAGCCCGTTGAAGTAGACCACGGCGCTGCGGACCGGCCCGCGGTTGCCCCACGGCAGGTTCACGTCGCGGCCGATCGCCGTGTAGCCCTCGAGTCCGTTGACCTGGAACGGCTGCCCCTCGGACAGCGTCACTCCCGGCAGGCTGCGGGCCAGCAGTTCGCGCGGCTGGACCCCGGGTGGCGGCGGCGCGGCGGTCAGCTGCAGAAAGGCGTCCTTCTGCGGACTGGTGGCAACGACCTTGCTCGGCAGGTTCTGAACCGTCCAGCCGGTCGGAAAGGCGACCGTGATGCCGAGGGTGCCGTGGTAGAAGCGGCTGCCGCGGACCACGCCCTGCTCCCGGCTCGGGCCAAGTGGCAGGCCGTCGATGCGCCGCAGATAGGCATCGTGGCCGTCGGGACGCGGTGCACCGCTGCCGCCCGCCTTGTCGGCGGCGGCCACCACCTCTTTCAGGCGCGTGTCGCTGTCCGGGTGCGTCGAGAACACGCCGTGGTACACCCGCGGCTCGCGGCCTTCCTGGCGCGCAAGCTGCACCTCGAGCATTTCCTGGTTCTTCAGCAGGCGGACCACGTCGATCATGGCTTCCGGCGAGTAGCCGAGACGAACGAGGTACTCGGCGCCAATCTGGTCGGCTTCCAGTTCCATGTCCCGGCCGTAGCCACGCACCATCGCGGTGCCCGCCATGTTGGCGAGGCTGGCAAGGTCACCGCTGCCCGTCAGGATGCCGATCAACGTGGCACCCACGCCGGCTGCGGTGGCGCCTGACTGCTGTCGCACCGCGTGGCGCGCCGTGACGTGCCCGACCTCGTGGCCGAGCACTGCGGCGAGCTCGGCCTCGGAATTGAGGTAGGCCATGATGCCGCGGGTGATATAGACGTAACCGGGCAGCGCGAAGGCGTTGACCTCCTCGCTGTCGAGCACCGTGAAGGTGTACTGCAGGTCGGGCCGGTGGCTGGCTGCGGCAATGCGCTGGCCGAGGTCGCTGACGTAGAGCTGCAGCTCCTCGTCGGCGTAGCGGCCGTATTCGCGCAGGATCTGCGGGTGCATCTTGCGCCCGACCTCGACCTCCTGCGCCACCGACATGGTAACGACGTCGGTCCTGCCGGTCACGGGGTTGGTGGCACAGCCGGCCAGCGCGGCGGCAAAGCCCGTTGCAAGCAGCATCAGGCGAGCGGTCATGGGCACGGTCTCCGGCGACGCGGATAGGGGACATTGTGCCGAAACGAAACGGGGCGCCCGCAGCGCCCCGTCACGATCAGCAGCCTCGAGCTCCAGCTCAGTCAGCCGCGCGCGTACTTTTTGCGGAAGCGGTCGACGCGGCCGCCCGTGTCCACGATCTTCTGCTTGCCGGTGTAGAACGGGTGGCAGTTCGAGCAGACTTCGATCTGCAGGTCCTGCCCGAGGGTCGAGCGGGTCTCGAAAGTGTTACCGCAGCTGCAGGTAACAGTGGTTGCCTTGTAGTCGGGATGGATTCCGCTCTTCATGGCCGCGGTCCTTGGGGAGCATCGGAAAAAGGGCGCGAAGTATAGGAGGGCGCCATGGCGGTGGCAAGGCGTGGTTGCCACCGCTCCGTTGCTGCCCCGCCGGTTATCCACAAAAGCTGTGGATAACTCTGTGGACGTTCAAATGGCATGGGGTCTCGAATGCGAGCCGCGGTGCGTGATTCTCGCAGTGGTCAAATTTTGACCAGCTATTTTTGACCTGTTTTTTCAGTGACTTACAAGCGCTGCCTCATATGTCACTTCGACTACAGCCCGTAACGTGCCGTATCTGCGTTCGGGCGCAGGCCGTGTGCATAACTGCTGCGACCTGCGCTAAACGATCGGGCCACTGGATGCAAGCCCCGGCGCGCCGGTTTTCGGGGCACCGTCGGCTGCGTCAGGCAGGAACATCGCCTGCAAGTCGTTGAGGAAGCGCTGGCCGAGGTCCGTCGGCACCCAGCGCCCGCCAGCCCCGGGCGCGAGCAGTCCCTTGTTCTGCGCAGCCGCGACTGCCGCCTCCACCGTCGCCCACGGCTGTCCCGTGCGAGCCTCGAACAGCGCCGCATCGAATCCCTCCGGCAGGCGCAGGGCGTTCAGGCAGAACTCGAACGCGAGGTCCGTCGCTGGCACGGCACGGGTTTCCGCGACGCGCTCGATGGGCTGCGCGGCGGCCAGGTAGCGCCCCGGCTGGGGCTCGCGCGTGGTTCGCGTCACGGTGCCCGTCGACGGGTCGGTCACCTTGCCGTGCGCGCCGGCGCCGATGCCGAGGTAGTCGCCGAAGCGCCAGTAGTTCAGGTTGTGGCGGCACTCACGCGCGGGTCGCGCGTAGGCAGACACCTCGTAGTGCCGGAACCCGGCATCGGCCAGTCGCGACTGGCAGGCAACCTGCATCTGCCAGGCCGCATCGTCGTCGGGCAGTGGCGGAGAACGACGCTCGAATGCCGTGCCGGGCTCCAGCGTCAACTGATAGTGCGAGAGATGCGCCGGCTCGAGCGCCAGCGCCTGCTCGAGGTCCGCCAGCGCCTCGTCCACCGCCTGGGCGGGCAGTGCGTACATGAGGTCGAGGTTGAAGTTGTCGAGGCCCGCGGCGCGAAGCTCGTCGACCGCGGCGAACGTCTCGGCCCGGGCGTGGATGCGCCCCAACGCGGCGAGGTGCCGGTCGTCGAAGCTCTGCGCGCCGAGCGAAACGCGCGTCACGCCGGCCTCGCGATAGGCTGCGAAGCGACCGCGCTCTACCGTACCGGGATTGGCCTCGAGCGTCACCTCGACGCCCGTGTCGGCCCCGAGCTGCCGCGTCGCCCGGTCGATCACGCGACCGATGGACGTGGCCGAAAACAGGCTCGGCGTGCCACCGCCGAAGAACACCGAGACCAGCGGCCGGCCCTCGCAGACTCGCGCGGCAAGGTCGAGGTCGTCCAGCAGCGCGGCCAGGTAGGCGTCCTCGGGGATGCCGCGCAACGGCACCGCATGCGAGTTGAAGTCGCAGTAGGGGCACTTGCGCACGCACCATGGCAGGTGCACGTACAGAGACAGCGGTGGCGCCGCGAGACTCACGATCCCCCGCCCGGCTCCGTCAGCACCGCGACCAGTGCGCGCAGGGCCTTGCCGCGGTGACTGACCTCGTTCTTGCGGACCGGATCGAGTTCCGCGGCCATCACTTCGCCGTCGCCGACCAGGAACAACGGGTCGTAGCCGAATCCGCCCGTGCCTCGCGGCAGGCGTGCGATGCGACCCTCCCAGCTGGCTTGGCACACCACCGGCGCCGGGTCGAGCGGCCAGCGCACGAACACCATCGCGCAGCGGTAGCGCGCGCTGCGCGCGCCGTCCGGAACCGACTCGAGTTCGGCGAGCAGGCACGCGTTGTTCGCGACATCGTCCGCGCCCGGTCCGGCATAGCGCGCCGAAAGGATGCCGGGGGCGCCGTGCAGCGCATCCACCTCGAGCCCGGAGTCGTCGGCGATGGCCGGCAATCCGGAGACCGTGGCGGCGAAGCGCGCCTTGAGGATCGCATTCTCGACGAAGCTCAGACCCGTTTCCTCTGCCGATTCCGCCGTGAACTCGGATTGCGGACGGACGTCCACCTGCCACGGGGCGAGAATTGCGCGCATCTCGCGCAGCTTGCCGGCATTGCCGGTCGCGAGCACCAGGCGCGCCGGCAGCGCGCAACCGCGCTGGCTCATCGCGCGGGCCGGCTCCGCGGGGCCGGCAGCGGCCCGGCGAGCGCCTCGCCCTGCGCGTCGAACAACCGCTGGCAGGCGCTGGCGGCGAGGTTCAGCAGCGCGTCGAGTTCGTGGCGGCGGAAAGCGTGCCCCTCGGCAGTCCCCTGGACCTCGATGAACCCGCCACCATTGTTCATGACCACGTTCATGTCGGTCTCGGCGGAGGAATCCTCGACGTAGTCGAGATCGACGACCGCCACGCCGTCCACGATGCCGACCGAAACGGCCGCCACCTGGCCATGCAAGGGAGTGGAACCGATCGCCCGGCGGCGAACGAGCGTGCCCATGGCATCGGCGAGCGCGACGTAGGCGCCGGTGATGGCCGCCGTGCGCGTGCCGCCGTCCGCCTGCAGCACGTCGCAGTCGAGCGTGACGGTCCGCTCACCGAGCGCACGCAGGTCGACGCCGGCGCGCAGCGAGCGGCCGATCAGCCGCTGGATCTCGAGGGTGCGCCCGCTCTGCTTGCCGCGGGCCGCCTCGCGGGCCGACCGCGTGTGCGTCGAGCGAGGCAGCATGCCGTATTCCGCCGTGACCCAGCCCTCGCCCTTGCCCCTCAGGAACGATGGCACGCCGTCCTCGACGCTGGCCGTGACGAGCACGCGGGTGTCGCCGAACTCGACGAGCACGGATCCCTCCGCGTGGCGGGTGAACCCGCGGGTGATGCGGATGGGGCGCATCTCGTCCGGTGCGCGGCCGCTCGGTCTCACGTCGGGCTCTCCTCGTCGGATCGGTCAGGCGCCGAGCCAGCGCACGGCCGCCGCGGTGGTGTTGTCGGCGAACGGAGCCGTGTTGTAGACGGCCCGCGCGCCCAGGTCGGCAAGCCTCTCACGCAGGGTCCGGCCGCCATTCTCGCTAAGCGCGGTGATCTGGTCGTCCTTGAGTCCGGACCACAGCCCGTCGGAGCACAGCAGCAGCACGTCGCCGGCCTGCAGCGAGCGCCGGCCACCGAGCGACATCTCCGGCAGCGCCGGGTCGCCGCCGATGCAGCACTCGACGTAGTTGCGCATCGGGTGGTCCTGGGCCTGGCGCTCGGTGATGCGCCCGGCGCGCAGCAGCAACTCCACGTGGCTGTGGTCACGCGTGCGCTCGGCCACGCGACCGCCGCGCAGCAGGTAGATGCGGCTGTCGCCGACGTGCGCCCAATAGGCGTTCGCGCCCTGCACGATGCACACGGCGCAGGTCGCGCGGGGACGGATCTCCTGCGGCAGGCCGTCGCCGAGGGCAACCACCGCCTCGTGTGCCCGCCCGATCGTCAGGTGCAGGAAGCCGTCCGGATCGAACAGCGGCCGGCTCGCCTCCCAGAACTCGGCGACCATGGTGCGGATGGCAGCCTCGGCCGCACGGGCGCCGTCGGCATGGCCGCCCATGCCGTCCACGACCGCAAGGAATACCGCGTCGTCGTCGATGGCGATGGCGACGCGATCCTGGTTTTCCTCGCGATTCCCGAGAAGGCTCAAGTCCGCGTGCTCGATCTGCAAGGGACGCTCCGGCACGCCTGTTCTCATGTAAACTCCCCGTGTTTTATAACACCCGCGCACACTCCGCGTAAGTGGCGCGTGCGGCGACCGACGCCCCGGGGCACACCATGATCCGCAGCATGACCGGCTTCGCGCGCAGGGAGCGCCAGGGTCCATGGGGCACGCTCACCTGCGAGCTGCGCTCGGTGAACCACCGCTACCTCGAGCTCTCGCTGCGGCTGCCCGACGACCTGCGCGGCCTCGAAAACGACTTGCGCAAGCTGCTTTCCGGCGCCCTGCGCCGCGGCAAGGTGGATGCCGGCCTGTACCTGCGCGGTGCGCCCAGCGCCGCCGGCTCGCTCGACGTCAACCGCGCGCTGATCGAGCAGCTGGTGGCAGGCGCCGCCGAGGTGAACAGCATCGCCGGCACGGCGGCCGGTCACCTTAATCCGCTGGACGTGCTGCGCTGGCCCGGCGTGATACGCGACGTCGAGCGCGACGTGACGCCGATCGCGACCGCGGCCGTGGAACTGCTGCGCGAGACCGCCGCCGACCTCAACGATGCGCGGGCCCGCGAAGGAGCCCGCATCCGCGAGATGCTCGCGCAACGTTGCGAGACGCTGCGCGAACTGGTGGTCACGGTACGGGCTCGCCTGCCCGAGGTGACGGCACGCATCCGCGCCCGGGTGCTCGAGCGCGTCGCGCAACTCGGCACGCCGGTTGAGACCGAGCGACTCGAGCAGGAAGTCGCGCTGCTCGCCTACAAGATGGACGTCGAGGAGGAACTCGACCGCCTCTGCAGCCACGTCACCGAAACGCTGCAGGTGCTCGACTCGCAGGAACCCGCCGGCCGGCGGCTCGACTTCCTGATGCAGGAGTTCAACCGCGAAGCGAATACGCTGTCGTCCAAGTCGCAGGACACCGAGACCACGCGCGCGGCGGTGGACATGAAAGTGCTCATCGAACAGATGCGTGAGCAGGTCCAGAACGTCGAGTAGTATTGGCACCCGGAGTTGACGCGATGCCCGGGCCCGGTCTGCGGGTCCGCACGCTCGACCCGATCGCCGGATCCAGTTGGCCGGCGGCCACGGTAAACACCAAGAACTTTTTTCTCGCAGTGGGAGTGACCATGAAGATTGACGCGTGGCTGGCCGAGCTGAAGATTCCCAAGGATGCCTACCGGTTGGTCATGTTGCTGCCGCTGGTCTATACGTGGCATGGGCGGACGGCAAGATCCAGAGCCAGGAACGCAAGCTGATCATGGGAATCGCCGCCGACCGGGGCTTGCTCAAGCATGGCGGACAGGCAACGCTCGAGTACTGGTTGAGCGTGCCGCCGACCGATGCGCAGCTGCGGACCAACCTGCGGATCCTGAACGAGCTGTGCCGCCGCCAGGACCAGCTCTGCGAGGAGTTCAATGCCGACAGCGAACAGCTGCTGCTCGCCTGGTGCCAGGACGTCGCGGATGCGGCGGGCGGGCTGCTCGGACTGCGTTCCGCGCGAGACGCCGCAGAAGCAGAGGCGCTCAAGAAGATCTCCGCCGCGCTCGACATCGGGAGCGCGAAGAACTGGCGGGCGCTGTTCGCCTGACGAACGGCGCCAGTCGCTCGATGACCAGCCTGGCGCAGGTGCACGCCCTTGACTGATGCGGCAAGCCGCCGCGGGCGGCTCTTCGTGATCGCTGCCCCTTCCGGCGCCGGCAAGACCACGCTGGTCCGGGCCCTCATGGGGCGCGAACTCGGCCTGCGCTTCTCGATCTCCTACACGACCCGCCGGCGGCGCCAGAACGAGCAGCACGGCCGCGACTACTTCTTCGTCGAGCGGGACGAGTTCGAGCGCATGGTCGCGGCCGGCGAATTCCTCGAGCACGCCCGCGTGTTCGACAATTACTACGGCACCGCCCGCCGGCCGCTCGAGGAGGCGCTCGCGGCCGGCCAGGACCTGATCCTCGAGATCGACTGGCAGGGCGCCGCGCAGATCCGCGGCGCGCTGCCCGAGTGCATCTCGATCTTCATCCTGCCCCCGTCGCGACCGGAGCTGGAGCGGCGCCTGCGCGGACGCGGCACCGACTCAGAGGAAATCATCCAGCGCCGCCTGCGTGACGCCGCCTCCGACATGACCCACTGGCGCGAGTTCGATCACGTCGTGGTCAACGACGACTTCGCCACGGCACTGGCTGAGCTGCAGGCGATCGTCGCCGGGCGGGGGGAGGCCACGAGGAGGGACCGGGCGGGGCTCGAGGAGTTGGCGACCGCCCTCACCGGCGAGCGGATGGTGGATGGCGGATAGAGACAGGGGGGAGGCAGGGACGTCGGCCACCGCGACCCTCTTCCACCATCCGCTATCCGCTTGCCGGCCCACAGGGCCGGCTGTGGTATGCTCACGCCCCTTGTCCCTCTTTCCTGACTGACCGCCATGGCCCGCATCACCGTCGAAGACTGCCTGCAGAACGTGCCGAACCTGTTCCAGCTGGTGCTGGTCGCCTCCAAGCGCGCCCGCAAGCTCGCGAACGGCGCCGAGCCGACGCTCGAGTGGGCGAACGACAAGCCGACGGTGCTCGCCCTGCGCGAGGTCGCGGCCGGCCACGTCGGCCTGGAAATCCTCGAGGAGCCGGACCGTCCGGTGCAGGAATTCATCCCAGAGCCCGAGTTCATGGGCGAACTGCGCGCGCCCCACCTCGGACTGGGAGACTGATCCCACCCTTCAGGCGCCGCCATGGACGTCACGTCTTCCCTGCGCAGCCTGCTGCCATACGGAAGACGGTCCATCGGCATCAACCAGCTGATCGACAAGCTCGAGACGTACCTCCCCCACGAGGACGTCGAGCGGGTCCAGTCCGCCTACGACTTCGCCTTCCAGGCGCACGACGGGCAGCGCCGGCGCTCCGGTGAGCCGTACATCACCCACCCCGTCGCGGTCGCCGACCTGCTCGCCGACCTGCACCTCGACGCCCAGACCATGATCGCGGCCATCCTCCACGACGTCATGGAGGACACGCCGATCGCCAAGGAGGAGATCACCACGCGCTTCGGCACCGAGGTCGCCGAGCTGGTGGACGGCGTCAGCAAGCTCGACCAGATCCAGTTCAAGAGCCGCCGCGAGGCGCAGGCCGAGAGCTTCCGCAAGATGCTGCTCGCCATGGTGCGCGACATCCGCGTAATCATGGTGAAGCTCGCGGACCGCACCCACAACATGCGCACGCTCGGCGCGATGCCGCCCGCCAAGCGCCGCACCATCGCGCGCGAGACGCTCGAGATCTACGCGCCGATCGCCAACCGCCTCGGCATGCACGCGATCAAGGTCGAGCTCGAGGATCTCGGGTTCCGCGCGCTCTACCCGCGCCGCTATAAGGTGATCGAGACCGCGGTCCGCAAGGCGAAGGGCAACCAGAAGCAGTTTGTCGCGCGCATCAAGGTGGCGCTCGAGACGGCGCTGGCGAAGGCCGAGATCCCGGCGCGCGTCGAGGGCCGCGAGAAGGACGTGCACAGCATCTACCAGAAGATGCGCCGCAAGAAGGTCTCGCTCAACGAGATCGTCGACGTCCACGGACTGCGCATCATCGTGCGCGACGCCGACACCTGTTACCGCACGCTCGGCATCGTGCACGGCGTCTACAAGCCGATGCCCGGGCGCTTCAAGGACTACATCGCGATCCCGCGGGCCAACGGCTACCAGTCGCTGCACACGACCCTGTTCGGCCCGAACGGCCTGCCGATCGAGGTGCAGATCCGCACCGAGGAGATGCACGACGTCGCCGAATCGGGCATCGCGGCCCACTGGCAGTACAAGGAGCGCGACGCGTCGGGCCGCACCTACAGCGACCGCGCGCGCGAGTGGCTGCAGCAGCTCGTCGAGATCCAGCAGGGCGGCAACTCCGAGGAGTTCCTCGAGAGCGTCAAGGTCGACCTGTTCCCCGACAAGGTCTACGTG